>Ga0180300_10001616_pt1 | contig 10499 bp, 12 predicted proteins | sample GuaBasSediGuay15_FD_121798 | JGI IMG/M metagenome (GOLD analysis project Ga0180300, IMG submission 121798) | Subseafloor sediment microbial communities from Guaymas Basin, Gulf of California, Mexico - Guay15, Core 4569-2, 21-24 cm | ecosystem: Environmental > Aquatic > Marine > Hydrothermal... | reverse complement strand
TTCGATGTAAGCGGCGAGAGGATCGCGGAAAACCTTGGCGAACATGAGAACGGTGGCGCCAAGTATTGCAACCACTGCCCTATTCACTCTTTCAGTTATGAGAAGAGCATACACGATAAAAAATACAAGAAGCGCTATGAATTCATTCATCCTGGCTCGTATCCTCTATTTCACGATCGAACGCCTAGATTATACCATGAAACATTCGAAGCGACAAAAGAAAGAAATGAAAGATCAAGGTAGCTTGTAAGTGAGAATCCTGATGCCTCCTCCTAGCTTTTCAGGTTTAACTACATAAACGTTCACCGTGTTGCCACCAAACTCCACTTTATTCACATACCCATACACGTTGTCTGATGCTCCTGCAAGCTCCGAAGGGATGTCCACCGTCACCACCGTACTTTCACCCGAGATGATCGCATCCAGAACAATGGTACTCGAAGAATCCTCCAGCCTTATATCGTTCACAATATCGACGAAACCCAGAGCCCTGAAGAGTTTCAAGTCCAACAGGATTAGATTACTGTAAAAATTCATAAGGTACTTACCAGAATTTGCCACCGATGTTATCATGCTCATGGCCACCAGCACCATTCCAGCAACTATGGATAGAATCATAAGTGCTACCATTAGCTCCATGAATGTATATCCCTTTCTCACTTCGATCACCCTGTTCACTTTGGGAACCATTTCACGAATTTTGTGCCGTCCTCGAGTGTAACCACCCCGAGATATCCTACATCCGAGATTTCCACAAGTTGCCCAGGAAAATTTTCAATGGTTTGAAGAGTCCATACCTCCAAACCCTGCCTGAACTTTTCATATTCAGTTTCGTATTTGGCTGTGTATTTCCGAAGATACTCCACGTAGTTCATCAAAATGGGAATTATACTCACCACAAGGATTGATACCAATATCAACGCCACTATGGCTGAAACCAGACTTCCCACCTTTCATCATCTCCAGCTTAAAGATGTAATCTCCACAGGCTGACCGGGTGTGTAGGAACCATACCACTTTGGAATGGGTGCCACCACGTCCTCACCTGCATAGAATGAATACACCCTATCATCACCGTAGTAGTTCCTCTCGAAATCGGTGTCGAGGATTTCTCCAAGCAATTCTTCGTACACACCAATATCCACCAAAAACTGGATCAGAGAGTCTTCACTCTCCACGTCCACATCGGCATGTTCCAGCGTCATCTTTTCAACCATCTGTCCAAAGAGATTCACATCCTCAAAATGTGTAAACCAATCTGTAGAATACAGAGTTCCACCCAGAGCGTAATAACATCCCATCAAGTTCAATGTATCATCGAAAAGTGGTGTATCCGCAATGATACTCTTCGTTCCTATCAATGTGAAGATATCATCACTTCCGCTCAATGCAAAAGAAGCACCTGCAAGATCGTTTTCACTTTCAATCTGATAATCTGCATAAAGTATATCGTCCGATATCCTGATGGTTCCATCGGCCATTATGGAAACAGGCCTATCTATCGTGAGCGATGAAGTTATGTGAAGATCACCGTTAAACAACAGTTTTAAGGACTCATACCGATCCAGCTGTACACTGGTGGAAGCTACCATCACACCTGTAGAATCGTATTTTTTTATTACAAAGGACGAACCATTTTGTTCCAGCTCGAAATAACCATCCGGATCGTTCAAATCGAAGGTAATGCCTTCATGTTCAAAAGTTTGCTTGAGCTCATCCACCAGTTCCGCATCGTCAAGAGGAAGCGTTTCGTTTTCTCCAAGCCATCCCGCCACCGTTTCAGGACTTTGATTTATAGAGGAGTTGTTGAGTATTTCCGATTCATCCATACTGGTCCAGTACAGATACGGAAATATGAAAACCCACTTCAATTTAAGCTTTTCGAGGCTTTCGCCTCCGGCTGTTATTTCCGCACCATCCTCTATTCCCAGAAATTCTGGTTTGGTAGTGGTTATAACCTCTATACCGTTTGCATAGAATGTTCCAGCTACTCCCATCTTGCTGAGAGCGATGTTCTCTTCCTGCTCCTGGCCAAAAAGACTCTTCAGTAAGGATATTCCCACATCTATAATTCCATGACTGGTTTGATAATTGGATATTATACTCACACTTGTCTGACCATCGTTATAGGTGTAATCCGAATCGGTGAAATGAGTTCTTTTAAGGAATTCTGCAGCAGATTCCCTGTATGTGATATTAGCGAACACTTGATCCGAAATCGTCGCATCCTGCTTCCTGAGAAATGCTAATATCCTAACAGGAACATTGGATTCATTGAAAATGAATAATACGTTCAGCTCTTGATTCGCCGGTACATCCAGAAAATTTTCTCCTAACGCTTCGAAATCCTCAGGTGTATGAGCATAATAAATCCTGCCAATATTCACATCATCTATGTCCACACCTTCCGGTAGATCGGACAGTTCATCGAAAATCGTCGTGACATCCAGAGCACTCAACACAGCTGCTCCCCAATTGACAGCATTGACAAGCAATCGTTTTGTGTCCATGTAGCTCCCATAATTAACCACCTGATTTTTCAACGTGCCGAGCATCACATAAAGAGTAAGGGCGGTCAGAGGTACAAGAAACACCAGTATAACCGTTATGAGTACACTTCCAGTTTTCACGTTCTTCACGTACCCCATCTTCCTCACTCCCACGCATCGCTATCCACCCCTTTATTTAGACTCTGTAGCACTCTTGATCTGTTCATAAAAGAACTCCGTAATCTCTTTAAACCCTTTACTTTCCGCCAGTTTCCTGTAACTCTCTTTATCTATGTTTCTGAAACCCGCCCCCAGTACATAAGTGTAAACCCTGTGTTCTATCTTTCTTATCTCGTCCTCCGTCAGTCTCCTTCCCTTTATATATTCGGCGGTTTCCACGAACGCTTTCACCACTTCGTCTACATCCTTTTCTATGAGCCTCACGGGTCTGCTCCAGAAAATGACTGATGAAGCCTCTCGGGAAAGCAACAAAAGCCTTCTTTCAGCTGGTTTAAAAAGCACCCCAGGATAGCGTTTTCTGAGATATTCCCTGTACTCTTCATAACCTTTACCACCACGTTGCGCTCCATACTCGAGTACGATGCCAGCTATATTCAGAAAAAGTACATCCGATGGGATGTACGGAATTTTCCTGTGAAGTTCTCCGGCTATGTACTTGAGGTGTCTCACCTTCACATTCAACGGTTGATTCCAGAATTCTTCCAACTTAAAATACCCTGTCTTCAAAGTTTCCACTTCTTGCTCGAATTTCCTTCTTTCTTCCAGTTCTTCCATCAATGTGGACCTCTTCGTTGGAGTTGCACCTTTTTCCAAGACCGCACTTTCTCCTTTTTCTTCCGATACAAACCGGGAGTGAAAGTGGATCACTGCCAGAGTAATAATAACCGCAGCCACCGCACACAGTAGAAAACAGAGTATAATATTCGAGGACTTTTCATCCTTTTCTTTTTTTGCCATCGAATGATCACCTCGATCAAGGCCATTCCTACTATTTTATCACCAGGTGGGGAGGTTAAAGTTTGAAGAGTGCTCTGTGTGCAGGCGAAGTACTCTGGGATTTTCAGTCCAGAAGTTGTTACAAAGGGCTCGGGAAAAGCAGTATTTTTGTGAAAAATCCTGGAGGATCTCCAGCCAACGTCGCAGTTGGATTGAGCAAGCTGGGTGTTGAAGTAACCTTTCTGGGTAAGGTGGGAAAGGATACTTTTGGTGTGGGGCTCGTGGAAACCCTGCAACGATTCGAAGTGGATACTTCCAGAATGATCCTCGCAAACAACATGAAAACAACCCTTGCGTTCGTGGCGATCAACGAAGAAGGTAAACCCGAATATGAGTTTTACAGAGAGAATGCTGCCGATACATACCTCACCATAGAAGAGGTGAAAAATCTGCAAGTTCAAGATTATTCTCTTTTCCATACAGGATCATTGGCCCTTACCCGGGATCCAACCGCTTCCACACTGATGAAGTTGTACGCCAGATTTCACGATGAACACATACTGACCTCGTTGGATCCGAACATTCGCCAGGGTTCATGGGACAATGAAAACCGTTATATGACAAGGTTAAAAACGTTGTGCAAGATGGTGGATATCCTGAAACTGAATGAAGCAGACCTGCACTATATAACAGGTGAAAAGGAGCTCGAAGTAGCTCTTGAAAAACTTGCAGATATGAGAAAAGAAAAGATCACTTTCGTTACCCTGGGTGAAAAAGGATCACTGGTAATGAAAAACCATCAGATCAGACAAATAAAAGGTTTTAAGGTAAGAGTAGTGGACACCACCGGTTGTGGGGATGCTTACATGGCCGCAGTGCTTGCTCGTCTACATGGTCGTTCCATCCTGGAGCTTTGTGAGCTCCGAATCGACGAACTTGAAGAAATAGCGCTTTTTGCCAGCGCCGCTGCCTCCATAGCGGCCACCCGCCTGGGAGCCATGGGAACGATGCCCACTTTCAGGGAAATCGAAGAATTCCTTGAAAGGAGATGAAATAGTGATGGATATAAGAAAAAAACTCGTGGAATATACGAAGTTGATATGGAAAAGACGACTCACCGAAAGCGTTGGTGGCAACATGAGTATACGCGTAGATGACAGAATACTCATAACTCCCACTTTCACGGTGAAGTATTTTCTCAGAGAGGAAGACCTGGTGGAGATGGACCTAACAGGGAAAATCCTTAAAGGTACTCGCAAGCCATCGTCGGAGTACAGAATGCATCTTAAAATATATAAAACATGTAGTGATGTAAAAGCTATTCTTCATGCACATCCCCTTCACGCCACCCTTCTTGCCACCATGGGTGAGAAAATACCCACGGAATTACTGGCCGAAACAGCACTGTTTTTGAAAGATATTGCCTATCTTCCATACGAAACACCTGGAACCCAGGAATTCGCTGATATGTTTGAAAAACCATTGAAAGAAGGAGCAAGGATCTTCATTCTTAAAAATCATGGTGTCACGGTGGCAGGTGATGATATAGAAGAAGCCTATGCTAAACTAGAAATGCTGGAATTCCTCTGCCAGCTAATCTGTATGATGGGAGTGGAAAATGCCAGGAAGTACTGTATACCTCCCTTCAAAGTGAAGGAATTACTCAGGAAAAAAGGTTAAGATCTTCTGAACTTATCATACATCCAGGGGGTCTAAGGAAATGAAGAGAACATGAATAACGGGAGGTGGTTAATTATGAGGAAACTCTTGATTCTGATGCTTGCCGCGATCTTTCTGACCGCTTCTTCTTTTGCAGGGTTTTTCATAGGTACTGAGTTCAGGCCAATGCCTATGCCACCTGAGGAGGAACCGTACCCACCTGAACCAGGACCAATGCCGCTGGAAGTTTTCGCACGTGTGGAGTTCGGCTGGTTCTACTTCATGTTGCCGGTTGGTACCTTTAACCCTGACACCGGGGAATTCACACAAGCTCCTATCGACGAAAAGTACATAAGGGACAAGCTTGGTATCGGTATTGGCATCAGGGGTTACATAACCGACAACATTTACTTCCGCGCGGCATCCGATGCACCCATAATCAGCTGGATGACAGAACAAGAATACGGTGGCATGATGATCGAAGTTGGTTTGGGACTGCGTCTCGCTATATTCACTGGGGAAATAGGACTCATGGGAAGAGTGCATCTACCCGAAACTTCAACAGATGACCCCTATGCCCCAGCAGCGGAAATACTATTATCCAGACAGTTTTACATAGCAGCTGGCCTGGAATTCTGAAAAATGATATCCCCCTCCTATACGGGAGGGGGATTGCTTTCGATCGATTTTCAACTTTCCAAGATCTTTTCTATTTCTTTCATGAATTCATCATCTAGTTTTTTCCTTGATTTCAAGAGCTTTCAAATTCTCCGTCAGCTGTTCGGAACCACTGACACCCAGTATCACACTGCTGACGTTATCATTTTTCAAGTACCATGCTATGGCCAGCTGGCTCATGCTCGCGCCAAGTGTATCGGCTATCGTTTGAAGTTTTCTCAACCTGGCAAACGTTTTTTCACTCAGTATACCCTGCTCTTCGAAATGTTTCCTAAGATGGAGGAAGCAGGCCAATCTCGAATCTTCAGGCATACCGTTGTTGTACTTGTCCGTCAGTATACCACCAGCCAGCGGATTGAAAGTGGTAAGACCATACCGTACTTTTTGCAAATAGGATCGTATTCTTTTCCCACCTTTTCTCTCATCAACATGCTGTACGATGGCTGTTCCACGATGGGGGGCATGCAACCCAACTCTTTACAAACTTTGTGTGCCTCAAGTTCCCGGGCGCTCCACATTGAGGTACCCCAGTACAGGGCCAAACTACTTCTCAATATATAATCGATAGTAAACACCACTTCCTCCATAGGAACTTCCGGATCGGGACGATGGCAATGAAGTATATCCACATAACTCAATTGCAGGCGTTTCAAGGAATTCTACGTACCTTCTATCAGATGCTTTTTCGAAAGTCCTTTATCGTTCGGACCCGTCCCACCCCAGAATATTTTCGTGGAAATTACCACATCTTCCCTCCTGAATTCCTTCAGGATCTGGCCCAGCATGGATTCGGCCATACCGTCGGCATACCCTTCGGCGGTATCGAAAAAGTTGATTCCATTCTTAAAAGCTTCTCTCACACATTTTCGTGCTTCATCCATATCCATTCGATTGCCAAAGGTTAACTACGATCCCAGGGAAAGTTCGCTTATTCTTAAAACCCATTTTCCGACCTTCCTATATTTCATTTCTGTCACCTCCAGATGAAAAGTCACGATATTTCCTTGTCGTCGAGGACACTATAACACAATATTCTACATGTTAAGTCGAAATTATGATTGATCGTGTTGTATAATGATAACGCCTCGCACCCTCGCGATTTCTCCCACCGCAGATAAAAAGGAGGGATGCAGATGCTGAAAGTCGCCGTTATAGGGGCAGGCAACGGTGGGCAGGCGCTTGCTGCTTATCTTGCTATGAGAGGAATAGATGTTTCTCTGTTCAACCGCAGCTTCAGAAGAATAGCTCCCATAATTCAGAGCAGGAGGATCAGACTGGAAGGAGAAGTAACGGGGGTATACAAAATCTCCTTTGCTACCACGAGAATAGATGAAGCGATAAAAGGACGGAAGGTCATAATGGTTGTTGTTCCAGCATTCGCTCACAGAGAAGTGGCAGAGAAAATGGCACCGTTCCTTGAAGATGGTCAGATAATAATCCTCAATCCTGGCAGAACTGGTGGAGCAATAGAAGTCAGAAGGATTCTGGACCGCCTTGGCATTTCACGCAAGGTAATAGTAGCAGAAGCTCAGACCTTCATCTTCGCATCGCGCATGGCAAATCCTGGCGTTGCAAGGATAATGAGGATCAAAAACGCTGTACCTGTAGCTGCACTGCCTGCAGAGAGAAACGATGAGCTCAAAGAAGTATTGGAGCAGATGATGCCGGAGTTCGAGCTGGCTCCCAACGTGGTGTACACCAGCTTTAACAACATTGGAGCGGTCTTCCATCCTGCAGTTTTGATACTGAACGCCGCACGCATCGAGACGACGGCCGGACACTTTCAGTTTTACCTGGAAGGTATTTCACCATCCGTTGCCAAGGTACTTGAGAAAGTCGACAGCGAAAGGTGCAGGGTGATGGAACAGTTCGGCGTGGAACCCCTTACAGCCAAGGAATGGTTGAATTACGCGTACGATGTGATGGGTTCCAACCTCTATGAGGCTATACACAACAACGCTGGCTATCAGGGTATATATGCACCACCCAGTATCATGAACCGTTACATCCTGGAAGACGTACCTATGAGCCTGGTACCCATATCATCTTTTGGCAAGATGTTCAACCTCGACACTCCCATCATCGATGCGGTAGTCTATCTGGCAAATGCCATGCTGGGGAGAGATTTTTGGCGTGAGGGAAGGACCGTGAAAAGCCTTGGACTGGAGGGACGAAGTCTGAAGGAAATCCTCAGATACGTTGAGGAGGGAGAACTTTGAAGAAGATTCTGGGAGCTGTTATAGGCAGCGATGTACATGTAGCCGGGTTGCTTAATTTCCTAAATCTGGCAGAGGGTGAAGGGTTTGAAACCATGTATCTCGGCGGCCGGGTGTCCATTCGTGAACTGGTTTCAGGCATCTTGAAACATGATCCCGATATTGTGGCTATAAGTTATAGGTTGGGTACGGGACCTCTCAAAAAACTCTTGGATGAGCTCATCGAAGAAATCGAAAAACACAAAATAAAGGATAAAGAATTCATATTCGGTGGAACGATGGAAACGGCCGGGATCGCCAGGAAATACCCCATCTTCTCCAGAATATTTGACGGCTCTGAAGGATCAGAAGGTGTGGTGGCATACCTGAAAGGATTTAAAGAGTTGAAAGGCAAGGAGATCCCACCCCAGACTCTGCCCGAAAGAGTGGAATACATGAAACCGCATCCTCTGATAAGACATCACATAGGTCTCCCTTCTCTGATAGATACCGTAAAGGAAATCGAAAAACTTGCAGACAGCGGTTTGCTGGATATCATTTCCATTGCTCCCGACCAGAACTGCCAACAATTTTTCTTCGAGCCGGAAAAGATGGACCCCAGACAGGATGGAGCGGGGGGCGCACCAATAAGAAGTATTGAAGATTTCAAAAAATTGTATGAAGCTTCCAGAAGAGGTAACTACCCACTTGTACGCTGCTACGCCGGTACCAAGCACCTTGTTTCCTTTTCAAGAATACTAAAGGAGACCTTGAACAACGCCTGGGCAGCCATCCCGATATTCTGGTATTCTGAACTGGACAGGCGATCGGACAGGCCATTGCTGGAAGCCATAAAGGAGAACCTTGAAGCCATCAGGTGGAACGCAGAAAATGGTGTCCCCGTGGAAATAAACGATGCACACCAATGGGAACTTCGATATGCCCACGATAGTTTGGCGGTAGCGGTCACATACATCGCCGCGTACGTGGCAAAACATCTAGGTGTTAAACATTATGTCCAGCAATACATGATAGACAACCCGCCGGGAATGTCACCAAAAATGGATATGGCCAAATTGCTAGCTAAGAAAGAACTGGTTGAATCGCTGGAGGACAACAATTTCAAAGTTTACAGGATGATAAGAACAGGATTGCTCTCCTTTCCCGCGAACCCAAATGCTGCCAAAGGTCAGCTGGCAGCAACGATGTTCTATGCTTCTTCTATAAAACCCCACATAATACATGTGGCAGCATACTGTGAAGCTCTGTACAGAGCCACCAGCAAAGAAATAATAGAAAGTGTAAAGATAGTCAAAAGAGCCTGCGCACTGGCAAGGAGAGGCATGCCTGATCCTACCGAAGATCCAGAAATTATGACACGTGTGAAGATTCTAAAGGAGGAAGCCCTGGAGATAGTGGAAGCAATAAAAGCTCTTGGATATTCCAATGAACCCCTTCTTGATCCCGAAACCTTGTACAAAGCTGTGGAAATCGGTATACTGGATGCTCCTGCTTTACGGAGCATGTCCGTAGCGAAAGGACTCGTCAACACACGCATTGTGGAAGGTACATGTGTGGTTGTGGATGAAATGGGAAAGATCATGAAAGAAAAGGAAAGATTGGAGGGGTTGAAATGGTGAAGAAGATCGGGCTAGTTTATGATCTTCCCACCGATTCCCATATTGAAGAAATGGTAGAAGCGATCGAAAAGAGTATTTCCGGAAAATTCGAGGTGCTGTCGATACCCTTCGATAATGACTTCATGCAGAAGATAAAAAATGTCGACTTTGTTTTCAACCTCTCCACAAAGGGTGGAAAGGATTCCAGACAATTACACGTTCCAGCTATACTGGACAAAATGGGCATACCTTATACCGGACCATCGGCCCGGGTACACGCGCTGTGCATTGACAAGTTCCTGACCAAGCTGGTCTTGAAAAATCATAATATACCCACACCCGATTTTTTTGTGGTACCGGTTGGCGAAAAACCGTGCATGGATTCCGCACTAACTTTCCCCCTCATCGTAAAGCCTTCCCGTGAAGGAAGTGCTAAGGGCCTAAAGAAAGAATCCGTGGTTCATGACCTCGATTCTCTTCAAAAAATGGTGCATTATGTACACGGAGAATTCCATCAACCCGCATTGGTGGAAGAATTCATAGACGGGGTAGAAATCACGTGTGGTATACTGGGAAATAGAGAAAACCCGGAAGTACTTCCTCTCCTGGAAATAGATTTCTCACATCTTCCAGAAGGAGTGGAAAGATTCTACTCGGATAGGGTGAAGAATCGCATAGATCACTACCTTAGATTCCATTGTCCCGCACGCTTACCACACCCCATGGTGGAAAAAATAGAAAATGGTTGTAGAAAGATCTTCCGTCTACTCGAACTACAAGATTACGCACGGATAGATATAAGGGTGAAAGACGGTGAATATTATGTTCTCGAAGTTAATTCTCTTCCTCTCCTGGTTCCCGTTTATTCGGATATAACAAAGATGGCGAAAGCAGCCGGCTAC
>Ga0180300_10001615_pt1 | contig 10502 bp, 5 predicted proteins | sample GuaBasSediGuay15_FD_121798 | JGI IMG/M metagenome (GOLD analysis project Ga0180300, IMG submission 121798) | Subseafloor sediment microbial communities from Guaymas Basin, Gulf of California, Mexico - Guay15, Core 4569-2, 21-24 cm | ecosystem: Environmental > Aquatic > Marine > Hydrothermal... | reverse complement strand
TTATAATTCTCCCTCATCTTCTCTGAAATATATCAAACATTAAGAAATCCTTTATAAACCTAACAGATATCATGGGATCTAATGCTTTTCTATCACCATTAAAAACCTCAATATAGTATCTTCTAAGCAATGGATCTAATTCTGCATACTTATGAGTATTCTCAGAAAAAAACATCAAAAAATACTTATAAAAACTTAGAAGTTTTAGATTTCTACCAAATGAATCGAAACAATTTCTCTGATAATTACGACCAATAACATTAAAATTGTCATTTTCAAAAGAAGAAATAATAACTTTAGAGGCAATTCTACCTGATTCCATAGCGTAATATATACCTTCTCCACTCAAAGGAGAAACAAAACCCGCTGCATCACCAGCAAGGAGGATATTACTATAATAAACCTTGCTAATAGGACCACCGCTTGGAAGGGGAGCACCATAAACCTTAGAATATGTTATATTTTTGGGTAGCAAACTACGATTTCTAAGATAACTTAGATATCTATTAAACTCCTGTTGAACATCTATAGCTTTCATCTCATCCTTCATACCCCCAAAACCGATATTAACCGTATCTCTCTTAGGGAAAACCCAAGCATAACCATGAAGATTAGACCATCTAAATTTAAGAATAGCTTTCCTTTCTACACCATAGATTCTATCTATAAAACCTTCATCAACCTTTAGTTCAGAGGCAACAGCAATATCAAGATTATTACGCCACCATTTTTCAACACCAATCTTCTTCCTAATATAAGAACCTATAACACCTAAAGCACCATCTGCTATAATTGCAACCTTGCAACGATAAATATCATTACTACTATAAATCTCCACAGTCCCATCAGATATTACATTAACATCTTTAGCTAGTGTATTATCTCTAAACTCTGTACCCATATCCACCGCTAGATCAACAAGTTTAGAATCAAACTCCTCACGAAAAACATTATAGAAAAGAGGATCACTAGAGATATAAGAATACTCATATCTGCCAGATGGTGAGATAGTTATCGATCCTCTACATACACTTTTAATTAAACTTTTATCTTTGAGAATATCATGGATATATGGAAAAGATTCTATATGTCTACACAAACCACCTGCACAAGTTTTCCTCCTAGGAAAAATATTTTTATCTAAAAGTAGAACCTTTAATCCACTTTTAGATAGATATCTAGAAGCAGTAGAACCAGCTGGTCCAGCACCGACAACTATTACATCATACATATCCTATTCAACTATAGAAATCTTTATATCAATCCTATCTACACGACCGAAACTCTCTTTGCCCCTAGTAAAATCAATACTAAAACTCCATGTCGCATTAGGTCTCACCATAGTTTTAGTATAAGTCTGAGAATAGACAAAGAACATATCCTTATACTCTTCTCTATAGAACCTAACGGTGATATTAACCACTTGAAACATATGATCAGCTTTACTTTTAGCAACACCTGAAACTCTATAAAACATAGTGTCATTGGTATATATAAAACCATTAAGATCCTCAGGGGAACCCCTAGTTTTATTAAAGATCCTGGTTTTAACCGTACAATTTATAATATCTATATAATCAATATCCCCTTTTACGTCAATAAAACCTATATTACTTGGAATAGAAACAATTTTCTCATCGATACAACCTGATAAGAATAATAGAAACATTGAGAGTATAACCATATATAGATTCCTCATAATCCACCCTCAATTAGGTAGTAGTTGAAAAATTAATCGATTATAGAATCTAAAAAATGGAAAACAATCCCATATAAGAAAACGATGAATACCTTTAGGAGTAACAAGCCTAGCATCAATAGTACAAGTATCATCTGGATTATCAGTATTAACAATAATAATTTTACCTAGATATTCATCCGGTACCTTAGAATGAGGAGCTTCTACAAAAACCTGTACAGTAACAGGTCCATCTTCTGGTTTAAGGTTGGTACCATTCATCGGATTAAAACTCCATGTACCCCAACTAGGCCAAGAGAGAATCTTCCAACTAACATAAGATAGAGGAGTCCCAACATTTCTAACAATAAAAGAACCAGTGAGATTCTCATAAGGTTTAACATCAGTCCAGTTGAGATAACCAGAGCATTCCAAATCGGGTTTAGAGATATAGGAATACGTTCTAAAAGTAGCATCAATATACATATCCTCACCCTCCTCCATAGGATACCAAGTTTTCCCTCTATCCATAGAACGCCACATTTTACCTCTAGGATAGGGATCATCAGTATAATTATACTCACATAGCCATCTAAAAGGTGTATCCGTTGGAGTACTACTATGCATAACAATATAATATGTTTCACCAACATCCACTTCAATATCAGGTATATCAAAGCCAACCCAGAAAACAAAGAAAGGAACATCATCACCAGGTATAGAAAAAGAAGTTAAATCAGAACCATTAAGCTCCTTGCGAATAGAAACAACTAGAGGATCACTCGTTAAACGAGGTTTATCAATCTCAACCTCTATCTTAGTAAGAGGAGTCATAGATGGAATAAAAGACTGGGCAAGCCATATCCTAGTATAAACACTCTCTTCAAAGGATGATAACTCTTGTTTCTGATCCAAAATATAATCTGGAGAGGGATCACCTGCCAAAGGATAACCTAATAAGAATAGTACTAATATTACCATACCAATCTTTAATTTCATAGACCTACCCTCCATAGTTTTGAACCTCTAAATGGAAAGAAAAAGGAATTATAAACATTATGCTGTGAAACAATCTTTGTTAAACCAATTGTACCATCATAAAACCTAGGATGAACTATATACTCTGAGTTGTTACCCAACATAGCACTGTAATAAGTTGAAAGAAACTTCGTTAAAATAAAAGAAGACTCAGCAGTCTTCGTATATCTACTAAGACTCATATTAAGAAAATATCCAAATATACCACTTTTTAACTCTTTAACTTGATAGGTAACCTCATCTCCCCGGCAAGCAGTGAGAATAACTTTATTAAAACCTTTAAGTTCTTCAACAAAACCACCACTATAACAAGTATCAATAATTACTATTATAATACCAGGTATATTTGAGATATATGTAGAGAGTTCTGAATCATAGATAGCTCTATCATAAGCCACTATATATTCATTAGTTAGATTTCTTCCACCGTGCCCAACAAAATAGAAGATTGATATATCATTATCATCAGCATTAGAGGAAAGCCAAGTTAACGCATCATATATACCATTTTTTGTAGCATTACCGCCTAGTACCATTTTAATATGACTTTCATTCCAATTACCACCAGCTAATAGTGTATTCTTAAAATTAGTAACTTCATTAACACTATAAGGCAACGGAATTCCATTATAATTATTAATAGCTGCAAGAACCGCCCAATATTCTCTCGTATCAGCAGCATCAGTAGACTGTGGAATAAAAAAAATAGTTATAAGGATGCTTACCGTAATGGTAACTCTAAATAGTTTATTCCATGGGAGCATCCCATCATTCCACCTTATGATCGATGACCTACTATATCAAAGTTTATTATAAATAAGTCACTTATTTCATCAGTAGAGGTATGACCAATGTTATCGTATGCTTTAACAGCTAGTTTAAAGAAACCAGTTGCTGCTCTATCCCACAGCCAGGTATATGGTGGCTCAGAGACATTCGCCTCAACTTTATTCTCCAATATGAATTCTACTTTTTCTATACCAGAACCATCACCATCAGATGCATCTGCTTCAATAGTAATTTGACCAATTATAAATGGATATGAGAATGGAAGTAAACGCATACTATCCATGATATATAATCCCGGTAGAGGTTTAGTGATTTTCACAGTAGGTGGAGTATTATCAGCTGTAATAGTAGCACTAGCATAACCACTGTCACCTGTTTGGTCAATAGCTGTAATCGTTATAGAAACAGGTCCATCTGCGGGAGTACATCTAACATTAGATATAATCCAAGTAGCTGTTCCACCAGCAAAAGAAGCATTTACCGCTGAACCATAACCAAAAGCTGTAAGATCAGCAGTTATACTGACTGGATCCCCTGTAACAGTAGCTGTAATCATCACTGTATCACCATCTTTAACATATTCTGTGCTACCAACAGTTGTATCAGTTATAACAATATTATATATAGAGATACCGCCGTTGTCAATAATGAATTTTTCATCAGATTCATCTGCACCCATATTTTGAATTTCATCAAGGGCAAGAACCCTCACTCTATACGATGGACCATCTGGTACACCATAGGAAACAGTATCCCAATAATACACACCAGTATTAGGTATATTCTCTGCAATAGTACTCCAAGGAGACACACCAGTATTACTATACTGAACAGTTACATCAATATCAGTATTCCAATACATAGTTTTGAAACACCAATCTAAATTAGAAGCATTAACCAATGTATCTGTCTCCTTTATCCATGCATGACCATAATTATATGGATCTATACCGCCAGATGAATTAAATAGATACCAGTTAAAACCTGTATCACCATGAATCTCTTGGGTAACACCTATATAATAGGTTTGACCAACATTTAAATCTACATCAGAATCAAATGGGAAATCAACCCAACCAGGAGCAGAAGGAGAGCCAATATTCTGCAGATGCAAAGTAGATTGAGCAATAGAAGTTGGTACAGGGAATATACTGCTAAACAGTTTAACTGAAACCGTTGCGTCATCACCATATAAAAGGAGCTGCACAGATCTAATTGTATCTTCTGTTGGAACAAAACTCTGAATATGACCAGGATAATCAGCAGTAAGAGGCATAGAATCATTCCAATCTAACACTCCCTGGTCAAATATTTTATCGGCAGCACTCCAAGTTATATTAATAGTACCATAGAGAGCTTCCCCACCATTTGGGTATACAACATGAACGAATGGAGCCTCATCATCCACACGATGAATCCTAGTATCAATGAGACTCTTACCAGCATTATCAGTTGCATTATATTGAACCTTATGAATTCCCTCACCAGATAAAGTAAATGGACCAGTATAGTTCATCCAAGGAGACCATCGATGAACAGTATCCCATATCCTATATGTTAAAGATTTCAAACCACTCTCATTATCCTGAGCAGATATATGAATCTGAGTAAAATCTCTAATTACATATTCATCACTAGATTTAGGTAGATCAACAACATAATCAACAATAGGTGGAATACTATAACCACTATTGTAGGTACCAAACTCGAACCATGGCCAAAATGTTACATTACCAGAAACATTTGTCCCAAGACCACCTGGATTCTTTGTTGCATTATAAGGACCGGTTATATCACCCCACCAGTTATTAGTAGCATTGATGCTAAGATTGCCAATAAAATTATCTATACCAAACAGAGTATTATATGATAAATTATTACCCCTACTGACATCTGTTTCCCCATGTATAGCAATAGAGCCATTACCTGATAAAGCAAGTATACCATAGGAGTTATTAACGATCCTATTATAAGAAATATAAATATCTTGGAATCCACTCCAATTACGATTCGGAGCGGACAACTCAGTTATACCATGGATTAAGACACCTATACCAGCGGTTGAACTGCTACCATCACCCGTCAGATTTGTAGTCAAAATATTATTATCTATAGATATATTATTTAAAGGACCAACTTCTCCTCCAATATGTATACCAGCACATATTTCTGAAGGCCAACTTGAATCCCAATTTGGATCAGTAGAATGGTCACTCCCAATCATATTGAAAATAAGGTTACCTGAAACTGTAACAAAGGAAGTATTACCGTCAATACCTATTCCATATTCTTCAACATCCTTAATAAGATTATCCATGATATCTATATTTCTCTGACCAATACCAAATATACCATCAACTAAGATACCATAAGTGGAATCTGTAAGGGAATCACTTCCAGCACCATCAGTAATATCCTCAAATATATTATTAACAATCTCAATGTTCTCAGTACTGTTACCTATCATTATACCAGCTTGAATACTGCCGGAATCTTTATTTGGAATAGTAATAGTGAAACCATCAATAGTAACATTATTAGTTCCAGAAGTGATGTTAATGGCTGTCGCAGTATCACCATCTATTATAGATTCATCACCAGATCTACCATCAACTGGATTGAGACCAAACATCGCCCCTCTAAGAACAACTGATTTATTTACTATAAGATTCTCAGAATATAAACCTGGCATAACCTCAATAATAGGATGTTCCTCACCTTTTGCAATATCAATAACTTCTTGTATAGAACCATAAAAATTATTATCAGCAAATATACGTGCAGCATGATATACCCTATGATCCACATTAGAATAGGAATTTCGTATAATAGATGCATTACCACCGGCTTCTAGATAAACACCTACCCTATAATCATTGATATTATTAGAATCAAAAATAACTCCTCTAATACCAGCAGTAACTTTTAAAGTAATATTACCAGTTTCACCAGCTATAACCTTAAAAGTATTACTAGTTACCTTAAGACCATCTGAATCGGTAGATGCAAGAATAGTAGCACCAGCTGTAGGACCAGAATTACCATATATCTTAAAACCAGATATAGTAACATTAGGAGCAGTAACAGTAATACTTGGAACCCATGTACTAGCATAGAGTATAGGATGATCACCATTATTGGCAAGGATCCTAACTGATTTATCCACAGTTAACTGTTCATTATAGGAGCCATCTTTCACCCAAATAGTATCACCATCACTAGCAGCATTTATAGCATCTTGGATGCTAGTATAATCTCCAGTTCCATCATCATCGACTATAATATCAGCTGCTCTAACAAGCCTAGTAGCAGTTGGAATAGATAACAACACTACAACTGCTACATAGAAAATAAACGCTTTTCTTAACATCAATATCACAGCAGAGTTTTTATGGTGGTTCATAGTTTCATAACCCCCAAATTATTAGATACATTTTATTTTTCATATTTTTATAGCTACAATGATATTAGTTTTGTCGGTATATATATTTTTTCTTTTACATTTCTTACCAAACTAATATCACTCCCATTTCAATTTAATTATTTTTTAATGTATATAATATATATTCAATATAAATAGTTTGTGTAATATTCATCTCAATCAACCACTATATATAGATATATCAAACTAGATATATCTAACAGTCACATATGTTTCTAATACTAATTTAGTATATCATCTTAATATCCCAAATAGCTTATGTCCGTAAATTATCGGATTGTTTGATTATACGTGAAACTATTCCTTATACTCAACTATTAGAGCATAAACATCATTTCCATTGTAGATACAGTTTACTACGACAATTTAAGTGGAAGAGCCTATCAATAAAAAAGATGCTTAAGTTTTTATAATTCTATAATTTTTGTATTATAATGTAAATAGAGAAGAGATGGTTTTAGATTATTAGATCAATCCAATTTTTATCATCTATTTCTTATAAAGATGAATGGACCATATATGAAACCATTACGTGTCACATCTATTGAATCATATGCGCATTCTGTATGTACTGTAACTTCAACGCGTCCAAAGCCAAAAGCAAGGAGCCTATCAGTAACCTCTGAACCACCACTATCAAGTGTATCTATGCTACCTGATATAGTTTTGTTTAATCTAGCAAATATATGTCGAGCGCTCTTGACTGTTATACTCCATGTAACGTCATCAGCTGGATCTGCACCATTATTAACTATAGTTGCACGTATACCAAAGCCACCTTTAATCTTTGAAACATCTAGTGATATATCTGGCTCTTCTGTTCTAAACCACCAAGTATCAGATGTAGCTTCGAATTCACCATCGCTAGCTACAGCATACCATCTATATACGTGATCTGCTTCTAAGCCGCTCCAGGTAACAGAAGCTGTACCACCAGATGGAACAGTATCACTCCCGATGAGACTATGGTCATCTGCATTATAGAATCTAACTGTTAGAGTATCCCCGTCGATATCAGATACACTAACTCTAAGATCTACAGAACGCGGTATATTTGATGCACCGTTGCTAGGATATGGATTAGTTGGTGCATCAGGCGCATGATTTACACCTTCTGGTTCTGTTGTAAATTTCCAAGTTGGAGATCTAGTATCAACTAGACCATCACTTACAATCACATACCATCTATAGGTTGTATTATATTCAAGATCACCCCAGGTGATAGATGTTCTGCTACCATGTGCAACGTTGTGTTTCTCACCTATGAGACTACCATTTCCAGCATAGAAAGAGATGTTTAATCTATCGCCATCTGCATCATCCACTCTTACACTAAGTTCTACGCCATGCGGATATACCATAGTAGCATTATTCTCTGGTTGAGGATCACTTACTGTTGGAGGATTATCACTAATAGAAACATTTACTCTAGCAGAATCCCAACATTCCAATGTTAAATTACTTCCTGTACCTCCTCTAAGTGCAGTGACTTTAGCATGATTTACACCTAATCCAATACCAGTGACCCTAGCGTTGAAATGCAAGGATATCCTCTCACCAGGTGTCAGATAGCTATGTATTAGATAATCCAATAAATCCCAGACAAGGGTACTATAGTTGCCATCAGGAGACATTGGTTCATCTGGAATTGATAAATTACCGAATATGACAACTCCACTACCATTTACATACTCTAGATTACTTGGTAGATAATCCCATATATTTATCCAATAAATATTAGTACGACCAGTATTAAGTATAGATACATTGAAATTAACAGTATCGCCCACAGTAGTTTGTATCTCCTCTACCCAGGCACTACCATTCCAAACACTTTTCTCGCAAAGAATAGATCCTGTGACTCCACCTCCAACTACAACTGCTGAATCACTATCCTCTAGATTTTTACCAGAACATTCCTTACCAGTAACATACACATCGTTTACCATAATACCATTACGGTTAACAGTTACATTAAACTCGATGTATAAATGAGCGTCATTTGTAAGAGAAACATTACTAAAGTTCCAATATAACGTATTTCCAACTATATTAGGTTCAAAAGGCGTAGCATGATCAGCATATATTAAACCATTCGGTAGAATATCCTTTACACTTATGTCAAATGCATAATACGACCCATAATATGAAACCGTTATATTGAATCTTACTGTGTCACCAACGTTAGCTGAGAGATTCTTAACCAAATCACCTTCAGCATTGTATATTCTCTTTTGAACAACTAAGCCACCAGATGCATTTATCCATACTGAATCAGTATCACATGGAGAGCCTCCACAGGCGCAACCTGACACAGTGTTGTAACCAAATCCAATACCTGCCACATCTGTAGAATAGATGATTTCCTCAGATTCACCAGCAGGAATATGTGGGAAGAACCATTCTAGGTAGTGACCGCCGCTATATGGAGACGGTGTAACATTAGCATCGTTATTATAAACTAAAAATCCTGGAAAGCTATCATTAATTCTAACGCCTTCTAGATCTGTATCTCCACAGTTTTCTACTAGTATTTTGAAGAAGACGGTATCACCAGGAACAGCATCAACACCTACACTATTCCATGTAGATCCATCTAGGGATACATATTTCTCAATATCAAGACATGGTGCACATTCAACGCATACTTCCGCAGCATCTTCATCGAAGCAGCCACAACTATCACTCTTCACCACAACTTGATTTATCAGATAACCACAATCGATAACATCGGCTTTAAACTCAATTATAACATGAGCATTATGAACTTCATTTAGAGTCCATGTTAATTTATCACCAGATATAGATGGATCACTATTATAATCGTCTACAGAACCGGATACTATTGTAACAACACTATGATCTGCATAATCAAGACCACTAGGTAGAGTATCTTCCACTGTAACCTTGTCAAAACTACCAGAAATGTTAACATATAATCTAAAGGTAACATAATCACCAACACTAGCAGAAACACTTTTACTATATGGACCGCAGCAATCCCACTTCACATACTTCTCAACAGAGATCTCTTGAGGTGGACAATCAACATCAACATACGCATGATCATTATCAAACCAACTGTTGCCATCTCCAACTTTAGCAACATTTTCTAATAGTCCACAACTTGTAACATCAGCTTTGAACTCAATAATTATATGATCTCCATGTATATTTGGAAACTCCCATTCTAATGTGTTACCTGAAATCGTTGGTTCTCCACCTATAGCACCAGTTACAGTTGAACTACCAGATATATAATTCAAACCATTTGGTAAGATATCTCTCACTTTGACAAGACTGAAATCACCAGAAGTGTTAACATATAATCTAAAGGTAACATAATCACCAACACTAGCAGAAATCATCTTACTATATGGACCGCAGCAATCCCACTTCACATACTTCTCAACAGAGATATCGTGTGGACATGGACATTGTACATCTACCCATGCTGTATCCTCATCATAAACATAACCACAAGCACAACTACTATAACCCGTCACATTTACTACATTAGTATAATTATCACAAGCATCAGGATCAAAATCAGCA
>Ga0180300_10001614_pt1 | contig 10503 bp, 12 predicted proteins | sample GuaBasSediGuay15_FD_121798 | JGI IMG/M metagenome (GOLD analysis project Ga0180300, IMG submission 121798) | Subseafloor sediment microbial communities from Guaymas Basin, Gulf of California, Mexico - Guay15, Core 4569-2, 21-24 cm | ecosystem: Environmental > Aquatic > Marine > Hydrothermal... | reverse complement strand
TTAATCCCCCTATAGTACCCGTGCTCCTCAGAAACCCTCCTCATCTCCTCATAGTAGGAGTGGCCCATGGCCATCGCAGAGTTAATCACGAAGTCAGCATCCCTGATAGCCTCCCTCCTATCCTTAGTCTTGAAGACCCTCGCGCTGGACTTCATCTCCTCAACGTACCTCTTAGCGAAGCCGTAGATCAAGTCCAGCCTCCAATCACTTATATCCATCAGCCAGATCTCCAAGCTCTTGTCCTTGAGGCCCTCGTTGATGAGGAGGTCGATCACTATCGTGCTAGACCAGATCGCGCTCCCAGCTCCTATAAAGGCTATCTTAAGCTTCTCCATGCTGGCACCGCCCCTAGGGCGTGCGCCACGCTAATAACCCTTATCACCCCCAGCACTATCCCACCCCACGGCAGGTATTTTAGGCACACCTCTCCTACTAGTGCCCCACTGGGGCGTTGGCTACCGCCATAAGCCGGTGCTCAGCGGCTTAAGTTAGCAAGCCCTAATCAGCTTCTAGTGTTGCGGCTAAATGCTCTGACAGCTTAAGCCGGGGAACCCGGGCTCCTCACCCTTAGTTGCCTCGAAAGTTGCTAAACTCCTGAGAGGCTATGGCCACGCTATCTGTGGAGAGGCTCTTCCTCCAGTTTAAAGCTACGGCAATGACTTATATCCTGGTCAATTGCTTAGATTCACCTCAAATTCTTAGCAAGGCTTGTAAGCTCTTAGCATTCGCGGCTCTCGTGGGTAGGGACGTGATAACCACCAAGGTGTCCAGGAAGGGACTGGTTAACATACCGGGTGCGATTAGAAGGGAGTTTAACATCGAGGAGGGAGATCTGCTCCTCTGGGAGCCTGACAGGGAGAGGGGCGTGATAATCGTGAGGGTCTTGAAGAACCCCTTAAAGCACTTGAGGGGGAAGTACAACGATCCCCGCATCTCCTACGAGAGCTCTGAAGGGCTCGCTGACAGGCTGGTGCTGGGTGAGGCGGGTGCCGGTGATAGAGCTTGACATGATCCTAGCCCTGTTGAACAGAGCTGATAAGTTACACGCGGCGGCCAGCAGGCTATTCGAGAAGATAATCAGCGGCGAGCTGTCCAACGTGTCGATCCCCGCCTCAGCCTACCTGGAGTACGAGCTTGTGATGAGGTCCAGGGGCTACAGCAGCCGCGAGATAGCCGATGACGTCATATCGCTGAGGAGCATCCCCGGCCTAGGAGAGGTCCCCCTCACCTCAAGCGTGCTTCTCAGTGCGAGCGGCTGCGGGAGGCTTATGGGCTCACGTACTTCGACTCCCTCCACGCATCATCGGCGCTCCACCACGATGGAGCTATAATCTCGGTAGACGAGGACTACAGGAGGGTCCCTATGCTAAAAGTAATGGACCCCAGAGAGCTGTAATCATGACACGATCACAGCAGCTATTCACGGCTCCTCATCAGCTGCTCCGGCGTTAACCCGCGGACTCGTATTCCCGAGGAGGATGTGCGGCTCCTCAACGCTTAAATCTCCGGCTTTGGGTGATTAGCTCGTGGCGGGCTGTTTCTCGAGAGGCAATAAGGCGAAGATAGGCGTGATATTCTCGGCTTCTCCCCCTGATGCTCCCACGTGGCCGCACGTGGGCTACGACTACGAGAGGAGAGCTGAGGAGCTCGTGAGTAGGCTTAGGGAGGCTGTCCCAGAAGCGGAGTTCGTGTATGAGGTAGTGTACTACGCCTCGGAATGGCTTAGGCGCTTCGCTGTGGACAAGTCTAAGCTCCACTCCCTGGAGGACGTCAAGAGGATATTGTCGGAGGAGATGAGGAGCGTCGTGGGCTTCGTCGTGTGGTACCTAGGGCTCTGGAGCGCTGGCATCGCGCAGGCCATCGCCGAGACCGGCAAGCCCGTAGTGCTTGTGGACGATGTATTCTGCGGATCTGGCGAGTTCATACTCTCCTACGCGTGGCTGAGGGGGAGGGGCTATAGGGTGGCTGGGGTAGCCTCCTCGAACTTCAGCGACGTAGCGCGGAAGGTGAGGCTCCTGTACGTCCTTCACAAGCTGAGGAACTTGAGGATCGTGGTGGTGAGGAGGGACTTCCCAGGATGGTTCGACTCCTACGAGAAAGCCCTCTCCGAGGCCCTCGGCTCTAAGCTGATCCGCGTTACGGTCGACGAGCTTCGCGGCGAGTACGAGGAGGCCGACATGCGTGAGGCTAGAGAGGTCGCCGAGAGGTGGGTATCGGGGGCTAAGTCGGTTGAGGCGGATGAGGAGGAGGTGGTGAAGGCCGCGAGGATGTACATAGCCTTGAAGAAGCTCATGAGGAGGTATGGCGCAGAGGCCATCACGGTAGACTGCTTCCCGCCGGGCCACAAGGGCCTACCGGCGTATCCCTGCCTGGGGTTCTTCCAGCTACTGAACGAGGGCTACATAGCCACGTGCGAGGCGGATCTAGATTCCTGCGTGACTCAGGCTGCCGTGCAGTTCCTGACTGGGAGGCCCGGCTTCGTCTCAGACCCCGTGATAGATCAGGGGAGGGGGTGGATAATCTACGCCCACTGCCTGGCGGCGGCCAAGGTCTACGGGAGGGATGGAGCTACAATGCCCTACAGGATCAGGACGCACTCGGAAGAGAGGGCTGGCGCCGCGGTACAAGCTTACTGGCCAGTGGGGGAGCCGATAACTACGGTGAAGTTCAACGTGGCCCAGAGGGCCATGAGCATACACTCCGGGAGGATAGTGGCTAACGTGGAGGATGAGAGGGCGTGTAGAACTAAGGTGGCCGCTGAGGCCAACGTAGATGCGATTCTCGTGAGGTGGGAGCCCAGCTTCGGGTGGCATAGGGTAAGCGTAGTCGGAGATTATAGGAATGACTTCATAGACTTAGCTAGACTACTGGGCTTTAGGGTGATAGAGGAGGACAAGCCTACATGACTCAACGAGCCCCCCACCTGAGAGCTCAGTAGCTGTGGAGGCTATCTCACGACGACTCGGATTACCATAATTGACCGGAGGAATCCTCGTGGGGATGGTGCTGCCCAAGGAGTCGTCAGCAAGAGTGATAGCTTGAGGCGCTCCCCTACTGGAGTACGTGGTTTGCCCGGCGTGCCATAGCAGCCTGATGCTCCGGGACTTCAGCTTTGAGCGCGGCGAGGCTAGGGAGGGCGTGCTCATGTGTGAGAAGTGCGGCCGTGAGTACCCTATAATAGGCTTCCTGCCAATACTAACCCCCCGGCGCGTTAAGCCCTACGACTGGATATCGGTTGAACTCACGAAAGCTGAGGAGAGGTACGGTCTAAAGGAGGCTATCCCGCGCTTAGCAAAGGGTGAGCTTAAGCCTGTCGAGCTTAAACCGGGAGAGCTGCTCCTCACCCAGGAGGAATTACGAGAGGGTGAGCGTAGAGATTCTAGGGAGTACTGGGAAAATAGGTTGAAGAGAATTAGGGAGGAGCGGGTAGCCAGCGGAGATTTGAGTGAATTATGGGATGCCTTCGTAGCGATGAGCAGGGCGGAGATGATCGAGAAAGTGTTGGACGCGGGTACGGGCCTTGGCGCGATGTTGATGTACATTACGCGGAAGTGGCCCGATAAGATCCTCCTCGCCCTGGACATATCCTACGTCAACCTAAGAGCTGTCAGGGGAAAGCTGAGGTACTTCAGGATAGGCGGTAATGTACACCTAGTGGTTGGAGACGCGTTGAACATGCCCTTCAGGGATAGCGTCTTCGATGTCGTGGAGTCCTGGTTTGGCCTGGGGAACATGGTGGGATTTAGGAGGGTTATGGGGCAGGCGCATAGAGTGTTAAGGCCGGGGGGCTACTTAGCGGTATCTGGGGCCTGGGAAAAGGCGTACTTAAATCCCCGCTACTCTGTATTCGGCAAAGTCGTTGACGCCCTCACCTCTCAGGAGTATGAGGAGTTGACAGGGTTCCTAAGGAGGACGGAGCTGATGTTGCGCGTAGACGAGGTGGTCGAGGCTTTTAGAGGCGTAGGCTTTCACGATACTGAGGTATTTGAGAAGAGCGACTTCTACGTAGTCGCTGGCAGGAAATAGCTCAACACCGTAGTGTTGCGGGTTGCTAGTTTCTAAGGCTTAACTCCCTCCAAAGGCTATTCCCCGCTTATCCATGGAACATTCATGAACGAGTTGCTTAGCGGGGAGCTGCGGCACGATTATTACGGTCCTCCTTCTGTCGAAATCGATCCTCTAATCGCGAAATCCCCTATTGTACTACTCAAGCTAGGCGGATAAGTTAATTACTGCGCCCCGTTGTTGACTGCCTGGTGCTATGGGGCTAGTATTCATCGATGGCATCGTGAAGCATAAGGGGAGAGAGGTGAGGGTTAGGTTCCTGGTGGACTCAGGCGCGACCTACACTGTTCTAGCCAAGAGCGTATGGGAGGAGCTTGGCTTGAGGCCTCTCGGCGAGATGGAGTTCGTGCTAGCTGATGGGACGGTCATTAAAAGGAGGATATCGGAGGCACTACTGGAGCTCCCGGGATACGGGGAGAGGCATACGCCCGTGGTGCTCGGCGAGGATGGGGATGAGAACCTGCTAGGGATCGTAACCCTGGAGATATTCGGCCTCATCCTAGACCCGTTTAAGAGGGAGCTGAGACCCATTAGGGCCTTGATGATGTAGCCCTAACACCTCAGGACAGGCATCCCCCTCACATTGGATGATGCCCCTAGCGCTCGAGGCAGCTGGCCAGCTCCTCATCGCCGTACATGCTGGGCTCCTGGAGTACCCGGCCATGAGCGCTACAATTAGGGGTGCGCTATGCTTTCTCTTCAACGCGGAGCCCTCCTCGGGAGCGCCTGAAGGCTAGGCCGCCCCTCACCCCCTGCCCAACTTCTCAAGTAGCCGGGATACCAGCTTTACCCTCTCCACGTCCGCTGGTGGCGGCAGCTCGTCAGATATCCCCAAGATAAGCCTCCCCTCAAAGAGCTCGACTATCCTCTTCACAAACTTCTCGAGGACGTCGACGCTTACGTGGGGGAGGAAGAGGAGGTAGGGGATGCCGTCCAGGATCACCATCTCATCGCCCAGGGCGGCCCTGGCCTCCTCCAGGGTGAAGTCCCCCGCCGGCTTCGGCGTCAGCGCCTCAATGCCATCCAGCCCAGTCTCGCGCAGGAGGGGGAGCAGCTGCCTAGCGTAGCCATCGACGTGCACGTGGACGTACTTGCCGAAGCCGTGGAGGTAGTCCGCCACCTCCCGGTACACCGGGAGGCAGTACCTCCTGAAGAGCTCGGGCGACGTTATCCGCACGTCTATGTTCTCGCCCAAGTTGAGGATCCTGATGGGGGACCTGGCCAGCGCCTCGTAGAACCTCCAGTTGTGCTCGTGGATCACCTCCATCAGCTCCTCAACCCTCCCCCTCTCGAGCCTCAGCATCCTGATAGTCGCCGGTATGCCCATCCAGTCGAGGAAGAGGGCCTGCAGCGGGCTGTGCGGGAAGAAGTATGTGACGAAGCCCTTATCCCCAACCCTCCGCCTCAGCCTCTCATAAGCCTCCTCGTCGAACTCCACCTTGACGCCCTCCAGGAGGCTCTCGAGGATCCTGAAGTCCTCCAGCGACTTCACAGGGTACTCCAGGGTCTGAGAGGAGAGGCCCCACTGGTCGTAGGCGACCACCCTCCTGAGGAGGCCGCGCGGAGTCTCGATAGTCACGACAGCCCTCCTCCCCCTCCTCTCGACCCTGAACGAGGCCCCCTCGTAGCTGACCCTGACGCAGCTCTCCACGTAGTAGCCGCTGTAGCACCTCCACGTAGCCCCCCAGCTCCAGCATATATCCGCCAGGTCGAGGCCCTCGTACTCGGGGGGCAGGGTCCCCGCAGCCCTGTTCACGTAGTACCAGTACTCGTGCCTAATGTTGAAGGGCACCCCCACATCACGCCCCTCGAAGACGCCCAGCACCCTCTCCTCCACGCTCATCGGACTAGCCCGGGGGCTGGGGCTTAATAACCGGTGCGCCAGCGAAAGGTTAAAGCGAGGTGGTCCATCAATGCAAGCTCAGTAGCGGCTGGAGCTGGGGGGCGGTGGGATGTGCAGGATGCTGGGCCTGATATCGGTTAGGCCTGTGGACGCCGCGAAGTACCTGGTTGAGGACGAGTGTTCCCTCCTGGCCCAGGCAATCAAGGGGGATCAGGGCGATGGGTGGGGAGTAGGCTACTACGCCTGTGGCGAGCCCAGGGTGGTGAAGAGCCCAAGGCCCGTCTGGGAGGAGGCGGAGCGCTTCAAGCGCGTCGCGTCCCAGGCCGCGTCCCACATCATAATAGCGCACGTTAGGAAGGCCAGCAACCCCCGCGGCCTGCCGAGGGAGAGGCTCATAGGCCTCGAGAACACGCAGCCCTTCCACCACGGGAGGTACCTCTTCGCCCATAACGGCACGATATACGTCCCCGATGAGGCGGCCGCAATGCTGGGCGAGTACCGCCGCATCATAAAGGGGGTTAACGACAGCGAGGTGTACTTCGCCCACCTCGTGAAGGCGCTCGAGGAGTGCGGCGACGTGGTGGAGGCCCTCAGGGAGGTTGAGGCAGCGCTCTGGCGCGCCCTCAGGGCGAGCGGCTCTGGGCGGGACACCCCCTACAGCAGCCTCAACGCGATATTCAGCGACGGCGTCAGGCTCTACGCCCTCACCCTCTACCGCAAGGGGCGGGACATGAAGTCCCTCTGCTACCGTGACGCCGAGTACTTCAGGATGGCCTACAGGCACGAGGGAGACACGCTGGTTGTAGCCTCGGAGAGGACCTGTAGCGGGGGCTGGAGTCTCCTCAATAACGGGGAGCTGTTAATAGCCGAGCCCGCGGGGGGCGAGGTGGCATACAGGGTGGTGAAGGTGTTCGACATCGCCTAGCCAGCTCCACCCCTAGCTCACTTCACCGCCACCAGGAACAGCCTCCTCGCGCTAGTGGGCTCCTCCTCAGTCACCCTCATGTCACCGTACACCCTCGCCCGCCTGAAGCCCGCGATCCTGGCGTGTAGCTTCAGCTCGCCAGCCGTGTAGGCCCTGAGCCTGTGCCCGTCAGCCACCATCCTGAGCACCCCTCCCTCGCTTATCAGGAGAGTCCTGTTCCAGTCTATCAGCCCCGATACGTTGCTCATGCTCACGGCGTCGATCACGAGTATGGAGATCCCCTCCTCATCCACGCGCCACACAGACGGCACTCCCCGCAGCCACTGCTCAGATGCCAGGGGGTTGGGCGCGTCAGCTACGAAGACCCCGCCCCCGCGGAGCGCCCTGAGCACGCCCCTCAGGGTGCGCTGGAGATCCTCATCCGCCACGTTGTAGTTTATGCTCGTGAAGAAGCAGGTGACAGCGTCGAACTCCTCCTCGAATCTCAGCTCCCTCATGTCCATCACCTCGAAGCACACGTCCACCCCAGCCTCCGCGGCCCGCCTCCTAGCTATCTCGATCATCGCTGGGCTCACATCCACGCCCACTACATTGAAGCCACGCCTAGCCAGCTCCACCGTGGGCCCCCCAGTGCCGCACGCTATGTCGAGGACATCCCTCACCTCTCGCTCAGCCTCCCTCCCGAAGACTTCCACGGCGAAGTCCACCAGCCGGGGTACTCTCTGCCTCAGGTACCGCCCGTATATCACGTCGTAGTACCTGGCGTACTCCGAGTACAGGGGCGGCAGCTTCACGCGCCAACTTGGGGGCGCGGCATATAAGGCTTGCCGGGCTCAGCGAGCTCCCAGGCGCTTAGCCAGGTAGCGCTGGCTCCGCTCAAGGCCCGCCTCCGCCAGGGCATCGAGTAGCTGGCTCGCCTCCCTGAGGGGGGCGTGGTGGAGCGCTAGGTAGGCTATGAAGTCCAGCGCGCGCACCACGAGGTCGCCTAACACGCCAGGGCCCGGGCTGCTGGCGGCCAGCTTTAGGGCCTCGGCCGAGGGGTGTGTCAGGTGCGCGAGCTCGAGGTAGGTCCTCGCCAGCTGCCTCCTGTAGACGCCCGGTATGCCGGGGACGCTGCGCAGCATCTTCAGCGTGAATGCCCGCCCTCTCCTGGACCACTGGCTCAGCAAGTCCCCGAGCTCGGCGCCTCGCCTCGAGGCTTGCCACACGAAGTAGTGGAGCTGCACCATCGCCTCAACCGCTAGCCTTAGCGAGAACCCAGCCTGGGGTATTAGCCCAGCACACAGCAGGTAAACCCCGGTGGGCACGAGGCTTAGGACCGCTGACCTCCACGGCTCCATCTCTCCGGGGAGGAGGGAGACAGCCCTGCACGCCGCCGCCGCGGCAGCCTCGAGCCTCCCAGCCAGGCCCGGCTCCTCCCTGAGCACCTGCTCAAGGCGTGCGCGCATGGACTGAGCCAGCTCCTCCAGCACACTCTCAAGAGCTGGCAGCTGTAAAAAGGCTAGGCCTGCCCCTCCATCCTGAACTCCTTGACTAGCTCCTCGCGAATCCTCTTCAGCTCCTCAACCTTGCTCTTGACGCGCTCCAGGAGGTCCCTGCTAGCCTCAAGCCCCTTATGCGTGAAGTAGGCCACAGCCTCGCTCCTACTCCTGAACACCCCCGCCTCAACCAGCAGGTCTATCATCTCCACATCACCCTGCGGCAGCCTGATCGAGGAGATCACCACTGACTCGCCCCTCTCCCTCCTGATGGCCGCCCGCCGCCTAGCCCTCAGCAGGTCTCTGGCCAAGCTCCTCAAGTCGCTGAGCATCTCCCTCAGCTCAACAACCTCCTCCCCAAGCCTATCCTCGAAATCTGATAGCGCCTCCTTGGCCTCCTCCAACAGCTCCAGCGCCTTCTCCCTAAGCTCAGGCTCAAGCCCCATTAAGCTCCCCCTCAAGCCCATCAGCTCGCCCCTCAAGCGCCCCCTCGCCTCCGCTATGCTGGCCTTAATCGCGGCTATATCAGCCCTGAGCTCCTCCAGCATGCGCAGAGCCCTCCTAGCATCCTCCCTCGCCACCTCGCGGATCCCCTCAGCCCTCTTCACCACCTCCTCTACCATCTTCCTGATCCTGGACTCCTCCGCCTCAACCTCCCTAATGAACTCCCTAACACGATCCTCAATCGACATCGAGTATTACATACTTACATGTATTTAAGTATTCCTAGGGGAGGAGCCCCACGCCTTACCCCACAAACACGGATGCACAGCCCTCAACCACGACACCCCACCCCCTATGGAGAGAGGGCTGTGCTCCACAAAACCCGCGGAGCCTCACCAGTAGAACCATACCCTATACTATAGAGTCCCCTCCTTGAGTTCACACCTTCGCTTCCCATGCTGCATCGCGGCTAAGCCTCAATAGCGCGTCAGCTACATAACGGCAGCTGGGCACATGGCTAGTGTTCAGCTACCGCTACTCCTCCTGAAGCTTAAGCCCAGCTATGCCGGCCGTCATGGTTATGAGGCCTGTCAGCGCCATGGCCTCCCCGGGGGCGACTCCAGCCAGCTCCGCCACTGCCGCGAATATCGGGGGGATGAATGACCTGGATGCAAGCATCAGGAGTAGGCCGGCCAGCGCCGCCGCGACGCAGGCCGCCCTACGCCACCTCACGTTTAGCCAGTCTAGGATTGCCATGATCTGCCTAACCCACTAAGGGGGCCGTAATACCATGGTGGTACATCCGTAATACAGTAATGCATATAGATGCACCTCCCGAGCGATGGGTCCTCCAGGCGCGCCACGAGGTATAAAGCTTGTATATGCACACTCTAAACTTGGCCTACTCCCCAGGCCTCTCAGGCTCGCGGATGAGGAGGTAGGGCACTAGTAGCTCGGCGGCGCAGAGGTGGATGAAGGCCCAGAAGGGGAGCGCTGGGTCCAGGTCGAAGAGGTAGCCCCCAGCCATTGAGCCGGCGGAGCCAGAGAGCGCGGCGAGAACCTCTAGCAGTGAGTACACCCCGCCCCTCATGGCCCGCGGGGTGAGGTCTGCCAGCAGGGCTGGCCACGCTGGATCAGTCAGCGTCACCAGGGCCCGCCTAGCCACCACGGCGAGCAGCACCTACGTGAACTCGAGTAGATGAACGCGAGGAGGTATCCCGTACCGCATGCCCCAGGAAGTAGTCAACCACGAGCTGGGCACCACGGGTCGACAGTTAACACATATTAGGTGGCCGTCAGCTAAGGCTGCCGTGGTTGCTGTTCTAAAGCTCCGCGGCAAGGGGGAAGTGGTGGGCAACCTAGTAGCGGCTCAGCTCTCGCAGAGGGGCATCGGATTCTTCAGTTTCGGCGAGTACTTCGAGTCCAGGCCTCTGCTCGAGATCGTGGAGCCCGAGGTCGTGGTGCGGGATCACGTGTGGATCGATGGAGCAGCATACAGAACCCTGGAGGCTGGCGGCGCCCTGCTACGCGAGACGCTGGCAGCCCATCGCGACTCGCTACTCTACAAGCTCGAGGGGGTGAGGGGGAGCGCTAAGCTGAGGGTGAGAGGGAACTTAGCGGTTTTCGGCTGGTTCCTCGAGGATAGGCGGGAGGAGATGGCGGCGCTAGTGCGCGCATCGTTTAGCGAGGATAGCAGGGGGGTGCTGAGGGCGTCGTACGGGGACTCGTACGAGCTGCGCCTAACAATA
>Ga0180300_10001613_pt1 | contig 10509 bp, 17 predicted proteins | sample GuaBasSediGuay15_FD_121798 | JGI IMG/M metagenome (GOLD analysis project Ga0180300, IMG submission 121798) | Subseafloor sediment microbial communities from Guaymas Basin, Gulf of California, Mexico - Guay15, Core 4569-2, 21-24 cm | ecosystem: Environmental > Aquatic > Marine > Hydrothermal... | reverse complement strand
GGTCTAAGCCTATTGCTCTTGCGACGTCATCAACTATAACTAAGACGTAGTTGCCCTCAAGCTTCTTGTGAAGAATAGCTTGCTCAAGTATGATGGATATCGAGTCTGCAAGCACTCTGCCAATGCCACTTTCAATATTCTTTTTGAAATTCATGAAACAAAACATTTTCTCAAGAACATCCTTGGCTATCTCAATGGTTCTTGGCGTTAGGAGAGCTTTCTCTAGGGAGCTCCTCTCCATGGCATCAATATAGATAGCTATGGCATCCTCGCCGAAGTAGTTGTTGAACCTCTTCACGAACTCCTTCAATAACCTGGTCTTTCCACATCCCTTAGGTCCATATACGTAGAGTGGGAGTGCACGGAAGCTTGAGCAGAACTCCTTCAAGGCTTTAAGCTCCACGATTCTGTCAACAAACCTTATCTCACTCATATATTAACTCCTTGAGAGACCTCATGTCGTCTTAAGCTGCTGTTTTTATTAGGCGTAGTAGACATGCTATATGATTAAAGGCTTTCTCAAGGCTATCAGTTTCGGCTTCGTGTAGGAGGTCTATGTCACTGGGCTTTATGAGTTCTTTGGCATTTTGTGCAGTGATGAGAAGACTATCATTAACTCTCCCCTCAAGCATCTTGAGGTATAATATGTGGTCTTCTATCGTATGGCTTTTGAAATTTGGAAATTTCTCAGGAAGTCCACTAATGGATATAATGAATGAAATCTTCCTGCCCAATGAGGGGATCGATAGGCTAGATATCCACGTGGAATGACAGACCTTCTTAATATCCTTCGGCTCATAGCCTCTGGACTTGACTCCATCTATAAATCCTCTAAATCTATCCTCTATGCTGAGTTCGTTGGAATCTATGAGGGTAGCAACTATCTTGGCTTTATGAACTACTTTTCCTATTATGAGGGCTAGGACTGTTGGGAGTAGGTCTCTTCGTAGGGTGTTTATTCCTTCGCAGTCGGTTATAGCCACGTCATGATCCTCTAGGCCTAGTCTTCTTGCCACTATTTTCAGAGTTTCAGCGTCTCTTGCTCCTTCGCAGAGCACTATGACGTTAACTCTCCTTACGCTTCTCAGTATCTCGAGGAAGCTCTCTGCATAGGGCTTCAGGTTGAGCACCATGTTTAGAACTTGTGTAGTAGTCTTGGGTCGATTCCGAGCTTCCTGAGCATCTCTATGTCGTCTGATGAGAAGCTTCTTGCCTTGAGCACTCCTTTCTCTCGCTCGATGAACTTGACTGTGAAGTCTAGGTTCAATTCCTTGGCTAGTGCTTCGGTTATCTGGACTAGCTCTATGCTGTGGGTTGAGGCTATGAGCTGAGCATTGAACTGCTTCATGAGCTTCAGGAGGAACTTCATGTAGGTGTAGAGGCCAGCTGGATGCATGTGGAGTTCAGGCTCCTCGATGAGTACTAGTGTTGGTCTATAGGCTAGTATGAGGAGTGATGAGAGGAGGGCTGCTCTGGCTCCATCACCTAAGTCGTCTACTCTTGTGGTTGTCTCGCTTGTCTGGAGGGCTAGGCAATATTCATCTCCTATGGGTATATAGGTTAGGGATTCTGCGTCTACCTCGAATTCCTCCCTTATCATGAATATGATCTGTTTGTCTAGTCTCTTTGCTGCTACCTTGCTCCAAGAGGACTTCTCTATAGCTTTGGGCTTTGCTAACAGGTGCCGGTCTATGAAGAGAAAGCCTCTTAAGTAATCTCTTAGTTCGGTGAGTCCTTTAATATCAATTCTACTTGTTGTTAACCATAACTCTTGAGGTGATTTAGCGCAATACCCTTCTGCAAGTTCTACGAATCCTGCAGGAGTTTTTAGGCGTACTGGTCTGTGGCTTAGTGGTGCATCGAATATTTGAAATGTACACTTCCCCTCCCTAATACCAAGCTCTATGGTAATGGGATTTGAGGTATCTAGTGTGTACCAGAGGATGCTTCTTGCATCATCCCAACTTCCTCTACTACCTCTTCTGTTGACTACATAGTCAAGCTTGTTGATACCTCTAACATCATCTATAGGAGAGCTACAGGCTGACATCATATATAGCGCTTCAAGTATGCTGGATTTTCCAGAGCCATTTCTGCCTATGAGTAGTGTTACTTGCCTGAGGTCATCTATGAATCCTTCTTGGACTCCTCTGAAGCGTTCTAGCCTGATGCTTCTTATCATCATCTTCATCTAGTCCTCTACTAGCTGTTTTAGTGCTTCTCGATAGGCTGGTATCTGCCATGCATAGTATCGGCCTATGCCTATGCTGTTGTCTTCTGGTATTTCTCTTTGGTCTATGGTGTAATGCCATTTGTACATGAATAGGTTTTCGTTGACTAATATCCTGTAGAGCTCTTCCATTCTTGGCGATGCCCTATGCCATGTGTTGTCTGGATCCTCTATCAGGAGCTTGAGCTCCTCTGTGAGATTCCTTGATGCTATCTTGAAGGCTAGTGGTCTTAGCCTTCTTAATAGGCTTTTGAACCACATGTCTATGTTCCAGTTATACTTCTTGGCTAGCTCTATTAGCTTGCCTGGGTTTCCTCCTATGAGCCTCCAAACATCTTCATAGTCAACATCATCTGGTGGGTTTAGCTCATGAAATAGCTCTTCAAAGGATTTCCTATCCAAGTTCCATAGGATTGATATTCCTGCATGTCTATGCCTTGAGATGAGCTCTAGGCTTTGCCCTTCTGATGTCGTCACTATGAAGTTCAGTGCTCTTGGCCTGTACTCCTGTGATAGCTTCCACATTGTCTCATAGAGCCACTTTATGTACTTCTCAACTTCATTCATGCCTATGGATTTCACGACATCATCTATGGCTATTACCACGTACTTGTCCTCAAGTTTCCTTCTGAAGAGCTTCTCAGCGATCATGTCCATGAGCGAGCCTATGGATTCAGCCAGGGCGTGACCAAGTGGGAGGTTGAGGTCTTTAATTGCTTCAAGAGCTACTCTTCTTAGTGCTTTCACGTCCATGTTCAGGGAGCCCATCACGGCTTTGTCTATGCCCTTCCTTGCAAGGGCATCTATGTATATCGCTATTCCCTCATCGCCAAAGTATTCATTGAATAGATTGATGAACTCTTTTAGTAATCTAGTCTTCCCACATCCTTCAGGGCCATATACATACAGTGGAAGTGCTCGGAAGCTTGAGCAGAACTCTTTTAGAGCCTTGAGCTCTACATTTCTGTCAACAAATCTTATCTCGCTCATAGCCCTAGCACAACCTTGCTCCAGGATGAACATGATGTAGAGGAGCTAGGTCTGTTGATGAGATGAGATTAGCCTCCCTATGTCCTCTATGTACTTCCTTACCTTCTTGACCTCCCTTCTTAGCATCTCTTCATCTACTATGCCTTCATAGAATGTCATCTGATGTAGGTATCTTTCCCTAGCTCCATATCTATCTCTAAGCCCTAGTCTCTCGACCTCAGGCTCAAGGTCCTCTAGCTTCTCAAGTAGTCTTCTCCTTTCCCAGTGACTTGCTGGGACTATGTCTAGGCGGTCCAGGATTAGGGCGTTTGTCGCGTTTATGATGGCATTTCATAGCTTCTCAGCTGCATCACGCGCTTTGATATCATCGTGGCATCTTAGGGCTTCTTCAAGCTCCCTTGAGCCTCTCTCTAGGAACTCCTCTTTCAATATTCTCTTTGAAATTCACATCCTTCCTTAGACTATAGATGTCCCTTTTTAAGCTATTGATGCTCTCTTCTAGGCTTTCGATGTCTCCTTCCACTTGACGAAGGCTCTTAGCTCTGCTATGTCCTTTCAATATTCTCTTTGAAATTCCTACTTCAGCTCTTCTGCTTATCTCGGATGTTGCGTAGGTGAACTGATCTGCTAGGAAGTATATTGCACGTCTGAGCATGTCGAATTTAAGGAGCATATCCTTCCTTAGGCTATTGATGTCCCTTTTTAAACTATTGATATCCTTCTTAAGCGTCATGTATAGCAATATGATGGCGATGAGTACTCCTAGGCTTCCATAGTCTTTGATCAACGTGGGGATGAGCTCAAGCATGCCTTCTATTCACTCCTCATAGAGCTTGATAGAGCGGTGGGGTGTTGAGGTACGATAATCCTAGGTATAATATGTAGTTGAGGTCTCTAAGCCATTCAAGTGCTCTCCTATAGCCCAGGGCAAGAGCCTGTTCAACTCTCCTATGAGCTATCTCCAGCCCTATGAGGTATGCCTTGATCTTGAGGGTGAGCTTATCACTAATCTTCTCAAAGATCTTGAGTAGGATCTCCCTAAGTGTTTGACTTTTAACTCTCACGACTATACGAGAGGCGAGTAGGAGGATCGCCCTCTCAGTGGGGTGGAGCTTGAAGTATTTTCCAGTCCTTAAGGCGATCCTTAGGGCATTACGAATGTGGCTCTGTGTTATGTAAACTTCATGCACCAGCTCCACCCCACGGGGCGATCCTCCCTATATATCCTATCCTAGGCTGGTTGGAAAAATTTAAGTCTTCTTTCCTAGTTAATTATATTCTTCAGGGATGCTCATGCATTCAGACATTCTTAACCTCCTACATTTTATCTAGCTTTCCTCTGTGCGCCTTCTCCAATCATCATAAGCATCAAGCATCTCCAGAATCCAGAAGACTTCTGCCATTATCTCAGCAAACTCCTTATTTGCTCGTTCAGGATGTGGTGAAACGTGTATTATGGTTCCTGTAGGTGGCTTCGCACCGAATCTATACTTCCAGCTACGATGCGTCCACTTCAATACCTCAACGCGCGCTTTGAAGGGCTTCTCTATGATGAACTCATAGCCTCTTCTGAACCTCAACGTGCGCAATCCATACTTAAAGCCGCGTTTGTCAAGAGCATCCTTCAGCACCTGAGTAAACTGTTCCACCTTGTCCGTGAAGTACATAGAGTAGGTCCATAAGGACTTCGTTATCCTCCTCACTAGGTTCCTTGCAATGATCGCTGTGAATAATGCGAAGATTGGTGCAAAGAAGCTACCAGCAAATAGGACTACAGCTTCATGCGTGGTAAAGTACCTGATGATCAGTAATGATGAGACGATGAAGCCGTATATGAAGAATCCCAAGAGCACTATATCCACTACTATGTGCTTTCTCTGACTACCGTTCCTTTTTCACGTGAACTTCCTTAATAGTACATGCTCTTATTCTTTATGTGCATCAACTTTTCGTGCATGAGACAAAAGCTAGATGTGTACGTTCAATTGCTCAAAGACCATACGTATTATTCTATGTATCCTACGTGCTAAATTCAATATTCTTTGAGCATCCTGCTTGGTGTAGATCTCAGCGGGAGTTAATCTCATGGAGGGTTCACCATATGTGGACCTGCCATGCTCTGAGGCCACTTCTCTAGCTGCTTCAGCGATCTCACTCACCATGCTTCTTAACTCTTCAGGAAACCTTTCCATGAGTCTTAGTAGTTGTGATGAAGGATCGTGACTCCATGTAGGTATCTCGTATAACGCTATGAGTGCCTTGGCGAAATTTTCTATTGCGAGCTGTGCAAACTGCACAGCTCCAGCCCAATCTCCCAAACTGTAAAGTCTCTCAGAACGTGATAGGTGTTGTGTAGCCAGCCTGTACCTGTACAATAGTTCATCAAGCGGATCCAGGCTCATAGTATCTGTATCCTCTGCATTGGTTTTGGAAGTATCCAGTAATACGCCTTACCATCCTTAACACGTACAAGACCTACCTCACATATCCTCCTCCTTACATGTGATAGGAACTGCTCTAGATGGCCTATTCTATCAATTATCACAATGGCATCTTGGTATATATTGAGCAGAAGAGGCGTTATTGTGCGTGGCTTGATGAAATCCTTCAACTCCATATCAAGAAGCGTTACAGCATCATATATGTCGCCTATCCTATCCATGACAAGCTTATAGAGCACCCTCCTGCGTTCAACAATGTTACTAATTCGTAGGCCTTCATGTAGGACGAGCAGGTCAATATCACTCCTCTCATCCGCTTCATTACGAGCAACAGACCCAAAGAGTAGTACAGCTCTCACGAAGTCAGGCAAGTCACGTAGTCTATCTCGCAGAGTCACTACAACAGTATCTCTGCTTAGTCTACCGCTCACATTAGACACAATTGCTCAAGTGTTAGATAAGAATATCGCGAAAAGCTGTACTATGGTCAAGTTCGAGACGTATAGTGCAGATGAATTCATTGGTCTAAAAATCTTTCTGGATGTGTGATGGGTAATGAGTCAAGAAGCAGCTCTTATCCCTAGAAGTAAGCTTTAGCTGTCAGGACCTTCCCTCAAACGCCTGAAGAAATCGAGTATGTGGTGATTTTCCTGAGCCTTGATGTATGATGTTCATGTAAGGAGTCTTGTCATGCCCTTTACCATACTACTGACCTTGAGCACTAACTTCTCGAGTTAAGCTTATATGTATACGTGTACGTATTTGTATACAGGTGATGTACATGGGTAGCAGAGTTATTCCTGTTCGCTTGGATGATGACGATCTTGCCTTTATCGACCTTCTTGTAAAGCTTGGTATCTACAGGTCAAGAAGCGAAGCTATTAGGGAGCTCATAAGAGCTGGTATGAGGAGTCATGAGGATGTAATCAAGGTTGCTAAAGCTGTTGAGGAGCTGTTCAGAATGGAGAGGGAGGAGGGAGCTATTCCCATAAGGCTTGATGGAGCTCTTAAACAATTGCTTAGGGAGAGGGAGAGGTTTCAATGATGTATGTCGATACTAGCATCATAGTGGCTGCGCTTGATCCCCAAGATCCCAGGCGGGAAGAGGCTATGAGTATCTTGGAGCGTAGTGAAGTCAAGGTCGTATCCGAGCTAGTGCTTATCGAGCTCTCAAGCGTTCTCTCAAGAAGGGGCGAGCTCGTAAGAGCTATGGCTGAGAGGCTTAGGGTTAGTGAGGAGTTGACTATCTTAGCTATGCTCACCTACATTCTCAAGAGATTTGGTCTAAAATATGTGGCTATGGAAGGATACTTGACTATGCCTTCAATTGGAAGAGTTAGTAAGCCTTTTGCAACTGCTGTAGAGATCTCATCGAAGCTAGGTCTTAGAGCTCTTGGTCTACTACACATAGCTTATGTGAAGCTCTTGAAGAGCATGGGTGAACCAATAGAGGTATTCGTTACTGCTGATAGGAACTTCATCAAGGCCAAGAGGTTCCTAGAGGATGAGCTTAATGTCAGTCTTCGTCTTATCACCTAATTTTCAAATTGAGGAATGTAGATTTTCATCATAGCTCATCTGTTTACAGGTTAATGTTATATATGTGTTGCATTATTGTATTACATAGGGATGTGTATTGAGTGTTACAGTGTCATTCCGTATCCCTAGGGAGTTGAAGAGGAAGATGGATGAGCTACGCGATGTCATAAATTGGAGTGAGGAGGTTAGGAGGTTCATTGAGAGGCGTATTAGGGAGTATGAGCAGATGAAGGCTATTGAGGAGCTTGAGTCGATTATAAGAGCTCTTCCTACTCTTCCTAAGGGGACTGTTGTCAAGTACGTGAGGGAGGATCGTGATAGTCATTGATGCCTCAGCCCTTGCGAAATATGTGCTTCATGAGGAGAATTGGCATATTATAAGCTCATATATCAGAAAGACAAGGCCATTATATTCAGTCGATCACGTGGTTAAGGAGGTGGGCAATGCTATATGGAGATGCCATTTAAGGCGGATCATAGGGCGTGAGGATGCTATCAGGCTTTATAATGGGCTTCTGAGGCTTGTGGAGACTGGTGTTATCATTCTGGAATCAGAGATGGAGTATGTGAAGAAGGCATTGGAGATAGCTTTAGAGCATGGAATTACGCTATATGACTCACTATACGTAGCACAGGCTATGAAGTATGGAGAGCTTCTCACTAGCGATGTTAAGCAAGCTGAGGTTGCTTCTAAGATGGGCATAAAGGTGTATCTTGAGATGTAGTCATGCGTAACATCTTCATCTTGACCTTCTCTGCTCGCTTCTCCTCATCTTGTCTGGTGGGTCATCTTTTAGTCTCCAGATGCCTTCCTTGAAGTCCAGGAGCACTATGCCCAGTTGGCTTATCACGTAGTCGCTTAGGGCAACTTCATCTACGTAGGGGTTGACTATTATGTTGACTCTCAGCTTCTTAGGCTCTCTATCCTCTAGGACGAGCTCCAGCTCCGCAGAGTCTGGATAGTATGGATTAGCAGTCTCTCCTCCGCCCGTCTCAAGTACAATGGTTGATGAAGGTCGTGGAGGCCAAAGGTCGAGCTCCTCAGCTATGCTTGTCGGGACTATTATGTCTGGCTCATCTGATTCAAAGCCGCTATTGAGCAGAGCTATCGTCTCAATGATTTTATCTCCCCTTTTCAGCTTTATCTTCACACGACATGCCATGCTCTCACTTGGAGACGTACTTCTTCTTCATGTAGCCTAGCCTTCTACGTGGTATTATCTTCGACATGGCTTCCTTGAAGAGCCTAATTCTCTCCCTCTTAGCCTCTTCTGTCAAACTCATCCCTCACTTCATAATCCTGTATCCTAGTTTATATGTCGTTCGCATCCTGAGGTTAGGTTCTTATGCTCTTTAGTAGAGAGACTTCATACCCCCACTACCAAACAGTTAGGTTAAAGAGACTCTTGAGGGGAATATTCATGGAGAGGTAGCTCAAGATGAAGTATGATGAAGAGAAGCCTGAGAGGATCAAGCCCTTCATAGGCTGGATAAGAACCTATAGGCCTAGGATTGGTAGAATAAAGGCTGTTGGTGTTGTCTATGGTGGTGAGGGTAAGAGTGAGGATAAGAATAGAGGATAAGGACGTGGAGACGGCGGCTTTTGCTAATAGTGGATATGAGACTGAGACTCCACAGCTTCTTGTGCCCATCAGATTTGCTGAAAGAGTGGGCAAGTGGCCTCCCGTAGGGGCTATTCGTGGTAGATTCGAGACTGCAGGTGGTCCTGTTGATGTGTGGATATATCCTCGTGCATGCAGGGTTAAGGTTGTTGAGGAGGATGCTGAGTCATCAGAGGTCATATCAGATCTCGTCATATGTCCTTTTGTGGATGAGGTTCTTATGAGTGACAAGCTCATTGGAGAGCTGGGGATTGCATTAGAGGATGTGGGTAGAGGCTTGTGGAGATTCAGGTGGGAGCCTACTACTAGGCTTAGGAGGAGCTATCCTCCAGAGCACTGGAGATAGCCACGCTATTTGCCTAGCTTGTTGGCTATGGCCTTAACCAGTTTCTCAACTCTTTCCAGAGCCTTCTCTACACTTAACTTATCAGCCCATCCTTCATAGAAGTTAACATGCATAGCATTAGCATACATCCATGCATCAAGCACCCAGTCTCCAAGCTCCTTCGCTACCCTGGACTTATACTCCCATAACTCCCTATGTGATGTTATCCTCTTGCCCATTCTCGCATAGGCATGAGCCTTTAGCGCTAATGCTGCTGCCCCCCATATCTTCTCACTAGCTTGTCTAAGGTTCTCCTTCTTAAGCTCATCTCTTGCTTGTTCAAGGATCTCTAGAGCTGCTTGTATGTACTCATGAGCTCTAGCCTTGGGCTCCAGCTCATTGGTCAGTATATCCATCAGGTATTCGTCAATGGACATGCCCTTTTCCTCAGCCTTCCTACGAAGGAGCCTGACTATGACCTCGGGTATCGTTATGACTGCCATGACGTACCCTATGAGAGTATTTGAGAGGAAGTTTATAAACATCAAGCTCTTGGCCTAGCACTATCTTTTCGCGTGATGATGAAGTATGACTGAGAAGGCATCGCTGTAGGCGACGTTCATGCCTCTTGGAGTCATGAATGAGTGAATATTTGAGAGTGACAGACTCCTTGGTATAGGGCATACTACGGATGGTAGTAGCAGGTTGGCGTTATGTTTTTATGTAATTCAAGGACTTTAGTAGTGAGGTGCCGTGTTGGGCCTCAAGGAGGAGTTCCTCAAGCTATTACGTGAGGATATGGAGTTTCGCTATGCTGTAATAGGCCTTCTTGGGCTAGAGGAAATTCTAAGAAGGATTGATAAGAATACAGAGGCCATTATGAGGTTACAGGAGCAGGTTGCCAAGCACTCTGAGATTATAGCTGAGCACTCGAAGGCCATAAAGTCGCTTCAAGAGCAAGTGAGGAGCCTACAAGAGCAGGTAGTGGAGAACACGAAAGCCATAAGAAGCCTGCAAGAACAGGTAGTTGAACACTCCAAGGCAATTCTAGCACTTCAAAGGTCTGTTGAGAGCCTTTCGAAGTCTATTGAGAAGATGGCCTCCTCCATTCAGTCAATAGGCATGAGATATGAGATCTTCACTGAGGATGCCTTTAGGGAGTCGATCAAGTACCTGATCGAGGATCTTCTCAAGGAGTACAAGGTCGAGAGATGGATATACTATGATGAGAAGGGAATAGTTTATGGTCATCCCTCGATAGTTGAGGTTGATGTGCTGATCAAGGACAAGGAGCATATACTGGTGGGGTACAAGGCCTTCACTGATAGGGCTGATGTGGCAGAGCTGTACAGGATAGGTCAG
>Ga0180300_10001612_pt1 | contig 10510 bp, 10 predicted proteins | sample GuaBasSediGuay15_FD_121798 | JGI IMG/M metagenome (GOLD analysis project Ga0180300, IMG submission 121798) | Subseafloor sediment microbial communities from Guaymas Basin, Gulf of California, Mexico - Guay15, Core 4569-2, 21-24 cm | ecosystem: Environmental > Aquatic > Marine > Hydrothermal... | reverse complement strand
GGAATATCTCAACATCTATTCAGAGTTCAATGGGGGTGATGGTAATGCAAAGTAATTTATGTGTGCATACAAAATATGAAAATATGGAGGAAATATACCTTTATCCCATTTGGGAATTTTTCCCTACTATTTTTCTCAACAATTCGCTCTTATCGGTTACGAAATGCTCTTCCGCATAATTCTTTGCCTCTTTTATCGCCAGCACCAGAAACGTCCCGGAACCGCATGCGGGATCAAGAACCCTTCTCTCTAAGTCGCCATCGTATTCCACCTCTTTCAGCACGAGTTCCGCAAGCCAATCAGGTGTGAAATACTCGCCAAGGTCATGCCGCACGCGCTTCGGCACCAGATTCTGATATAACCGCTTGAACAAATCCTTCACCCTATCGGGTTCCAATTCAACCGTTGCAGGGTCGTAATCCCATAACTTCCTTACAATTTCCATCACTCCCTTCACTACATCTTCGTTCCATTCGTCTAAATACCATGCGAAATAGTCTGCTTCTAAAAAGTTCCTTATCCCTATCTTTGCTATTATCCCGCCTTCCTCCAGATCGAGCAGCTCTGCCCTCAAATCTTCTCTACTTCTATAATACGCACTCTCTATTCGCTGCAACGGCGACCCGAAAACAGGATTGAAGAACGAAATCACTTCTGAAGTCAATAATTTCATCACCAGCGTGTAATAAGTGTGGACTGCAAACATCAGTTTCTCCACGTCCACTTTCTTATTCTTACCTTTCGCCACTCCGTAATGCTCTACCATACCTTCTAACTTGCTCGGCGAATAGGCACAGACCTGCGAAAACACGCGTTTCCAATCCAGGAAAAGCATTTCCGTCCTCGACGACTTCGACTTCTCCATCGCTTCGTATAAAACGGAAATGACCTTCTCACTCGTTTCGCTCTCAGGACCGAAATCAGTCAATAAGAAATCAGCATCTATTGCTTTTCTTTTCAATGCTATGATGGCTTCCAATAGCCTGTAAACCGATTCTTCGCTTAGTTCTGTCGGTTCGTTCACCACCCATTGATTCCTTCTGAACCTGACGAACGAGATTTTATAGCCATCTAAAATCACGCCGAAGAATTTACCAAAATTTTCTGCTTTGCCACCCGCTTCTTCTTTTATATACTCAATAATTTGCTCTTTCGCTTTAATAAACTCGCTATCCTTAGCCAATTTCTTTGGTGCTTTGTATTCGATGATGACCGTCCCGTAGAGTGCATCTTCTTTTTTCCCTGAAATTGTTGTTCTATGCTCGTAAGCTACTTCCGGCTCTTTTCCTGGTTCAAAAAACTTGGGGATTACCTCCTGTATCCAACTCTCAACTTTTATCTTCAGGTCTTCTTCGGTGCTCGCTTTCGTCACGTATTTTTTTATTCTATTCGTAATTGTCTTTGCATCGTATCCTAAGTCTAATCCCCTCTCAGGTCCTTTTACCATCTCTTACCCCAAACCTTTTCTTAAAAAGAAAAGCTTTATCAAAGAAGTTTCAACGCCGCTTTTATCAATCCAACAGGTCCCGTCATCATCATGTCGCCAGCAGGAGCGGAGAAAATGCCAAGCCCTTTCATTTTTGCCCTCTTTGGTCCCGTTAACGATATTATCTCTGGTTGATTCTCATCTATTACCAATGCGCCATGTCCACCGTCATCAAAAACCTCTTTAAAGGTTAGTTTACCCTGCGAAAGTTTATTTATATAGTACTTGAGTTTTTGTTTATCGAGGAGTTTTGTATGGTGCTCAATCACACCCGCTATTCGTTTCTCAATCAAGGACATCGCAATAGTATGCGCATTTCCTACATTTATGCAAATGCAATGCTTCTTTTCCTTCACTCTTTCGTCTTCTATCGAGCCTAAGACCGCAGCAGGTCCTGTATCCACCAAAAGGATATGCCCTTTATGCCATCTTTTTAGCGATTCAAAAATCGAATGCATCCTGCTAAGGTTTTCCGGCACACCGTCAAGATAAGCAAAGGATTCTATCCCTCCGCCTACTTTTTCCTCGATTAAACGGAATCTGTTTTCTCTATCGGTAACGCCCGGAGGAGCTACTCCGTGGTCCTGAACTGCTATTGCGATAACGTCAAACGATATATCCACGCCAAAAGAAGAAAGAAACGGCAAGAGTCGGAGATTTACATCCGAGATTCTTATTGGCTTCGCTTTTTCACTCAAGCTCTCTACTTCATCCTCGGATATTATCTCTATTCCGTAACTTTTAACGATCTCCAAATCGTCTCTAAGCGTTTTTGCGGCTATTTCAGTCATATAAACCTTGTATTTCCTGAGATGCTCGAGCACTGCACGGGTAAAGGGACCGCCGCCCATTGTGTAACCAGAGATTACCAAATCCTCTTTTGATCTCCTTACCTCCTCGGCGAAGAAGCGAGTAGGTGAAGGTAGAACGAGCTTGTAAGCATTCGCGAATCCCCTTTCTTCGTTATACACCATTATGTCCTGCGTTCCCGCTCCGATGTCTATGGAAAGAATGTTCATAAACGTTTTTCAGGCAGTCTAACAATTACCCGCGCAGCACTTATCAGCCATTTCCATCACCTCATTTATTTGCGCATCATCTACCTCCTCTATATCTAATTCGTGCATCACTTTTAACCATTTTTCGTGCTTTAACAGCCAATTGTAGTCCTTTCTCAACCTGGAATTCTTTAAAACGCTGTATGCAAGGTTTATCTCCTCCGTGCGCTTCTTTTCTTTATATGCATTCCTAATAACATCCTCTGCTTCTCGTCTGTCAGATGGGATCGAAGCCACATCGAGGTTTAACACATCATAAAACGTTTTATTACCCGTGTATTCCCACCATTCCCGGTATTTGGTTTTTATTTCCTCATACCGTTCTAAATAATCGTAATATTTGAGCACCATTAAATACGCGGCATCTTTGCCTTTCAAAAACGTTTTTTTCCTTCGGGATACTGCTCCAAGACCACGCAAGTGCTGAGAGAGTTCATTCACGAAAGGGCTCTCAGCAAAGATTTTACTCAGCTCGTCAATCATGAAATCATATTCAAACCTCAACTGTGGGTTATTCAGTATTCTACAGATCTCTTCTACTAATCGGGGGTCCACGTTCTTCTTTTTACTTCTTACTTTCCCTTTTTTTTGCTTCGCCCTGTTCACACCCAGGAGTTCATAAAATGTGGGTGCACCTCGAGAGAAAAGGTAAAGCCAAGCACCGTGATTTTCCATGATATACTCCATTGTAGCACGCTTTTTTTCACGTTCTAACCATTCATCGTGGTCCTCCGCTATCTCTCGCTTGTCAATTGCCGTGAACCCCATTAGTACTTTCTGGAACGTGCTTATAATCTCATTGTAAGCAGAGCGCTTTTTCTTGTCGCTTAGCATCTCGTATGCTCGTTCAATCACATCGTCGGGATAAACCGAGCACTTCTTCTTGCGCTCATACGCTTTTTCAATTGCCTCTCGCGAATCGTTTTTTGATACACAAAGCACACCGTAATAGGTCGGCAACCCATCGAACAGGTCGTCTACGCAGCCCGGATAGAGTCGATCAAACTTTTCGAGCTTTTTTTCCTGCCCTCCTACTCTCGACCAGTCCATGTATCGTGAGGGGACTTTCCAGTACGGGTCATCACAGGTGTAAAGTCGCATCCATTCGTCATACGCCCTCTTCTCTTCCCCCATCCTCCATCTCACTTCCTTTGCCTTAATTCCAGCACAGCACCATCCTTAATACCTGTGTCTTTAACGCGTTCTTCATCGGCAAGTTCTTTTTCCTTGTAAAAAATGCCCATACCTTCGCTTAAAATACCTTTTCTCATCAGGTCCTTCCTCGCATCTCCGATACGTGAAATTGGATTGAGATAGTAGCGGAGCGCATCTTCCGTTTCCACATTCACCACTCTCACCTTTACTGCATGCATCCGGACCATTTTTTTCATCCACCTGTTCTTCTCCTCCTTTGTCAGCCTGCCAACTGCCTCCATCTTTACCGTTCGCTCGTTACCCGAGTCGTGGTCATGAGCAGTAACGTGCAAAATGCCAAACTCCTCGCCTACTGTAAAGGAGATGTCAATTCTTGATTCGCCTGCCGGTTTCGGCTCTATTTCAAACAAGAACTCGCCCAAAAAACCCTCCTCTTCTGGATACAAGCTTTCTCCCTGGTATACTGCTACCACACCCTCATCCATGTAGTCCACCGGATTTGTATATAACTCCGTCTGCGTGATAGGAATCTTTGTATTGCGCGTAATAATCTTTGGAACAGTCCCATCGAAGGTCAACACACCGAGGGAGCGAGAAATGACATCGCTTATTTCCACCGGTCTCCTTATTTTTCCCGGTTTCTCTTTTTCCTTTATGCCCTCCTTCAGTGTGGCAACCGCCGCTCCACGTGCAACTACTTCTATCGGATTCACTTTCTGCTCCGGCTCTTTGCCAAAGAACTCACGCACGTACTCCTTTATTGCGGGTATGTACGTGGTTCCACCAACTAAAATGACATCGTCAATGTCCCCAGGCTGAAGTGCTGCATCCTCAAGCGCCTGCTCCATCGGCTTTCTTGTCCGTTCAATAAAATCCGCAATTAATTCGCTGAATTCCTGCCTTGAAAGCTCATAGCTGAACGCAACTGATGCGCCTCGTTTACCTTTACCAACGAAAGGCAAATTAACCGTTGCCTTTTCTTTGCTCGACAGTTCTATCTTCACTCGTTCCGCTTCTTCTCGTAACGATTGAAGCAAAGCACGGTTCTCTTCGCGCTTCTTTTTCAGGTCTATTCCATGCTTCTCTTTTATTTTATTCAGCATGAACTCCTCGATTCGTGCATCGATATCGTCCCCACCTAAATGGTTATCGCCACTCGTGGCATCAACATCGAAGAAGCCACCCCCTATGGTAAGAACAGAAACGTCAAACGTGCCACCACCGAAGTCATAGACCAGAATCCTCCGCTCTTCCTCCTCTTCATACCCAAAAGCCAATGCAGCCGCTGTTGGCTCGTTTAATATCCCAAGCACGTTCAAGCCCGCAATCTCCCCCGTATCCTTAACCGCCTGCCGCTGCGGATCCATGAAATACGCGGGAACCGTGATGATGGCATCGGTAAAAGTGATCCCAACTCGCTTCTCGGCGTCCTGAACGAGTTTTTTTATTATGTGTGCTCCTACATACTCCGGAGGATATGACTCGTTTCCTATTTGCACCCTGTGGTCAGTACCCATAAGCCTCTTTATTGACTTTACTGTGCGCTCTGGATTTGCAATTATATTCCGCTTTGCCACACTACCCACTACCACCTTCCCATCCTCTTTGAAATACACAACCGAAGGTGTTACACGCTCACCTTCTCCGTTCTCTATAATTGATGCCACATCGAATTCGATAAACGCTGCAGCTGAATTTGTCGTACCAAAATCAATCCCAATTACTTCCCTTTCCATTTCTTGCCTCCTATTTCCATTCCAATACTAACAAAGCATTTCAAGCTCCATCAGAGAAGACTCCTTCCGTTTTTCTTCTCTTCCCTCCTTCTTCCTTAGCTCTGCATTTAACAATTCCTTTGTCTTTTCCAGTTCTTCTTCTACTTTAAATAATTCTTCAATGCTCCTCGCTTTTCTTTCTTCCATCTCTCGCAACTCTGCATTTACCGATTCCTTTGTTCTCTCCATTTCTTCTATCGCATTCGATAGTTTCTCTTTCTCTGCTAACAGCTCTTTATTATATCTATTCAACGCAATGCTCTCAATAATCATTTTGTCTTTTTTGGCATCCAGCGCTTTCAAATGTTCATGAATGATGCTTAATTGTCTTTTTGACTCTTCAAGTTCGGCAGTCAGAACCTCTTTACGCTGCTCCAATTCGCGAATTCTTGACTCCTCAGCTTCTTTTCTCGCCGTCCATTCTTCCATCCTCTTTTTAATCTCTTCCTCGCGTGCATCAAGTTCTTTAACCGAGTTTCGGAGCATTTCCTCGTTTTTGCTCAATTCTTGCTCTCTCTCTTCCAATTCCTTAAACTTTCGTTTGAACAACCTTGACTCGACCCTGCGTATAAATTTTGATAAAATGGTATCAGGTGTCGTTTCGGTCTTTATCTCTTCTTCTCCAGGTTCACCGCCTTTAGAGATAACCACCTCAGCAGGTCTAATTAGCTCGCCGTTTAGCATATACCCCTTTCTCACCAGAGAAACAACGGCTTTATCAGGAAGAAAACTGTTCGGTGTGGTTTCTATTGCGGTATGTAATTCATCATTGAACCTTTCTCCCGGTAATGGCACGATTGGTGTTACTCCTATTGCGTTTAGCAACTGATTATAAGTCATCCCCAGATTGCTTCTCGTCCCTTCCAACATCTTTTCTACCACCTCACAACCTCCGTCTGTCTCTTGGCTATCCATAGCCCGGTCGAGCGTATCAGCAACGCTAAGCAATCGGTTTGCCAATTCGCTATATGCTTTTCTTCGTATTACCTCCTCCTTATCTTCAATTTGCTCTTTATATCTCGAGAAGTCGGATTTCATCTTCCGGGCTTTAGCCTCTAAGGATTTTATTAATTCTTCTTTTTCTTCCAGTTCCTTCTTCGGAACTACAACTATTTCATCTGCTTCCCTTTCACCATCCATTTCTCGTTTAGGGCTATTAGCATTATACTCTTCTTATAGAAATCTCACGCTTCTTCGGCATTATCTGACGCAGAATTTCCTTTAGCTGGACATCGTTTATCATACTTTTTATCCTTCCACTTTGCGCTAATGCTATCAGCTGGTTCTCTAACAGATCTGCAAATTCAGGCTTTGCCATTCTTATGTTATTTAGTCTCTCCCTTGCTTCTGAAGTGAGAATCTGCCTGATAATATTTCTCTTCGCCTCTTCTAACCCTTTCCTTCTCTCTTCCTCTTCTACAGCACCTGCTTGTGCTTGGAGCATCTGCTCATACTTTCTCTTCCTTATTTCCTCTAATTCTTCTTCACTTGCCATTTTTAATACCTGATTTCTTTATTTCATGCGCGGTGTCATCGAGGAGAGATTGCCCTTTCGGCGATATCATCCGCCCCTTTTTCCCCTTTTCCGGTTTAATTACATACCCTGCCTGCTCTAATTGCAAAAGCACCGCTCTTATTATCTTTCCTGAAGCTTTTTTGAACCTCTCAGGCTTTGCCCCCCTTCGAATTCTACCACCGTAATACGTGCGCAGCCTCGACACCCCGACCGGTCCATTAATGTATATTTGCCGGAGCACAGATGCACACCTCACCCACCACCAGTCTGTATCCTGCGGTGGTAGTTCTTTGCTTGCTCCTTTTTTTACATCCATAGCCCACTTTGGCATCCGGATAGCCTTGTTCCTTTTCAATTTTTCCGCTGTTAACTTCACCAGTTCACCTGGCGGCACATCGTATACTGTTGTCATTTTATATTCTCTATGCCCTCAGGGATAAAAAAAACTTATGGAATAAAAAAATAAATTTTTAGGGTATGAAAAGCAAAAATACAAATACGAATGGTGTGAAAATAGGCTTAGAATGCCATGCACAACTACTTACGAAGTCGAAATTATTCTGTCCCTGCTCTACTGACTATCACAATTCCGAGCCAAACACGCGTGTGTGCGCAACCTGCCTGGGCTTACCAGGTGCTCTGCCTGTGGTGAATGGGCAAGCGATAAGATATGGCATAAAAGTGGCACTGGCATTGGGTTGTGAAGTGCAACCTGAAATAATCTTCTATCGGAAGAATTATTACTATCCCGATCTTCCAAAGGGTTTCCAGATTACGCAATATGATTTCCCTATTGCCTTGAATGGGCTTGTGAGAATAGAGAGTGCAGGTAACGGTGGTGGAAAAGGGAGAGAGATAAGGATAAGAAGGGTGCACATGGAGGAAGATCCTGGTAGGTTGGTTTACAATGGGACGATAGATACTGCGAAATATTCTCTGGTCGATTATAACAGGTCGGGAATACCCTTAGTGGAGATAGTGACCGAGCCTGACTTGAGATCACCAAAAGAGGCGCGTATATTTTTAGGTAAACTGAGGAGCATATTAGAATATTTGGGGGTGTTTGAGGGCGATCTGGAAGGAGCAATGCGGGTTGATGCGAATATATCAGTGGGAGGGGGAGAGAGAGCAGAAGTAAAGAATATTTCTTCTTATAAAGGAGTGGAACGCGCTTTATCTTTTGAAATAACGAGGCAAAAGAATTTATTGCGCCGCGGTCTCGAAGTAAAGCAGGAGACGAGGCATTATGACGAAGTGCGCGGCATAACGCTTTCTATGCGGACGAAAGAATTTGAGCAGGATTACAGATACTTTCCGGAACCAGACCTTGTGCCTATTCGTATTTCTGACCTGGTGGAAGAGATAAGGAAGGAGATACCAGAACTTCCGGACGAAAAGAAAAGGCGATTCATCGCACAGTATTCTATAACGATGGAGCATGCGAATGCGCTTACTTTTGACATAAACATAGCGAATTTTTACGAAGCGGTGGCATCAAAGACGGATGCAAGGTTAGGTGCTACATGGGTGGCGGATGTTCTAAAGGGAGAGCTAAATTATCGCGCTATTTCAATGCACGAAGCATCAAAGAGGATTTCTGCTGATGACTTCGTCGCAATATTAAATCATTTGAAGAACGGCGTGATTACAGAGCGAGGAGCGACGGAAATAATAAGGGAGATGCTCGACCGAGGAGGTAAGCCTGATGAGATAATAGAGAGAAAAGGATTGGCAAGTATAGGTTCGGCAGAGATGGAAAAGGCGGTATTGGAGGTGATAGAGGAGAATAAAGTTGCTGTTGATGATTATAGAGCAGGTAAAAAAGAAGCGTTGAATTTCCTCGTTGGGCAGGTGATGAAAAAAACAAGAGGCAGAGCCACCCCCCAAGAGGTTCATCGGATGATAAGAGTGAAAATATTTAAAGGATAATGGATATTATTCATAGGTGGTAAAAATGTTTACAGTTCAGTTGCCCAATCGAGTGGTTTTTGGTGTAGGAATAGAGGAAAAGATAGGGGCAGAGGCGAAAGGATTGGGAGCGAAGAAAGCACTTGTGATTACTGATGCGATGATGGAAAAGACAGGGTTGCTTGAAAAAATAGAAAAGCCCCTGAAGGAAGTTATTGAAGTGGACATTTTAGATCAGATTGAGCCAGAGCCGACCTTAGCGGCTGCGGAGACAGTTGCCGAGGCTGCAAGAGGAGCGAAGTACGACCTGATTGTAGGTGTTGGGGGAGGAAGTGTGATGGATATGGCAAAAGTAGCATCTGCGGCAGCATCGAACCCGGAGCAAGGTGTGGGCGATTTTTTGGGTGCGAACAAGATTGCGAACCCAAGTGTACCGAAAATTTTAATTCCAACAACTGCGGGGACAGGTGCGGAAGCAACTCCATTCGCACTCCTAATTGTGGGAGAGAAGAAAAAGGCGATAGCAAGCCCTTATAATCTCGCAGATGTTGTTTTGATTGACCCAACGTTTACCGCTACAATGCCACCAAAGGTAACGGCTTCCACAGGTATGGATGCTCTGAGCCATGCAATTGAGGCGTTTTTATCCACAGGTTCAAACCCGCTGACCGATTCTTTTGCACTGGAAGCCATAAGGAAGATTGCAAATAATTTGGAAGAGGCTTTTTCACATGGTGATAACCTTGATGCTCGTTTAAAAATGGCGTTAGCAGCACTGCTGGCAGGATTGGCATTTGGGAATGCGGGCGTCATTGCTGGTCATGCAGCAGCACATACCTTCGGAGCGAAGTATAAAATCCCTCATGGTGTATCGGCTGCCCTTGCTCTACCTTATATGATGGAGTATAATGCTGTTAAAAGCGAAGCTAGGGAGAAGTTGGCGAAAGTAGCACGAGAAATGGGGGAAGATATTTCCGGGATGACGGATGAAGAAGCAGCAACGAAAGCTGTTGCATGTGTTAAGAACATGCTTGAAAAGTTAGACCTGCCGACCCGGCTTGTTGATTTGGACGTGCCAAAAGAGGATTTACCGGATTTAGCCGACGCTATGTCAAAGGAAAAGGGGTACTTGGCACGAAACCCACGTAAAATAGAGTATGAAGATGCGGTAAAAATGTTTGAGCGAATGTGGTCAGGTGATTGAGAAATTGGGCGTAAAAAATAAAAAAAGGAAAGCTGTTTAGAGATTCATATTGGAAGCATGAGGACTCTCATTCCGTAACTACTTCTGCGAATCCTACTCTCCTCGATATCTTCGTTACCCTTATCTTCACATTATCTCCTTTTTTTGTGCCGGGCACAAAGACCACAAAACCTTCTATCCGTGCTATTCCATCTCCTTCTCTCCCCACGTCCTCTATTTTTACGTCGTACGTATCCCCAACATTTATAGGAGAACTTACTTCCCTCCTTTCTCCACTATATCTCATATAACTCACAAAACCTCCTTTTTTTCTTTCGCTTTTTACCTCACCGATTCCCTTATTTAGTGACGCAAAGAAGAAATTTACAGTCCCTGCTTTTTCCCTTCCGTCACTTAATTAATATTTAT
>Ga0180300_10001611_pt1 | contig 10510 bp, 25 predicted proteins | sample GuaBasSediGuay15_FD_121798 | JGI IMG/M metagenome (GOLD analysis project Ga0180300, IMG submission 121798) | Subseafloor sediment microbial communities from Guaymas Basin, Gulf of California, Mexico - Guay15, Core 4569-2, 21-24 cm | ecosystem: Environmental > Aquatic > Marine > Hydrothermal... | reverse complement strand
TCACCATACTCTCTATATTCGTCAAGCTGAGGTTGCCCATGGAGTACTTGCATAGGGGCGGGCACTACCTGTCCCTCTGCATGGAGGAGAGGGGGCAGGTGGGGTGAGAGGTGATGCGCCTCTTCAAGAGGAGGAAGGAGAGGGGGGAGGAGGAAGAGAGGGGGCGCGAGTGCCAGCACGAGTGGGACGTGGACGTCATAGATAGCGAGAAGTGCGCGGTCTGCGGTCAGACGGTCCTAGTGCTGAAGCGGAAGCGGTGTAAGAGGTGCGGCAAGACGGATGGGGGGTGGGAGGAGGTGACGGAATACCTCATAGAGGGGCGCGACAAGTATGGCAACATATACATCTGCGCGGAGTGCTACCCCAAGTTCAGGAACCTGGAGCGCATGCTGGAGCACATGTTGGGGCCGACGCCCGCCTACGACTTCCACCTCGCCTACATGGGCACCCCCATAGTGTTCTGGAGCCTCGCATCGCTGAGGGAGTGGCTGAGCAAGTATATAGCGTACAGGAGCAAGATCACCAAGGTCTACAACTCGCACGAGTTCGGCAACACTACTGGCTACGTGTTCGACGCCATCCCCAAGGACCCCCTGGCGAGGCCCTACCTCGTCATGCTCCCCCTGCGGGTCCTGGCTTGGGAAGTTGGCAAGCGGGAGGGGTGAGGGGAGGTGGAGAGGGCGTGCCTGTGGGCTTGCGTCTTGCTCATCAACTTCGTGGCCATAGTGATATCCGTGTGTTGCGCCTACCACTTCGTCATGGAGAACGTGGAGAGGCTCAGGGGCGTCTTCCCCCTCAGCGAGGAGGCCCTGAAGATAGTGATCCTAGTGGTCTTCACGTTGATACTCCTCTTCACCTCCCTAGTGGTCCTGATAGCGCTATCAGTGTCCATATGCGAGTGCATAGGGGTGGGAGCGTGCCGATGAGCGACCCCTGGTTCACCCTAAAGTTGCTCCTAGCGATCTCGTCGGGCGTCCTGCTAATGGCGTTGCTGATCACCTCCATGATGGTGGCGACGGCCCTCGTCCTCAAGTTGCTAGCCCGCCTCTTGGAGTGGTTGGCGAAGAAAGTGGGGGGGTGATGGGATGAGGGAGGATGAATTCAGGGAGAGGTTTGAGCTGATAGAGAGGATACTTGAGAGCTTGGAGGAGGATGAGATATCCATTACAAGGGTGGTGAATATGTTATTCGAGCTAGGCGTGATAGAGGAGCCATACATCTGTAGCGATAGTTTCTACGATATTGATTGCCTCCGTTTCGCCCTTAGGGTGCTTAAGTGGATAAAGGGGGGTGAGACCGCATGTGGTACACGATAACGTCGGATAGCTGGCACCCAAGCGGGCGCTCCTACAGGTTTAGACCCGATGTCAAGTCATTTAAAGCGGCCCTCTACGCCCAGACCTTCCCGCCATTCTGGCGCTTTCCCAGCGAGGAGAGCGTGAGGTGGAAGTGGCTGGGGGAGGCGATGCCCCCGCTGTACGCTAGACACCTATTCATGCAGTTCAAGGTCAAGGGCAAGCTCCTAGACTTGTTCGCGGGGATAGGCGGCTGGGGGCTCGGTTTCATCCTCTCAGGTAATTGTAAGTACATAGAGATGGTGGAGATAGACAGGCGCAAGTGCCAGTACCTGGAGGTCAACTTCAAGCAACTGAAGAGGTTGATAGAGGGGCACGTGGATGACTTCGAGTTCAACGTGGTCTGGGGCGACGTCAGGAAGTACGAGCCAAGCGATAAGTTTGACGTGATAACCGCCAGCCCGCCTTGCGAGGACTATTCCGTGTTAAGGGCGCTCAGCCTCAGGTATGGCGTGGAGCTTAGGGGCACCCTTCCACTAACCAAGTGGTATCTGGAATTTATACGTGAGTATAACCCGTCGCTTGCATTATACGAGAACGTGGTCGCCAACAAGATCAAGGAAGTGCTGTCGAGGCACGGCTGGAGGGTGGAGGTTCACGACATGTCTTCCGTCATACCTCAGCGCCGGCGACGGATCATCGCTATATACCGCAAATCCGCCTTCATAACGCCAGAGGGGTGAGATGGGGTGCCTATCATAATGGTCAAGTGCCCATACTGCGGTAAGACCTTCACGGTCAAGGTCCCCAGGGAGCGGAGGAAGGGCATGGGCGCCCACTACGCCCACAAGATACGGAAGCTCTCCCCCCTGCATAGGGAGATACTGAAGATACTGTACGAGCACGGGGCCATGCCCAAGCGCAAGATCCAGGGTTACCTGTTCGAGAAGGGCATAAGGGTCTCTGGCAACTCCCTCTCAGGCAGGTTATCCGAGCTGGCGGGCATGGGTCTCATAGAGTGCGAGATGGAGGAGGTTGCCCTGTGGGACAGGGATCGCATGATGTATAGATTCCGCAAGACCCCCGTCTGGTACATAACCATGAAGGGCAGGAGAGTACTGAAGCGGGAGGTGGAGGGTGGGAGGTCATGAACCCCAGGCCCCTCAGGCTGGACTTCTACTGGGACTGGCTGATCATACTCGATGCGTGCAGGTATGACTACTTCAAGCGCCTCTGGAGACGTAGCAAGGTGGAGCCCAGAGTCTCCCCCGCCAGTTGCACCATAGCTTTCCTGGACTGGTTGAGACCAATACCGGACTCAGTAGTGGTGACGGGGCACCCCTTCGTGCTCTCGCGCAAGGACAAGTTCACGGAGGTCATAGACGCTGGTTTCGACTACAGGCTCAACACGTGCCCCCCCTGGTACGTCTCTAGGGCGCTGAGGCACAATTACGGCAAGATACTGAAGTTTAGGCGCAAGATCCTCTGGTTCCTACAGCCCCACCACCCCCACATAGGCGAGCCAAAGTTGAATGCTGGCATCTTCAAGGACGTGAGGACCAGGGAGCTATCCCCGCAGATCCGCACCACCCTGCTATTCATGAAGGCCAAGAGGGAGGGCACCCTGTCCAAGAGCTACGAGGGCAACCTAAGGCTGGTCATAGAGGAGCTGGAGAGGATCTTGCCCCTCCTCAGGGGCAGGGTCGTGATAACCAGCGACCACGGTGAGGGGCTGGGGGAGCCCTTGAGGCCACAGGACAGGCCCGTGTTCTCGCACCCGTGTGGCATGGAGGAGTGGGAGGTCAGGCTGGTGCCATTCACGGTGCTGGAGGTGGCGTAGCCGTGCCCGACGTATACGTGTCGTGGGATGGCTTCAGGTGGTTCATCTCCGAGCCCTGGCACACGGAGGTCCTGGGCAAGGCTGAGATAGGGGTCCTCAGGACCCTCTACAGCCTGGCCAGGGAGGATTACACATTTGTTGACGTGGGCGCTGGCCTGGGCTACTACGCGGTGCGGATGTCTAAACGCGTTAAGCGCGTCCACGCCTTCGAGCCCAACCCCAGCGTCAGGCGCATCCTATCGCGCAACTTGGAGCTGAACGGCTGTGAGAACGTCAAGGTGTGGCCCGTGGCGCTGGGCGTTGGGCGCGGAGCCCTGGAGCTTCACATAGATAAGCTATCTTCATCCCTGTTGCCGAGGCGTGGCGCCGAGTCCAGCGTGGCAGTTGAAGTCGTGAGCATGGACGAGCTGTTCATCACTCCCAACATCATCAAAATAGACGTGGAGGGCTATGAGCTTGAGGTGCTCAGGGGCGCTGAGGGCACCTTGAAGCTCTGCGCTCCATACGTGCTGGTGGAGCACCACGACTTCAGGCCAGACTGGGCTGAGCAGTGCAAGGGGCTCTACGAGAAGTGCGAGGCGCTCATGGCGCGACTGGGCTACGTCCCCCTGGTGATCACCGACGTCCACAGGCTCTGGGTCCCCAAGGTCGCCCTCCTCTCCAAGCGCATGGACGAGCTTAAGTACGCGCTCTGGCGCCACTACGTCAATCTGTGCTTCAAGAACCTCCAGGAGGGGAGGGCCTGGTACCACGGCCTGCCCAAGACCTGGTGGTGGGGCATGTGCCTGGTGGACTTCATAGAGGAGTTGCCAGAGCACATAGAGAAAGAGGCGGATTGGGCCGAGGCCGTGATTGAGTGATAACGCTATATTATTGGCATCCACTTTTCTCCCATGAATAAGGTGGACAGAGAGGTTGATAGGGCGATAAAGGAGGTCACGCCCCTTTTGACGGAGCTATCCAAGAAGCTGGAGAAAATAGACAATAACGAGGTCAAGGCGGCCACGCTCATCTACATAATCCTGCGCCTGCTCGGCGTCTCCAAGATACCCCACGGTCTCGCCATAGGCTCACTAGAGGTCTGCAAGGCCTTCGTGCTCTCCATGGCGGTGCAACAGATGATGACGCCAGACGCCAGGGAGCTTAAGTACATAGCGTGATTAACTATAAAAGTCCTGGGCGGATGATGTCAACGATCCTGCATGATGGAGGTCCCGGTCATAGACTGGAGGTTTGGGGACAAGTACTACATAACCGAGTTCGTGAGGCCCGACACCTACGAGGTGGTCGCATCCGCCGACAGGCTACGCGCCCCGTCTGCCGAGCAGAGGGTCCTCAACGTGGCTAGGTGGATAAGGGATGAGTTCTACTACCCCCTCGACTGGAGGGGGCAACCGTCAGCGGATGGTCAGCTCCTGAAGAGTCGCAAGGGGATAGGGTCATACCACTTCAAGAGGTGCGTGCCCTACATGTGGCTGTTCCCAGGCGAGTGCATAACGATGAAGTTCGGCATCTGCATAGACACCTCTGCGGTCGCCACATCCGCGCTGATAAGGCTGGGCATCGACTCCGTGGTGGCCCTGGGCGCCATCTACGACAGGAGGGGCAAGTTGCTCGGCTACCACGCCTGGACGGAGTTCACCCTTGACGGCACTAGGTACGTCCTGGAGACCACCATCCACGAGAAGGGCGTCAACAACATAATGCTGGCGGAGGACGCCTACTCTGGCAAGTACGGCATCAGGTATGATAAGTACGCCGAGTTCAACCACCTAAAGTACATAGAGCACAAGCCCCTCGCCCCCCTCATAAGCTTTTACGGGAGGAGGAGGAGGGAGTTGAAGAGGGCAGAACTTATTAAACAGCGGTACATATGGGACACGTACCGGGAGATATCGCCGCTCATAGCCAAGGTGATCAAGAGGTGAGAGAGAGGAGGGTGAAAGTATTGGTCTTCAAGACCACGGAGACCAAGGAGAAGGCCAAGGCGATCATCCTCGCCTTCAAGAAGTCCGACAACCCCCTCCTAGGCAGGAAGGGCGGAGGGCGTGAGGGAGATCTATAGGCTGGCGGTGGCCATATCCATAATAGTGGCGGTGTCAGTCCTCAGGCTCCTCGATAAGGTGGACAACTCCCTCCTCTCGGGCGTGCTGTTCGCGATAATAGGCTACTACTTCGGCAGGGCCGAGCCCATAATAGTCAAGAAGCTTAAGGGCGGGTGAGTCGCGTGGGCCACAACCTCCTGACGTTCTGGGCGAACGAGAGGGTGGCTAGGGTCCTCTACTCCATGCTGTGCAACTTGTCGCACTTCCTAGCGGGGTGCATAACCGCCATCGTCAGCACTAGGCACCCCCTGCTCTCAGCCCTGCTCTTCCTGGCATTCATAATCTACGAGGTCAACGAGGACTGGCACTTATCCGATAACGCGTATAAGGACATATTCGTATACGCGCTGGGCCTCTACGTGACCGCCATATTCCTACTCAATTAGCCAACCACCTTCATGGTCATCAGTTGCCCTATGTTCTCAAGCGCCCTAGCAGCCCTGGTTAGGGATAGCGCCATCCCAGCTAGCAACAGCGCTATGCCAGTATAGAGCAAGATGCAACCCACCTCGTGAGCATATTCAAAGTCGTGATGCCACTCAAAGTACCACGCGAACTGCAAAAGGGAGATGCCAACAACCACTAGGGACACTCCCAGAAAAATCAGGATCTTATGCCACATGCTCCCCCTACTTTTTCTTCCCCACCTCCACCTCCTCTTTCTCCACGGCCATGTAGCGTAGGACCTTAGCTATGGCGTCTATCTTCTTGAAGATCCCGCGCCATATAGTGTAGAAACCGCTCACTATCAACCCCAGCCCTAGCGCCGTCACTACCCCGCCACCGAATATCATCACGTCGCTGTTCACGGTCACGCCCGCCACAGCCGTGGTGAACCCAACCCCCGCTAGCACCACTCCCCCAACCACCAGCGACAACCCGAACTTGCTCACCCTTTCACCCACATAGAAACCGACTCCCTTAGATATAAGGACTTCTAGCGCTTCAGGGGCGTAGGGGGCTCGGGACTCCACTCAGCTATCACGTCCATCCTAGTGGCGTAGTAATCGACCAGTCTCCTGACGACCTCCTCTGGGGCGTGGCGCGGTCTCCACTCCAACCCCTCCACCGCCTTGTTAATATCAGCGCACGTATGCATGATGTAGAACTGCGGGTAGAAGCCCAGGTACTCCACCACGGGCTTGACGCCACCGTACATGCTGATCACCGTGACCATCTCCCTTATCGAGTACGGCTTGCCCGAGCCCACGTTGAAGACGTCGTAGAAGCCAGGCTTTTCCGTATATGCTAGCTGAAGGGCCTTGTAGAACGCCTCAGCCACATCCTCCACGTACACCAGATCCCTAGTCTGATCCCCTAGGCCAAATATCTTCAACCGCCTACCAGTAAGGCCGCTCCAGATCAACTGCGTGAATAGGTTCGCGAAGTTCCCCTTGTACTCCTCCCTCTTTCCGTAGACGGAGAACAGCCTTAGCGCCACGAACTTAAGGCCCTGTCTCCTGGCCCAGAGGATGCCCATCCTCTCGCAGATGTACTTGACCTCGGAGTAGCGGTCCCACGGCTCTATCCTCATGTCCTCCCTCCACGGCACCTTATTGCCAGCGTAGACGCTGGAGCTACTAGCGTAGACCACGGGGCACTCAAACCTATATGCGGTCTGCAACACCGCCTGCATCTCCTGAATGGTCTTATAGAACAGCTCTGGGTAACACCAGTACAGGGGGTTGCTGGATGGCTGTCCCAGGTGGATGATGCCATCAAGCGAGTCAACCTCATCTGGGAGGCAGTAGGGCAGGCCCACGGCGGCCCTCTCTATAACCTTGATGTCGTAGTCTATCACCAACTCATCCACGTTCGCCCTGTTGCCCGTGGAGAGGTCATCTAGGATCACCACGTCAAAGCCACGCTTAGCGAATAGCTCGGCCACGTGGCTACCTATGAACCCAGCCCCCCCAGTTATTAGGACCCTCACCTCGCCACCACCCTGGGCATGGCCACCTCAGAGAAAAGGTGTGTAAATGCATCCGCTTTAGGCCCCCTCCTAACGTACCACGCTCTCCCCGCCACGTTGACCTCCACCAGCCCTAGCACGTTCATCTCCCTCACGTACTTCGCCACAGTCCTCTTGCTCATCCCCAACGCCCTGGCTATGTTGCTGATGGTGGCCACGCTCACCTCATCGAGGTACGTTAATATCTGGATCATTATTCTTATGTCCACGCCATAAACACGTCCAAAAATCATTAAAAGCTTTCGTTCATGGTGCCCCGTAGTAAACGATTTATACCGCCAGAATACGGTGATATTGTGGCGGGCAGAAGTCCCTTAGAGGGCGGGACCCAGATAGTGAGCTTCCACGGGCCAAAGGCGTTGCTGAACATGCTGGACGAGCTTGTGGCCATGGGCGTCTTCAACAACAGGAGCGAGGCGATAAGGCTGGCACTCTACAAATTGATGGAGGAGTACAGGGACTTCCTCCTCGCTAGGAGAGTGGGGAGGAGGGCGCACATGGTGGTGGGGTACCGATAGCCATGGTGGACAGCTTGATGATATACGACTTGAGGGAGATAGAGACCGCCAGGGAGTTCTGCAACCTAGATCGGGAGGCTAGGATGGGCCTTGTCAAGAGCGCCCTAGTCAGGGTCCTGTCCAGGCACAGGGGAAATGTCGCGTACATAAGGCCTAGGCACATAGCCCTGGAGCTTGGCATGGCCAGGTGGGCGGCGATCGTCAAGAAAATCGCCAAGTGCCTGAACGAGATAGGGGAGGTCAGGGCGGATGGCGTCACGTGGCGCCTGGAGAAGATAGAGGTGCGCAAGACGCGTGGCAAGGAGAGAATGTATTTCATATACGTGCGCGTCAACTAGGCAATCCCCCTTCTTTACCGTTCCTCATTACCCATATATATGTCTCGTTTCACCACATATATGCCATGCCTAGCAAGCCATATGACAAGGGGAGGAGGGCGGAGTACAGGGTGCGTTACGTCTTGAGGAACCAGGGCTACATAGTGATCCGCTCGGCGGGCTCTAAGACGCCAGTAGACCTAGTGGCGATAAACCCGACCAACCGGGAGATCCTCTTAATACAGGTGAAAACTGGCAAGTCTAGGCTCAGCCCAGAGGAGAGGGAGGTGTTGCGCAACCTTAATGGAACGTATGAGGTCAAGGCGATGACCACGGTCAGGGAGGGCAAGAGGCTGAAGCTGGTGGAGGTGAGGTAGGCGTGCCGAGGAGGAGGAAGAGGGTCAAGAGGCCAGAGGAGCTGGAGGAGCACCTGAGGAAATATCTCAGGACAGACTGGGTTAGGGTGTTGAGGATAGGAGATGAGACTTATTCCAAGTACTCCATGGGCTACGCCGTGGCCCTGGTCCCAAAGGTGGTCAGGGGCGTGATAACGGATGAGCTGATACCAGCCCTCATACGCTATAACACCGAGACTGGGTTCACCACACAGATGATCCCCCTAGACCCCGACGTGATAGACCCCCTGATAGAGCTGATAAAGCAGGGCTATAGGGAGGCCCTTAAGCGCTCCTTGACTCCCAGAGGGGGGTGAGAGGCACGAAGCGCGAGTTGAGGGTCTTCCACCTGAGCGCCCTAGACCTAGATGTGAGTGGCGACTTATTCGTGGTCGCTAAGGATAGGGAGCAAGCCATCAGGCTCGTAGTCCAATACTACGAGGAGAGGATAAGGGAGGCGCTAGCGGACATCACGGATGAGCTAGAGGATGAGGAGTATGAGTCGTTCCTAGAGGAAGGGCTATACGAGGTGATAGAGGAGCATTAGCCAGAGACGTAAACATCAGTACGTACTATAGTAAACCTTTTATACCACCCCAGTCACCATATATACGGTGAAAAGCGTGGAGTCGGGCAAGATAAGGTGGAAGTGGATAAGGGTGCCCGAGGAGCTACACGCTCACCTGGCGACAGTTGCTAGGAGCGAGAAAATCGCCATCTGGAAGGTGATAGAGAGGGGCGTTAGCTTCTGGGAGACCGCCAGGAGGGAGAAGTTCAGGGAGGTCTCGGATTTCTCCCGCCTGACCTGGTACGTCTACAAGTTCAGCGCGTCAGTTGGCGAGCTGAGGGGGAACCCCACCGATGAGAACCTGAGACACCTGATTAGGACTTGCCAACAGATAGCCAAGCGCCTGGGCGTGGACACCAGCAAGGTGGCCCTGGCGGCTGAGCAATACGTCAAGCGCCCAACTAGGAAGGGCAGGATGCTCCTTAACGACACCGCCAAGGAGGTGGTGGCCCAGATAATCCTCAAGTTCACCCGGGAGTAAAAAAAGAGGTCTTTTTAGAATAGCCCTCCTCTGCTAGTCATCTCTACTCTTTTCCTGCGTATCTCCCTCAACCTCCTCCTCACGTAATCCATGGACTCTATACCGCTCTCGGCCCTCACCGCGTTCAGCATCGCATCCTTCAGTTTCTTCATGTCCGTCGATAGGCCAGCCCTCTGCCTCAACGCACTTATGGCGCTAGCCAGCTTGTCTATGAGTTCCATGGCTTGCTCCTCGCTCAGCTCACCGCTGGCCATCGCCTTAGCCATGTCCCTCAGTATCCCGAACAGCTCAAGCTTCTGCGACTCCGCCCCGCAACCCCGCAGCCACTCGTTCAACATGTTCAGGATCGGGGATGGCGTGGCCATCTACCTCCCACCCCTCTCCCTCTCCTCCTCTAACTCCCTAGCTAAAGCTAAGAGGATCAATTCCTCCAGGCTCATCCCCTCCCTCTCCGCCCTCCTCTTTAGAGCCCTTGCCAGCTTGAGCGGTATCACCAGCCTCACCTCCACGCTCAACTACCTCCACCTCCTCGCCCTCCTCTCCACTCTCCTCTACCTTTCCCTCACTTATTAATCGCTCTATCTTGCGGTAGATTCTGAGAGGACCTTTATAGTCGTAGGAGGTCTGGTACAACTGCCCCCTGAACTTCCGCAAGACATCCTCATCCAGCGTCACTATGTGGTACTCGACCACGATCCTGAAGCCATCTGGCAAGATGTCCATGGATGTGTAGACGTTGCCGTGGATGCCATACCTGTGGAGTTGCCTAGAGACATAGTGCGCGTAGGACAGCACGGACGACAACCTCTTCTGAATCGTGCACCTCACTAGCCTGAGCGTGGACTTGTCTAGTTTCTCCCTAGCCTCGAATATCTGAGTGGACATCTCTCTCAGCCATCCTTTATCTTGCCTAGATATATGGATTCCCCCACGCGCACCGCTACTACAACCCCCCTAGGTCTCCAACGCGCAGGATCGACTCCTAGGTTCACTCCTAGCCCCACCCCCCTCCATAGCTA
>Ga0180300_10001610_pt1 | contig 10511 bp, 9 predicted proteins | sample GuaBasSediGuay15_FD_121798 | JGI IMG/M metagenome (GOLD analysis project Ga0180300, IMG submission 121798) | Subseafloor sediment microbial communities from Guaymas Basin, Gulf of California, Mexico - Guay15, Core 4569-2, 21-24 cm | ecosystem: Environmental > Aquatic > Marine > Hydrothermal... | reverse complement strand
TCCCACTTCATCTTCTCACCTCCATGAAACGCATCACTTCTTCGTAAGTGGGCACGAAATCGGGTGGGTTGGAAACGTGCAAGGCAGCAGCGGCGTTTGCGAATTTCAACGCGTGTTCCACCTCATCTCCCTTCATGATGCTGAATAAAAAGGCTGCGTTGAAGGCGTCTCCCGCTCCTGTGGGATTGAGAGACCTCACCCTGTAAGCCGGTTGGAAGGGGCCACCTAAGATCTTGCTCCCCTTCCTTCCCATGTGGAGCACCATCGTGCCCCCGAACCCCCTAAGGTTAAGAGCTTCGTACTCTTGCTCGTTCAAGAAGAGGAGATCCACCTTAGGGAGGATAGAGAGCAACTTCCTCTTCCCCTTCCCGGTAGGGTACCCTACGTTAAGGGCCACGTTGCCCCTAACCTCCTCGAACAATTTTTCATGGTCAAGGGATTCCAAATGCCAAAACCCCCCGAGGTAAAACCACTTGGCCTTCCTTAACCTTATGTCCTCGAATTCTAAGAGGGAATTGGAGCCCCTATAGGTTATGAATTTCCTATCGTCCTTAGTTATCGCCATGGTTATCCCCGTTCTCCCCTTCCTCACCACCTTCATCCTCACACCATATCTCCTCCCCTCCTTGATCAAGAAGTCTCCGAGGAAATCTCTCCCAACTGCTCCCTGAAATTCCACTTTTAACCCCAACCTGGAAGCGGCGCAGGCGAAGTTAAAAGCTTCCCCTCCCTTCACGAGAAAGACCTCGCTTATCACTTGAGGCGCTGATTTTTTGGTGGGGAGGTTGATGACGTCCACGTTTATATCTCCCACGACGAGAACGTCCATGCTAAAATCAAGAAAGGTTTAAATTTATGTGTTTTGTTTCTCACTTCCATGAAGTTCTACGTGAAAAACGGAGGAAGACTCATCCTCATGCGATTCGATACAGGGGCTTTCGGTTCCAAGTGGTGTGGGGTGTGGAGACCTCCCTTGAAGTTGATAGAATACTGGGCTTTTAAGGTGGATGATGAGTGGCTCTCCCCCCAAAATTGTATGGGCTTTGATGGGAAAAGACACCTCTACGAGCTAAAGGGCATGAGGGTGGAAGAAGAAGTCTTAGTGGGAGATGGAGTGAAGATAAGATTGAGGTTCAAGGGAAAGAAGAAAGGGAAGGTGAAGGTTCAGATGGAGGTTGGGATAAACATAAGGAGGTGGGAAGAAAACGCTCACGACAGGAGATATGAGGTCGTCGGGAAGAGGGATGGTTTCCTAGTCAAGAACGAATTGGGTAGCGTGAGAGTGGGAGGGGGGAAGTTCTTGAGAGGGGGACTCTACAGGAGGCACTTCCCTGGAGCGTACCACGATTGGGACTGGCTTGAGGAAGAGCAGAGCGTGTTCGTGCCAGGGATCTTGGAGAAAGAAGTTGACTTAAGGAAGGTAAAAGAGGTCACATTCTACATCGAGAAGAGGGACTTTGAACCGAGGGAGATGGGTTTCGGTTACCTCTCAGATTTCGGCTTCTGCTATCTGGCGGGTTTTCCTTGGTTCCTCCAATTCTGGACCAGGGACGCATGCTTCATCATGCTGAATGAGATCAAGAAGGGAAACTTGAAGGCAGTAAAAGAAGCTTTGTTAACTATATCCAAGTTCGAGAGGGATGGAGAGATTCCCACCAAGATAGAGTTGGATGGAAAAGCTTATTATTATTCTGTGGATGTCCCCGGCCTCTTCGTGATAGCCCTTTGTAGATATTTGGAAGCCTCTAAAGACAAAAAGATGAGAGAAAAGATGAGGGGACTGGTGAACAGAATTCTGAGGAAGAGGATGGAGGGACTGATAGAAAGCTACGGAAAGGATACGTGGATGGATTCCTTGGAAAGGGACGGCTACTGCTTGGATGTGCAATCAGTTTGGGCAGAGGCCTTCAGGTCAGCGGGGAAGGTTTATGGGAGAGCTGACTGGGCGAGGAGAGGGGAGGAAATAGTGAGAGTTATCAATGAGGAATTCTGGACAGGAGACTTCCTCTTAGATAGATTGGGAGAGGATGACATCACCGCAAATGCTCTCTTCCCACTCTTCTTCAAGCAATTACCCAAGGACAAGGCGAGAAAGGTCTTGAAGAGGTTGGAAAGTGAGGAGTTCACGACCGAGAGGGGGATCAGGTGCAGGTCGAGCGAAGATGAGTTATATGATCCGGATGAATATCACCTCGGGAGGGTTTGGGGGTTATTAACTGGGATGATGATCGTGGCAGAGGAGAATTACGGAAGAGCTGAGAAGGCAAAAAAGTACAAGGAGATCATCGAAAGAAATAAGGGTTCGAGGTGCATTGACGGGGTGGACGAGACCTATGATGGTGACTCGTTGATCCCTATGGGGTGTTGCAAACAGGCTTGGTCGGAGGTGTGGGTATGACGGACATAAACCTTTGTTTTGAAGTGCATCAACCTCTTAGGTTGAAACCGTACTACGAACCAGATGGTGGGAAGGACCTCCTGGAAAGGTATTTTGACATGGAGAAGAACAAGAAGATCCTGAGGAGGGTGATAGATAAGTGCTACATGCCCGCCAACAACATCATCCTGAAGTTGATAGATGACTTGGGGAAAAAGTTTAAGGTCTCTTTCTCCATAACCGGGGTGCTGTTGGATCAATTCGAGATGTTCGCCCCTGAGATGATAGACTCCTTCCAACAGTTGGCCTCCACCAGGAGCGTGGAGTTCCTCTGCCAAACTTACTATCACTCCCTGGCCAGCCTCTACGGGACGGACAGGAGCGAGTTCGTGGAGCAAGTGGAGATGCACAGGGAGAAGATGAAAGACCTGTTCGGCAAGAGGCCGAAGGTCTTCGAGAACACGGAGTTCATATACAACAACATGATCGCCAAGACCGTGGAAGGATTGGGGTTCAAGGGAATCTTCACGGAAGGTATTGAGAGAGTGTTGGGGTGGAGGAGCCCGAATTACTTGTATAAACCTCCAGAGCACGTGGCCAAGAAGATAAAGGTCTTGGTGAGGAATTATAGGTTGAGCGATGACATAGGTTACAGGTTCTCCGCCAGGTGGTGGGACCAGTGGCCCTTGACAGCGGATAAATACGCGACGTGGCTAGCTGCCACCCCAGGGGATGTCATAAACATATTCATAGACTACGAGACGTTCGGGGAGCACCAGTGGCCCGAGACAGGGATCTTCTGGTTCCTGGGAAGTTTGCCCTACGAGGTGTTGAAGTGGAAGAACCTCAAGTTCTCCACTCCCTCCAGGACCATTCTGAAATATCCGGCCAGGGATGTCATAGACGTCTTCGAGTTCAACACCATAAGCTGGGCGGACATAGAGAGGGACGTGAGCGCTTGGTTGGGGAATGAGATGCAGAGGTTCGCTTACGAGGAGATCAAGAAGATAGAGAAGTTGGTGAAGAAGAGGGGAGACCCAAAACTCCTGAGGATATGGAGGTACTTGCAAAACTCTGATCACCTATATTATATATGCACGAAGTGGTGGGCAGATGGGGACGTCCACAAGTACTTCAGCCCCTTCGACACACCAGAACAGGGATTCCTCACCATCTTAAAGGTGTTATCCGATTTCAAGGAGAAGTTGCTTTAGCCTTGGCCCAATCCGACTTCTCGTACTCTCCCAAGACCTCCTCATACAACTTTATCATGAGATTCGTGTTCTTGTCCCAATCATACCTCTCCCTAACCGTCTTGAACCCGCTCTCCACCAACCTCCTAGCCAATTCGGGGTCCCTCAGCACCTTCTTTATCCCCCAAGCTAAACTCTCGCTGTGCTCCTTCCAGACCTTGATCCCGTTGTATTCGTGTTGGACGATGTTGGATAGTCCTCCCTCGTCCGCCACCACTACTGGGGTCCCGGCACACATCCCTTCCAACGCCACTATCCCGAAAGGTTCATGCCTCGATGGGATAGCTATCACGTCAGCGAGCTGCATGAGGGCCCTCTTGGTGAACTCATCCAAGAATCCCGTGAAGTAGAATTTCTGTCCCACCCCCATCCAATTGGCGAGGTCGGTGTATTGCATCCTCGCGTAGCCCTCTCCCACGCACACGAACTTCACATCTGGAAATTCCTTCAGGATGAAGGGAGCAGCTCCCACCAGGATGTCACACCCTTTTTGGTGGAACATCCTCCCCACGAAGAGAACTATTCTCTCCCAAGGTGCTGCGAAGTTGTTCCTCAAGTTGGGGTCGAACTCGAACCTGTAACCATCTGCCTCTATCCCAGGAGGGATTACCCATATCTTGTCCTCCGGGACGTTGAAGAGGTCTTGGAGGTGCCATTTCATGAAATCCGAGAGGACGCTTATCTTCCACGCCTCATAGGTGAGCTTCCAGTCCAACTCATTTATCATGGGAATTCCCTGTCCCTTCCCCCATCTCCCTTGCTCAGTATCGTGGACCGTAGCTATCAAAGGGACCCTATAAGTGTGTTTAGCATAAATGGCAGGGAGGGTGCTCAACCAATCGTGGGCGTGTATGAGGTCGAACTTCTCGGACTTCCAGAGCTCTGTGATCCTCCTCTTCATGAAGAAGTTCATTTGAAGGACCCAAGAGATGAAGTCATTGCTGGGGAAGTCCGCCTTGAAGTAGTGGACCTTAACACCATCCATTTCGCTGTCCTTCGTTTCTGGCCCAGGACAGACCACGTGGACCTCCACCCCTTTCTTCACTAAAGTTTTAGAAAGGCCGCTCAGATAGGGAGCTATCCCTCCCACCTTCCAGGGAGGGAATTCCCAGGCCAAGTGAAGGACTTTCATCTCTTCAACACCTCATATCCCTTCAGGACGTCCTTCATCCAGAGCTTCCTCTGCGGGATGGCTATTTCCACTTTCCTTTCCGGGACACTGTAGTGGTACATCACCTGATACTTCATCCACAAGTTATTCACGAATATCTTCTCCGCCTCTTTACACCCCTCATACTCCAATCTCTTCACAGCTTCTATGTAAGGGTCACACGCCCCTCCCACTCTAACAGGTTCTATGGAATGGAAGGTGATGAAAAGGGGTGTCTCCGTGTATTCCTTGAGGAGTAAGGCCGCAGGGATGGTGAGCCAATCTTGGGTGTGCATCAGGTCGACCCCACCTATTTCCCTTATGACGTCCAAGGCCTTCTTTTCCATCTCATAGGCCATGGTGAGGGACCAAGTAAGGGGGTTATAGACCCCGTGAACGGGATTCCCGACCGTGAAGACGAAGAGATTATCATTCTCCAAGTAGAACTTGTTTGGTTTCTGATCGTCATAGGTGAGGACTATGACATCAATCCCTTTTGAGGAGAGGTAGTCTGCTAATTGCTTGCAGTAGTGGGAAATGGGAGAGATGGAACGAGGGGGGTATTCCCACGTGAGCAGGAGCACCCTTTCTGGGAACATAGGATGTTTAATCTGTCACCATTTAAAAACTTTAAAAAAACTTTAAATACTCGGAGTTCATAACCTTCTCCATGATAAAGAAGTTGGGCAGGAAAATTCTCAACAAAGTTGAGGAGTCCAAGGCTTTTTGGTTGAAGACCGATCATTACAACGTGGTCGATAGGGTAAGGAGTCTTCCGGAGCTAGCTAAGAAACTATCACAGGCTCCAACGTCCGCGGTGATACACCACCTGAGGGAAGGAAAGAATGACTTCGCTCAGTGGATAGAGGACGTCATCGGGGACAAGGTCTTGGCAAAGAGGCTGAGGGGGATAAAGGCGAAGAACTGGGAGGAGATGAAGAACAAGATCGTGAAGGAAATAAACAAGCGCATCAAGCAAATCACAAAATAAATAAACATCCCTCCTTTCTTATGACTTGATGAAGCTCATCGAGGTCTCTTCCGAGGCCGGACATAAGGTCGGTGGTATCTACACTGTCTTGAAGACCAAGGCTGGGGAGCTCGTGAAGAGGTTTGGGGACGACTACATCTTGATAGGGTTCTACGAGCCCCATTCCGCTAAGGTGGAGGTCAAGCTCGAAGATCCAGGGGAATTTAAGGGGATCTTCAAGTCCTTGAAGAAAAAAGGGATAGATTGTTATTACGGAAGGTGGATGGAAGGGGACAATGCCAGGATCATCCTGATAGATGCCTATGATTTCATGAACAAGGTGGATGGGGACAAGCAAATAAACAAGATAAAGTACGAGTTATGGAAGGACTTCGGCATAGACTCTCTCTGGGCCCCCTATGATTTCGACCTGAACGTTGGGTGGGGCTGGGCCACGGGTATGCTGATAGAGAGGTTGAGGAAGCTCTGGAAGGAGAAGATGGTGGTTCAGTTTCACGAGTGGATGAGTGGTGCTGCTTTATTGTATCTGAAAAAGAGAAAGGTGGATGTGAAGAGCGTGTTCACAACCCACGCGACCACCTTGGGGAGGACCTTATCCTCCCTGGACGAGGATTTCATCAAGGAGGTCTTCGAAGGTATAAGTAAAGGCGCTCACATAGACGATAGGGTGGCCTACAAGTACAAGTTGGAGAGTAAACACCTCATGGAGAAGGCATGTGCTGCGAATGCGGACGTCTTCACTACGGTGAGCGAGATCACCGCTAAAGAATGCGAGTACATCTTAGAAAGGAAGCCGGACAAGATAACACCGAATGGTGTGGACCTGAGCGACTTTCCCTCTAAGGATGAAGAGGAAAAGAAGAGGAACAGGGAAGAACTGAACAAGTTCATCTACGCCTATTTCTCCCCTTATTACCTAGTATCTCCGGAGAAGGCCCCTATATTATACATATCTGGGAGGTATGAGTTCAGGAACAAGGGGATCGACGCCTTCATAAATGCCTTGGGAAAACTCAACAAATCCCTCGATAGGGAGATCTTCGCCTTTTTGTTCATCCCCACCAGCGTGAAGAGGCCAAAGGAGAAGGTCATGGAGAACGTTCTCATGATGGACAACCTCTGGGATAAATTGAACGTGTTCCTCAAGGAGAGGAGGGACGAGCTCATCTTGAAGAGCATGGAGAGGGTAAAACACGAAGAAGAATTCATGGAAGAATATAAGTTTCAGCTTCTGAAACAAATTTTAGATGGTTCCATCTTGGACTCCGACCTCATGAGGTTCGATGAGGTTAAGGATATGCACGAACTAGCGAGGAACCTGAAGAAGGAGAACGATATACCTCCCCTCTGCACTTATGAATTGAACTATGAGGATGACCTCATCCTGAACGAACTCAAGAAGGTGGGCCTCAGGAACAGGAAAGAAGATAAGGTGAAAGTGATTTTTTATCCCACCTACGTGAAGCCAGGGGACGGATTGATAAATATGGAATACTACGACGTCGTTTTAGCTTGTGATGTGGGAGTGTTCCCAAGCAGGTATGAACCGTGGGGCTACACGCCCATAGAGGCAGCTGCCCTGGAGAACGTGGCCATAACTTCAGACCTCTCGGGGTTCGGTTGCTTCTTGAAGGAGAGGGTAGGGGACACGGAGAAGAGGGGGATAAGGGTGTTGAAAGTAAAAGACAGGAAGGATGAGGAAATTTATGAGGATTTGGCTGAGATGCTGAAGGACATCGTAAAGGGAGACTTAAAAGCCCTGAAAGAGGACGCGTACAAATTGGCAAAGCTAGACTCCTGGGAGGTCATGATAAAGAATTATCTAGAGGTGTACGGAGATGGCTGGAAATGAGATAAGGAGGGATCCCATAAGCGGGTATTGGGTCATCCTATCGGAGAGGAGAGCGAAAAGACCCCACCAATTCGTCACCGAAAAAGTAGTGGAAAGGGACAGGAGATGTCCTTTCTGTCCAGGGAATGAACATATGGTGTTAGAGACAGATAGGCTCCCCGAGAAAGGGAAATGGTTAGTGAAGGCGGTGAAGAATAAGTACCCGTTCGTAGACAAGTTAGATGAAAGGACAAGCCTTCCAAGGGAGGGCGTGATAAGGGATGAGCCTTTCTACTACCACTTCCCTTCTTTAGGTTATCATGAGGTGATCATAGATACTCGCAAGCACAACAAAGAAGTATTTGATCAGGGGATCATGTCAACCTATCGTCTCTTAGAGATGTACAAAAGGAGGATGGAGTACATGATGAAAAACAGGTGGATAAAGTACGTGAACATCTTCAAGAACAAGGGCTCTCAAGCTGGTGCCTCTCTCCCTCATCCCCACTCCCAGATCTCTGCCTTCCCCTTTGTCCCAGAGAGGATTAAGAAGGAAATGAGGAGGAAATGCGGGTTCTGCGAATACATAGAATTGGAGAAGAAAAGTCCGAGATTTGTCCACGAGAACGACGAATTCATCGTTCTGAGCCCATATGCCCCGAGGTTCGCTTTTGAGATGTGGGTTCTCTCGAAGAAACACAAAAGAAGCATCCTTGAGATGGGGAAAGACGAGTTAATGAGCTTGTCGAATCTCCTGGTTCAACTCTTTAAGGCCATGAAAAAAGTCTTGGGGGATTTCCCGTATAATTACGCGATTCACCAAGCTCCAAAGGGAAAGGACTTCCATTTCCACCTAGAAATATATCCAAAATTGTCCATTTGGGCAGGACTGGAATTGGGCTCAAATATATACGTGAACGCTGTGTGCCCAGAGGATGCAGCATTATTTGTGAGGGATCACTTATAGAGGACTTCCTTGACCCCCCTCATCATCTCCTTCCAGAACTGCCTCATGCTCCTCTCGAAGCTGTTCCCGAGCTTGTACACCCACCTCTTCAGCTCAGGGTCGTCGACGAAGTTCTGCATGTCTACCAAGAAGTTCCTTATGACTTCCTTCACCCGCTTGCTCTCCCAATACTGAGGCCCCATTCCAGCAAGCTCCTCATACTCTATCAACTTCCTCACTAGTTCCCTGGCCATCTCCTCCGCATCTATCTCCTTTCCAAGAACGTAAGAAACCAGCTTCGGGGCGATCTTCTCACTCCACCCTCTGTGGAACCTGCATATCCCGAAGTTGTCGGTTATGATCTCCACCAAGGTCCTTTCCGCCGCTGCCTTCCCTATCTCATAAGGATCGAACTTATCGCTCTTGTAATAGGTCTTGCTCAGGATGAGCATGGGGAGGGGAGCAAAGACCCCTGGAGTCCAGTACATTATTGGGGTGATGCCATAGTCCTTCTTTCCGTATGGTGTATAAAGGGCGAGGTCTTTTATGCCCTTGTGTCTCCTCTCCAAAACGTCCGCGGCGTGTCTCACCCCTCTCCTCAGGAACCAACCTATCCCCTCTCCGGTAACTATCAAGTTGAGTAGATGGTCCGCCACCAACATGTTGGAGTGGGAAGCCATCAATGGGTTCTTTAGGTATTCGTCGATGTCGAAGTACACCTTCAAATCTATCCCTAATTCCTTCTCCGTTAAGAGTCCCTTCGCCCTTGCCTCCATGACCCAAGCGAGCAGGTTACCTATCTCCACCCCATCGAACCCGTATTCGTCCACCTTAGAGACGATCCTCTCAGCATCCTCCATGTTGAAAATCCCTATCAACGGACCATTGGCCGCATACGGCTCGTAGTCCTTCTTGAAGATGATGTTCACCTTCTTGCAGACCACTGGGCATTTCTCCCCACAAGTCCTCCAGCTCCTCGTCTTAATGATCTCGTCCTGAAATCTCCTCCAGTACCATCCTTTCACCAATTTCTCGAAGACAGCCCTCCTTTTCTTGATGGGAATGTAAGTAGAGGTCCAGTTGAAGAAGAGGAATTGAGGTCCCAGTTTGCAGAAATTGACGCCGAAGGTCCCGCCAGTCCCCATGTCCTCGTCATATCTATATTTCTTCGTGACCTTCATCCACACTTCTACAGCCTTCTTCCCGAACTCCTTCTCGAAGAGTTCGTTCACGACTTTCATATCCCTCAAGCTCCTCTCAAATCTATCCCCTTCGAAATCCCCACCCAGAACTATCGCGAGGGTCCTGTGAGCTTGGACCATGACTGATCCTAATCCCCCTCTCCCTGCATAGTCTTCTTGGCCCCACTGGAGCTTCTTGTTTTCTATAACGGTGGAGCCTATGGAACCGTAGTTCGTCAGCATGGAGGCAGGGCCAGTCGCCAGGATCCTGAAGTAGGAATCACCATACCAAGACTTCAGTTCTTTAAAGATGAAGTGCTGAAGAGCACTTATGCCTTTGAAACCTCCTTCACCCCGGAAGTATATCTCGTTCACCCTCTCCTTGTCCAGCTTAATGAACTTCTTCTCAAGCTTATCGCCTTCGCGCTTGAGCGCGACCACATTGTATTTCTTATCCCCTCCTTCTAAAGAGATATAATCGAGTCCTGTGTGATATAAAGCTACGCCTGCCCCTCCCATGGTGGCTATGATGAGGGAACCCAAAATGGGCGACCTGGAAACGAAGATGAGCCTATGGGTTCCTGGGATGGCAGAACCTGCCAAGGGACCTATGCCAAAACAAAGGGGGTTCTTTGGGGAGAGAGGGTCATACTTATAACTCTTCACCTGGAAGTGCCTTTCCAAGCCGAACTCGACAGGACCTAAGCTTTCAGTTTTCTTCACCTTAACGCTCTTCCACCTCGGTTTTATGATGGCGTATTTCATTTCAATCCCTCCGCGAG
>Ga0180300_10001608_pt1 | contig 10516 bp, 8 predicted proteins | sample GuaBasSediGuay15_FD_121798 | JGI IMG/M metagenome (GOLD analysis project Ga0180300, IMG submission 121798) | Subseafloor sediment microbial communities from Guaymas Basin, Gulf of California, Mexico - Guay15, Core 4569-2, 21-24 cm | ecosystem: Environmental > Aquatic > Marine > Hydrothermal... | reverse complement strand
TAGTTCGACATCAGAATTCGTAAATACAAGTAAGGGCTGAACAAAATTAACTCCTGTAATTCTTTTCACCAGGAGGGCATTTCTCTTAGCCTGCTTGCTAATGCTTGGGATTTCATATTTAGGGTAGTACCAGTTATCCCTATCACAACCTATCTGCCCCCGAAAGTTCTTGGTTTCAATGACGAAGATTTCGTTAGGGCTAAGAATGATATGATCAATATTCCCGTGCTTGGAATTAAGAACAATATCATTAATTAGATAATAGGAGTTATCCAGACTTTGTAAGGTTTCTACAACTTTTTTCTCACCCTCAATACCCCTCTTGTAGTTCCAATATCTTCTCAGAAACGTAAAGAAGGCCAAAAAGGGAATAAGCATTACATAACTGACTGGAGTATTGGGCTTTAAGTAGAGGAAAAGGATTATGAACGTAATAAAGGATATAATGGCCATATTTCTACTTTCTCCTGCTTTTAATTTCAAATATGAATTCTCGCTGTCTTTTAGAATTTGCATCTTAAATTAGGAATATTATTATTTTAAACTTATAATAGAAATAATAATCTAATTTATAATAATCAGTTACTAACTAATAACATGCCTAAGATTCCGAGTAAACGCAAGAAGAGACGTAGAGAAGAGGTCGAAGATGAGATAATGAAGTATTTAGCAAGTATCGATCACCCCAGAACAACTTCAGAAGTAGCAGAGGCTACTGGGCTAAATTGGTACAGTGCTATGGCTCATTTAACAAGGCTTGAGGCACAAGGTCGAGTTTTCCACAAGAAAATTGGCAGACAGGATCAATGGTTTGATGTAGATGTCAATGAGTCTAGGAGATTAGTCAAGTCATTAAAGAAAAGGGTTGAGAAGCAGGATAAAATTATCAAAAATCAAGATAGGAGAATTCGGGAATTGGAATCTAAAATAGCTAAATTACTAAAATGATGTCGGAAGAATTCAAAATAGTTTTAACCTCAGCACTTACAATACTTGGCGGTATTTTTGTTTATACAACAGGGCAAATTATTTCAAAGTTTTTCATTGAACCTATTCATGATCAATCAAGATGTATTGGTGATATCAGCGATTCCTTGATATTTTATGCAAATCAGTTTTCTAATCCAGGAGTTGGCAAACCTGAGAAAATGGATGAAACCCAGAAAGTACTCCGTCAGAGAGCAAGTCAATTAACCTCAAAAACGCATGTTATAAACTGTTACAAATTATTCGAACTTCTTGGGATTGTCCCAAAACGAAGTGCAGTTATAGAAGCTTCAAGAAGTCTTATTAAATTATCAAATTCCGTACATGAAGGCGATGGGGCAAAAAATGATGAACTCCGAGAAAAAATTGAGAACTTATTAAATATCAGAACACATTACTAACTGATAATTAAATTATATGGGTGATGATGGGTGATGAAGTGAAAGCACAAGACAGGGCTATTAAAAATTGGATGATACAAATAAAAACAAAAAAATTAGGCTTGCCACGCTTTCAGAGATTTGAGGCTTGGGGACCCACAATTATAACTTCTTTTTTGACTAGTATTATTAGAGGCCTACCCGTAGGGGTGTCATTAATTTTAGAGGCAGGTAGTAAACCACAGTTCCAATATAGGTATTTCTATGGAGTACCTGAAGAGGGAGAAAAATTAAAAGAATTGCTCTTGGATGGCCAACAGAGGCTAACCGCTTTATGGAGATCTTTAAATGACAATTATGAGGACAAAACATATCTACTTGATCTAGATACTACAGAAGATGAAGATTTATCGGCTATAGTTATTAGTAGATGGAGGCATAAGGAAAATGGCAAAAAATATCCGTTGTGGGTAGACGATCCTAAAGAATGTTGGGAAAGGAAGAAAATCCCATTTAGGATATTGAATCCAGATAATGAAACAGAATATTTTGAATGGGCTGAAAAAGCTTCTGGCGGGGATCTAAAGAAAAAAGATGAATTGTTAAAATTAATCATTAAATTAAGAGAAAAGATTTCCACTTTTAATATTCCTTATTTGTATTTGCCTGCAGAAACTAGTCCTGATGTAGCAATCGATGTATTTATAAAACTGAATACAAGTTACGTGAGGTTAACAGCTTTTGACATTATTGTTGCACAAGTTGAAGAAGCTACAGACCAATCATTACACCAGAAAGTAAGAGAATTAGAAACAGAAGTGCCAGAAATTACAGATTATATTGACACTTCTTCTTATGTGCTATCTGTTGCTGCGTTATTACAAGACAAGCTCCCTAACCAACGTGGTTTTTTCAGGTTAGATTTAAAGAGAATGATTTCAGAGTGGGAGAAGATAATAGCAGGTGCTAAGGAATTGGTATCATTTTTGGAAGAACAGAGGATTTATGATTATGAACGTCTACCTACTGAAACAATTCTTGCTCCAATATCAGCCATATTCGCGGAAGCACCAGACGATCCCGATCAAAAAGGCAATCTAACAATATTACTTAAAAAATATTTATGGCGGTCATTTTTTACAGAGAGGTATGACCGATCAATTCCCACACGGATTCTTCAAGATTTTAGAGCAATTAAAAAAGTTATTAGCGGGTTGTCTGAAGAGCATGAAATTCCAATTTTTGATGAGAAACAGTATCCACTTCCAAACGAAGAATTATTAGAGGAAGCGGGTTGGCCTAAAAAGAAAGATAGACTAGCGAGAGCGATTCTACTGTTATCACTAAAAAAAGGTGCAAAAGACTTCGCTGATAACTCAGAAATCAATAGGAGAAATATAAAGGTTAGGGAATACCACCACTTATATCCAGATGCATTTTTAAAGAAAAAAGGATTAAATGAAAAAGAAACTTACAGGGCTCTTAATTGTGCATTGATAACCTGGAAAACCAATAGGGTTATCTCCGATAAAGAACCTGTAGAATACCTTTTGGAAAGAGCCAATGCTAGTAATCTAGGGGAAGAAGAGATCAAATCTAGGTTATCGACTCATTTGGTTGATTATGACACACTTAACTCTGGCGACTACTTCAAGTTCCTTGAAAAAAGAGCAGAAAATATCAAGGAGGTCATGGAAAATTTGTGCAGATAAATTTCGAAATCATTGGATGAGAAAATGACCGAATATGAAAAAGTAACCAAGTCCGTGAAACCAGACATAATAGAGGGATTGGAGGAGAGATTACCCCAAATTTTCGAAGATGGAAAAGTCAATTTCGAAAAATTAAAGGAACTACTTACCGATGAAATTATAGAAAAAGAAGATGATAGATTTTATTTCAATTGGGCCGGTAAAAGTAAACTATTTAGGCTTATTCAGGAACCGGGTTATGGAACTTTGAAACCTGACAAAGAAAAGTCAGTTGATTTTGATAGGACAGAAAACATTGTTATTGTTGGGGAGAATCTAGAGACCCTCAAGCTACTACTTAAACCTTATTTCGGCAAGATTAAGATGATCTACATTGATCCACCCTATAACACGGGTAAGGATTTTATTTATCGTGATAATTTTAAACAGCCCCTAAGGGATTATTTAGAGAAAACAGGACAAATTGACAGTGAAGGGAAAAAACTTACTACCAATACAGAAACAAGCGGACGGTATCACTCTGACTGGCTTAATTTTATGTATCCAAGATTAGAAAGGGCATGGCATTTGTTAAAAGATGGCGGAGTAATTTTTGTGTCTATTGATGATAATGAAGTTCATCATTTAAGAATGATTATGGATGAGATCTTTGGAGAGGAGAATTTTGTAGCAAATATTGTTTCAAACTTAAACCCAAGAGGAAGACAATCTATGGAACATATTGCTGTAACTCATGAATATTTAATTGGGTTTGCTAAAAACATTAAATCGTTACGATTCAAAAAGCAGTCTTTAACAGATAAACAACTAAAGGAGTATAAAGAAACAGAAAAAGATGGTAGAAAATATAGATTAATCGGGCTAAGAAAAAGAGGCGCAGGTGCAAGAAGGGAAGATGTTCCTTCACTATTTTACCCAATATTTTATAATCCTAAAACGGATGATATTTCATTAGAAAAATTGAATGAGAATTATATAGAAATATTACCAAAATTAGAAGATGGTTCTTTTGGAAGGTGGAGATGGTCTAAATCCAAGATAAACTCTAACAAACACTTATTAATTGTTAGAAAAGTTAAAAGGAAGATAGGAATTGAAGAATATGAGGTCTTTGAAAAAGATTATTTAGAGACAGATACAGGAGTAAAAGGAACAAAATACAAGTCTATTTGGATTAATAAAAATTTTAATTATGAAAAAGGCACAGAGCTTATACGAGAATTATTTGGTAAAAAAGTATATGATTTTCCGAAGCCACTAGAGTATATTAAAGAGATAATAAAATTATCAACAGACAGAAATTCCCTCATCCTCGACTTCTTTGCTGGTTCTGGCACAACCGGTCATGCTGTCTGGGAACTAAACAAAGAAGACGGTGGAAGGAGAAAATTTATCCTCGTTCAACTTGACGAGGAAGTGCAAGATGAAGAAGTTAAAAAAGAGTTCCCAACTGTCGCAGACATTTGTATTGAAAGATTACGAAGGGTATCAGAAAAGTACAAAAACGAAAAACAGCAGAAACTTATCGAGAATAATCAGGATTTTGGATTTAAGGTTTTCAGGCTTGATAGGTCCAATTTTAACTTAAAGGATGAGTTCGAGATATCAGGGGACGAGGACATTGAAGAATTGAAAAAGAGATACTTAGACTGGCTCGGTCTCTGGGTTAATGAACCTCTTGTGGGAGAATGGAGATCAATTGACATTGTTTATGAAATAATGCTGAAGGAAGGATTTGATCTAAACTCAAAGATCGAAGAGACAAAGATAGAGGATAATAATTTTTATCATGTATTAGATGAAAAGCAGGAATTGGAATTCTACCTGTCCCTGGATGAAAAAATCACTGAGGAAACCATTGAAGAAATAAGAACCCCGGGATACAGAGATAAGACATTTGTATTCCTTGACAAGGCACTGACCGATAACGATAAGATAAATCTGAGTTCTTTTGTCAATCTGAAGGTAATTTAGGATGGCTAGGAGAAAAAAATATAAGAGGATCTATAACTCATTGACAAGAAAATATTATAAAGCAGAAGTGCTACCCGATGGGTCGTATAAGATAGTTGGCTTATGGAGTCCTAAGAAGAGAAAGAAGAAGAAATCAGTGTGGGATATCTTTGGCTGAGAAAAAATGAATAATGTTTTTATAGATGCAAATGTGATAGCATACTGGCTTTTTATCGGGAGGATAACAAAGGGAAAAAGAGATACCAAACGAAAGGAAATATTGGAAAGGTATAAAAAATTAAAACAGGCTTATGACTTCATAGATTTCATAACTAAACGAAAAACAGAAGGATATACTTTTATTACATCAAAACTCGCATTATCTGAGGTAATCACAGTTTTGAGTGACTTTATTATTTCTGAAAAAATGAGTTTAAATGGGATTGTAACTATCTATTGGCCAAGATATAAAAAAGATTTTTTGCTTAACGATGAAGAATTTAGAGACTTCCAAGACGACATAACGCAAAGAATTAATTTTATTTCATCAAAATTGGATGGTGTTGTAGACGACAAACTATTAGAACTAGAAAATTACCCTTATTTTGTTGGTGTTTTGGGCCTATTAACACAAGATGCTATCCTCCTCAATACAGCCATTAAAAAAGAAAGCAATTACTTTGTGACCATGGATAGGGACTTATTGGAGTTAGATAAGAAAGAAGAAATCAGAAAAATTTTGAGGATAATAAAACCCCAAACAATGTTGGTGATCTTGGAGAAAAAGAAATGATGAAGCTAAAGTTTGATCCAAAATTAGAATTCCAGATCGATGCCATAAACTCAGTAGTTGATCTATTCAAAGGACAAATTAAACAACCTTTTGATTTCACTTTTCAAGTAGTTCCGAATGTTTTGACGTTGTCCAAGGAAAAAATCCTTGAGAACCTACAGGAAATTCAGAAAAGAAACAATTTGCCAATTCAAGAAAGATTAGAATTTCCCACAACAGAGAATCTAGAAGATATTCTCAACTTCACGATTGAGATGGAAACAGGAACAGGTAAAACATATGTGTATCTGAGAACTATCCTTGAATTAAACCAAAAGTACGGTTTTACTAAATTTATCATAGTTGTTCCATCCATCGCCATCAAAGAAGGTGTTTTAAAGACGTTGGAGATCACAAAAGAACATTTTAAGGAGTTATATGAAAATCTACCTTATACATATTTCGCCTACAGATCTGAGAATTTGGTCCAGGTTCGGATGTTTGCTCAGGATACCAATCTACAGATCATGATTATCACAAGAGATGCCTTCAATAAGGACATTAATATCATTCACAATGTCCATGACAGGATGGGGGATAAACCCATCCAACTCATAAGCCAGACCAACCCCATTGTTATTCTAGATGAACCACAGAAGGTAGGGGGAGAAGCATCTCAGTGGGGCATCTCAGAACTTAATCCTCTCTTTATCCTGCGATATTCTGCAACACACAGGGAGGTTTATAATCTAGTCTATAAACTAACACCTTTTGATGCCTATAATCTCGGGCTGGTAAAAAAGATAGAGGTTTCATCAATAACTGAGGAAGGAGATCCAAGCAGTAAGAAGATAATACTGGAAAGAATAGATTCTACCAGCTCAGGTCTAAGAGCAAAGGTTAGAGTATTTGTCAAGGAAAAAGAAGGCATAAGATTCAAGACAAAAACTTTGAAGCATGGAGATGATCTGGCAAAGAAAACAGACAACTTGTACTATGATGGATTCAGAATCAGCGAAATAAACAAGGGATCAGGTTATATTCTATTCTCAAACGGAGTTAAGATATACGAGGGCAAATCATCGGTAGATAAAGATGAGATAATGAGGATTATGGTATCTGAAACAATAAGTGAGCATTTAGAAAGAAAGCGTAAATTAAATCCCAAGGGTATTAAGGTACTAAGTTTATTTTTCATAAACAGGGTAGACGACTATCTCCCAGAGGATGGATATGTGAGAAGGATATTTGAGCAAGAATTTAAGCGGATTGTTGAAGAGGAATATCCAGAATTTTCCGATATTGATGTGAGAAGCATTCATAAGGGATATTTCTCCAGAATGCGTTCTACGAGAGGTATCGAGAGAGACGAAGAAGCATATAACCTGATAATGAAAGATAAGGAGAGGCTACTGTCATTGGATGAACCAATCGAATTTATATTCTCCCATTCAGCGTTAAGGGAAGGATGGGATAACCCCAACGTATTTAATATATGTACTCTTTCTTATTCTACATCGGAGATAAAGAAAAGGCAGGAAATTGGCAGAGGATTGAGATTACCAGTTAATTCAAACGGAGAAAGGATACAGGACAGAGAAATAAACCTTCTAACTGTAGTTACTAATGAAAGCTACAGGGATTATGTAGAGGGATTACAAACAGAGTTTAGAGAAGAGGTTGGAGAGAAGATGCCACCTGTAGAAGATAAACGAGAGAGAAAAAAACTGAGAATAAAGAAGGAAGTGTTGGAAAGTAAGTTATTTGATAGTCTATGGAGTAAGATATCCAGAAAGGCAAGATATATGGTCGATATAGATATAAACGAATTTGTTAATAAATGTGTGGATGAGTTGAATGAAATCGAGATAAGATCTCCTGAGATTAGTATTCAGAAGGTTAGAATAGAGGAAATAGATTCTGAAAAATTAAAGGATGAATTCATTAAAGAACGCACAGAACAAATCAAATTGAAAAGCATATTTAATGTTGTCGAATATATTGAGAATGAAACTAATCTCACAAGGAATACTATCTTGAAAATTCTTGAACAAGCAAAAAACCTCGAATTTCTTTTTGAAAACCCTCAGAAATATGCTGAATGTGTGGTGAACATCCTGAAAAACAATTTGAAAGAATTCTCTGTCAGAGGTATCCAGTATATTGATCTGGATGAATATTTTGATGTCAAGTTGTTCAATGAAGAGATTCAGACCTATGATAAGTATATAGTCCCCCTAATTGATGAGAAAACGCTTTATAAAATAGAGGATGAAAATAGGGATGGAGTTAAAATTGATGTTGGTCCAAGTGAAGAAGGCATTAGCAGGATAGAAAAAGACTTTGCACAGGACTTGGACAGAGATCCAAGAATTAGATTATTCATTAAATTACCAGAATGGTATGTTATAGAAACACCCGCAGGAAAATATACTCCTGATTGGGCGATAATAGTTGAAAAAACAACAAATGGAAGTATAAAGGAGGAGATTTACTTTGTAGTGGAAACTAAAGGCACTATAGATATCCATCGATTACGACCTGATGAACAAATCAGGATAAGGAGTGCTAAGAGAAGGTTTGATATTGTGGATGGTGTAAAATTCATATCACCTGTTAATAATTTTGAAAATTTTACCCATAGATGGTGATAATGAGATTAACAGTAGTCCGCTTGTTACCCCTCCTTTTTCCCCTCTCTCCTCCACCTTATGATCATCACTCCTTCTTCCTGATCGCCTATCTTTGCATATTCCGCTATACCTGGTGCTATTTCAGTTCTAAATAACTCCTCCCTCCCCTCTTTATTTTGTTGATCTGCACATTCCTCATGAACTCCTGCTGTTGCAGTTATAGAGAGATCATATCTTTCGTTGTAGCTATTTGTATATCTAAGATTCATACCTGTCCAACTCTTATCCCCACTACTCTGAACAATGATGTCCTGTTGAGCCATACCTTTATCTTCAATATGCCATCTCCTGTCTTCCTTAGATTGCCATAACTCTTTTTCTCCAAGACATTTTTTAAGATATTTCAGTGCATTTCTAACCGTTTCTTTGTCGAGACCGGTTTTTCGTATTATTGTAGATAATCTTGCACCTTCTATTTCTTCTAATAGAGCATTTCTAACTTTCTTCAGAGTATTCTTTGTTGGCTTTCTTGTTGTCATTTTTGATTGAAATACACCCTTTTTGGTGTTTTTCGAGAATTTGCACTTCCTTAATATTTATGATGAAGATGACAAAAAATTCAAAGCTATTCTTCGAAGTTGGCACGTATAAGCTCAAAGGAACTTCTTTAAAGATTTTGAAAATTTTAGCGAATTCATCTCTCTATCAACGTCAGATCGCGAGAGATTTAGGAATGAGTGAAAGCACCATAAATTACCAACTCGCGAAATTGGATAGATTAGGGCTGCTAAATTTGACTAAACGAACAAAACCTAAATTTGCGTCACTCACTGAGAAAGGCAAACGTTTCGTTTTTTCAAATATCGGCATCTCCTTAGAAAACGTAAAAATTTACTGCCACAATATACAACTAACGGCCGGGATTATCAAGCGACCTAAAAGGTGGAATTTCTCCAAGCCAGTATTCAAAGCTGTCTCAGATGAACTCCACATGAAAGGCTGGAAAAATCAAGCAAGCGGACGATGGAGGGACAATTTTTTTCTAGTTTCAGATTCCTCAGTCACATTAAGGCTTACAAAAAGAATTACAACTACCGATCCAATAGTTGGGGCATACACGGCTCTAGATATATTTTCAGAATTTGCACAAGATTTGGAATCCGTCAACCCAGGACTAAAGCTTGGTAAGGCACATGAGGGTTCCGTTGTATATCTTTCCAGTCAGGAATATGCAATGAATCTCCCCAACATTAAGGAATTCACCACTCCCATATATTCTAAGAAATTCCACATTGATTGGTCTAAAGGACTCCCAGAAATTGACTTTGTTGATAATTCCACCGCACTGAATGATACAAGAAAATTCCAGAATTTCGTCAATGATTTAATCCCCCTTATAATCAATAACGAGATCGATTTAGATTTAATAAGAATTAAGAATTTACGCAAGCTTTATGAATTCTGCAAGATGGCTATCCCAAATCAACCTGAAAATGGATAATCACCTCATAAAAAATTCAAGAAGGATGGAGAAAATAATAAAGTGCAAGTATTGTGGTTATGTATGGAGATCGAGAGTTCCAAATCCCAAGTCATGCCCTCGCTGCAAACAATACAGGCAGAGAGGTTATAAGTTAGGCACTACAAATTCAGTCAAAGATAAGATAAAAAGTTAGGCACTACAATCCGAGTGAAAAATGAAGAGCAAGGGAAAAATTCAGGAGATAAAGGACATATTGAGAAAGAACCCTAAGGTTTTAGATTCACTACCTCTCATGTACCGAGAGATAGTGAAAAAAATAAGGGATATGGACACTGAGAAGGGGGTTTAACCCCTTTCTCACCTATTTAATTTCTGAGGCATTAAATAGTTTATCATACCCACCTTTCTCCTTGATCAATTCATCTACCAGCCATATCAATCTTTTACTGAGATAACTTCTTTCTGGATCCAATATATCACCACACAGACAGCAATTTTCAGCATCAAGTGGATTCAATGTACCACAGGCATGACAAGACTTAAACCTCACCTTTGGTTTCTCCTTTTCCTCTACTCCCTCAATCTCAAGGATTCTC
>Ga0180300_10001607_pt1 | contig 10517 bp, 11 predicted proteins | sample GuaBasSediGuay15_FD_121798 | JGI IMG/M metagenome (GOLD analysis project Ga0180300, IMG submission 121798) | Subseafloor sediment microbial communities from Guaymas Basin, Gulf of California, Mexico - Guay15, Core 4569-2, 21-24 cm | ecosystem: Environmental > Aquatic > Marine > Hydrothermal... | reverse complement strand
TCATGAAGTCCTCCATGCAGGGGCGGAGCCTCCGGTCTCCCCGCGGCTTCCCCGGTCTCGGCTTGGGCCTCCGGGCCTCCAGGATTCGTTTGTTCACCTTCTCGGCCGCGAGTCTCACCAAGTCCAGTTTGAGGCCGTGCATCCGGTAGGCTTCGAGGGCGCCGGGCATCAGGAGGACGGGGTGTCGGTCCCGGTCCACGGGGACGCAGGGCCGACCGCTCTTCTCGTGTCGGGTGTAGGGGATTCTCGCTAGGCGCTTCACGTCGCCAAGGACCTGCCGGTCGAGGGTCTTGTAGCTGAGGCCTCGGAGGAGCATCGTCTGGAGCTCGCGGTATAGCTCCTTGAGGTGTTCTGGGGACAATTCCCCGCCTACCGGACGCTGCAACCAGATATAAACGTGAAAGCCCTTCCGGCCTGAGAAGGCGACTAGCGGGCGGACTCCGTAGAACTGAATCAGGTTCTCGGAGAAGTCGCGGGCGTCCCTCCAAGCCTGATCCAGGTTGGGGCTGTCGAAGTCGAAGAAAAGGCGGTCGAGCCGTGAAACCCTGTCCGGGGCCCCGTAGTAGTGGACGCTCATGAAACCAGGGCGCCTCTCAAAGTCGTTCTGGGCGATCCAGGTGGACAGCCCCGCGGGGGTCGCCGCGTAGCGCCGGGCGGGGTTCCCCAGCTCCCGGCCTCCGACCCCGAACCACTCCGTCCAGAGGTCGCAGATGAGGGGGGCCGTGGAGACGGGGAGGCCATCACATGTGAAAGCCTCGATCTGCCGCATCATGCCGCCATCCACTCTCCCGAGGGCTTCTGCTTGATCCTACCGGAGACCCGAAGCCCCTCTATGAGGGCGTTGGCCTCCTCCCGGCTGTAGCCGCGGGATGTGAGCCAATCGCGGGGCCAAAACTCCCCGACCTGCCCCGCGCCCCTCAACGCAGCTAGGAAGCTCTCAGCGGAGGGTTTTCCCTTCTCATCTCCGTATCCATTTATCCGTTTTATCCGTTTATCCCCTTTTTTAGACACGGGGTTTTCTTCAGGAGCACCACCCTTCTTCTCTTCTTCATCGCCATCCTGAGAACCCCCTGTCTCTTGGGGCGGATAAATGGATAAATCGGATAAACGGATAAAACCTATGAGGGGAAGGTCCTCGGGTGGCGCCGGATTCTTCAGGTATTCAACTTCGATGACGTCGTCCTTGCGGATGAATTGAAAGCCGTAATAATCGCGCAGCCTCTCGTTGAGGACGTCGAGCCTCTTCCTCTTCTTGAGCCTGCTTATGCACCTTGAGAAGTATTTATAGGTCTTCTGGTCCTGCGGCTGGTAGGGTATGGCGTCGAGGGCGATTTTAACTGCATCAGGGTCGCCGCCCCTCTTCCAGTGGAGCACTGCCGAGATGATTTCCTTCATGTAATCGCTGGCGTTCTGGAAGTAGGTCATCGCCTGGTCTGTCCTCATAACCGTCCACATGGCGGCCAGGTTGGCGATACTCCCCAGGTTTATGTCAATGTAGTCGCCCAGCAGCTCCTCAGCCTCGGCCAGCAGCTCCTCGACGCCAGCCTCGTCTAGTGCGATCTTATCGAGGAGGAGCGCGGTCGCGGCGTGTAGGGCTGCCCCCCGAACCCTATGCTCCCCCTCAATATGAGCCTCGAAGAAGGCCTTGAGATTGTAGTCCTCGATCTTCTTCAGCCCGTTGATGATTGTCTCGCGGTAGCCGGGAATTGGAGTGTGCAGCCACTTCACTACGCGGGCGTCCCTGATGAGGGTCTTCAGCTTTGGCCTGACATATTCCTCAACGGCGCGGAATAGGGTGAAGGCGGCCTTCCATTCCTCCTCCTCCCTGACGCTCAGCTTGTCCGATCCCGTAATCGTCTTCAGGCTGGTGTTGAAGAGGATAATGCCGAAGCGCCTGCCGATGGCCGGGTTGCTGCTGATATGGTCGAGAAGAGCCTGGAACCCCTCCAACACCCTGGCGTTCTTGGCGATGGGGTTCCCGAGGTAGGCGAAGCTGGACCCGGTCTCCACGGGGAACCTGAAGCCCCCGGCATCAACCAGGGCGCGCCCCGTCTCCAGGATCTGGAACATGTAACGTGCCAATTCGTAGCTATCTTGGCTCTCGATCTGGTCGAAGGCAGTGGGCAGCTTGGTCCCGTTTATCGTGCCCGGGTAGACCTCGTTGGGGCTCCTAGCGTATCCTAGGACGCTCCTCCGCGTCGCCTTAGCGACGAGGATCCCCGACACATCATAAAATATCGACTTACCCGTCCCCGCATTCAAGACCTCGATGCTGTGCGGCGCGTATTTCATCGCCATCGGCTCCAGCAGCTTCGCCTCATGGATGAGGGTGAGCCGCGGGTCCTTCCCCGGCTTCCAGCACGCCAGCCGCGCCACGTAACCACGCCAGTCAAGCCCCCTGAGCGCCTCCACGTCCCTGAGCCTCGGGACAGATTGGAAGAGCAACCCTCGCAGGGTCTCATGTAGCCCGGAATCGGTGGGGGCAAGACCCCACTCGTCATCCAGTATCTTGCGTAACTCTTTCAGCTTCTCCACAGGAAGACCTTCGATAATCTTCGCAATGTCTGCAGGATCCACCTGGCTCAGCGCTGCCTCGGGTCGGCCCGGGGAGACAAGTCCGTCTCGCTCCCAGATGAGGATGGGAGGCGCGTGCTGCTGGGGCCTCGCCAGGAGCAGCCTCCACTCGATGGGAAACTCCTTGGGCTCCCCATCCAGTATCACGGGCATTCCGGCCTTGGCGTAGAAGACGGCGAGACTGAAGAAGGAGTGCACCCTACGAACGGGCTCCGAGGCCGCATCTGATCGCAGTATTGTTGAGCCGCATTTGGGGCAGACACCCCCATCCTCAAAACGCGCGCCACATCTCTCGCAGAACTTCACGCCTCCTCCCTCCTCCCGACGATGACGATGAAAATATGGACTCCGGGATCCCGGTCATTCGGACGGAGCTGCGAGGTGGGTATGGCGATGAACCTCTCCTCTAGGTGGCGCTTTATTTCCAGGAGGAGCCCCCGTTCTCCTTTCAATTTCACCAGGACAGAACGGTTGTCGTCCGCGCCCTCAAAGATTCCCCGCCCATTCATCTCTCTTCTTCTCCCCTAAGAGAGGACAGACACCGGGGCGACACAAGCCCACGCTGCCGTCCAACTTCAAACAGACGGCTTCCCCACGCTGGTCTTGGCGTCGATGGGGGCACGACGCCCTCAGAAGTGCCTCCATCTTTTCAAGGCGGCGAATCATTGTGTACAGCTCGGCGGCGACCTCAGCGACATTCATGGCTCTTCCTCCAATAACTCCTTGAGAAGCCCACGACGGTCAAGATCCACCAGGACCAGTGTTCTCACGTATTCCGACACTGAGACGCCCATCATCCTGGCTACCCTCTCGGCGGCGCCCTTGATTTTCGGCTCTAGGTAGACCCCGATTTGCGTTAGTCGCACACCACGCACCCAATATCCTTATATTTTGTCCGAGCCATATAGTCATCGGTCAAAATGTCAAGGAAGAAACGGGCGGCGGCGGACAAAACCTCGGGCCGTCCCTTGAGGGGAGAGCACCTCGACCTCATTTTCCAGCAGCTCCACGAAGGACCCAAGACCGCGCCTGAGATCGCTGAGGCCACAGGCATCTCCGAAAGAACCGTGAGACGGATCCTCAGCGACTACCTTAAGAGACGGTGGAAGATAGCCGATAAAAGAGAAGATAATAGATGGACCCTGTTCTCGTATGAGCAGACCTATGAGAGCTACGATCACTACGAGTTTATGCTTCGACACTCCGAGAAGCTGATCCCTGGATTGGAAGCCCTCACCTTCCGGGTCAAAGGCGGATACAGAGAGGTCCTTCTCACGACCTTAGGAAAGGGGAGACCGGGAAAAACGGTCTCCTTCACCGCCGAAGACCTGAGGGAGATGGGTGTAGAAACATACTCCGATGATGCGATCATCCCAGGCAAGGAGGAGAGAGATCTGATGGTGCTGTTTTTCGAGCATCTAATGACAGGTTACCCCGGGATCATCGGTTTGATGAAGGAACATGATAAACTCTCGGACGCCCGGAATACGATGGAGAGGAAGCTGGTTGAGGCCCTGACAGGAAGGCTTCCGGACGGAGCCTACGACCGGATAAAGAGCACCGGTACCGGCCCGGATATCTTGCCCGGAGACCTAGACCCCAAGGCGCTCTTCGCCCTCCGCCTTTTGAGGAATGCAAAGCGATACCTGAGATTCGATCCTGAGGCGGGGGAGCTTCCACTTAGGTATCGATGGGGCTGGTTGAGGCTTGGATCGATGAGGTTGAAGATGAACCGTGGGCTTGCCCAATCCGTAATCGATGCATTCCGCGATAAAGGCCTAATAGAGGGATTGAGGCTCCTCAACCAGATCGATGATGGAATAGAGGAGGTAAAAAGAAGGACCGTAGAGGGCCTAGAACATTTGAAGCTGCTGGTCAGGTCTGGAAAACCCCTGAAGGGCACATGCATGGCGTGCCGAGATATCAAAGTCGGAACTGAGAACTCAACACTATGAAAACTTCGCATCCGTTTGCTAAAAGGACTTAGAGAATACAGTGGCGTGCCACCGTGATGGGATTAGGGGTTCTGAAGCTGCGAAGCGGACAATCGGATGGATTCCTGAGCTACAGGTCATCGCCAACGAGACGGAAGGGCGGCAGCCTCAAGACGGTGAACACCGTCGCCGAGGCCGCCCGGCCCGTTAAGGATGGCGTCCCTCTCCCAAGACAAGAGCGGGCAAAGGAGGCGCCGGCGAGATTCCACTCAGCAAGGCCCGGAAACTCACCATCCTGACAAGGGAGAAGCAGCCATCGTTAACGACAGTTAACGAAAAGGAGTTCAAGGCGTCTCCCCGCACCGACAGGCATTTCGACGCCATCCGGGTCATCCCCGATGAGACCGAGACCGACATATATATACCCCATTGAGTGGGGGAGAAAACGGAAAATGCCTTCCTTTCCTTACGCCCCTCCCTCTAATTGATATACAATTCAAAACGGATGCCATTTAATTACACAAGAGGTACACCTACGCGATCATCCTGGGCCCGGATGGAGGCGTGGGGGCACTTCCTTCTACTTCGTTGTTCCTCTACGATTCGATCCAGAATGGAGATAAGCTCCACCGGCTCTCTATTCCTCATGGCTCGCCTCAGAGAGTAGCTTCCTATTCCTAACGGCTTGAGCCTCCCCCTGGAGAAGGGCTCCACCCCGTAGGCCCCCGCCTCCACGAGCTCCTCCTGCCGCCTCTCGATGAGGCTCACGAGCTCCCTCCTCGAGTGGATCCTAGCCTGCTCGGCCAGTTCAGTTAAGTCTATATGGGAGATCCGGGTACCTTCTATCCGGCTTACTCCCGCCTCCCTTGTGCTGTTTGTCCAAAGCATGTGAGGCAAGAGTAGGCCTAAAATCCTGCCCCATAATTGCACGCCACGATAAGTTTCAAATAGCTGGATGAGAGACCTTAGAGATCTGCATAGAAATCTGGTGGAAGAATGAATCTCTCGATATGGATAAAACAACTAAGGGCGCCGGGATTTACGTTAGCTGGATCAATTTGCATTCCCCTAGGAGCAGCTATAGCGTGGTACGAGCAGGGCATCTTTGATGCATCGTTATTTATACTCACTTGGATTGCGTTTGTTCTCATACTTGAGGGATGCTTTCTGACTAATGAGTACTACGACTATAGGACGGGATGTGATCCGAACGTGGCATCAAAGGATGTAACCCCATTTAGCGGAGGATCCCGTGTTCTCCCCGAAAGACTTCTAGACCCTGAGGTTGTCCTTAAGATCAGCTACCTCTTACACCTCTTAGGTTGCGGTCTCGGTCTTTATTTAGCTATTAAGAGAAGTTTATTCATCCTTCCCCTAGGATTGTTGGGGTTCTTCTTCAGCTACTTCTATACCGCTCCTCCATTGAGGCTTAGTAGCAGGGGGCTCGGAGAGATCATTACTGGAATAAACTGTGGCCTCCTCGCGACCCTTGGAAGCTATCTAGTTCAAACCGGTCGATTTTCATGGTTGCCTTTCTTCGCTAGTTTAACGCCCTCAATTCTCTTGGGTACCCTCCTATGGGTGAACGAAATACCTGATGTAGATGCTGACAGGTCCGCTGGAAAATTAACGATGGTCGCTAGAATTGGGAGGAGAAAGGCAGCCCATATTTATCCGTTCCTAATAGCGACCGCATATCTATTACTCCTCATCGAGGTGGGTCTTCACCTTTTACCGACGCCCACACTCATCGCATTATCGACCATACCATTAGCTTTTCATGCCATGTTAACAATTGTCAGAAACCATTCAGATTCAAAGAAATTGATACCTGGACTACGTAGCAACATATTGAATACGCTAATTATCATATCGATGATCACTATAAGTTTCCTCTCTCCTACGCTTTACAGCCTATTCCCATAGCTTAGTTATCGAAGGGTTGAAAGTTGAAAGAAAGATCTAAGGAAAATGTTTTTCTTAAGCGACAAGGTTACAACCCCTTCTCTACATTCCTAAGACAAGTGGCTACGGCGCTAGCCTTTAAAAGAGCCACAGGATGGAGATTCGAGGGTAGGTGGCTAAGATCATTAGGCAGCCTCCTTAAGGTTGCAGCAGGAGCGAGGGTTGCTGGATGCTTTGGTTACGAGCCTCATCCCGTATTGGAGGTAACCGGGAGATGCAACATGAAATGCATACACTGTATGGTTCGAGGAGGTGAGGAGATCAAGGACCCCTCCTTAAAAACCGTATATAGAATGATAGAATCTATAGCAACCGTTCCGGAATTTAAGATGCTTGTATTAACCGGCGGCGATCCTCTCCTACGAGAGGATATCTACGAGATTATTAAATACGCCAAAGACCTAGGCTTCGAAGTGACCATCGCAACAAATGGAACTCTAATAACTAAAAAGGTGGCCAAGCGGCTTTCCTCCCTAGATGTCACCGGTGTTGCGATAAGCTTAGATTTCATCGAGCCGGGGCTGCACGACAAGTTTAGAGGGGTTCCTGGCACCTGGGATAGAACGATTACCGGGGCTAAAAACGCCGTCGATGAGGGGCTCTATCTTCAGATCAATATAGCATTATCGAAGCTGAATTCCGGGGAGCTTCCCCAACTTCTAAGATTCGCGGATGATCTTGGCTCGTACGTCGTTCTACTCTATCAGTTCCAACCCTTTGGAAGGGGATCATCAAGGGAAAATCTTGCCTTGACGTCCCCTGAATTCCTACAGGTCATAGAAACTGTTGCCCGAATTCAAAAAGAGTTAGAAACACTTGTGGTACCTGTTGGGTTACCGGAATACTTCGCCTATCTCTCTGAAAAGACAACCGTGTTTAGGAGAATGTTCAGAGGATGTATCTCCGGGGGAGGTATGTTTTATGTTAAATGGTATGGGGATGTGTGGCCCTGCGTCTTCCTCCAAAAGAGCGTAGGTAATGTACTAGAAGAACCCGCCTTAGAGATATGGAGAGAAAGTACGTTGTTAAACGAACTCAGGGATAGAAGGAATCTCGAAGAGCCGTGTAGATCATGTAAATATAGGGAATTCTGTGGAGGATGCCGGTCTAGAGCTTATCTACTAACTGGAAACCCCTTGGGAGCAGATCCATTATGTCCCCTGAAAGAGAGTCATTAGCTCTAAAAGATGCGATTCGCGCGATGATATGAGAAGAGGTTTATCTGGTCGGCGCTCAGTCCATACCATGAGCACCTACGTCTGCGGATTGGATGTACATTAATACGCCCGGGGGTCGTATCTCCCCGACTCCCCGAGGCCTCAATAAAAACATGAGATCCCCTCGCCCTATAGGGCTTCACAGTCGTTTAAGGCGGAACCGCCCTTTTAACCCATTAGGCCTTTTCCGCCTGTAAAGGCCTAGGAGACGCTTAAGGCGATGGAGACAATATCTCCGACACCCGCGGCCCATGCTGGACCGATGACGCCCGTCATCGGTCGGTTTCAGCGGAAATAATTGTAAGGTTCTCCCGGTGCCGGTCGGCGTCGGTCAGAAAATGCTGGTCCTCACCACCTTAACAAGAGAAGCAACGGATGTGCTGGTCGGCACGTGCCTTTCTAACCCCATCACGGTGGCGCTCCACCGTATTCTCCCGGTAATGACGACCGTTCTTTCCGGTTCTCTCGTCAGAATCGTTAGCTGTCGTTAACGATGGCTGACTTCAGCTAACAAGAGAGTTGTATCCCCTGGGGGATACGAGGTTGATTTCACTGACCGTCCTCGATGGCTATCTTCAGAAGTCAGGGAACTCAACATTACATACATAATGTTGACTGCAGGAAGCGGCTTCAGAAAAGAAGCCCGAAAAACGCCTCTTTCAACCCTCCTCATCTGATATGATCTACGGGGGCGGACGGACGGACACCGAGCTGGTCTAGGCGACCTTTACCTCCACTGTCTCTTCGCGGGTTGTGATCGGCGTCTCCTCCCTCTTCTCCAGTCTGAATACGAGATCCTGAGCGCTTCTGAGAAAGTCCCTTAGTCGTTCGACCTGGAAGGCGTAGGCCCTTGCGTTCCCAACCCGACGGGTGTGCCTCACCAGGCCTAGGGCCTCTAGGCGCTCCACGGCCCTCTTGACCGTCTTGTAGCTGAGGCCGGTGGACTCGGCCAGCATCCCAAGTGTCTGCTCCATCCCCCCGACGATGAGGGCCTGATCGAGGACCCGGGCGACGCCGTTCCCGAAGATGAGGGTGAAAGGCCCAACCCCGCCATCCATATTCTTCATCACATGAGATACGGAGCAACGACTTATTATATTTTTCCAAAGACTTTGGAGAAAAAGATTAAATCCTTATAAGCCCTGTGGGGGGCTATTCCCTCGATGGAGTTGAGGCCTGGCGACCCGGATCACATCCGGGGGTTCATCCTGAACAAGCTCTACACCATGCGGATGTGGGTGAGGCCGGGCGGAAGGCCTCGCGGGCATACCAGTCTCTCCAACCTTCCTAAGGGGTATCCGCGACGGTTCAGGGGCCTCTTCCCGGCTCAGGTCAGGGTGCTGAGGCGGATGGGCCTAATCGTTACCTTCCCGCATAGCGGGGACCGTGAGCCCCACGTCTCCGCTGTCCTCAGCCCCGAAGCGGTCGAGAGGGGGCTGGAGCTTTGTAACGCCTACCGCCATGCTGTGGGGCTTCCGCCCTTGGGCCGGTCCTTCAGGGAGCTTGTCTGAGCCTCGGCGCCCTCAAGTCGTTCTATTAGCCTTCGCATCTGTTCCTTGAGGGCGACGACCTCTCTCATCAGCTGGGCCTGAGCCTTTTCCCGCCGATCCTGAAGGTCCCCTCTCATCGTATCGTCCAATATGTAACCGCAGTTAGGGCAGAAGAGCATGTCGGGACCGACCTGCCCGCCGCAGTTGGGGCAGGCTTCGGAGCGTAGTAGTGGCTGGGGTTTCTCGGCTTTGATCTTCTCTATGGGGACTCCTTGGGCTTCGAGGACGGCGGCGACGTGGCTACGCCCGGCGAGGTGGATGTAGCGGGCCGCCATCCTGCTGTCCGGGGTCCAGCCCGCGAAGCTCTTCAACTGATATTCGCCTAGGCCGCTTTTCGCTAATTCGGTTAGCCTGGTGTGCCTCAGCATATGTGGATGTATGTGTCGGATTCCTGCCTTCTCGCATATTAGCCTCAAAGCCATCCCTAGAGCAGATGATCCTAGTGGCTTGACCCTTCCCTTTACAACGCTGCAGAACAATGGGGCCTCAGGTCTGCGATCGGGATGTATCTGCAGCCACGCCCTCAAGTACGGGACGGAAAACATCAGCGGTATGGTTCTCTCCCCCGTCTTGCCTTTTACCCTGATCTCCGTGAACGTATCGCCGAACGAAACGTCCCTGATCCTGAGGCTCAGGATCTCGCCCTTTCTGCAGGCAGACTCATAGAGGACGGCGATTATCGCCTTTACCCGAGGGTGGATTGCTGTCTTCAGCAGGGTGTTAAGCTCCTCTTGGGTCACAAGTTTATCCCTGTCAGAGCTCTCTCGCCTTGCCTCCTTTATCAGATCGCCGAAGGGAACGCCCTTGAATGCCTTGTTAGCCTCTAAATTGGCTTCGTCCTCCGATAGGCCGCGCGCCTCCAGCGAGTATATGTAAAGATGTTTAAGGCAGAGCCCGTAGTTCCATATCGTCTTTGACTTGTACGTCTTCCGACTCAGACGCTTGAACCACTCCGAGAAGTCGGAAGCATCCGCCTTCTCCACGGCTTTACCTATAAATTGTTCAAAGTTCTTGACAGCCTTTAAATACCCCTCGCGGCTGCTTTGACTGAGGCGCCTGCCGGACAAGTAATCATTAAGTAGTTTCTCATTCTCCTTGATCATAATCGAAGAAGGAGCGGGTCGAGGAGGTATATAACATTTATGTGTACTTTTGTGGTCGTCTACCACTACCAGGTGCCCATCGACAAGACGAAGCAGTACATCATGCTGGAGAAGCAGGCCATAGCGGTCTACATGGAGCACGGCTGCCTCGGCGTCGAGATATACAGGGACGCC
>Ga0180300_10001606_pt1 | contig 10519 bp, 9 predicted proteins | sample GuaBasSediGuay15_FD_121798 | JGI IMG/M metagenome (GOLD analysis project Ga0180300, IMG submission 121798) | Subseafloor sediment microbial communities from Guaymas Basin, Gulf of California, Mexico - Guay15, Core 4569-2, 21-24 cm | ecosystem: Environmental > Aquatic > Marine > Hydrothermal... | reverse complement strand
CGACCTTACCAGCCGGGAGATAGCCCAAAGGCTATAGACTGGAAGCATTCGGCAAAGCTAAGGGAGCTTGTTTCCAAGGAGTTCAGCAAGCTTAAGGGACGGCCGGCGCTTCTGCTCATAAACCTCGCCGTCCGGGATGCCGAGGAAGCGGATAAATTGGCCTATAAGCTTATCACCACAGCCCTTTCTCTGGCACATGAGAACATTCCGTCCGCCTTGGCGGCCTACGACCACCAGAAGGTCAGATTGGTCACCCCTACCCTTCCTCCGAGAGCCACCCTGGCGAAGGCCCTGGAGGTGGCCGAGCAGGTGGTGATCTTCGCTAGCCCGCTGAAGTACTTGGCTTCCCCAAACGTTGAACGTCTGCGGGCAAATCTGTTCCGTCTGCGGCAGGTCGATAGCCAGCCGGCGAAGGCCCTGTCCTCTTTGCTGGAGATCGAGTATAGGAATCTGGAGAGGGAGGCTCGGGAAAACCCGGCGACCACCGCCTTACTTGAGGGACTTAAGAAGGCGGGCCGGGAATCTAACCTAGTGGTGCTCTCCGAGCGAAACCATGATGCCGAGGCGCTGGCGTTTAATAGCTTTGAACTTGGCCGCCGGGGCTATGCCGTAATCGAGATTTAGGGTCAGCTGAGTAGTAGTGGGCTTGATGGAGCTGTTCGTTTTGGCTCCCGTGACGGGTGTGTTTACGCCTTGGCCCGCTGAGCTACTTTGTCGGTCAGGTTCTGCTTCAGTTGCTTTAAATGGGCCTGGAAGGAGGGGGAGGTGAGGTCTTCCAGGCTCATCAGCAGGGCATCTTCACCGGTCTCTATATAATAGCGGCGGCGTATCCCTACCTCGACGAAGCCATACTTTCGATAAAGCGACTGGGCGGGCAGGTTAGAAGCACGAACCTCCAGGGTTAGCAGGGAGGCTCCCATCTGCTGGGCAAACTCGATGGCCCAGATTAGAAGAGATTCTCCTACCCCCCTCTGCCGCTCGCTCTCCTTCACCGCGATGGTGGTGAGATGAGCCTCCCCGGCCAGGATGCGCAGTCCGAGGTAACCCAGGATTTCATCGTTTGCCTTACCCTCCTCTCTACGGCAGGCGACGAAGTAGTGGGCTAGTTGGTTGTACCTGAGTTCCTGCTCGAAAAAGGTAAAGGACCAGGATGAGGGAAAGGAGGCTCTTTCGATCTCGATCACCTGGGGGAGATCAGTCAAAGACATGCGGCGGATGACGTATTCCGTCGCCTCCTGGCTTGAGACAGCTTCCTTCTTCATCTACCACCGCTACCGGTTCTTCCACTGGGGCTTTCGCTTTTCCAGAAACGAGGTCAACCCCTCAACGGCATCCTCGGACTCCATAATTTTACGGGAGAGATAGTTTATCATGTCAAGGGCCTGCTCAAAATCGCCCAGCTCGCTTACCTGGTAGATGGCCTGCTTGGCCAGCTTCAGAATATGCCGGCTGAGGTTGAGAAACCGGCCAGCAAATTCCTCGGCTGCCTGGTCCAACTCCTCATGAGGAACTACCTTGTTTACCAGGCCTATCCGCTCCGCCTCACTGGCGTCTATGGAATCGCCAGTGAGAATGAGTTCCAAAGCCTTTTTCATTCCCAACAGCCTTGGCAGAAGAACGCTCGCTGGTGGGGGATTAACTCCAAGCTTTATCTCCGGTTGGCCGAACTGGGCTTTCTCCGAAGCGATGGCCAGGTCACAGCCAGCCACCACCTCGCAGCCTCCCCCCAAGGCCACGCCGTTGACCACAGCGATGACTGGCTGGGCTACCCCCCTGAGGGTCTTGAAAAGCTGACCGAACTGCTCCAGCATCTGCGGCATTTTCTCGCCCAGGTGATCCCGGACCTCAACGCCGGCGGAGAAGGCCCGGTCGCCGCTGCCCCGAAGGAGGATCACCTTCACCTGTTCGTCCTCGCTCAGCTCCCTCAACGCTTGATCGAGTTCCATCACAGTGTTCAAGCTCATCACGTTGACCGGAGGACGGTTGATGATGACCTTAGCTAGCCCACCCTCTTTCTGCAGGATTATGTCTTGATAGGTCACTTTTCCCCTCCTAGAAGAGATTAAAGACTTCGTTCCAGGTTGATGATCTTGGAAGGGCTGAACTGGTTTGCGCTGAAGAAGCGTATCAGTTCCGAGTCATTCCAGTTGACCAGGGTGTATAATTTTTTGACGCCCAGATCTCTTAAGTGATCCACAAATTCATCGAGCAGTTGCTTACCGATGCCCTTATTCTGATAATCGGGGTCAACACCTATAGTATCCAGGGTTGCTTCTTCCTGGATACCATATTCTCCCATATATAGTTCCCCCATTACAAAGCCCACTGTTGTTCCGTCCTCTTTCTCGGCCACAAACGACACCGGAACATAATCTTTGGATCTGAAGAGTTTCTCAAACTTCATTTCATAGTATTCCCGCCGGGGGGTCTGGAGTATTTTCTCGTCAATGGCAACTACAGCATCAAAATCCTCGGCCTTCATGAGTCTAATTTTAATGGGACTCTCATTCATGTTGTAGCTCCCTTCTTACCTTCCTTTTCCCTCACTATGGTTCTTTCCTCTTCAGGAATCGGGGGTGGGACCGGCTCGCCAACCAGCTTCTTCACCGCGCCAAAACGAGGGGGGCAAGATTCGTAACAAGTTCCGCATTTTATGCACTTCTCTTGATCAATTATATGGATCTGGTTCTTCGCCCCGGAAATTGCCTCTACCGGACACTGGCGGCGGCAGATCCCACATGCCTGGCACTTATCCGGATCAATATAGTATGAGACGACCTCGCTGAATAGCTGCTCTATTTCCTCCCTGGTGTACAATTTCTTATAGTCTTCCAAATTGTCAAGGTGCAAGGCTAATTTGTCTTTCTTCACCAGCTTGATGTAAGGGACGAGCTTCTTAACTTCCTCCAGCTTGGCCTTCAATTCGCCATCGTCTACGCCTTCGACTTTGCCAAGTGGCCCCAGCTCCGTGATCTTCTGGCTGAAGTTACGCATGAGTTCGGCAAAGCGAACGCCCTGGCTGGCGTTGCACCAGTCGATCATCAATCTTTCAGAGTTGATGCCGATGTATTCCAGTATCCTTTTACAAAGCTGAACCATGTTCAGGGCGTGGTAGTTTCCGTGGGTGGCATAGTTACATTCCCCGGGCCAACATCCGATGATGCATACTCCGTCTGCTCCATTGGAGAAGGCACGGAGCACAAATGAAAGGTCCACCCTACCGGTGCACATAACCCGGATGATTTTGAGATGAGGAGGGTACTCTAGTCTGGAAACTCCAGACATGTCAGCCGCGCTGTACCCTCACCAGTTGCACATAAAACCCACAATCTTTGGCCGATACTCAAATGCTACCGCCATCTCCATCTCCTCTGATCAATTTGCTTTCGCCTCAACCAGCTCGGGCAGGAAAGCAGCATCTATCTGTCGGTTTATCTCCTCATTGGTATAGTGCTTCAGGGATATGGCCCCCGTAGGGCATTTGGCATTGCAAAGGCCCTCTCCTTTGCAAAGCACTGGGTTCACCTTGGCCTTCTTGCCCTGTTTAGTATCCTGAAGCTCCACGGCGCCATAGGTGCAAGCCAGGGCACAGGCCCCACACCCAATACACTTCTTCTCATCTACCAGAGCCACAGAGCCGGATGCGGTGATGAAATCCTGTGATAGGATGATGGCAGCCCGGCAGGCAGCCCCGTAAGCCTGGCTGATGACCTCCGGTAGATGCTTGGGATAATGTGCCATGCCACAGAGGAAAACGCCATCCACTGCGAAGTCAACCGGCCTTAGTTTCACATGGGCTTCCTGGAAGAAGCCATCCGGGTTCAGAGGTATCTTGAAAAGCCGGGATATCTCCTCGTTTCCGGGGGAAGGGATAACAGCGGCGGACAAAGCCAGTATATTGGCATCAATGGCCAACCTCTGTCCCAGTATCGGCTCGGTCACGGTGACCCTCAGCACGCTCCTGCCTTCCGCCTCGACGGCCTCTACCTCCGGCTTATCGTCCACATCGTAGCGGATGAACTTCACCCCCAGATCTGCGGCTTCACGGTAATGATCCTCATTGAAGCCATAGGTGCGCATATCACGGAAGAGGATGTAAATGTCCATTTCAGGATTGGCCTCCTTCAGTTTCAGAGCATTTTTTACGGCGTGACTGCAGCATACCCGACTGCAATAATTTCTCTCCTCATTCCGGCAGCCTACACATTGGATCATCACCAGACTTTGTGCTCCGATAACCTTCTCATCCCGCTGAGCTATCTTCTCCTCAAGCTCCAGCTGAGTCAGCACTCTATCATCTTCCCCGTAGAGGTATTCGGCGGGCTTGTACTCCTCGGCTCCGGTAGCCACGATGACTATTCCGTGACGTATCTCCTTGAGCCTCCCCTCATGTTGCACCCGGGTTACAAAATTGCCGACGTAACCGGTGGCCTCAGTAATACTGGCATTGGTATACACGCGTATCAGGGGGTGCTGATAAACCTGGCGCACCAGCTCCCCTAAATATGCCTGGACGTCCAGCCCCTCGAGGGTATAATGGAGCTTTCGGGCCATCCCCCCGATCTCGCCTTCCCTCTCTATCAGGTAAACCTCAAATCCCTGCTCGGCCAAGCTGAGGGCGCTGGTCATTCCGGCCACTCCCCCGCCGATCACCAGCCCCACCTTGGTGACCGGCAGCTTGAAGTCCTGCAAGGCCTCCAAGGCACAGGCTCTGGCCACAGCCATTCGTACCAAGTCCTTTGCCTTCTGGGTGGCCTCATCCTTTTCTCGGGGATGAACCCAGGAGTCATGCTCTCTGATGTTGGCCATCTCGAAATAGTATTGATTGAGCCCAGCCTCCCGGAGGGTATCGCGGAACGTTGGCTCGTGAGTCCTGGGGGTGCAAGCCGCCACCACTACCCGGTTAAGCCCTTTTTCCTTTATCACCTTGGCTATCTCTTCGGTGCAATTGGTAGCGCAGGAAAATAACTGCTCCTGAGCATGAACGACGTTCGGCAAGCTCAAAGCATACTCAACTACTGCAGGAACGTCCACCACGCTGGCAATGTTGGTTCCACAGTGGCAGACGAAGACACCGACCCTTGGCTCCTCACCGGTGACATCCTTCTCCGGCGGGTAAACCTTCGGCTTGGCCAGCTTGTTTCGACGACGAGCTAGAAGCTGACCGCAGAGGGCCGCGGCCCCGCTAGCGGTGAAAACTGATTCTGGAATGTCCTTGGGCCCCTGGAAAGCTCCGCTCACGAAGATTCCGGGCCTTGAGGTCTCGATGGGGTTCGAAGGGCTGGTTTGACAGAACCCGTGAGGCTCGAGCTCTATTCCGAGCCTTTCCGCCAGCTTCCTGGCATCCGAGGGAGGATTGAGCCCCACGGACAGTATTACCAGGTCAAATTCCTCCTCCTTTACCCCCTCCGGGGTGGAGTATCTTATGGTGATGTTCTTCGTCTGGGGGTTCTCCCCTGCTATTGAGATATAACTTCGAACGAATCGGACGCCTGGAAAGTTAGCTGCCCTCTCGTAGAACCTCTCGAAGTCCTTGCCGTAGGAGCGGATATCATTGTGAAAGATCACGCACTCCGTTTCAGGATGATGCTCTTTCGTCAGTATGACCTGCTTCTGAGTATAGGTGCAGCAGACGGCTGAGCAGTAGCTGTTGCCTCCTGGGGTAACCTGCCTTGAGCCAACGCACTGAACCCAGGCCATCTTCCTTGGTGTCTTCCCGTCGGAAGGACGAAGTATTTCTGCCCCTCCATATGGCCCCGTAGGGGCTAAAAGCCGCTCGTACTCCAGGCTGGTCATCACGTTCTGCATTCTTCCATAGCCATACTCACCCCTCAACCGGGGGTCAAACGGCTCAAAGCCGCTCGCCAGAACAATTGCCCCTACCTTTACTTCCACCTTCTTTGGCTTCTGGGTAAAATCTATGGCCTTTTGCTCACAGACGGCTAGGCAGATGCCACATCTTTTCTCCTTCAGGTAGAGACATTCATCCTCTTGGATGTAGCTTATGAGGGGAACTGCCTGGGGGAAGTATATGTGGGTGGCTTTGCTCATCGACAAATTCTCATTGAAGGGATCGGCCATGAGGACGGGGCAGTAGACAGTGCAGGTAGTGCAGCCGAGGCATTTCTCCTCGTTCACATACCTGGGTTTCTGGAGCAAGGTCACCTGGAAATCTCCTGCTTCCCCCTCCAGGCTCTCAACCTCACAATAGCTCAGGACCTCAATGTTAGGATGCCGGTCGACCTCGACCAGTTTGGGCGACAGTATTCAGATGGAACACTCATTGGTGGGGAAGGTCTTGTCAAGTTGGGCCATATGGCCTCCAATGGCTGGCCCCTTATCAACCAGATAGACCTTAAACCCCATGTTGGCCAGGTCAAGGGAGGCTTGAATGCCACTGATCCCTCCGCCGACCACCATGACATCGCCAATTCTGCCCTCCGTGACTTCCCTCAGCCAGTTCTCCATCTTTCTTCCCTCCCACATTTTCACCCCAAAAATTCGAAGAATTTTTGGGGACCCCATAAACTTAAATCTTACATTTGGGGGTCCCCGCAAAATCAAGAATTTTGCGGGGTACTATAGATGACCTCCTGGACGATTTCGGTGATGTCTTTCACCTCCAAACTCTCACCACCCTCGACGGTTAGTCGGCTGTCTTCAAAATTGAGGATACAGTATGGACAGGAGGTGACCAGAACCTCCGCCCCCACTCCAATTGCCTGCTCCAGCCTCAGGTCAGACAGCCTCTCGCCCTTTGGTGTCTCCATCCAGATCCCGCCTCCCCCGCCGCCGCAGCAAAGGCTTTCCTCATATGACTCCGGCATCTCTACAAGCTCCAAACCCGGTATCCGCTTTAGCACCTCTCGAGGCTCGTGGAATATGCCATTGTGTCGGCCCAGGTAACAGGGATCATGATAGGTAACCCTCTTACCATATTCTTTGCTAAGCTTCAGCTTCCCCTCCTCGATGAGCCGCAGGAGAAGTTGCGTGATGTGGATTACCTCAAAGTTTACCATGAATTCGGGATACTCATTCTTAAAGGTGTGATAACAGTGCGGGGAGTTGACCAAAATTTTCCTCACCCCGTGTTCGATGAACGTCTTTATGTTTTCCTTGGCCAGGCGGTTAAACAGTTCCTCGTCCCCCGCCTTGCGGATGCTTTCCCCACAGCAGTTCTCCTGAGGTCCCAGAATTCCGAAATCTACCCCGGCGGCATTTAGGATGTTCGCTGTAGCTCGGGCCACCTTTTTCATCCTCGGATCATAGCAGAGGTAGCAGCCGGGAAAATATAGGATTTGGGCTCCCCCGGTGAATGTTTTTACCGAAAGCCCTTCGGCCCAATCGGCCCTTTTCTCCCTTTTCTCACCTAGCGGATTGCCCAGGGTGGCCAGGTTTGCCCCCACAGCGCTAATCGGCTGGGCACGGGAGGGGAAAACGCGATATTCGGTGGCGATTGTACGCAGAGTCCTGGAAACCTCTGTCTGATTCACTCCCCGGGGACAGTCCTGGGTGCACCGTCCGCAGGTGGTGCAGCGCCATATCTCCTCACCCTCTATCTCCACCAGACCAAAGCTCGCCTGAGTTATTATCCGGCGCATGCTAAAGCTGGTGACCCTGTTCCAGGGACAGAGGGAATCGCACTTCCCGCATTGATAGCATAATCTGAAGGGGTCTCCGCTCTTCTCCCGGACGAAATTCCGAATTTCCTTATAATCGGCTAGAACTACGGTTTCCACTGCTGCCTCGCTTCCTTATTTTAGCCTCTCTTCGATGCAGCTATCCGGGCCATGGTATCCATCACCTTGTCCAATCCATATCTATTTACCAGCGACTCCAGCCCTATCTCCAGTTCATCCAGTTTTTCTTCCTCCACCTCCTCCTCCCTTTCTTCATAGGTCAGGGCATCAACCAGACACACCTTGACGCACCACGGCTCCTCCAGAGGAGGCTCGGTTTCACAGGCATCGCACTTCAGGGGCAAGCCGGAGTCTGGGTCTTTAAAGACCTCCCTGGATGGACAGGCAGCAGCTCTGCAGAAGGCACATTCCTCGTATTCCTTGCCGTCAACGGTGTATTTGTCCCTTGCCAGGCATTCAGCTTCGGTATGCGGCCCGGCCAGCACGGGCAGGAAGATATTCTTTATCGGGTCGTGAATTACGCGTATGCGCGCTTTGGCTGGATTGACGCTGCTGTACTGTGGCTGAGCATGGAAGGCGGCACAGAATACCTCACATGCCCGGCAGCCATTGCACTCATCGGCATTGACCTTGATCACCTTTACCTTCTTCTTTGCCATCGCGATTACCCACCTTCGCTTTATTTCTTCTCCGTTTCGGCTAATGTCTCTTTCGAGGGAACCTCTTCATCTTTCAGGATTCCCCTTTTTATCAAGTCCTCGGCCACATAATCCAGCCCTAGCTTTTCCAAAGTCTTCTTGGTGGGGATGCCTTCCTTATTCCACCCCTTGAACTCGTAATAGGAATCGAGCAACTTCTCCTCGTATTCGGGGAATCTCTTCTTCCAGTGATCCTTGGGAGGGTAGTCGTCCTGCCTCCTCAGGCCTCGCCTCACGTTGTAGGCCCTCACGAAGTTCCGAATTCTTCGGGCTACCTCCCACAGCTTATCCTCGTCCATGTCCAGGCCGGTGGCCGCTGAGATCAAGAGGGGCAGATTGCGTATATGGTAAGGCGGTTTTATGGGGAATGAAGAGAGGCCGGCGCAGATTCCGGTGGAGTCATCGATGTAATGCATCGTTTCCTGCCACTCCACAAGTTCGCAGACGAGGTCAATCGGTGGCCAGAATGGGAATACCTTCCCCTCGTCGCCCCATTCGAGTATGAACTGCTTAAACCTCTCCGCATATTTGGTCGGCACCTGGATCCAGTCCTTTATAAACTCCTCACGATAATCCTTAGGAAGGGGAGCCTGGGGGATCTGTCCTTCAATCTGGGTGATGTTTGCCTTCTCCCCCGTACCGTACATGAGGAAATATATCGGGTTCAGCATTCCCAGTTTGATCACCATCTGTTCATGTTTCTTAGTAGTATTGTGGTCAAACTCCTCCGCTCCTTTACCAATCTGGCGGGCGGCCCAATAAACGCCGTTGGCCAGGATGTCCCCGATCCCCTCGCGCCGCACTATCTTCTCCAGCAAGTAGAAAAACCTCTCTTCGTTAGAGGATGGGAACCCCGGCAGGTCCTTATCGGTCAAGATACCGGCTTCGTAGAGCTCGATGGCGAAGGCCATGACCTGAGGAGCGGTGAACCCATCGATTCCGTAATCATGGGCCTTGCCCGCGATCTTGTAGCCGAACTCCAGGTTGTCTGTCCAGGCAGCCATAACATAGGTAAGCTTGGTATAACACTTCATCATATATGTGGGAAGCTCTAACGCCGGATAAGCAATGATTGCTCCACAACGCACGGGGCAGTTGTAACAGCTTACCAGCCGCTTTATCGCCTTCTCATGGATCTCCGTCCATTTTTTCTCAATTTCCTCGTTCCAGAAGTCCTTCCTTCTCTGGCGGGCATGTCCCCAGGCAAAGCTCGTGGTGTGCCAGCTTTCGTCCGTCAACTTCATCTCCTGCGGCGCGCCAATGGTGGCCAGGATCGCCGGCACCCCCTTTATGGGGTTTTTCTCTCGCCACTCAATGTATTTCAAGACTTCGTCACAGAGTTCGACAAATTTCGACGGTTGAGCGACATAGATATCCTTTGTTCCCCGGACAGCGATGGCCTTCAATCCCTTGTCTCCCATAATAGCGCCCAGTCCTAACCGACTGGCGCTAGATCGGAAGTGCTCCACTGAGGCAAAATAGACTCTATTTTCACCTGCCAGGCCGATAGCTGCTACCTGAGCCTTCGGCTCCTTCAATTCCTCCCTGATGAGCTGAGCGGTTTCCAGAGCGCCTTTGCCCCTTAGATGCGAGGCATCGCGGATCTCCACCTTGTCATCGTTGATCCAGAGGTAAACCAGGTCAGGAGACTTGCCTCGAATGATCACCTTATCATAGCCAGCGTGCTTCAACTCGGGGCCAAAAAATCCTCCCATCATGGAGAACGCCATGAACGAGGTCTGGGGGGAAACGCCGGCGGAAATGATGGTGCGGTTGGCCCCTATGGCGGGGGTGCCCTCTAGAAGGCCAGCGCTCAGGACGAGCAAGTTATCGGGGGAGAAGGGTTCGACCTCGGGGCCGACCCTGTCCCACAATATCTTGACATTCGTTCCCAGGCCTCCGAGGAAGAGTTCCGTCCACTTTGGATCAGTGGGCACCTTCTCAATGCTGCCTCGGGATAAATCAATCTCCAAGTTATACCCGGTCTCGGCGTACCTCACTTTTCACCCCCTGGGCACTTATTAGTGCCACATGCAAGACCTCGTCACTTCGATGCTCCGGCTAGTAGCTCCTAAAGACTGAGTCGAAGTACTCATTAGCCTTGTCGGCCAGCAGATCGTGATATTCATGAAACAGGGCCGCAGCTTGAGGTCGCAGCCAGTCCTCGGGCAGGAGTTCTTT
>Ga0180300_10001605_pt1 | contig 10520 bp, 12 predicted proteins | sample GuaBasSediGuay15_FD_121798 | JGI IMG/M metagenome (GOLD analysis project Ga0180300, IMG submission 121798) | Subseafloor sediment microbial communities from Guaymas Basin, Gulf of California, Mexico - Guay15, Core 4569-2, 21-24 cm | ecosystem: Environmental > Aquatic > Marine > Hydrothermal... | reverse complement strand
CCGGGAGCTGGTGGCCAAGGTCGCCCTCTACAACATGCTGGTGAACATGTGAGACGTAAGAAAGAGAGAACGGAAGTGGAGAAGAAACAAACCCGAAAATCATACAAGTTAATCCACTAAGCACTAATTTATAATAAATACGACGGATCTTTGAAAATTATCTTGAATAAGCAAACATTTGCACTATTAGGATGAGAGATGGGAGGGAAAAAGTTCAACCAGTAGCTCTAAATTTCTCTGCTTAGTAGTGAGGATAAAACCTTTGGAAGGAATATCATCAAGCAGATCCGCCCCGAGAGCTACTCGACCTCATGGCAGACTATGGTGGGCCTAAAGCCGGAGAAGAGAGGTTTCCTTATGAGTTCTGAGGCCGAGGCCCGCCTTGAGGATGCCTTGTAGATTGGATATCATGATCCGGATGATCCTCGAGACCTCAAAGATATCTCTAAATTCTTGTCATCTCTCCACGAGCTCAGCATAAGTATTTCCAATGTAATTCATCGCCGCCATTAAACCACGGATGAGAGAAACTTATCTCTGCCCTAGAGGAGGGGCTGAGAAACTTACTCGTTTCTCCCATAATCTAGCACCTATTGCCCCACCGATGACGAAGCCTGTTAGGGAGGGAATATCTCCCAAAGATCCCACTCTATATCCCGTTATGGTGAGAAAGACGGCGTAAAGGGCGTAGGAGAACAGCCCCGTGGTTAATCCACTTTTTACATGCTCCGATCGAACTCTCCTCGCGACCAAGTACCCCGCAACCACTCCTCCTCCCATCGCGGTGAAGCACAAGACTATCATCGCGAATATCCCGCCAATAGTAGTCCTTAGATAAGGAAGCGTAAGACTCAGTAGCCAAGCTGGACCATTAGCGACAAGGGATCCCGCGGCGTAGTCCCTCAGCCTCAGTTTGAAGCTCATCTTCTCATCACTATATAGATGAAAATACTCAGGCTTATCAATCCCAGACCCACGATCAGGTCGATCCATCGTCTTTTCGTGGCCATCCACCGTTTCATGCTCATGGCTTTCATGCTCAACGTGTGGACACAGACAGCTAGAATGAGGAAGGGCGCTATAATGATGAGGTTGTAGATTGCGAGCAATAGTAGCCCCTCGAAAAGGGTTGAATTCTCAGAGATAAGGTTTAGGGCCAGGAAGTAGGGTGCGGAGCTACATGGAAGGATGAGGGAGGCGGAGACGAAGCCGGCCACGAACCCCGTCCATGGGTTTGACGCCCGCTCCAAATACTTCGTTATCTCAATAATGAAAGAACCGGGCAGGTGCCTCCTCTTCCCAGTCAAGAACTCGATAATCCTCAGGACGCCAAGGAAAATAGCAAAAGCAATAATTATGTACTTTATCTGGGGGAAGCGGCCGAAAGCCCGGATCAAGCCAAGCCCCATTAGGAAATAAGTGATGAAGACAGCGGCGCTGAACGCCAGACCTGTTCTCATCGCGGTTCCTCGACCAGCACCATACAGGACGAAAGTAAGCAGAACCAAGAATACACTGAGAGCGCAGGGGTTCACGGCGTCGATGGCGGCCGCGATGGATATGGGGACGACTAAGTGGATGAAACTTCGCGGTGGCCCCTCTATCTCCCTCTCGGTAAAGAGAAGCCTCAGCTTGGCTATCTTTTCTGAGCTCTCTATGATCTTTTTCAGTTCAGCCCTACCCGTGCCATCATCCACATAGATGGAGACCCCTTCAAAATCGGCCTCGATGATGCGTCTCCACCCGTCCTCTGAAGAGGAGCCCGCCACTATCGCCTTTAGTTTGCCCCCCTCAAACACGCCGAAGACAGGCAAAGGTAGGAACGGTTCATTGATTACTCCCACTATTTCATCGAAGCGCCTCAGGTTTTCCCTTTCAGCGATGTCGTAGAAAATGAAAGGAGCCTCAGGATACAACTTTTGAGCCGTAGCTATCCGTGCCATACATGGCTCACAACTGCTGCTTGAGATAACATAGAAGGATAGAGTTCCATTCGGTATAAATGAGATTGCAAGTAAGATCATCAGGGCTAATTTATATGTGCGTTCGGTCAATCTTCCATCCTTCCTTAAATCAAAGCTATTAGAAGGGCCAGAACCGCCTAAAACCTGTTTTCGGTCCCTTCTTCTCTGCCGCTCTTCTCTGCTCTTCTTTTTTCCTCTCCTTATCCTCTCTCCGTTTTGTCTCGATCATCTGTATGAGTTTCTCTATGTTCTCTGGTTGCTCGAAGGCGGTTATGATTGTTTCCTCCCTGTGTCCAATGAATGGAATGAGCGGTCCAAGGAAGAATCGCCCTAGAGCTCCACCAAGAGGTGCCATGGGCTTCACGCTGTAGAGAATAAGCAGCGCCGCTTCCTCTAATCCATGCTTCGATATGAATTCGTATGCCTTCTTGATCACTCCCTCCTCTTCTTCCGGGGTCACCTCATCAAAAATGCTTATATAGACACACCTCCTCTCATAATCCTCCTTCTCTACTGCCTGTTCATCTCAACTTCGGTAAGTGCCTCTTCTAGAATATCGAGACCAATGTCGGCCTGATCCTCGGTTATTACAAGTGGAGGCGCCACTCTCAGGCTTGCTGTTCCAAAGGCACCCATCCGGATTATGTATAAACCACGCTTAAAAGCTGCAGCGCAGATGTCGTCGGCCTCCTTCAAGCCCGGCCTAATGGACTTCTTATCTTTTATAACCTCAACCCCAATGAGGAGTCCCCTTCCACGCACGTCGCCTACGAATTCGTGATCATCCATCATCCCTGCAAGTCTATTCTGGATTTTATTCCCAACTTTTTCAGCGTTTTCTAAAAGCCCTTCCTCCTTTATGACCTCTAATGTGGCAAGGGCGGCCGCGCACCCAAGAGGGTGCCCACTAAAGGTGTGACCGTGGTAGAACCGCTCGTTGTCCCTCTCAAACAGCTCCGCGCGAGCCACGACAGCACTCATAGGTACCCCACCAGCCATCGCCTTGCCGAGAACAATGATGTCCGGCTCGATGCACCAGTGTTCGCAGGCGAACCATTTACCGGTTCGACCAAACCCGGTTTGGACCTCTTCGGCGATGAGGAGAATATCATGCCTCTCGCAGAACTCCTTGAGGACCTTTAACCATCCGTCGGGAGGTACTATCCAACCGGCGTCACCTGCTATGGGCTCGAAGATGATGGCGGCGACCTCCTCCGGCGGCAGGTAGCTCTTGAAGGCGTACTCCTCCATGTACCTGAGGCAGGCGAGGTCGCAGTCGGGGTGCTCCCGCCCGAAGGGACAGCGGTAGCAGTAGGGGTAGGGGAAGTGGTATACGCCGGGCAGGTTCGGGCCAAAGCCCTTTACCATCCTCGGCAGGTATGAGCTGATGGATAGGGCACCGTAGGTCACCCCGTGGTAGGCCCCCGCGAAGGCGACGATGTAAGGGCGCCTCGTCGACCATCTCGCGAGCTTGATAGCAGAGTCGTTTGCTGCCGAACCGGAGAGGGCATATGTTACCCTCTTCTCGAAGCCACCAGGCGTCACCTTAATCAGCTCTTCCTCAAGTCTAAGCCTTTTTTCGGAGATGCCATGGGTTACATGGTCGAGTTGCATCCTCAGGGCCTCGACGACCCGGGGGTGTCGGTGACCCACGTTGACGACGCACCGGCCCGAGATGAAGTCCATGAAGATGTTCCCATCTGGATCTCTTATCCAAATTCCAGCAGCCTCTTCTGCTAATGGGTGTCGGTAGATCCCTGGGATATGGGACCTCTTTAAAAGTTCACTCACCCTCGGGCCGGGGGGGCCTACAACGATCTTAGGAGAACGGAGGTCCCATAACCTTCGCTCAGCCAACAAATCACCGATCATCGTATTCAGCAGGTGATCTGATAAGGTTTACTAACCCTAATGAAAAAAAGGGGGATCTTTATGCCATCCCCAGAATCGCGCCTTTTATCCACACGTTTATCAGGAATATCAGCCGTCCAATGATCTGCGTCAGGTACCAGACCTCTTCCCCTGCCCAGTTGGTCCCCAAAGAGACCATTAGGAAAATCCTGCCGATCTTCGCGCTCGCCCCTAAAGCGCCCTTGTGCTCCCTTGTGAAGAGCCAGAAAGTTATCGCCGTCACCGTCCCGACCGCGATGATTATCCCGTTCATCAAGTCAAAGGTCGTTCCAGCCGTGAAGATGTCGACCACTGTTGCCTTAACCTGATCTATGATCTGTCCCCTGAGGGTTCCCGCGATCATTACACCTATGCCGACACCCACGAGCACAGAGGTCGGGTATTTCGAGAACCACGCATGATCAGGCGAGAGCCGGGTGTACATCAGGAGCCCCAATATTAATGGGACTACGAGGATCACATTACCCTTCGATATAGGAATGAGCGCCATGTTGAGGACATTCTTCATGTTAAAGAGGACGTAGTGGGCTATCGTCGCGCCGATTATAGCCTGCTGGCCGAATCTGAAGTACGGGTTATCCTTCCAAAGCATTGTCAGGACGGAGATGACGAAGAAGGCCCCGACCCAGGCGCCTAGGATTTCCCAGAAATTCATCTCTCATTCACTCCTTTCTGCCAAATCTTTTTCCAAGGTACGAAAGGTTACCGAACACTAGGAATACCAGCAGGCCCAGAACGCCGAAGTTCTTCGCGTCGGACATCACTGCCCCGGGTCCCGGATGGCCAGAGAGAACCTCAAGCTCCGTCCCCATGCCGGAGCCGGCGAGGAAGCCTAGTATCTGCTTCGGGTAATAGGGTGCCGCCATTGGACCGCAACAGCCTAGCGTCATTGTTATAACTTTCATTCCGTAGGGCACAACCCATTGTCTGATGGGCCACTCTACACTAGTGCAGGCCGTATGTTGGAAGATCAGTAGGTCGATATCCGTGTGGTCGTTGATGTCCTTCATCATGGGGATCTCGTCCAGCGGGGTTCCGTAGAGGTCCGTCGGGAAGACGCTCCTGATGTTCGTCGCGAGGGCGGCCTCTCCGGTCTCCCCTAACGGGGCGTAGCCAAGCCTGACGTAGTCCACCCCGTAGACCTTGCCGTATTTCTCGGGTTTCACTATCTTTTCAAGCTCCTCGTTCAGAATTATGACGCCGTCAGATGATGGACAATAGAATATGACCTTCAGGTCGCGCTCGAATAAGATCTTCCACGTTGCAATGAACTGTGCCTCCTGCTCATCGAGCAGGGCCGCTGAGCCCTGGAAGGATACTGCTACGACGCTCCCTGGAGGCAGACTTACTATTGCGTTGTAGTACCCTTTTGTCGGCTCGCTCACAAGGGTGGGCAGGCCTATAGGCCTCAGTATGGGGATGACCATCAGCACGAAGGACAGCGCGTAGAGCCATCGGTAGTCGATGTTTCCAAGCTTGATCCATATATTCGCAGGTTCCTTTTCGACCATCTTTCTTACACCTCAACTAAAGTGATCTCTCTGCCCCACAGCGTTCTTAGACCAACGACCAACGCAGCTAGGGCGGCGCAAATCACGGCCCCCCTCCCTCCGCCAACGTTGGGGACTAGGAGTATCCACTCTCCTAAGGGAACCAGCCACGGCGCGAAGTACGGGAAAAGTGGGATCTGCCTGAGCATGTAGATCACCCCGCCTGTGAGCAGGGCTATCGCCTCGATGGAAGCGACAGTGAACGTCCTGTAGGCAGCAGAGGCCAGGGTGAAGAACATGATGGCGTATATCGTTGCGCCAACCTGCCTGTATATGTTCTGGAACAACCAGTTGTACTGAGGGCTGCTCAGGTCTCCAGGGAAGGAGACGCCAACAAAGAAGAAGAGCAGGAAGAAGGCGAAGGGCGTGATGAAGTAGATCTTCTGAGCGAGTGTCGGGTTACGCTGGAGCATGCGGTACTGCGCATAGCCCATGTAGATGAAACCGAGCCATGTGCTGGTTGCCGAGATAACGATCGTCCATGTTGTAAGCGTTCCCTTAACGGTCTGGAAAGCATCAAACGGTGTGAAGAACGCGAGAAGCATGAGGACGCCGCACGCCGTCAGGAGGATGGTCGGAAGCTCTCTTCTAGCGAAAGACACTTCTCATCACCTCACATCGAAAGCAGGGTGCCCACGTCCAAGCCGATTGCAGCAAGCACGATCCCTATAGCCAGAAGCAGAAAGACGAAGTACTTGCCAACTTCCTCGATGACGATGCCGCTCAACATCAGTGGGTTATCAGATACGATCGCGCCGGCGGCGTAGATCTCCTCGCCGAGGAATACGTAGTCACACATCATAGCGAATGCGTAGACCATGATCCATCTCCCCGTTCCTCCAACGTTCATTCCGCCCATGATCTTCGCCATCTCTAGGCTGATTGGGCAGTCGCTGTAAAATATGCCCACCTCGAGATTCAGTCCAACGCCCTCTTGGGCGAAGCTCGATGTGACCCCCTGGGTCCACGTGAGGGAGCCTTGTCCATAGTAGCGGAGGTCCTCGAGCCTAAACATCTCGGGTTTGCCCTCCTCCAGGTAACCTTCGCGCGCAGTGGCTTCTATCAGTGGTATGCTCTCCGCCTGATAGGGCATGTGGACGATGAGCCTCGCGCCGTATCGAGCACAGAGCTTAGCGATATACCTAAGCATGGCAATGCCGGCAAGCGTCATACTGACGAGCGTGCTGTAGAGCTGTCCACCCGACGCCCCCATCGCGTAGTGCACGGGCCTATCCTGCTCAATAGACCGGCCCACCCCCTCCACGATGGCATCTATCGCGGGGATCTTCCTTAACATAGGTAGTTTCTCTCCCCTGATCGCCTTATTCATGTAGTACCACGATGCAACGACCAAGACTATTAGTAAGATAAGGTCTAGGTATGTACCCGTTCTAATTATCATCGTTTCACCACTATCGATGTTTTTCCTCTTTTCCTTCTCTCTTTCAGCCCGCGATCCTCGAGCTAGGCGGGTTTAGCCTCCCTCGGAGGCGTCCGAAGGCTTAATATCTATCTTACTCTAAACTCAAATTATAGTTATTTTGTATATGTATATAATTTTTTAGGTCCTAGTGTATGAGAAACTCTCTTAGAAGCCTTATCATTTTTTAAAATTTAAGTATGCTCATGTCTTTGGTAGACCTTTCTCTGTATTATTCACCTAGCTATAGTATTTTCCATAAATTAATGTTTTGTGGATTAATTGTAATATTTATTGCGCGATTACCATAATACTTCCTCTATGGCGTCCAACTAGAAGCAGATCGACGAGAAACTCGTCCGCAGCGGCGAACTCATCCTCGAATTCGGCTTCGTGGAGCACTACCGGGAGAAGCTTGAGACGATGAACCGAGGGAAGCTGGGTCGGCCCTACAGCCTGAGCCGAACCTACACTCAGTTCCTCGCCGCCGTACGATACCCCTACGGGATGCCCTACCGCCAGCTTGAGGGATTCACCCGCCGCCTCCACAAGCTTGTGCCCCAGCTCCCAGACGGAGTTACTCCGGACTCAGTGGAGCCTCGTCCTCGACCCCGACTCCTACAAGCCGCTGAAGGAGACAGATGAGCCCGTCACCATAGCCGTCGACTCCACCGGGGTCAAGGTGCACCAAGCAGGAGGATGAGTGGAGCGGAAGCACGGGAAGAGGAAGAGGCATGTGAAGCTTCATTTCGCAGTCAACATCGAATCCAAGTAGGTTTTGGCTATGGAGGTCTCCACCGACAACCTCCGTGATGTCAAGGCCTGAGAAGGCCTTGTAAAGGAAGCTGAGAAGAAGCGGAGTGTCGTCCAGTGGCTGGGCGATGGCGCCTACGACTCCGGGGAGGTCTTCGAGATGCTGGAGGCCCGAGGGATCGAGCTGGTGATCAAGCCCCGGAGGAACAGCAGGTTGGATACACGGTCACCGGCCAAGAGGAGAGAGGCGAAGTAGTTCACTGATCTCGGCTACGATGTCTGGACTGAGGAGAAGGGTTATGGCAGAAGGTGGATGGTGGGAGACCGCGATCTCCAAGTTTAAGCGTCTGTTCGGGAGCACTGTCTAGCCAAGACCATAAACAACATCACCCAGAGCTAGTGGCCAAGGTGGCTCTCTACAACATACTGGTGAACCGTGAGGAAGACGGTGAAACCGGAAAAAGGAAAGAGATCAACCCAATAATCATCCAAGTTAATCCACAAAACATAAATTAAAGTTGATGTTAAAAAGCCAAAAATAAAAAAAGTCTCTTCAATAGCGACCATCAACTTTTCCTGCCAAAATATCGAAAGAGATCGGCGAATTAAACGTGGTAAACGTCGTTCAAGGACATAATGAAACCGATCATTAGGAGCGAAGCCAATGCCCATTACTTCAATAACTTGTTCTGTATTCGTCAGGTAATCTCGTGGGTGAGTAGTTCACTTCATCCTCTCAAGATAAACAGCTCTATTGATCACCGAGACCTTCAAACAGTTATTCAAACGTTTTGCATCGATTCTGTTTTTAGCATCATCTTAAGGTAGTAAGGGTTGATATTCTCCACATCAACCTGGACGATATCATCGTCGCTCTCAAGAAACGCGTCCAAAATGGAATCATATTTACTCCTTCCGATCCCTCTTCCACCGCCTTGGGGCATCGCCTCTACGGGTCTGAATGTGAATTTGAGCTCGACCAACATCTATCAACCTGAATGAAAACTATTTGCTATAACATAAAAAATCTTTTTATTTTGGGTATTATTTTTTTGTTTTGAATTGAAGCTTGGACTAGATTAGCCTTTAGACCTACTTAGCATAGCTTATGAAGCTCTCAAAGTCAACCTTATGGCCCTATCGTTTAATATATAAATGTTTAGTTAAATTTTGTTGAATCTGGTTGAAGTTTCCGGGAAAACAGGGTTCCCCACACCTCCTTTAATTTAATATAAGGTACGCCGGGCGAACGACCGAACGCTCTGGGAAAAACAGCAAAAAACTGGCTTACACAAGGAGAGAAGTTATATTTCAGCCTCTTTTATGGTTCCATTCAAATGACTTATGGCGCCATTTCCTCCGGAGGGCTGAGTCGAAATACCGGCGGAACTCCCGGGCTTCGTCGCTGGCGAGCTCGGTCTTCGGGCGCCCCGGCCTGCGCCTCAAGAGCCGCTTCATCAGCGCGAGAGCGTCGTCGCTCGTGTCGGGGTCGTCGGCCTCGTGGCAGAGGAGGGCGAGGCCCTCCAGGACCAGGTTGAGCTCCCGGGGTCGGAGCCTCACCCTGTGCTGCCTCTCGGGCATCACTCCTCCTCCCTCATGATCTCCTCGTACTTCCTGAGGCATTCGGGGCAGAGTTCTCGCTTGAGTCGCTCCAGCTTCCCCTCAAGGATTCTCAGCTTCTTCTTGAGCCTTGCGGCCGCGATTGCATATCCCGTTCCAAACAGCTTTTTCACCTCCTACACGTATTTGACTGGTCGCATCTTCGAGGCGAGGCCGCGCCAGCCGCGGCGGGCGTAGGTGAGGGCGATGTCGCTCTTCCTCCAGCTGAAATAGTCGACGAGGTCGATGACCTCGAAGCCGTAGTCGGCGACCAGCTGCGAGGCCCTCTGGCTGCGGAACCAGTGGGGCCAGCACGGGACGCCCGTCTCCTCGGAGATCTTCTTGATGAGCTTGTAGGCCCAGAACCGGCTCAGCGGCCCGGGCCTCCGTGGGCTGGGGAAGAGGAGGCCCTCCGACGCCTCAACCCACTCGACGACGATGGGCGCCAGGGGCTCAGCCATCAGTATCGGGAAAGGCCGGCGGGTCGCCTCCAGGGTCTCCGTCTCCCATCGCGTCACGCCATCCTCGTCCGTGTACTCCGACAGCTTCCTGAAGCGTTTGAGGAGGGGCATCCCCTTGACGACGATGACGCCCTCCTCGGTGATGACGTCGAAATTGTCCCGGCGAAGGGCCAGGGTCTCGCTTACGCGGCCGCCGGTCTCGAAGAGGGTCGCCAGGAAAGCCCTGTCCCGGGGCTTCTCCGCCGCCTCGACGAGCCTGAGGAGCGTCGGCCAGCCCGCGAACTCCTCCACGTCAGCGTCGACGCTCCGCCTCTCGTAAGGGTGGGTAGCCCACCAACCAGTCTGCATCTGGGTCACGGCCTCGCCTCTCCGTCTGCTGGGGCTGCGTCGAGCTTCGGCGCAGCCTCTCCAACGACCCTGAGGAGCGCGGGGAGCTCCTCGATGAGGCGCTCCTTCTGGCTGTAGGCCACCTTCTCGAGGACGGCGATGAGCTGGTTGATGATCTCCCGGTAGACGCCGAGGAGGGGCCTCAGCTTCAGCTCCAAGAGCTCGTGGGTGAACGTCTCCCACGCCTGGTCCTGGTTGACGTCGTAGACGATTATGAGGCGCTGGCCGGCGTCAACCTCGCCCCTCCGAAGCATGTCTGGATCTGGGACCCAGACCGCCCTCCAGCCAGGGTGGACACGGGCGAGCACCCGGTTCATCCCGGTCTCGATGTTCTCCTCATCGCAAACCTGCTTCACGAGGCGGGCCTCCTCGAGGTTTCTAGCTCGAGCTGCCGGGCGATCTTCTCCCAGTACGGTGGTAGGCCGCATCTCATCCGCTCCCGGTCCCTCCGCCGGAGGGCGGCGGGCGTCCATAT
>Ga0180300_10001603_pt1 | contig 10526 bp, 12 predicted proteins | sample GuaBasSediGuay15_FD_121798 | JGI IMG/M metagenome (GOLD analysis project Ga0180300, IMG submission 121798) | Subseafloor sediment microbial communities from Guaymas Basin, Gulf of California, Mexico - Guay15, Core 4569-2, 21-24 cm | ecosystem: Environmental > Aquatic > Marine > Hydrothermal... | reverse complement strand
CAGTAGAATATGTTATAAACCAGCTCACGAGCTCCATTACAACCGCTTCTACACTATTAAGAAATACCCACATCTATTCTAACTCCACTCTTCTCTCTCCTTTTCCAACACCTCTATTATCTCCTCATAAACCGCTTTTAACTCCTCTTTTCTGACACGCCCTAAGAGCTTTCTTATTACCAATTCGGGTGTGCTCGACCCGATATGATTGAACATTGGCTGTCTATTAACGATAATGTTCCCCGAGGCATCCAATCCCTCTGACTCTATCCCATCCACTCTCACCTTTGCCGCACTTATATGCGGCAATATCTCATGAATCAGATGCGTTATCACCACCGCCAGCGTATCTTTTGGTATGTTATTCAATATGGATGCCATTATTCGCCCCATGGCGCCTGGCTCAGTAAGCGCTTCTAATTCGTCTATTAAAACCACCTTCGCACCTTCCTGCATGAATATCCGGCTCAATGCGCGCATCGAATATTCAAAAGACCCGGTCTTCTTTATCATCTTCCTCCGGTAGAAATAAACAGGCATTAGCGGTATTTCCGCTCGCTCCGCGGGCACCGGCAGACCAAGTTCCGTGAGGATAACCGAAGTTGCGAGCGTAATTAACAGACACGTTTTACCTCCACTATTCGCGCCCGTAAGGATGGCTACCGGATGCGGTGTAGCGCCAAAAATGCCTGAATTCGCTTTCCCTATGGAATAAGAAACTGGTACCACGGGCGCCCCTCCCCTCAGCTCTTCACTCACCAAAAAAATATTCCTGCTCATAATCACGCCTAATCCTGACCCTTCTTCGTTTATTTCTGGTATGTTCAACTCGAAGTCACGGCTAAATTGGATCACACTCAGCATAAAATCGAAATAGAAAAGTGATTTAATAGCATTGCTCACCCCTTCTCTACGCTTCTCCAGTTGCTTTGCAAATTCTCTTAGCTTATAATATCTCCTTTCTCCCATTTTTCTATTATACATCTGGCGCAATCGCACCATCCTTTCCCGCGAGAATTCAAATGGTAGTCCCCTCTCCAGGTTCTCATACGCGCTTTCCCACAAAACATTCTTATCTTCCTCTGTAAGCATCAACTCATCCGCCATGTGCATCAGAACTCCTTCTAAGTAACCTTTAAACTCTTCCTCACCGCCTCCGCTTTTCATAATCCTATCTGCTTCCTTGTTTAGCTCATCCTCACGGCTGTAAATTATCTCGTCAAAGCTGGTTTCACCTTTGCTCCTCTCCGTTTCTATTTCATTTATAAGTGCCAAAACCGCTGCTAAATCCTCTACTGAGATGCCTTTAAAAGGATAAGACTCCTTAAGTTCCTCAAATTTGTTTAATATAGTTATTATTGCTTCTATTGCTTTCTGCTTCGGCATGAAAGAATTAACAACGAATTCCGGAAAAATCTCGCATATATCTGACAAATCGTCTATATTTATGTTTATAATACCGGGCTCATCAAATCCTTCTTCCTTCTCCGCGATTAGTAGAATAATATCTCCCTTTCGCAAAAGCTCTTCAGCTTTAGCTGCGGAATCAACAAGTTCTACACGCACGAAATCGCCATAATTTTCCTTTATCTTTGCTTCCATTCCCCTTCTACGAATAGCAATGAGAGGCGGTTTCCCAAAGCTCATCTTTTCTATACCTGCTTTAGAAATCGTTTCTCGTACTCTCGCTATTCCGTCTTCTCCCATTAGCTTCCTTAAATTCTCACTCTCGCGCAGAGTCCTGAATCTTCTTTTCAACTCCTCTTTGTCAAGAGAAGGAGTAAGCGTGAGAACCATGTCTCTTCCATTTTTCGTGGTTGCATAAGAGGAGAGAATTTCCAAAATCTCTTTCTCTAATTCTCTCGTTTCTTTGGTGCAGAAGACATCCCTCACTTTGTATCCCGCTAATTTCTCGCTGTTTCTTATCACCACCTTCTCCGCGTCTTTTCTTTTTATTCCGAGAAACGAAGATAAGGTGTCGAGGTCATAGAACTCTATTGCATCCCGGATATAGGACATCATGAACTGTGGGATAGAGAATAAAGAAGACGCGTTCCTGCTACTACTTTCGGAAGTTTTTGAGCTTATCATTGTCGTATGAGTATATCTATTTTGAATAGCTCATATATAATATAAATTTCAAATCGCGACTATACGAGATTATAGAACAAAAAACTTTGAGTGCGGATATACGTATCATAGCCATGCCGTCAAGATATGCTTGGATTTTATCAGCATAAGCAAACCGCCCCCATATCCACATCTGCACCTAATATAGATTGAAGAGTATCGACCAATTCATCGGGCGATTTAGTCGATTCTAAAGCTTGTATAAAATCTTCCAGAATGCCCATCCGTTTTTCATCAGCAATTGGTATTTCGGGACCCGTTCTAGATTTGCGGTATTCTTTTCGTAGTTTTGGAAGATCCTTTATTAACGGACTTAAGGAATGACCAAGGTCTTTCACATCATGTAATATCTCTTTCTGATATGTCGGGTTCCATAAGTTTGAGAGGATTGCTAACAGGTCACCGAATTGTTCCATCTCACTATTCGTTTCCGACCTGCCAGTACGCTCTCGTATCGCCTTCCTTGTTCTGCGATGGCTACGCTCTAACCAATTATTATGGCGTTGGAACGCGACTTTTTTTACCATTAACGATAGGATAAGGGACAAATAGCTCTTCCTAATGGCTTTCAAATGCACTATTGATCGCTGATGCAATTTGAGGAAAATTTCCCCCCAGCTCTCGACCCTCCTCACAGATTTTAGCCAATACTGCTTTTATATTCCGCGTAACTTCTTCAAGGTCAATATCATCTGGTGCAGAGTCTTTCAAATTGGTTTTGCGGCTAATCCGTAGATTATCACGCAACTCGTCCCACCATTCTAACGTTTTATCCAAGATGCGCTAATGCCGAAACACCTCTGAATCGTCAGAACATCCCTTAAACATGTATGTAATTCCATCAATGGTTTGTAAACAAAATAATTCGATGCGTTCCAGCGGATTAGCCTGCTAACAAGGTTATATACCTCTTCAATCCGATAATATAGGACGATATATGAAATTGGACGACTTATCCACTTAACATGTTTTTCTATGGGATAAAGCAAGTGATCAACGGCTATATGCACCCACCGCTGTTGGAGCTTCTTTATGTCGCTGTCTCCACTTCCTGCGTTGCGCAGCGCTCTTAACCTGGGAGTGAGCCTGTGTTTAACCATCGAGTGCTTCAAACGCTTGTGATACCCGGTTATCTGATCTTTTTCCAGGTTTCTAATGAAATGCACCTGACATATCTGTTGAGGCTTGGTTGGAAAGATATTTGAGGCGCATAGCGCGAGACCTTTTGCCATATCCCGGACTATAACAAGCGGTGAGCCATAAGTCTTTTTATAGTAATCCGCATAACTTCGTGTAATCTACTTTCAAAAATTTTCTTATCTATCCTTCAGCATAACTCAAGCATTTTGAAAACTTATTCCATCTGAAATAACCGTCTTCATGTCATCCAAACTTTTAACAAATACCAGCGATAGCATTCTCTTTATAGATCTCCAGATGTATTCGCTTGGATTCAAATCGGGAGAATAAGGTGGCAAATATACAAGGTATATCCCAAGCTCTTTTGCTTTTTCCTTCACCAGGGTGCTCTTATGAGTACGAAAATTATCTATCACCACCACTATTGCCTTATATTCCTTGTTTGCTTTATTTATGGTTTCAAGAATGCTGGCTATGGATTCCTTCTTTGAGTTTTCTAAAAACTCTTTCACGCTTTCTCCTTTTATTGCATAAAATCCTATTGTGTTTGTCTTGAACTTAGTTGTGTTTTTTATTTCTAATATTGCATCGGCATCTTCTGGTCTTCTGTAATCCACTGGAAATGGTTTTGAAAAGTGCATCTTCAATTTATTTCTCAGTATTCGCACTATCTGGTCATCTGAGTACTCTACTCCGAACTTCTCTTTTATCTGAACTTTAACTTCCTTCGTTGTCCAATACTCCTTTTTCTTGAGTTCAGACTTCAACTTCGCAATGTGTTCCGCGGTCAATTTTGGTTTCCTGCCACCTCCTTCTCCTCTGTGGTTATCTGGAAAGGTTCATTACATCGTTTGGTCATTAACCTCTTATATTCTCCGGAAGATATCAGGTTCTTTTACCCGCTTATAGGCTGGGGTATCGGGATAACCGCACATTACCTGTGGGGTGTTCGCTGGCTAGAAAAAGAGCTTAAGAAAAGAGAGGCAATTGCTGAATACAGGGTAAGGGAGATTAAAAAGGGAATGAAATAGGTTAAGGTGCTTGGGATTAGTGTTTTCCTATACATAAACCCACGCACAAACCTTGTGCTCCACTTTTTCAAGCATCATGTATAAACAAAAGCCGAGCAGAGCCATAGTTACTATCGCAGCATATAAATCAGGATAGTCCATCCTACTCCAGGCATCCATAATCAGGTAGCCCAAACCCTTAGTCGTTGCAAAGGACTCTACGAAGAACAACACCGCTATCGCCGTGCCTATGCTTATCCGCATCGCAGTTAAAATCTTTGGTAAGGAAGCAGGTAAGATCACATGTTTGTAGATGTCTTTTTCACTCGCACCCAGAGAAAGAAGCGAGTAGATGTAGTTCATGCTTAAATTCCTCGCTGCATCCCTTGTAGTCACGAGAATCTGGAAGAAAACGATTATCGCAATCAATATTATCTTGGAAAAATTACCAATACCAAAGAGCAGGATGACTAAAGGAAGTAAAACAATATGTGGGATTGGATAAAGCAGGTATATGAGAGGAGCCACGATTTTGTCTGCTCTGTTTTTATAACTCACCAAGCCAAGCGGGACTGCCAGCGATAATGCAAGTAAAATCCCGCAACCTACTCTGATAGCACTGATTAACAAATGTGCGAGTAACTCATCTTTTATTCCCGAGATAAAAGCACAAAATACCGCTAATGGGGTAGGAAGAGCAATCGAATTCAGTAGCACTGCGAACAAATGCCATATCGCTACTAACAAAAGCCCTATAATTAAGTAACTCCACCCTCTATGCTCCTCCTCACCGCTCTGCATTTCTCTAAAAAGTCCTCCGTATTTCTATAATTGTCATCCCCCACTTTGTGATTTTCTATTATCTTCACTACACTTCCGGGTCTTGAACTCAGCACAATTATTTTTTCACCGAGAAAAACCGCCTCTTCTATGTTGTGCGTTACCAACAGCATAGTCATTCTGTTATTCTTCCATAGAGCGAGCAAGAAATTCTGCAGAGTCTCCCTCGTTAATGCATCTAAAGAAGACAGAGGCTCGTCCATAAGCAAAATCTTGGGATTTAAAGCCAAAGCTCTTGCAAATCCTATTCTCTGCTGCATTCCCCCGGAAAGCTGTTTTGGATAGTGATTCTCAAAACCTTTTAAGCCAAGGTCTTGTAAAAGAGATAAAACTATTCTCTTTCGCTCTTTTTTACTAATGCTGGATTTTACACTATGACTACGTATCTCTAAACCCAGAGCAACGTTTTCATATACCGTTTTCCATGGGAACAAACCGTAATCCTGAAGTATCAGGGCTACTTCTTTCGATGGTGACACTACCTCCTTTCCCTCGATCATCGCTTTGCCTTTTGATGGCTTCAGTATGCCAGAAAGGATAAAAAGAAGTGTAGTTTTCCCACATCCCGAAGGTCCAATAATAGAGCAGCTCCTGCCCTGTGACATGTCAAAGCTGACTTCACGAAGCGCTTCTGTTCCGTCTGGATAAACCTTACTTATTCCTTTCAATTCAATCATGACAAATGCTTGTTTTTGGTGGAAAAAGCATTGATGCTATTGTCCAAGCACGATGTCCTCATATGAAATATCCCTCTGCACCAAATCCTTACCCTGCATCCAATTGAGAACTTCCTCAAATTTCTCCCTCGGATAAGGCTGTGGTTGAAGGTAAGTAGCCATCTTATAGCTTCCCGCTATCTCTTCCGGAATCCTTATCTTTTCTACGAGAAGTGCTCTGTAACTCTCAGGGTCAGAGTTTATCCTTTCCACTGCTTCGCTGTATGCAGCTAAAAATTTATCCACACTCTCTGGATTCTTCTTTATGAAGTCTGCACTGAATACTATAACTGTCTGTGAAACGCTTTTGTTGAGCATAGCATCGGAGACTATTAATTTAGCGCCTTTATAGAGTGCATAACTCGCTAAAGGCTCTGGCAGTGTAGCAGCATCTACCTCATTGTCAAGCAGCATCTGCATTCTCATCGGTACTTTTTTGACCTCCACCTTTTCCGCATGCACATCACCGAGTAAAGCATCAGTTATGTATTCTATAACAGTATTACTGGAAATTGCGATTTTTTTGCCTTCCAAATCTGTGACGGTGCTCATCTTCGAGCCGGGACTGGCGACAATCGCGAATCGCATCTTTTCCCCCGTCTCTTGCAGTTCGAGACTGACAATCTTGGCATTATAACCCGCATTTTGCAACAAAATTACTCCTACCGGGTCGTTCTCCCCGGCGTCTATTTCGCCAGCCATTAAAGCACTATCACGTTCCATAGCACTCAGAAAAGGCACCACATCCACATCTAACCCCTGGTTTGCGAAAATCCCTTCCCTCTCCGCTACATAATAGGGTAAGGTAGCTTCATCGGGCATGACTCCTACCTTTATTTTGCTTTCTTCTTGGGATATGCAGCCCAGGGATATGCACCCTGCAATAACAATCAATGATATCAAAGTGATTGCTATGTATTTTCCCATATGCTCCCCCGTTCACCGATGAGAAGAGTATATTACTTAAATTTTCCCTTTTCTTTACGATTTGGGGTATATTTTGTATATGTCCACATGTCGAAAAAATTAAACATTATCAAACCTTAGATAAATTAAAGCAGATTCGCGATGATAAAAAACAGAGGGAGAAAAATAAAACCCTTCTATAACCCGCCGCACTTGTTATTGAAGCGGATGGTCATGATTCTGTTGTATGCGGTGCTTTTGGGCTGGCATAAAAGGGCTTTTCTTCAGTGGGTGCTCCAGGTTAAAAACCTTATCCACGCAGGAGCCGGAGCAAAGCAGATATGCTGCTTTGGACTGAATCCGCATGTGGTATGGGAAATGACAAGCAGATGCAACTTGAATTGCATTCACTGCCATGCTTTTGGTGGAGATGCATCTTACGATGAACTATCAAAAGAAGAAGCGATGGCATTGATTGACCAAATAGCCTCGTTAGACATCAGATCATTTGTATTCACAGGTGGAGAGCCTTTGTTGCGTGAAGACCTCTTTGATTTGATTGAGTATGCAAAGTCCTTGGGATTCACAGTCTTCATAGCCACGAATGGAACGCTGATAACGAAAGATGTGGCAAAATTGCTGCGGAAATTCGATGTTGGTGTTGTGATAGGGTTAGACGCAATGAATTCCGAGCTGCATGATCGTATAAGGGGTGTCGAAGGTGCTTTTGACGCCGTGATTGAAGGGATAGAAAATTGTATTGCCGAAAATCTTTACCTGCATCTGAATATCGTTGCGGCTAAGCTGAATTTCGATGAAATCGCGCGAATCATAGATTATGGCGATGTAATAGGTGTCTTCTCTTATTTCATTTATCGTTTTGTGCCTTTTGGCAGAGGTGAAGAGATTCGAGATTATGAACTCGGAAGTGCGGATTTCAAAGCTCTTTTGGACTTAGTCCTTGAGAAACAACGCGAAGTGCGGGCTATAATAATTCCCGTTGCATCTCCCGAATACTGGGCATACATGCTTCAAAAGCGGGGGATTCACAACAGACGATTAATAAATTTTCTGGGGCGTTTCTTTGGTGGTTGTTTAGCTGGTAAGGGAATGATGTACATCAAGCCGAATGGGGATGTATGGGCATGCCCTTTTCTTCCTGTCCATGTTGGAAACGTGAGGAAGGAAAGGATTGACAGGATATGGGAAAATTTGCACGAGTTAAGGTTAATGCATGCCAATACAAGGAGCGCTCGTGAATGTAGTGATTGTGAATATGAAAGGGTCTGTGGGGGCTGTAAGACAAGAATGGAAGAGGATTTGAAATGTCCATTCAAAAAGGTGAAATCCGCTGATTTAAAAAGAAAGGGGGGCTAAAAATGACCTGGGCGATATGGGTAACTGGGTTACCGGGCAGTGGCAAGACAGCGATAGCACAAAAAGTGAGGAATATCCTTATCGCGCGTGGTGTAAACGTAACAGTACTTGAACTTGATAAGATAAGAAAATTTATCACTCCAAAGCCTTCTTACTCAGAAGAGGAGAGAGATATTGTGTATAGCTCGTTGGTGTACATGGCAAAGCTTCTGGTGGAGAGTGGCAAGCCGGTTATAATTGACGCCACCGCAAACAGGAGGAAATACCGTGAACGAGCGAGGAAGAGCATAGAAAATTTCGCTGAGGTGTTTATAAAATGTTCTTTAGACACATGCATGGAAAGAGAAAGGCGGAGGAAGGCGGAATATGCTCCTTCTGGTATATATAAGGGGGCAAAAAAAGAAGGAGCAACGGTGCCAGGCGTGAACGTGCCGTATGAAAAGCCAGAGAATCCTGAGGTCGTGGTGGACAGCGAGAAGATGAGTGTAGAAGAATGTGCGGATGAAGTAGTGGAGTTTATAAAACGTCATCTGAAAAAGGAATTATAGCAGAAGAGTGCAAATCTTACTTTTTATTTCCTTCCCCTCCTTTTTGTGAGGGCAATAATACCACTAATAAGCAACGCAACCATAACACCCAAAACCGCGGTTGGAGTCTTTGATGTTGGCGTAGGTGTCACACTCGGAGTAGTGCCTCCTGCGGTTACTTGCACACTTTGTGGCCAATCCTGATAACCCTCAAGTTTTACCTCAATCGTATGTGTGCCAGAAGATACATCAGTAATCGTAAGGGGCGTTATTCCTTTGTATGTCAGAATTTCCAGAAGTTGACCTTATTGTCAATGATTTGTTTACATCCACATTCTCGTCGTAGCACTAACGCTTTGAAGTCTTCACTCTAGTCTTTTTTCCTATCCATAATGCAACCATTTCGCCCTATATCCATTCAAGACCGCCAATACAATTTTGGCGTATCAGCGTGCGAGCACTTGTACGGCAAAGCTTTTCGGTGGTTCCACATCCGTTTCCCAGGGCCGGTGATAGACCAATTTAAGGGCTACTCGACCTGCATTTACAATCTTAAACTGAATGACTTGCACACCTCCAGCACCGATGAGATCGGATTCCGGTTTAAATTCTATTTTTCCCACTTGCCGCATGACCTGCTCATCAAGGGGTTTTACCACATCCCACGTGTAGCCCGTAGTCGGATTCGCTTCCAGGGTGATAACCAGAACGTCTCCTTTCTCGAGTTCGATTTCGCTACCGTTGTCAGCCGCAGTGAGATGAACCTCGCGGGGGACAGGACCAGACACCATCAAAACCGCAACTATGAGCAGTAGAGCGAGAAGCACTCCGCCGATGACGATGATATACGCCTTTTTTACCATCATAAATTACCTCCTTTATGTATATTTGACACCATATATATATATAAAGCTTCCGGGCAAAGAGTCAGTTGACGCAAGAGGAGCCTGTGCCGTGACCGGATTTTTATCTGCTGACGATACCAAATCATGAAAAACATCTTGCCAACACCTTGAAATCATCAACCAATACTTCTTTCATCCCGGGATTGTAAGTAGCAACTGCGGGATGATACAAGGGTACTACCTTTTTAATACCTGCAATCGTGCGTACCGTAAAGACTTTTCCGTGTATTTTACTTATTTTATCTGCATTCAATCCGAATTTATCGAAGATATAAACCAACGAGAAGTTCCCAAGTGTAGCGATAACTGCGGGTGCAATGATTTCCATTTGCGCATCCAAATAAGGAGTACATGCTTTTATCTCCCCTAATGTTGGATTTCTATTCCCCGGCGGTCGGCATTTTAGCACATTGGCGATATAAACTTCGCTTCTTTCTAACCCTACTGAGTCCAACAACTCGTCGAGCACCTTTCCTGCTTTACCCACAAATGGTCTGCCTTTTAAGTCTTCATAGTAACCCGGAGCTTCGCCTACGAACATTACTTCCGCAGTTAATGAGCCTTCACCAGCAACGGGGTTAGTTCTCGTTTTCCATAATTCGCAACGCCTGCACTCTTTTATTTCTTCTTCTATGGTTTCCATTTCTTTCTTCTGCATCTTCACAGCTAAATCTTATTTGATATACACACATCCTCCGGATTCTATTGGATAACGAGGTTCCCATTGTTTCTCTGCTTCCGCATTACTTATCGTAGATGGGGTCGTTGAGAAGGCACCCGGGAATATCCAGGGTAAGGTTGACTTCTTGAGTCTCAACGCAAAAGGAATAGAAATGGATGAGTTATCGCTTTTCATTACGATTTTCCCGCAATAATATCCAGCAGTATAGTTTTCTGGTATAGTAACGGTAAAATCTATCTGCTCGTTCTCTTTTGGATGCAGGATAAAGTCATTATCAGGCGTGATGTTGATTT
>Ga0180300_10001602_pt1 | contig 10528 bp, 7 predicted proteins | sample GuaBasSediGuay15_FD_121798 | JGI IMG/M metagenome (GOLD analysis project Ga0180300, IMG submission 121798) | Subseafloor sediment microbial communities from Guaymas Basin, Gulf of California, Mexico - Guay15, Core 4569-2, 21-24 cm | ecosystem: Environmental > Aquatic > Marine > Hydrothermal... | reverse complement strand
ACCAGGTGCACTTTTTCCCCTATTCAAACTTTAACGATATTGTGCAAAAATTGCAGGAGCTGGAAAACAGGGAAACTCAAATAAATTAAACATCGTAAAACACAATAGCATGAGGTAAAAAGCTGTATTTTCAACAACATTCTTGTCAATCAGAGTTGGTGAAGTTTTAATCTCTTAAACATTCACAAGGAGGTGTGCGGGATGAAAACTTTCTGGGATAAAATCAAGAAAGGCGTAGATGAGGGGGCAGCTTATCTCTCTGAGAAAACTGAGCAATTTACTCGCATTGGTAAATTAAAAATGGATATTTTGGGACTCAAGCGCAAAATTGAGGCAAAGTTCGCCAGACTGGGAGAGTATGTTTTTCAGTTGATTGTGCAGGAAGAGAGCAAGAGTAAAAATATAGCTGACGATGAAGAAATCATGAAAATGGTTGAGGAAATTAACAACTTGCAAAAACAACTAGATGAGAAGAATGAAGAATTAGAGATGGTAAGTAAAAGCAAAAGACCCGAAGCCACATCCGAACAATCTGTGGCAGAGTAACAGATTGAAATTAAAAGTGTTAAGAACACTCGGTATCTTGTTTCACAAGTCATTCTCGGGGAGAGAAGATTGTACTTATCAGTTATTCGGTTCTTTGTGGTGGGGCTGTGCTGCCTTTTCGTTTCTAATACAAGTGCTCAGGAAAATGTATCCGATTTTTCTGACTCACTTTCTCACGAGATTACCGTTGCCGCAGTTGGAGACATAATGTTGGGCAACTGGGTTGTCGACTATTTGAAAACTGAAGGATGTGATTATCCCTTTCGTCAAATCAGAAACATCCTGCAAGATTCTCAACTTTGTATTGGCAATCTAGAGGCCCCGTTTGCAACTAACGGTGAAGCAATTGAAAAAGCTTTTGTCTTTCGTGTTCACCCCAGATATGCTAAAGCTTTGAAGTTAGCAGGTTTTGATGCCGTCAGTTTGGCCAACAACCACATCATGGATTATGGGATTATGGGATTAGGCCAGACGCTTCGAACTTTGGACAGTCTGGGGATTCATTGTGCAGGTGCGGGAGTGAATCTGCAAGAGGCATTTAGCCCGGCCCGTCTCTCAGTCGGTAAAAACAAGATTGCCTATTTCGCCTTTTCTATGACTTTACCCAAAGAATTTTGGGCTACGGAAAAAACTCCTGGCACTGCCTATCCTTATTTGGCAGTAATTCAAGACTCGATAAGTAAGATGCACCAGCAGGGTTTTTTTGTTATTGTCTCATTTCATTGGGGCAAGGAGTTACAGGATACCTTGCGATACTATCAGCAGCCAATGGCACACGCAACTATTGACGCAGGTGCCGATCTGGTAGTTGGTCATCATCCCCACGTTCTACAAGGGTTTGAAATCTACAAAAACCGTTTAATCGCTTACAGTCTGGGAAATCTTATCTTTGGTTCGTACAGCGAGAATGCTCGCTGTAGTGTGATCCTCAAGGTAAAATTATCTCGCTCACATCTTTGTTCAGCAAAAATTTTCCCCATCAATGTCTACAACCGCGAGGTACAATTTCAACCCCGGATTTTGCCTGCTAAACAGGCAAGAAAACTATTTCAGCACTTAAATGCTCTTTCCCGGCCTCTCAATGGTGGTTACGATGTCTTCGACGAAAATGGCAATCTGAAAATTAGAAATCAGGAATCAGTTAAATTTTAATAAGTTACCAAAATTTCATTTAATTGTAAATGGGACTACTATGGACTTGTTTGAATCTACCCGAAAGGGGGAAAAGGACAAGCGCTATCAGCCGCTGGCTGATCGAGTTCGTCCCAAAACTCTGGACGAATTTATCGGACAGGAGCATATTCTTGGGCCAGGTAAGATCTTGCAAGAAGCAATCTTATCTGACCAGCTGATGTCAATGATTTTTTGGGGACCTCCAGGGACAGGGAAAACAACACTGGCTTACATAATCGCTGCTGAGACTAATTCTGACTTTTTCGCTCTTAGTGCCGTTACTTCGGGAGTTAGCGAGGTACGTAAAATTCTGGAACGTGCTCGGCTAAATTTGAAACTGAACAAACGTACTATTTTGTTCATTGACGAGATCCATCGTTTCAACAAAGCTCAACAGGATGCTTTGCTCCATGAGGTGGAAGATGGAACAATTCTGTTAATTGGTGCTACCACGGAGAATCCTTCTTTTGAGGTAATTTCGCCACTGCTTTCTCGTTGTCGGGTGTTTAAGCTCAATCCGTTGAGCGAAACGGAGCTTAAGCAGATCATCGAGCGTGCCTTGCAGCAAGACGTTGAGTTGCGCCGCCTGGCTGTCCAATTGGATGAAGATGCTTGCGCTCTGATTGTTCATCTGGCTAACAGTGATGCGAGAGTTGCCTTAAACGCCTTAGAAATGGCGGTTAAACTTGCCCAGCGCAAACGAGATGATGGTGTACACGTTACCCGAGCGGACGTGGAACAGGCTTTTCAACAGCGCGCTTTGTTTTACGACAAAAAAGGGGACTATCATTACGATACTATTTCGGCATTTATTAAAAGCATTCGTGGCTCTGATCCCGATGCGGCTGTCTACTGGATGGCACGGATGATTGAAGCCGGTGAAGATCCTAAATTCATTGCCCGACGTATGATAATTCTTGCCTCCGAGGATATTGGCAACGCTGATCCTTTAGCCCTGGTGATAGCCACTGCCGGATTTACTGCTGTAGATTACATTGGCATGCCGGAAGGCCGAATTGTATTGTCCCAAGTGGCAACGTATTTAGCTTCGGCTCCCAAAAGCAATGCGGCGTTTTTAGCTATTGAAAAGGCACTTCAGGAAGTCAAAAGTACCGAATTGGAATCTGTACCCCTGCACCTGCGAAATGCTCCCACTCCCTTGATGGAACAACTTGGTTATGGTAAGGATTATAAATATGCTCACAGTTACGAAGACCATTTTGTAGAACAAAATTATCTGCCTGAAAAACTAAAAGATAAGATTTTTTATCATCCTACTGATATTGGCTCTGAGAAAATGATTAAGGAGCGGCTGGAAAAATTGTGGCCAAAACGTAAAAATTCAGCTAAGAAGGAGAAGACAGAATGAATCGCAGCAAAGTTGCTATTGGAGTAGATTTAGGTGGAACTAATCTTAAACTGGCTATAGTTTCCAATAGTGGTGAAATTCTTCACGAAACAGTACGTCCAACAGGTGCTGAGAACGGACCAGACTATGTACTTACGCAAGTTGAAGAAGGAATTGCCGAATTGTTGTCATTAACAAAAGAGCACAATCTGGTAGGGATTGGTATCGGGTCGGCTGGACCGGTAGACTTTAAAAATGGAATAGTACACCATCCTCCCAATTTTCCGGACTGGGAAGTTGAACCCGTTCGAGACCGAATTGTGAAACGTTTCGAATTGCCTACTTTTGTAGATAATGATGCTAATGTAGCTGCACTTGCCGAAGGTACTGTTGGGGCAGGAATCGGGTACTACTATTTTCTTTGCATTACCCTTGGAACTGGCGTAGGATGTGGAATAGTACTCGATGGTGAAGTCTACCGAGGCAAACTTGGCGCGGCGGGTGAATTTGGCCACACCACAATCAAGTACGATGGCCTGCTGTGCAATTGTGGCAATTATGGCTGCGTGGAGCGTTATGTAGCTGCCAAAGGTATGGTAGAACGGGCAGTGCAGAAACTTAGCGAATTCCCCGACTCTAAGCTAAAAGGGCTACATGGCGATAATCCCCACAAGAAGATAACACCAAAGCTGATTAGTCAGTTAGCCATTGCCGGCGACAAGCTGTGTTTGCAGGTGCTTCAAGAAACTGGTGAGCTATTGGGAATAGCGCTGGCCTCAGTAGTTAATCTATTAAATGTCGAACTGATTATTTTAGCTGGCGGAATTTCTAATGCCGGCGATTTACTTTTTAAGCCGACTATGGATTCAATCCGGAAACATGCCCTGCCTATGCCCGCGTCGATTGTGAAATTGGTAAAGGCCCAATTAGGCGAAAAAGCCGGAGTGATCGGCGCTACCCAAATGGTCTTCCGAAATGTGTAAAATTCACAAACCATAAAATTAGCCTACATGTCATCAACTCTCTGCATTCGATTAGACAGCAAAAGATGCTTACAGATTGTATTCTCTCTTTGGACTGCAATCCTCTTTTGGGGTTTTGAGGCGTGCTGTTATTCCCAGCAAAAATCTTTGCCAGACACCATGACCTCGGTGACCCAACCATCACCCACCAGGAAATCAGAACTCGACACGGTAGTTGAGTACGAAGCCCAACGCATTGAAAGTGACGCTGAGGCCAGGATTACTCACCTTATCAATAACGCTATCGTCAAATATCGAGGTATGATTCTAACTGCTGGTAAGATTACCATCAACTGGGACAAAAATTTACTTATTGCTGAAGGACTTCCGGATACTATTTCGACCGTACGGCAAAATCCCGGTGGTTCTGCCGACAGTGTTATTTACAGGCAATTTCCTCAATTTTCCGAAGCTGGTCAGACGATTAGTGGGGAACGAATGACCTACAATTTTAAAACTAAAAAAGGGTTAGTCATTAGGGGGCGTACCAAATATGAGGAAGGTTATTATTATGGTAAGAAAATTAAGAAAGTGAACGATAAGGTTTACTTTGTGAAGCATGGCTATTTTACTACCTGCAGTATTCCAGATACACCGCATTATCATTTCGAAAGTCTCAAAATGAAGATGATTTTTCAAGACAAGGTAATAGCTAAACCAATTGTTCTTTACATCAAACGCGTTCCTGTTGCATTTTTACCATTTGGTATTTTCCCCTATCGGCGTGGTCGTCATTCAGGCATTCTCATTCCTCGTTACGGCGAAAGTTACACAGAAGGTCGCTATTTGCGGGGTCTAGGCTACTACTGGGCACCCAGCCAGTACTGGGATGCTCGCCTTGAGGTTGATTATTACGAAAAAACGGGATTTCTTTTTCATGGGAACCTTAACTATGCTATCCGTTATCTCTTGCGAGGTACTCTTTCCGGTTCTCTGCTGCGAAAACATTCCACCACTGGCGGAAAACAACGACGTTGGGACCTGGGGATTACTCATCAGCAGCAAATTGACCCCACTATCTCTTTAAATATTTATGGAAGATTTGTCAGCGATCAGAGTTACTATCGTGACTTCAGTGCCAATCGACAACAGCGCCTGATGCGAGAAATCCGCTCTAATGCTACCCTGGCCAAAGTATGGCAGGGTAAATCAACCAGCCTTACTATTAACCTTTCACAAGTTCACAATCTGGATACTGAAAGCAAAACAGAAACCTTGCCGCGGATCAGTTTTCGTCGCGGTCAACAAGCACTGTTCGAATTGTTCAAGGGGAGGAAAAAAATCGATCGTTATTCCTGGGAGAGTCGCAAGGATAATTCCAAAAAATGGTACGAGTCAATTTACTTTTCTTATTTTTCTCAACTAATTAACCAGCGACAACAATTTAAAGTTGCCGATCAGTGGCAACGTAGCAGCAAACTTGGAGTAAATCATCAGTTAAATTTTTCCAGCCCTCAGAAAATTTTTCGCTGGTTCACGGTTAGTCAGTCCCTTTCCTATCGGGAAATTTGGGTGGATCGGCGTAAGGAGTATTATTGGGACTGGAATGAGAATAAGGTTAAGTCGCGCAATGTGTTTGGTTTTGCTGCTCGACGCACTTTTACTGCCAGCATTGCAATGAGTACAAAACTGTACGGCATGTTCTATCCCCATATCGGACAGATTCAAACACTGCGGCATGTACTAACTCCAGGCATTTCCTTTAGTTACCATCCTGATTTTAGCGATCCCAAGTTTGGTTATTATCAAACCATCGTCGATACTGGCGGTAAAATTTACAGTTATGTTCGGTTTGATGGCTGTTTATTTGGTAGTACTCCTTGCGGGGCAGAGAAAAACTTATCCTTCAGTCTCCGTAACCTTTTTCAACTCAAAACCGGCAGCGGTGTCCAGGAAAAGAAAATCGACCTGTTTACTTTCGACACTTATTCCAGCTACAATTTTGAAGCTGATTCGCTGAATTTCTCCAATCTGGTTTCCAGTTTTCGAGCTCAGCCTTTCCGCAACGTCAGTGTGCTTATTAATTTTACCCATAGTCTCTATCAATTTGATGTTGAAAGTAGGCGTAAGGTAAATCAATATCTATTTGATAAAAATCCCTGGGCCCCCCTGCGATTGACTAATTTTAGGTTGAGTTCCAATATTAGGCTGAGTAGCAGTATGTTCCGCCGGAAGAAAACAGAAAAGCCGGACACTACCAGTTTAGAAGAAGAACTTCCTGGCGAAACCCTCAGTCGTCGCTTCGATGTGGAAACTATGAGCTTCAATCAACAAATTCCCTGGTCAATAAACCTTTCAATTAATTACAATCTGAACAAAAGTAATCCTCAAAATCCAACCAGGTATTTTTGGTTAAATTTGACTTCTAGTATCCAATTGACTACCAATTGGCGCGTCCGCTATAATGCCCGTTTTGACTTGGAGAAAAAGACGGTAGTAGCGCAAGACGTCATGATCTACCGGGATCTGCACTGTTGGGAGGCATCCTTCGCATGGACCCCCACTGGACCGTACAAACGTTTTTATCTACGCATTAATGTAAAAGCTCCTATGCTACGAGAATTGAAGGTGGAAAAGCGAGGAGGTCGAGCGGCCTTCTTTGGCTATTGAAATAGCGCTTTTTGCTATTTATTGCTTCCTGCAGAATCAGATGAATTCTAAGCCTTTCCTTTATTCTTACTATTAATTCTCAAAATTTAAAATTAAACCTTAAGATATTTCCAAATTTGGTCGATATAATAACGTAGAGAAGCGACGAAATTGATCAAATACAGAGGGGCAACTTGACATGAAATACAAAAATGTATTAATAGGGTTTATTTTATTGTTTTCACCTGCAATTGTAAATGCCCAGAGCCCGACGATGGCTTCGCCATTTGTCCATGCTAAAAAAGTTTATGTTGATCAAAAATCAAAGATTATTTATTGGCCAATTTCGATACCTTTTTATATTAGACTTGCTGTTTCAGAAGAGGAAGGTGCTTCTTCTTATTTGCTCCAGAATACAAGCGGCTCAAGCTCCACAAACCTGTCAGAACATGTTGTCAGGGGCGTTAAAATAGAAATGTCTGGGCCTCAGTTCATAAGATGGTATAATTGTGCAACAAAGGATACGGTACTGTTCAAATTCTTTGCTGATGGTGATGCGCCTAATTCCACTGCGAATATGAGCGGGGCTGCAAAATATGTCGCCGGAGATAAAGTGATTTATGGTAGAGGATTAAAATGCACTATTTCATCCGAAGATTCTATGGTAGGAGTTAAAGATACTTATGTTTCTATTGACGGAAGGGAATTTGAGCCTTATCGAACAGAATTGTATTTTGACCAGGAAAAAGATTATAATCTAAGATTCTATGCTGTTGATCTAGTGGGGAATGCAAGTTCCCCTAAAGAGTTAAAATTTACAATAGATTTAACACCCCCAGTAACTAAACACAAAATACTGGGTCATGTTATCGAGAATATTCTTTCTCCCCAAAATACTATTCGTCTCAACAGTTTTGATGAGCTTGCTGGCGTAAAACGTACCTATTACAAATTCGATTCACAAAACGAATATTCCGTTTATCTGGGATCACCAATAAAACTAAGCAAATTGTCTAATGGAACACATAAGCTGATTTATTATTCGGAAGATCACGTAAACAATGTTGAAGACACATCCTCATATAGATTTTATATCGACACCATTCCTCCTACAGTAAATATCTTGATTGATGGGGATAAATATCACTCAACAAAGAAGGTATATGTTTCTGCCCAATCTCAAGTAAAACTGAAAGCTACTGATAATAAAATTGGTGTAGACCGTATCGAGTACGCTATTAATTCGAAAGACTTCCAAACCTACACTAAGCCGTTCACTTTACAAGCTAATAGAAGTAATTATGAAATAGTTTATAGAGCTATTGATAAACTTGGGAACATTAGTAACCCAAGGCGTTGGATATTAAATATGGATGTAACAGCGCCTCAAAGCAGCATAAAATTTATTGGAGTTAGCTATGAACAGCGAAGCATTGTTTGGATTACCAGTAAAACGAAAATCTCTCTTTCTTCTCACGACGACAAATCTGGTGTGAAGAATATCAAATACCAAATTGGTTTTGACCAGGAGAAAAATTATTCTGGACCCTTCAGTCTCGATAAGGAAGGTAAGTATGAACTTAAGTTTTGGAGTGTGGATAATGTTAATAACTCTGAAGCGAAACAGAAATTGAGAATTGTGGTAGACAATACTCCCCCCAGCATTATTGTGAATTTTAGTGTGGCCAGTATTGATACCACGAAATCCAATGATGGTTCAATACTGGAGGTATTTCCTTGTAACACTTCCATTTTCCTTGGGGCCACAGATGCATCGGCAAGTTCAGAAGGAATTTGGTATTCAATTAACGGTCGTTCCGAAAAGAAATATAAAACGCCGTTGACTTTTCGAAAAGAAGGGAACTACAAATTAATTATTCGCTCCCGCGACAGAGTAAATAATGAATCTATTAAAATTGTTTCCTTCTTGATAAAAGATTAAGCAATGCAATCTTCATTTAGGCCTTTTAACTTATCTACTAAATAACTCTCGCCAGTGCAGTTCAAAGTTCATCGGATTTACAGTAAGTCCTATGGGATACCATAGTTTTTCAGCTTCTGTTTTAAGATTTCTCGTGCTCTGAAAATGCGCGCTTTTACCGTGCCAATGGGTATCTTTAAAATCTGAGCAATCTCTTCGTATGATTTCTCCTCACGGTGCCGTAAATTGATGACTTGCTTGTATTTCGGAGGCAGTGATTCAATTGCCTGAAGGATAAGTGTTGTGTGCTCTCTGTAAATCAATGCTTTTTCTGGGCTAAAACTATCATCACTATACTGGCGGTGTAGATTCCCCTTCTCAGTTTGAATAGAGCTGTCCAACGAAAAAGTGCTGAGTTTTCTTTTACGCAGTACATCGATGCAGTGGTTAGTAGCAATCTTGTAAAGCCATGTAGAAAAGGCATATTTTTCATCGAAGCTATCTAAAGCCTTGAAGGCTTTAATAAAAGTTTCCTGGACAATATCTTCAGTTTCTGCACGATTTCCAATCATTCTGTATATGAAATTGAAAATCATACCCTCGTATCTACGGATAAGTTCTCCGTATGCTTTTTGATTACCGGCTAAGGCAAGTTGGATGAGGAATTTGTCGGATTCTTGTGACATGGGAGTGGCACTATTTTATCGATCGCAGGTTTAAGTTAACTGAAAATTAGAAAACAATCAAGGAAAAATTTACGAGATGTCTTTAATAATATCTTTCATCTGATTGGAGAATCCAGTTGGCAAGTTGACTTTGTTGATTTTGTTGGGGGTGTGGTAGCAACGGCGGTTGAACAGATTTTGGGAAATGGACTTTAGGGAACCTATCTTAATCTACGGTGTTTGTCTTTTGGTTAAACAGAATCTTTGAAACTCTCAAATAATGGTGACGAAACGTTTGTGGTTGATCAACCATGCCAAAATCAATAGGCTTGTAATAATACGAAGGCTACAATTAAGAATGCAAAACCATTTTATCGAGAATCTTATTCCAACTTCATCATCCGCTGAAGTGCTGTCTGTGCATCATTCTTAATTTCTTTGGGTATGGTAACCACATTTACTTCCCCCAAATTATCCAGTACCCAATAGAGGTCATTTAGACTAATCTTCCACATATTCGGACAGGGAGAAACTGCCAACGGCAAAATTGTCTTATCTGGATTTTCATCAGCTAAGCGGCTAACCAAATTAAGTTCAGTACCGATAACGATTACCGTGCCAGAAGGGGATTGCTGTACGTATTCGACGATAAATTTTGTAGACCCTACTGCATCAGCCAGTTGTACCACCTCTTCGTTACACTCCGGATGTACTACTACTTTGGCCTGGGGATATTTTTGGCGGAATTTTTTCACTTGTTCCGCGCGAAACCAGGTATGAACGTGGCAGTAGCCATTCCAAAGGATAAGTTTAGCCTGATGAAACGCTGGCAGGGAATACTCTTCACTGGTTAAATATGTGGTATCTGTTGCAGAATTCAAGGTAAGTACCTGTTCGGGTGGTAATGCTAATTGGCGAGCGGTATTGAGCCCCAGATTTTTATCTGGTAGAAAAAATACCTTATCCCCTTGCTGCAAGCCCCATTGGATAGCCTTATTAGCGTTAGAGGAGGTACAAATTATGCCGCCATGACGGCCAACAAATGCTTTTAGTTCCACATCCGAATTAATGTAAAGTACAGGGGTTACCTTTTTACTGCCTAAATCTTCGCTCATCTTTTCCCAGGAAGCGGTGACTTTGTCGATGGGCGCTAACTCCGCCATGGGACAACCAGCATCCACATCTGGATGGATCACTACCTGATCCGGACGCGCAAGCACAGCAGCACTCTCGGCCATGAAGCGCACACCGCAAAAGATAATGT
>Ga0180300_10001601_pt1 | contig 10530 bp, 15 predicted proteins | sample GuaBasSediGuay15_FD_121798 | JGI IMG/M metagenome (GOLD analysis project Ga0180300, IMG submission 121798) | Subseafloor sediment microbial communities from Guaymas Basin, Gulf of California, Mexico - Guay15, Core 4569-2, 21-24 cm | ecosystem: Environmental > Aquatic > Marine > Hydrothermal... | reverse complement strand
GTGCTCAAGCCCGGGGGCAGGATGGTCATCTCGGACATCGTCTCGGACGGCGAGCTCCCCCAGGAGATAAGGGAGGACCCCGACGCCTGGGCAGAGTGCATCGCCGGCGCCCTCGACGAGGAGGTCTACCTGGAGAAGATCAGGACGGCGGGCTTCAGGGACATCCGAGTGCGGTCGAAAAGGCAGTTCATGGACCTCGTATACAGCGTAGAAGTAGAAGCCCACAAACCTCGACGCTGATCCCTTTTTTCTGACCACGAGCGCAACCCTTAATTCCTTGTTCAAATAGTGGATGGGAGAAGGATGTGCAGGGGTTGGACATCTACTCGATCGTGCTCGTGGCGGTGGGGCTGGCCATGGACGCGCTCTCGGTGGCCACCATCACGGGCCTCGGCCTCAAAATAGTGAGCCTCCGACAGGCATCTAAAATGCCCCTCACCTTCGGAGCCTTCCACGTGCTGATGCCGATGGTGGGCTGGTTCGCGGGCTCAACCATCGTGTGGCTCATCGCCGACTACGATCACTGGGTCGCCTTCCTGCTCCTAGTCTTCGTGGGCGGAAAGATGCTCTACGAGGCGCTGATCGCGGGGGAGCGGGGCGAGCCATCCGCGGCCCTCGACAACTTGAACCTGCTCCTCTTCTCCGTGGCCGTCAGCATAGACAGCATGGCCGTGGGGCTCTCCCTCTACCTGGAGCGAGTGCACATCCTGGTGCCGGCCTTGATCATAGGGGCGGTGACATTCGCCTTCACCTTCGCGGGCATGGTTCTCGGAAACAGGATAGGGCGACTCATCGGCAGGGGAACGCTGATCCTCGGCGGCCTCGTCCTCATCGCGATCGGACTCAAGATCGTCCTAACCCACATCCTCTAACCCGAGATTTTAAGCATCTATCCCTCGAGGCGTCCAAAGGGCTATTAGCGAATTGCTCGTAATACCTAAAATCCATGTCCCTCCGAAACGTGCGCCAATTCCTTGGAAACAACAACATCGTTTCCGTGATGGTCACTCAAACCACGGCCATGTTCATAGCGTGGCTCTGGTGGCCGTATCGAAGCCTCTACATACTGGAGTTGGGGGCCAGCAAGGAGGTGCTCGGGGCGTTGCTGATGATAGAGACCGTCGGGGGCATGGTTTTCCAGCTCCCCGGCGGGGTTCTCGCAGATAGATTTGGAAGGAAAAAGATAATGCTTCTGAGCGCCATCATCGGCCTTGGCTCGCCTCTCATATACCTCCTCGCGACAAGCTGGGTGCACATAGCCCCCGCCCTGCTGTTGGCCTCCACGAGCGCCCTGAGCAGGCCGGCATACAACGCCCTAATCGCGGAGAGCCTTCCTCCCGAGAAGCGTGGGTCCGGCTTCGCGGCCATAAGCTTCGTACAAAAAATCCCCCGGGTCTTCACGGGCGTCATCGGCGGGTACGTGGTTGATCGTTATGGGGTTTTGGTGGGGGTGAGGATGATCCTTGTTGCGTTGTTCCTCGTATCCTTGATGAGGGTTCTGATATACTGGAGGTACCTTGAGGAGACCCTGACCTCCCGCACCTCGGTGAGGACTCGGGGCAGGGGCTTCTCCCTGCGGGGCGTCAGCCAGATGCCCAGGGACGTACTGTTGCTGACGATCGTGGCGGGTCTCAGCGCCTTCGGGGTCAGAATGATCTTTGGCTTCTCGGTGGTTTACGCCGTGGAGGTCATAGGGCTGTCCAAGATGGAGTATGGGCTGATCGGCACGATGGTGAGCCTCATAAGCCTATTCCTGACCATGCCCGGCGGGTTCCTGGCGGACAGATTCGGCAAAAAGGCGGTCGTGATCGTCTCAAGGGTCTTGTACTCCCTCTCCGCCATCGGGTTCCCCCTCTCGTCGAGCTTTTGGCACCTAGCCGCTTTCAGGGTTGCAGGCAGCATCGGACTCGGGCTCGGGGGCACCTTTATGCGGGTGAGAGGGGGGCCTGTATGGGAGGCGCTGGTGGCGGATGTTTGTCCGACGGAGCAACGGGGCAGGCTGATGGGGTTGATGGGGACCATAATCAGCCTGATAAACGTTCCCGCTACCTGGGTTGGAGGATACCTGTATGACAACGTCTCCCCCGAGATGCCGTTCGTCACCAGCTTCCTGATGAACACCCTCGGCACTGCGCTGATCGCAGTCTTCTTTACACAGAGGAAAGAGGAAACAGCTAAAACCTAATCTTGACGCCCGCTGGAAAACGATGCTTTATTAAAAGAACCGAGTTAGCCTAATAGAGGCGGTTTGAGTAAAATGATGGGCAGGGAGGGCGCTGTAAGCCTTCTTATGGGTAACGAGGCCATAGCGAGGGGGGCGATAGAGGCGGGGGTTGGGATCGTTGTTGGATACCCCGGTACGCCCTCGTCTGAGGTGATCCAGACCTTGGCCCCCATCGCTAAGGAGTGGGGAATAAGGGCGGAGTGGGCGGTAAACGAGAAGGTTGCAGTCGATATCGGCGCCGGCGCCGCCCTGGCTGGCTCTAGATGTCTAGTGACGATGAAGGGCGCCGGACTGAACGTCGCCTCCGACTCCATAATCTCCATCGCCTACGGCGACGTCAACGGCGGGTTGGTGATCTACGTGGCGGACGACCCGGCAGCCCACGCGGGGATGACGGAGCAGGACGACAGATTCTTCACGAAGGTTTCGCTGCTGCCGATGATCGACGTCTCCGACCCCCAGGATGCGAAGGAGGTCGTCGTGGACGCCTTCGACCTCTCCGAGCAGTTTAAGATCCCGGTGATCGTCCGCTCCACGTCGCGCGTGGCGCACATGAGAGGAGCGGTGACGCTCGGACCCGTCCGGCGCATCCGAAGAGCGGCGGAGTTCAAGCGGGACATAAGACGCTTCACAAGGGCGTCGCCAGCTTGGTGCATGGAGCAGCACAGGCTACTCAACGAAAAGATAGAGCAGATGAAGCCCAAGCTCGAAGCCTCCAGGTTCAACGAACTACACATCCCCGAGAACAACACGGGCGTCGGGGTCATAGCCTCCGGCGTCTCCTGGAACTATCTGCGAGAGGCAATAGCCAAGCACGGCCTCGCGGAGGTCGCCACCCTCCGGATCGGGACGATAAACCCCCTTCCGGAGAATCTTATTCGCGCTCTACTGGATGAAGTTGACAGGATACTGGTGCTGGAGGAGTTGGAGCCGTACATCGAGCTCCACCTGAAGTCCATGATCGCGGACGTCGGCAAGCCTATAGTGGTTCACGGCAAGTACGACGGAACCTTGCCCCGGGTTGGGGAATACAGCTACGACCTGGTGGAGAGGGCGGTAGGTAAACTTGTGGGAAAGCTTGTGAGGAAAGCCCTGAACTAGAGGAGATAAGGGCTGAGGCGGTCAAGTTGGCGCCCAGGAGGCCCCTGCCCTTCTGCCCGGGGTGTCCGCACAGAGCGACGTACACCGCCCTGCGTCAGGCGCTGAGGGAGCTGGGATACGGGGAGGCCATCGTAACGGGGGACATAGGATGCACGATCCTCGGGATGCACCCTCCCTTCAACATGTGCTGGACGGAGGTCAGCATGGGCGCGTCGATAGCGCTCGCATGCGGCTTAAGGTACGCCGGGATAGATAAGCCCATAATCGCCGCCATCGGGGACTCCACGTTCTTCCACGCGGGCATCCCCCCCACAATAAACACGGCATGGTACAACACGAGGATAGTGATAGCCGTGCTAGACAACCGAGTGACGGCGATGACCGGCCACCAGCCCTCCCCCGCTTCGGGCTATACGGCGACCGGAGAACCGGCGGAGGCGATCGAGATCGAGAGGCTCCTAGAGGCTTCGGGCATCAAAAAGGTGAGCGTGGTCGATCCCTACGATCTACAGCGGGCGAAGGAGGCGTTTATAGAGGCTCTAAAGGAGGAGGGGCCCTCGGCGGTAGTCCTCCGAAGGAGTTGCTCGCTGGTAGCCAGAAGGATGGGGTTGACAGGCCCACCCTCCAGGGTAGAGCCAGAGAAGTGTACGGGCTGCCAGCTGTGCATCAGGACCTTGAGCTGCCCCGCGATGGGCATAACAGCCGACGGGAAGATGGTGATCGACCCCGCTACGTGCACAGGCTGCGGAGTCTGCGCCCAAATATGTCCATTCGAAGCCATAACCCCCGGAGGCGCAAAGGAATGATCAGGGAGCATAACATCCTCATATCCTCCGTCGGCGGCCAAGGCGGGATCACCCTAGCGCGGATCATCTCAAACGCAGCGTTGAGCCAGGGGCTGAACGTGCGCGTCGGTGAGACCCTCGGGATGGCGCAGCGGGGCGGGTCCGTCCAGAGCCACGTCAGGATCGGCGAAGACGTCTACGGCCCGCTGATACCAAAGGGAAGGAGCGATGTGCTGCTTTCGCTGGAGCCGGCTGAGGCCCTCAGAGTTGCCAGATACATCGGAAGAGAAACGACGATAATCATGAACACCGCCCCCTACCTTCCGATATCCGTCGTGCTGAAGGAGGCATCGTATCCAGAAACCGAGCAGATAGTCTCCACCCTCAACAAGATATGCGGCAAGGTCTATCCCCTCGACGCGATGGAGTTAGCTAGAAAAGCCGGCTCATCCAGAAGCCTGAACATCGTCATGCTGGGGGCGTACATGGCCTCAGGGGAGCAGATACTAGCCCTCGAGGCGATCAAGGACGCCATGGCCGCCTCCCTACCCTGTCGGTATCTGGAGCAGAACCTAAGAGCCCTTGAAATGGGTATGGATAAAATGAAGGAGGCTCTCTAATCCAGAGCGCCACCTCTTGCTTGGAGCGTATAGGCGGGGCGTCTCTATATTCTCGATGTAGCTGATGGAAAACTTTTCCAGGAAACACCGGGGTCCTCCTAGGGGGCTCTCCCCTTGGGTTACGCCGCGATCCATTAGTCTATATCGCGTGTCCCCGTCTGCTATAGAGGTTGCTCATGCCATTAAGGACGGCGGCCTTGAACCTGTCCGTGTGCCCACTATCTGCTCTCCCTGATCTTCTGCTCTAGGGTCTTGAGTTCGCCGTGCTCCTTAAACCTGATGGTCGTCCGCAGCCGGACCGGCAGCCCTATCTGCCTGAGGAAGTAGAAGAGGCTCTCGCCGTCGATGCGCCCTTTGATCCTCCCCGCCCTCATCGCCTCGACCAGGGCCTTCTCGATCTGGGGCATCACCGTCGGGAACTGGGCTCGGGCCGCGTTGTAGACCTCCCAAGCCCGGCCGACGAAGTAGCGGCTGAGCACCTCCCGTGGGCTCGGGTCCTCCCGCTTCTCCGCCTGCTCCGGCTTCTTCAGCAGCCTCCGCTGGAGCTCCAGCAGCTTCCGCCGCTTCAACTTTTCGAGCTCATCGTCCACCGGGTCAGCCCCTCCCAAGCCTCAGAATATAGCGGCACCCCCTCTTTTAATCTTTCGTAAAAAATAACCTACTATATTTTAATCCAAAACCCTTCCTATATAACGGTTCTAGATTAACGCACCTTATTTCAAAAAAATCCATCAATGACTATTAATTTTGCATTTTAGGCTAAAATCTGCATGAAACTTCATTTATTTCACACTTTTCAAATTTGTCTTCGGGAGCGGACAGCCGTGTGTGTATCCATTATGTTTTAATAAAGTTGAACGCAAGGTTGTACATGAGAATATGTCTAAGCATGAATTACCCAAGGAAATTCTAAAAGCCCAAATTTATTATCTACAATTCCAAATAAAAATCTTTATACAATTCATAATATTTCTCTTAGGTTATATTACCTCAGGTCATATCAGTATGCAAACTGGCATTGAATCTACAATAATTTTATTGATAATTGGAGGGGCAAGTTTCTTGATATATTTAGTTCCAGGTACCCAAGAGTCAAGAGAAGGTCAATCAATCCCTAGATATTGGCATGATTGGATTGTGGCCGCAGAAAGACTAAGACATGCTGCTATCCAAAACGATCGAGTTTCATTAGTAATTTTGAGAGTATATCTATCTGCATTAGAGATTTTATATCAAACTTCTATAATAGAAGGAAGGACGGAGTTAGCACAAAGATTTAGGGAATTGATCGATAGATATGAAAATATGTTAGAAAGCAAGAACTCAAAATAACGATGAGAACGTTATATTCTCACGAATACCTTATAATCTTTATTTCATTCTGAAAGATGTATGAGCATATAGATTATGTAGGAATAGGAGCTAATGATAGAGATAAAGAGAAGACATGAGTAACGGAGAGAGGATGGCGGAGGGCTGAAAGGTTTGAGTTTGGGGGTTAAATTTATATAAAACTTCATCGTGTTAGCCCCAGATAAGAGAATGGGTGTGAAAATAAACTTTCAACCTAAAAGTATTTTGGCATTCCTTATCGCAATTTCAGCGGTAGCTGTATTTCTATCCGTTCTAATGGGCAATATGGATCCTCTAACGAGTAGACGGTTGTGGATGACCTTCTTTCCTATTCTAGGTTTATGTATACTTATATGGTTAATCTATATATGGTTGTCAATAAGTAGTCGGTTTAAATAACTTAAGATTAAGAATATTAATGAGTTATTGTAGAAAAAGGAGTATTTCACTCATAAAATCATCCATTTAAGATATCAACTCAAAACCGCTCCCAATGAAATGCTAGCGCCTAGTGCCCCTCACGTCTTACTTCGTCTCTGATTATTTCCCTGCTTTCATGAATATACTTACCACCGAGTTCTAAGTAGTGGTAAGCGGTCTGGAGTCTTTTCCAGCCGAACCATGAGAGCAAAACTTGTGGGTTCGTGCGCTGGTCCTCGACCATTTTTGAAGCCCGATTGAAGCGGAAATAGTGCGGGTAAATCGTTAGGTCGATTTCTTTTAGCATCTTCCAGACATACTCTTTCCTCTTGTGGAAAACGCCTCCCCAGACCGGCTCTCCCGGCTTTGTTCTCCGCCATTGCTTCAAGATCAAGTCGACGTAAGCCCATTGAAGTTCGAGTTCAAGCGGGGCTTTTCTTTCTCCATGCTTCTTTGCGGCGGCGGTAATTTTCAGAATTGGGACTTCTATCCAATCGCCGTTAGATGTTTGGTAGTAGGATACATCGAGAACGATGTCTTCTTTGAGAATCCCAGGGTTGCCCTCAGAGTATTTCTCCTCGTAGTAGCCCTCGGTTGTTCGCCAATATCTATCCCAGAATTGATTCCATGGGACGCCCGGTGGTTTCTCTCGTCTTGCTCTCTGCTTAGCTTCTTCAGTTTTTGCATAAGGCGACTGCACGATGTATCGCCGTGGTCTGTCGCCTACGACCTCAGAGACTCGTAGACCTGTCCAATACAATAAAGCTAGAAGGCTGCGGTCTCGAAGCGGATCAACTCCTAGGAAGAAATTGGGTTCTCGGCGGTGATAGATTCTGCCATTAATCTCCTCGATCCATTCTTTACGAGGGTGTTCCCGAACTCGGCTCATCCACTCGTGAAGTTTTTCCAGGGTTACCGTGTCGTTCTTCTTTTCCCTGTATCGTTTTGGGTAAGGGTTTCCTCTAGCCATATATTATGCTCCTAATTAATCCTTGTTTTAATTAAGAGCTTTGCAGTTTATAAACAATATTCAGGTTTCTATTGGGTTCTTTATTGAGAATTATTAGATTCTAACCTAATGGCTGTAAGGAGGATGTCGTTTATAGATTGTAAATAAATAAATTTAAATAAAATTTTATATTTTCATCTTTGCGAATTCCCCGTCAACTCTGTGACATTTCTCGCATACCCCAACTCTGGCTATACTCCGATTGTGGCGGTTGATCTGGTTCATGATCGTGCCGCTCGACCGGTGGAATTCCTCGGCAAGTTTAGCCATGCTCAAACCACCCGCTCGCTTTGCAATGATAGCGGCGTGTTCTCGGTCGCTGACCGTAGTAAACTTGCCTTTATCTTTACCATAGTCAGGCTCCTCGCCGAACTCGACTGTAATTCCGAGTTGCTGTAGGATATGCTCTCGCTCCCGCTTATGCCAGGGTATTTCGGGAAACTTGCCCAAGCCCAGACAGCCCCGGCGACTCAAGACGACAAACTCGTCAGGCTTCATCTTCTGCATAGCATTAGGGTCGAAGTAAGAATACACCCACCACAAACTTCGGGGTAGACCGTGCATACCGAGGGACTTAAAGAAAATGTAGTCGATCACGTTCCGGATATCGGAATCGACCGAGGTGTATTTCAGAGTGTCTAACCCTATGCTGACGCCCATGTGGCGGGCTTCTCGTATTAAGTAGACCATTTCGGCTTTCGCCTGGGTTTGATCTTCGACTACCTTTAATCGGCTGTAGTATAGATTTGCGGCTTCTCGGACAATGACATAGACCAGCCTGCGCCAGCTGAGCCTCTTGTATAGTAGGTCCGTGAGCCTAGAAACTTGTCCGAATTCGTCGTTTGGCGAGGCGTATAACGGTGAAGCCGAGATCAACAGATCATATCGATCTAGGTCTGAGAGCCTAGCATCCGCTACCTTTCTAGTTTCAAAGGAACAATCTACGTCGGCGTTGTTCCCATGGTAAAGAAGTATCCGTTTATCTTTTATCCACGGAGACCTCAGCCACGCCAGCCCTTCGCCGTCCCTCGACCCGAAGAGATCAAGGATGGCGTGCCCTTTCTGTAAGTGCCCCTCACCAATGTGCTCTAAAAGACTAGACTTTCCTGATCCCCTAATTCCAAGAACGTAATAGGTATGGGGGCGGTCTAGCGACAGACTATCGTTTCCTCGCAACCATTGTATGATCACGTTTCGGCACTCTCAGCTTTTTGGGGAACTAGCTTCATCATCTCAGAGAGGGTAGATGGAGCCACAAGCGTCGCAAGCCTCGCTTTTATCCCTTGCGCAATAGGGAGTGCCCACGCTACGAATTGGTTCACCAACCCATTATAGGCTGCTCTTGATAGGTAGAAATTCGTGAGATGCCAAAACCTCTTGCTCCGTTTCGCATCTTTAAATTCTCTCAGAAACTCGTCCTGCCAAAGACATTCCTGTAGCCCATGATACCATGGAGCTATGAATTTCTCAAAGTTCTCCTCAGTCTGTGGAAAGCTCCAGAACACTTGCCACGCCGAAAGCCTATAGTGCCTGGTTATCTCCCCTGGACTTTCCGCCGGGTTCAAGAGCGGGAAAACTATCGATTTTAAAATACTCAGCTCATCTTCGTTAATGCCAATTTTTTTTCTTTCCTCTGGCGATAGAAGTAGAGCGCCGTTTACTACGTGAGCGATTGCTTGTAGCGGCTTAGCACCGTTCGATTGCAGTATGTAGAAGCATAAAGTTCTCTCAAGGATGCCCTGTTGGGGCTTCCGAGTCATCCTGCGGACGAACTCGCCCATTTCCTCTTGCTCGGTTTCCCCTGTCATATCAATCTCCTCCCTTTTTCAGTAATCACGATTCTAGACACCCCGCCACGACCCCCACCTACATAGGTGATTAGACCTGCGCGGCGGAGCTTGCGCCTTACTCTTAATGGGATATCCTGAGGTCTGCCCTCCCGTATGGCGTCTAGGTAGAACTGCAGGAGGTTCCGGTCTGAGGCCTCTTCAAACGTTTGCATCATTATTCCACCTTCTCACCAGCTCTTCGGAGGAACTGCATAGCGAAGTAAGTGATAGCGACCACCATGAAGCTGTAGGTTATAGCGTTTCGAATGGTCTTAGCCGCAGGCTCAATGAGCCACAAGATTGCATTTACCAGTATGAGAACCATGATCACCACTACCGACGTTCTCACAGCGACGCCTCCTCGATGTTAATGCATTCAAAAAAGGAAATCGAGAGGAAAAAGACCAAGATTATCAAACTAGCCATCACTTTACCCTGTAAAGATAGTTGACTCCTCAGCGTGGCTCTCCATATACAGCCGAGGAAAAACACAAGTATCTTCACCGGTCGGGGCATGTCCATAAAATAGCCGACGGCTTCCATGCTACTTCCTCCTCTTGCGCCAATAGTCCCAATCAAAAAAGCTCCGAGGGCGGGACCATTCCCCCATTTTATCCCAGTTTGTTCGTCTCTGCCACTCTGCTATGCCGATCTTGGCTCGTCGCTTAGTTGAGATCAGTAAAATAGCAGATACTACGACGCCGAGAAGGAGAATTAAGCCGAGTTCCTCAGCCATCACGCTTGCCCCACCTCCGAATGAACAAAATAAGAAATACCAACCCGCCCGTGACTACAGCTTCTCGAACGATGTCCACGCTGGTCTTGAAGAACAAGTAAAAGAACCGCCCCAGCAGGAGGAGCGTAGTCAGTCCTAAGATGCCGCTGAAAAACACCTGCTTAATGACTCCCACGGCATAGATGATAACCAAAAGCACCAGTCCAGCGATGATCAGGACCGCCCTCGGGCTGAGGCTCAATCCGACACACCTTCTCGGCGAATCCGCTCGTTTTTCATGATAACCAAGCAGGAGCATCTACGGCGGAGGCAGCGATCTAACGGCAGGTCCTGAATGCGGTAGCCGACCGAGCCTCCACGGTGAACGCGGCTTACGCAGATAAGCTTCATCGTGGGCATCCGTCCACCATCTCCAAGAGCGCATCGAGGTTTTCTTTTGTCAGGATGGTCCTC
>Ga0180300_10001600_pt1 | contig 10531 bp, 10 predicted proteins | sample GuaBasSediGuay15_FD_121798 | JGI IMG/M metagenome (GOLD analysis project Ga0180300, IMG submission 121798) | Subseafloor sediment microbial communities from Guaymas Basin, Gulf of California, Mexico - Guay15, Core 4569-2, 21-24 cm | ecosystem: Environmental > Aquatic > Marine > Hydrothermal... | reverse complement strand
GGATAACAAAACCCGGTCTCATATCGAGCTCCCGCTTCAGATCGTGCCCCTGGAGAAACTCAAGCATCTCCTTCTCCTCAAGTTCAACATAGCGTTCCTTAATCATTCCACTGATCTGGACCAGATTGGTTGTCGGTTTATAACCATTCCGATAGATCCGGAAGGCCCTGATCCCGGCCCGATTCACCTTCAGGAGATTGAAGGCGATCGCCTCCGGTGTCCCGATCCAGACATCATTCCCCACCCTCTTCTCCTTAAGCTGGTGGAGCTGGGATGACTCCACTCCAAAGTCATCGATATACCTTTTAAGCCACATCTCCCACCTTTCTGATCCGGGCCAGGTAGAACCCACCGGTATCATTATCCTGCGGATAGATCCGAACTGTCTTCACCACCTCATCGTTGAATCGCTCCCTCTGCCAGCTTAAAATCCCGGGTCTGGTCTTGAGTCCGGAAATCCTTATCGGTTCGATCCTTGCCGCTGGAAATCTCTTCAATAAATAACTGACTACCCGCTCATTCTCCTCCGGGGCAAAGGTGCAGGTAGAGTAGATAAGAATCCCGCCCTTCTTCAGGGCCTTGAATCCTGAGATCAGAAGCCCGATCTGGAGTCGAGAGAGCCGTTCGATATTCTTCAATCCCCAGTGATAGAGCACCATCCTCGACTGGCGGATGGTCCCCTCAGCCGAGCATGGGGCATCGACCAGGACCCGATCGAAATAGTCGGTAATCTTCTTAGCGATCACCTTTCCATCATACCTGGTAATCACGGTGTTGACCACCCCGGCCCGATCAAGGTTGTTGGCCAGACCCCGAATCCGCTCCCAGCTATTATCATTGGCAACGATGAGACCGGTATTCTCCATATGCTGGGCAATCTGGGTCGTCTTTGATCCCGGTGCGGCACAGAGATCCAAAACCTTAAGACCGGGCTTGAGATCCATAATAAGCGGAGGGAGAAGAGAGGTTGCCTCCTGGACATAGATCAGACCTAAGAAATGTTCGACTCGATTGCCGATGCGGTCTCCCTCAATCCGATAGCCATACTCATAGTAAGGAAGGGGCTCGGGTTCAAGATCGGCAAGCATATTTAGCACCATCTCCTTTTTAGCCTTCAGCGTGTTGATCCTGATTGTAGTCCTCAGGGGTCTCCTCAGCGCATCGATAAAATCATTATAATCCTCGATGATAGTCTGATAGCGATGATAAATCCGCATCAATCTCCGATCCACAGCCGATGGTAATCACGATGAGGATCTGGTCAAGAATAAAAATTATATTATACTTGAAAGATGAGGAAGGTCCTGATCATCTCCTATCACTTTCCCCCGCTTGGTCTGGCCGGTTCGGTTAGGTGGTGTAAATTCACCAAGTATCTCCCGAGATTTGGTTATCATCCGATCGTCCTCACCGTTAAACCAATAAGTTATTACTTCTACGACTGGGAACTCCTTAAGGAGATTCCACAGGTTGAGATCTATCGGAGTGAGAGTCTCGACCCGGCACGGATTTTCTATCTTTTAGGGAAGCGACAGATATCGCCTCGAATCACCAAATCCTCAGTTCGATTTCATCAACTTGTTTTTCCTGATGCCAAATCACCCTGGATCCCCTTCGCTTATCAGATGGGAACTAAGATTATTAACCAGAGACGACCCGACATCATCCTCGCTACTGCCCCCCCTTATTCCAGCCTGATTGTCGGCGCAATGCTTAAGAAAAGATTCTCCCTTCCCCTCATCCTTGAATTCCGTGATCCCTGGCCAACCTCAATCATTGCACCCGGTTCATTGCAACAGAAGCTCCTCAAAAGACTCAGAAAGTGGCTTTTTCAGACTGCTGATGGGATAATAACCGTAAGTGAAGAGGTGCAAAAGGCACTCGGTGTTAAAGCAGATATTATCAACCATGGTTATGATCCTGAAGATTATACCAAAGGTGCAATTAAAACCGATCTATTCTATGCGGGGATGACTTATCACTGTAAGGATCTGCTCATGAGATTCATCCAGATTATCTCCTCTCTTCCCCGGGTGAGATTTTCCTTAGCGGGAAGTATATCATCCCAAATTGGAAACATGATCCAGAGAGTAAGCAACTGTCAGTATCTGGGGACATTGAATCACCGGAGGACTATGGCGATGATGCGAGCTGCATCCATCTTAGTCTATTTCTACCCGGAAAGAGGAAACTATCTCACTTCCAAGTTTTATGAGTATCTGGGGGCTAAGAGGCCAATCCTGGCTCTCTCCTCCCAGGTCTCCACCTTCCTATTCTCGATCGGACCCTTCCGGTCCGGTATTATATCACCTCTTGATCGGGGAGCAATCCAGAAGGCAATAGAAAATTTACGCCGGAGGAGGGGGCTTTCTGACTATAGAAGGTTCAGTTTTCTAAATCTCACCCAAAATCTGGTGGACATCTTTAATCTGATCTTATCCACCAAAATCTGAATGGTAATTGAGGCCAGGATGATCAGAATCGGTTCCACCGGAACCCTGAATCTGGGATGGCCATAGGAGCCAGGAAGAAGCGTAAAATAGCCCAGCCAGAGAAAAAGTGGAAATTTCCTTCTGGTGTAGAGGAATAATCCAAAGATCGCCATTATGATAATCATCAACTCCATCACGGAAGAAGAGATGAAACCCAAGATACCGAGGCCGCCCAAATGTCTCAATCGTTGTTGCCAGACAATACCTATTATTTGAATGAATCGAAATTTAGTTATTGCCACTGCCACCTCCTGAAAAACGGCGGAGCGGATCTTCAAAGCCCAGATATTCTTCCCAGTAACATAGGCTACCCAATGCCCCAAGGGAAAGGGGATAAAATTTCCCAGTAAACCGATAGTGAGGAGTTTAAGATAACCGATCGGATGAGAAAGTAGCTCCCGTACCGCAATTACCCGATAAGCCCTCATCAGCGATACCCTTTCTTCTCTCACCATCCGCTCCGCTTCCCGCTTCAAAGAATCCTGCACCTCATAAAGGTTACGATCCTCTCCGGCTGCGATCACCGGTGCCGCATGGTGTAGTAATAAATTCGCATCTGATACCGAAGCGAACTGAATTTCTCCAGAAGTGAGGTAGTTTCTAATAAGCCAGGGGGTAATCATGAAGGTAAAACCAATCAGAATCTTAGGAAATTCTCTCAACCGATGAAAGGGAAGAAGCAGGATCGGACCAAAAATTGCGATCGGTCTTACCAGCGCTGCCAACCCCATAATCAAGCCTCGGAGAAAAGGTTTTTCAGTCCAAAAGGATAAGAAGAGAAGGCAGATGAAGATGGTCTCAGTCAACAACAATACTGAGAAGAAAGAGAGTAACGGATTTATTGCAATAAGATAGGCGCCAAGAGTAATCTCCCGTTCAGCGAAAGCAAGCTCCTTAAGGAATGGTAAAAGAATAAAAGGAGTGAGGGAGGAGAGCAAGATCTGAACTACAAGAGGTAAGAGCAGATTGAATCCTGAGAGCGAAAGTAGTCCTGAGAGGAAGAGAGGATAGAGCGGAGTCCGGAAGTTGTCCGGTTCATATGGCGGGCCTTCTGATAATGAGTAACCATGGCCCTCAATCAGGTTCCGAGCGATGGTAAGATAACTTTGGGCATCCGGTATCGGCATAACCGATCGGTTCGGCTCAATTAGAGCGGGGAGGGCAAAGAGGAACCTTACCCCTAACCCAAATAGGAAGATCCGCAACCATTTACTTCTCATCTTCTCCTCGTTTTAGCCACCAGAAAAGGATGGGGTAGACCAAAACTGTCAGAAGTCGGAAAATGAGCCCTACTTGGAATAGACCTAATAGGGTAGCAATAGCAATGTAGGTAAGGACCTTCAGTAGTAAGCTCAGATCGTAGTCTGGTCTTGTCACCAGATAGGCAAGAAGAGCAAGTAGAAGATAGGAAATGATAGTCGCTACAGCAGCCCCATAGCTTCCAAGTGGGGGAATGAGGATAAGATTACCAATAATATTGGCCGCCAATGACCCAAGGGCTAAAAGTGAGACGACACCGGTTCGATTCTGAAGATAGAGGTGTGAGGCAAAGTTAATATAGATACCATAGAATAGGAAACTGAGCGCTATCATCCAGACCAGACTGGAGGCGGGATGGAAACGGCTTCCAATGAAGATGGGAAAGACCTCGGGAAGTGCCATAATCAAAACGATATATAAGAAACCTACCAGAAGGACAAAATACTGGAAGATCCTTCCTAAATTGCCCAATTCCTCGGTCTTGAGTGAAAAGAAAAAAGGAGGGTAGGCAGCTCGAAACCCAAGCACTGCTAAGTTTATTACCGATCCGATCTGATAGGCGAGTGAGTAGATCCCAACGGCAGAAAGGCCAAGAAATCTCTCCACCATAAAGCGATCGATATAATCGATTAGGAAGAATGCCCAGAGAGCGGGAAGGAGTGGGAGGCTATAAGAAAATTCCCGCATAAGGAGGTCGGCATCGAACTTCCCCTTGAGGTATCTTCCCACAAGGAAGAAGATACTGCTGGCGATAACAACCGAGGCTAAGAGATTGCCCAAGAGAATGCCGTAGACACCCTTTCTCAATACCACAACAAGAAGGATGTTAAAAAAAAGTCCGGTGGCAAATCGCAGTGTTGATAAGAGTCCAAAGTAGTAGGGCATCCGCTCGACCTTGTATAGGGCCAAGGCCTGATTTAAGAAGCCTTCGAAGAAAAGAAACAAAAAGCCGATTTGGAAAAGGATGGCGAACTTTTCGCTGTGGAGAAAAAATTGGGAAATTCTGCCCGCAGCAATAAGCAGAACAATAGTTAAGATAAGATTGTAAGGGATAAGGAAGGTAATTGTGCAGAGAAAGGAGTTCTTCTCCCTTGGTTGATATCGGTAGAGGGAAACCATAAGTCCAAGGTTGTAGAGGATGGCCAGAAATCCGGTGACGAGGAGGATCAGAAAATAGATTCCATATTCGGTCGGGGTAAGATAACGGGTATAGAATGGGATCAGGAAGAACCCCAATACCCTCCTCAGGAAATCGAAAAAGGTGTAGGTCGCCGCCTCCTTAAAAAATCGTTTTAACTGATCCATCCCAGCTCCCGATACAATCGATAGATCCCCATCACCACCCGCTTGGGATCATGATATCGCTCCACCCACCTTCTCCCCTCTCTGGCTTTCTTCTGTCGCAGCGATCGGTCGAGGATTGCCTTTTTAAGAACATCTTTGAGCGTCTCAGGGGTTGCCTTTATGAAAGGGTGATCGGGAATCATCCGCTCATAGTCATCCGGGATCTCAGTAATTGTTGGTATCCCCATCGCCAGGAATTCCAATGAGTTCCTACCGTATCCAGTGCCGGCATAACTACCGACCTGTTCGATGGCGAGATCACATCCCTCCTTCAGCCTAATACACTCCTTATAAGGCACACCTTCAATAAGGACAAAATCGAACCGGACTTCCCGCTTCAATTCCCTCACCGCCTCCAGGATATGATGGGTTCCTTTGGCCACCCGACGTGAGGGGGCATGACAGACCCTGATTGGAGAATTCTCTCCCTCCTTCACTCTGAATGGCCGGGAATCAAAAGGCATGAAGACATAATGAAGTTTGGGATAGAAGAGAAGATGATCGTATTCACAGGTGAGATGCAGTTTCGCATACCGTTCGAGATTGGGATTGACCCCCCTCTTCCTCAGATCAGTCCCGCAGTAGAATGCAACGATCTTCTTCCCCATTTGGGCAAGCCCCTTTACAATTCTCTCTCCAAAGATAAAGGGGACACCGGTATCGAAGTGATAGATATCGTAATCATAAAATCGAAACCGGTGCCAGAATTTATGAAGTTGATATTGCCAGAGGATATCCCGGAGATGATAAAAATATCGGGATGGTCCTCTCCCCCATACCGGCACCTCCTTCGGGGTCTCTTTCACCGCGACATCCTCCCGTCCCATCATGGTCTTGATCCTTTTTATCACCAGTTCATTGAAGAGGCGATAGTTTAGGATCAACTCATCACCGAAACCGAGTCGACCCTTGATAAAGGTCACGAGAAGAGCTTCATTACCGAGCTCACGATGTGCCTGGACAAAGGTGCTACTAATCGCCGAGATGTTCTCCGGCGCGATATGGAGGATTTTCAATCTTCTCATAGAGGGTCACCTCATAGCGATCGTTAAAGAGTGAGTAAATGATGATGGGGCGGAATTTTTTATGAAACTTATCGGATTCGAATCTTCCCATGAGGGGATGATAAGTGATGAGGAGGGCGTATTGGGGATAGAGGGAAGGATTACAGATATCACGCTTGAGCACCGGTCTATTCTCGTACTCCAGTCTATTGAGGAGTGAGAAAGTGCCGGCCGGTCCAACCCGGTCATCGATGTCGAGTGGTAGCCTTTGGCCAAATCTTAGGAAGCTGTAGCTTGGCGAAAGGAACCAGAGGTTGAGGACAAGATCGATCATGATGATAAATGGTGGTGCCAGACGGTGAGGGCGGAACCAGCGCCATTTCAATATTCCCAGCGGCAGGGCCAGAAGGATGGCTGTGATCGATGCGCTGACGTAAAGGATCAGGCGAGCAAAGAATTCGGGATAGCGGGAGAGATCGAATGTCTTGAGAAACCTGGGTAGTTCCTCAACCAACCGGTACTGCTCCTCTCCGGAAAATATCGGCATCTCACCATGATAGTTATCTATAATCGGGCGAACGACACCAAACAATGTCTGACTGATAATGAGGACGGCAATTACAGTCATAAACAATCGATTTTCCCACCTCCGGCTCTTCACCACCGCATAGGAGAGTGGTGGGAGGAGGAGAATAAGATATCGGGCCGGCTGGAAGGGGAAGATTCCAAAGAATAGAAGACCGCTGATCGCCCAGAGAAAGAAGAGGCGTGGAATCATTCCCTTCATTCTCCAGAGTCCAGGCAGGGCAAGGAGGGAGAAGATGAAGAAGAGGGGGTTGTTTCGGAAGAGGGTATCTCGATAGATGAGTCCGATGAAGAGCGACTTGGCGAGATTAACAATCATATTTCCCTGGGTGAGCCAGCGCGATGATCGGTAATGGACGAGGATCGGCTGATGAATAAGTAGGATCAGCCAGGGAATTGTCGGTATCAGAAATCCGATAACTATCCGCTCCCGCTTCGGTAAGAAGAGGAAGGCAAAGAGTAAGAAGACGGTGTGGATCTTGGTCAGGACCGAAAACCCGATTAGGATGCCAGCCAGGAGGTATCTTCCCCTCAGGTAGGATAGCATTGCTCCCAGAAGGAGAGGGAGGGCGATCACTTCCAGCATACCGGTGCGGGAGTAGAGGACGAAAATTGAGTTGAATCCAAAGATGGCCACACTCAGCACCACGGTCCGATTATCCTCCCTTTTGATAATCCTTAGGAGGAGATAGATGGCCAGGAGTGAGGCAACCACACCGATCAGCCGAAGGGAATAGAGGTTGAGTCCAAAAACTTTAAAGAAGATGAGATAGCTTAGAGAAGATATTGGGGTGAGGGGGATGGTATTAAAATGGGAGTGGTTGGGATCGCCATAATAGAGGAGATCTCTCACCCCAAGTGACCACCATCCTTCATCATAATAGAATTCTCCAATATTCTGGAGGATCTCGGTTCGAGCCACCGGGAGATCGCAACCCAGATTGATCACCCTCACCATGGTAAGAATGAGAAATATTGCCAGCAGTATCCACTTCATGGAAGTATGCTCATGAGATTACCCCCGAGAATCAGTTCCCGGTCTGGACCTGCAACGACCAGATCAACCAGATCGAGATAGAGCCTGGGATGGGAGATGGGGAAATCGGAGCCAAAGATAAACCGCTCTGGACCAAGGAGTCCGATCCCCCGTTTTAGCAACCAGGGTTCAACGATCCCTTCGATACCGAAGTAGATATTACTTAATGATTTGGCCTCCGCTATTGCTGCCAGGGCAATATCTGGTCTTGCTCCACCCATATGGGCAAAGATGGTGGGTATCGGATGAGTTCTGGCCACATTGAGGGCATAGCGGTAAGATGATATCGGGTGATAACGACCACAGTGGATGAGCACCGGGATCTTTTTCTCAGAGGCAAACTGGAGGTGGTTGTGAAACTGATCCGCCCTCAGATTTTCAATTGTGGGATGGATCTTGATTCCAGAGATGGCTTCGGAAAACTTCTGAAAATTATCTCCTTTACTTGCCCACCAGAAGAAATAGAATCGAGTCTGGTCAATTAACCTGAGCAGCTCCTCATTAGTAATGCCATTACTACGAAACACCACCGCCCGATCGATCCCATTCTGATCCATAATCCGGATCAGTTCTCCCATCTTGCCTTCGATTTCCTGAAAATAACCCCGCCAGGGGCCGATATGGGTATGGCCATCTATGATCATCAACCTTCCAGTTTCTTCAGGATCGACTTTAACTCTTCCTTAATCTTTTTCAGCTCGTATCGAGCGACACCTTCTTCATCGAGCCTCAGCTGGATCGAACCACGTTTGCGCAGTATCTTCTTCCTGGCACCATCGATCGTATAACCTTCATCATAAAGTAGGTGTTTGATGAGACGCACAATCTCAATCTCCTTCTCGGTATAGATCCTCCTCCCAACCCGATTCTTCTTTGGATTCAGGAAAGGGAACTCCTTTTCCCAGTATCTGAGGACATGGGCGGGGATCTCAAACATCTCACTAACCTCACTTATTGAATAGAATAACTTCTCCATCATTCCTCCTCACGCTTGAGCGGCCGGGACATTATCTCCTCCACCACATCCTTAGGGTTAACCCCGTGATGGAGGATCGCATTTACCCCCTGAGCAATGGGAAGTTCAACACCGGTTGTCCTACCCATCTCGACTATGGCCGGGGTTGAGTAATACCCCTCCGCAACCATTACCATCTTCTCGATCACATCCTTTGGATCCCGACCCCGACCGATCTCCTCACCCAACCACCGATTGCGAGAGTGGGGACTGAATGAGGTTGTAATTACATCGCCCAGGCCGGCCAGACCAAATACGGTCCGGGGGTCTCCTCCCCAACTTGTCACAAACCGCCTCATCTCCACCAATCCCCGAGAGATGAGAGCCGCCTTGGCATTGGTGCCGAATCCGAGACCATCGCTCAGTCCGCAGGCGATTGCGATCGTATTCTTATATGCTCCACACAGTTCAACTCCGGTAAGATCCGAAGTGGTGTAGATACGAAAGTAGGGGGTAGCAAGTTCCTCTTGTAACCACCGGGCCAGATTTTGATTCTCAGAAGCCAGGACGACCGAAGTGGGATGATGATTGAGAACCTCATTGGCGATCGATGGTCCAGAGAGAACCGCAATTCTCTCCTTCGGAATTCGTGCTTCCAAGAGTTGGGAGATCCGTTGTTTGGTATCGAGGTCGATCCCTTTGGTGAGCGAGAGAATGGGACGGTCCGATCTGATTCTTGCAACCAGACTACGGACCGACTGAGAAGGAAGGGCCAGGACGATAAGGTCGGCCTCCGCCATCACCCGATCGATATCGGAGGTGATTCGGATAAAATCGGGTAGCCGTTCATTTAAGAAAGGACGATTGTCTCGGGTTCGGGCCACCCGAACCGCCCTCTCTTCATCATACTCCCAGAGAGAGGCCTCATGGCCGATCCCACTTTCCATTAGTGCGAAAACCGACCCCCAATTTCCAGCACCGAGGATCCCCAACCTCATCTCAAAAAATCGGTCTTCGGTTCCGAACCGCTCAGCAGTTTTCGGATATTGGTGGAATGTCTAATCACCACCACCATTCCAGCGATTATGAGGGGAAGGGGCATAATCTGGTAGGATAGTCCGGTCACAACCGGTAGTGAGATTGCCAGGATAATTGAGGCTAAGGAGACATAGCCGAAACACTTCTGGATGAGATACCAGATCAGGAGCGAGACCAAGGTTCCAAAAGGATAGATGATCATCGTCGCTCCGATCAGGGTCGAGACCCCTTTCCCACCCCGGAAGTGGAGCCAGGGAGAGAAACAGTGGCCAAGTACCGAGCAGGGGATGAGCCAGGGATTCAAAAAGATGATCATTGGGATGAGCCCTTTTAAAAGATCGAGAAGAAAGGTGATCTCCCCCCATCGTTTTCCCAGGATCCGGTGGACATTGGTAGCCCCAATATTGCCACTCCCTAACTTCCTGATATCCACTCCATGCACCCTTCCGATTAAAAAGCCGGTTGGGATTGAACCCAACAGGAAGGCGATCAGCGGCCCCATCTCGTCTTCAAAACGATCGGCTGTCCAAAGAATCGGAAATACTCCCTCAGTTTTCTTCTTAGGAATCTGAGATAGGTGGTGGGGAGCTCATCTTTACTGCGGACCTCGAAGAGAGGGGGTCGAGTCCCAACCTGATACAGAGAAAGGATCCGATTACCACCTGGTGGTGGGGGGAGGGAAGTGACGATCTCTTTCAAGGTTTCGTCATCGATCCGCTTCTTCCCCTCTGCATCGGTCTCGATCGCCGCTCGCATCAGTTCTTCTAAGTTCTTTCCGGTTCGGGCCGAGATCGGAATGATTGGCCCATCAATAAGC
>Ga0180300_10001598_pt1 | contig 10546 bp, 10 predicted proteins | sample GuaBasSediGuay15_FD_121798 | JGI IMG/M metagenome (GOLD analysis project Ga0180300, IMG submission 121798) | Subseafloor sediment microbial communities from Guaymas Basin, Gulf of California, Mexico - Guay15, Core 4569-2, 21-24 cm | ecosystem: Environmental > Aquatic > Marine > Hydrothermal... | reverse complement strand
GTGTATAAAATACTTGTTTAAAAAATTAAAAATTAAGCCTCTTCTTTAATGTAGCAATCATAAATGGTAAAACCAAGGTGGCATCAGATTCTATTGTAACAAATCTTGCATCCTCTTTCACCTTTCCCCAACTTATTGCCTCTCTTACTCTCGCACCTGAAAGACTCCCATCGTATTCAAATGCAGTTGTGATATAAACCGAATAATCCAAACCCTCCCTGAACTGATTCCACCATATGGTATGATGCTTTGAAATTCCACCGCCTATAATCAAGGCACCGGTTTTCTTTGCATTAAATACTATATCCGAAAGTTTTTGTTCATCATGAAATAGATTGATGTTGAAATCCCTATGTGTCTGCCAGAAAAACCATAACTGAGAGCCTACTGCTCCATCAAAAAATCCCGGGATAAATATTGGTATTCTATTTTTATATGACCAATATGTTATTGATTCCTCTTTTTTCTCTTCATTTTCAAGCCTCTTTCCTATCTCCCATATCAACTCATAGCCAGATATTTCCATTCTATCATTGTATATCTCATTGTATATTGGTTGAAGTTTTTTTTCTATGATAATACCATAACTATCGTTGGGTATGAGAATATTTCCCAATCTGTTTATCCCTCTTTTATGTAATTCATTATCATTCATAAAGAATTTTCCATGATAATAATCCCTCCATATCCTTGCAAGGTCATGGTCCAATGTGCCATTTGTTGTTATGATAACATCACAGAGTTTTTCTTTAACAATATATTTTATTATACCTCTTACCCCAGTAGCAATTATACATGCGGGGAATGATAGGAATTTTATACAGTCAACATCCCTGCACATCATTTCCAAAATATCAACACCAACTGCGAGTTTCTTTCCAGTAAATCCACCAGCAGCCTTCATCTGTTTTATCATATATTCAATATCCATAGCATCCAGATTGATATCTACCACCCTGTTATCCATCATCTTATCAATCATAATAACTATTATTAGAAGGTAGGTTTAATTATCATTTAATTATCAAATCCATTATCCTCTTATGAATCCATATCTAAGGAATTTTTTGGCATTTCTTGTCGGTGTGATTATTCTTTCATATATAGTCTGGAATCTTGGTATAGATAAAATAGCAGAATCTCTTTCAAAAACGAGAATTGATTACTTTCTCATAGCTGCAATATTTTATTTGATAAATGAATTCTTTGCGTCTCTTGCCTTAAAGATTCCTATAAATGCAGGAATTAAGGATGTAATGTTGGCACATATGTGTGGTATGCTTTACAGCAATGCAACGCCTGGAAGAATTGGTTATTACTATACTGCATTTCCAATAGCAAAAAGAACCAATAAATCAATCTCTGGGAATGTGGGAATTATAACAGTTATACAGGGGGTAAATTTTCTAATAAAAATGATTCTTTGTATAATTGCAATAATATATTTTTCAAAATTACAGCATTACTTTTTGTTTGTATCTGTTATACCAATCATCATATTGATGGTAATATTTCTTGTTTTATATACGGATATCGTCAACAGAATAATAAAAAGATTATCATTAATCAACAAATTTCTTAAAAATGTAGAACTTATGCAGAAGGCGAGCAGAGAGATAGATAACAAAACATTAATGGAAATAATAATTATATCATTTATATCATGGATTTTCATGAGTGCTCAATGGTATTTCATAGCGTATTCACTTGGAGCGCAGATGACATTTATTACTGTTCTATTATTACAGCCATTACTTACAACAGTGATGTTCATTCCAATCTCTCCTGCTGGTTTGGGTATTACAGAAGGTGGTGGTGCTATCCTTTTCAATATATTGAGTCTTAATCAGGCAACTGGTGTTACATTCATCCTTTTAATTAGATTTAATTCAATTATTGTAGATTCTCTTGGAATGATTTTCTCACATAATCCTTCCTCTTAAATCATAGAATGTAGCATCATCTACTTTAACATTTACAAATCTTCCAAAAACATTTTTATTGGTTTTTATAATTATTGGTTTGTATGCAAAATTCCTCCCTATGAATGAATTATCTTTTCCAATCTCTGAAATCAGTGCCTTACCTTCCCATCCTATCCATTCTCTGTTCTTCTCCTTTGCATATTCTATAAAAATTTTATTAACAATTCTTGACCTGTCCTTTGTTATCCTTGTTGGTAATTGTCTCATTTCTTCAGCCTCTGTCCCAGGCCTGAGCCAGAATCTTGATATATTCAACACCTCGGGTTTTATCTCTTTTATCATATTTACTGTATTCATAAAAGCCTTTTCATCCTCCGTGGGAAATCCTACAATCACATCAGTTGATATAGTAATCTTAGGAATCTCCTCTCTGAACCTTGAAACAACCTCAATGAAATCCTTAATCCTGTATTGTCTATTCATATCCTTCAGCACTTTATCATCACCAGATTGTACTGGAATATGTAAAAATTTATAGATTTTTTCATTTTTGTAAATCCCAATCAAATCATCAAGCATTTTTATTGCATGATTTGGAGCCATCATCCCCACTCTAATCATGAATTCCCCATCAATCCTGTAGATTTCTTTTATGAGTTTAGGTAAACCTTTTTTATTTTTAATATCCATTCCATACGCTCCAGTGTCTTGTGCAGTAAGCCATATCTCCCTTACACCATCAGATACCGCCTCTTTCACACTTTCAAGAATATCTTTCATTGGATACGATTTTAATGAACCTCTCGCCTTTTTTACAATACAATAACTACATTTTCCAATACAGCCAGATGCTATTGGTATTATCTCAATAAGTCTATTTTCCCTTATTTTTGGTAATCCTATCCTGCGGACCCCATTAGAAATCCTAACAAACCTCTTACCATTATCTGTTTTTTCAACTGCCTCTACAATATCCTCAATATTTGTGCCAATAAATGAAAATCTTTTAAATACATTTGAGATGTTTGGTTGTACCGATGGCATACAACCCGTAACAACTACCTTTCTTCGTTCCTCATCTAAAACACCCAACCTTTTTAATATCTTTCTCTCAGTTGGAGTTTTTACAGTGCATGTGTTAACAATAATAATATCTGGATTATCTGAGGTGTTGCATAAATCAAAACCAGATTCCATTAGAAGTCCAGCCATATACTCAGAATCCGCCTTATTCATTGCACAACCATAGGTTTCTATACTCACTCTTTTGGTTTTCATAGTATTATTTCTTACTTATTGGCTGTCTTTTATAGGGCTCGGGAATGAACTCTACAGTTGGTGATACTCTCATTGGTTGCGGGTATAAATTCATAAGTTGATATATTTCAACAGGCAGACCTGTTTCTACATTGAGATTAAGATTCTTTAAATCATTAACTGTAAGAGGATAATCATGAGTCCATTTTCCTTCTGTTAATGCATTGCATACCCTCTCTGTATCACTCTCATTCATCTTACCATCCAAAAGACTACAAACAAGATTATGTAATTGATTCATTGCTTTTTGAGCCAAATCATAGTATATGAGTGTTTCATCATCAACCCTCTTACTTCCTTTGATATTCACGGCATTGATTACAGACACGGCTGGATAGGTTTTCATTATTGTGCCCAATTGTGGGTCAACTGGTCCAAGAACAGCGTTTTCATCCATAATGATCTTATCAGCTGCTAATGCAATTAATGTACCGCCAGACATTGCATAATGCGGCACCAAAACCCTCACCTCTGCTGGATGTCTCTTTATGGCATTTGCAATCTGTGTTGCTGCCAAAACCAAACCACCTGGTGTGTGAAGTATTAAATCTATTGGAACATCATCTGGTGTCATTCTTATTGCCCTCAAAACCTGTTCACTATCCTCAATCGTTATAAATCTGGAAAATGGTACTCCCAAGAAACTAAAACCCTCCTGTCTATGAATCATTGTAATTACCCTTGCATTTCTCTTCTTTTCTATCTTTCTTAGAAGTATGTTTCTCTTTACCTCCAATATCTTCTGATTTATGATGGGTATAAAGAATACAAAGAATATGAATATCCATATAAAACCAAACCAATCAATTTCCACCATGATATTATAATATATAGATTCAAAGGATAATACTTGGAAAATAAATATTACATCATTGTAATTAGTTCTACCATTCTCATAGAATAACCAACCTCATTGTCATACCATGCAAGCACCTTTATGAAATTTCCTCCAATAACCATTGTACTCTGAGCATCAAATATGCAGGATGCTCTACTTCCAATAACATCACTGCTTACCAATGGTTCTTCACTATATTCCAGAATCCCCTTTAAATATCCTTCACTTGCCTCTTTCATCGCCTTATTTATCTCATCCTTTGTAACATCCCTTTCCAACTCTGCTACCAAATCAATTAGAGAACCATCAGCCACAGGAACCCTGATTGCTATTCCATCCATCCTCCCCTGAAGTTCGGGAATTACCTTGCCAGTTGCTGTTGCGGCACCTGTTGTTGTGGGTAGTATGTTTATAGCCGCTGATCTTGCCCTTCTCAAATCATCATGAGGCCCATCCAAAAGGTTTTGGTCGGAGGTATATGCATGCACAGTTGTCATAAAACCCCTCTTAATGCCAAATCTGTCATTTAAAACCTTAACAACCGGAGTTAGACAATTTGTTGTGCAAGAGGCATTATCTACAATCCTGTCTCCATTTTTTATAGCATCTTCGTTAACCCCAATAACAACACTATTAATTCCATCACCCTTGCTTGGAGCGCTTATAATTACCTTTTTTGCACCCGCCTTCAAATGTTTTGATGCATTTTCCTTATCCCTAAATCTCCCAGTAGATTCAACAACAACATCTATATCCAACTCATGCCAAGGAAGATTTTCAGGATCCCTTTCTGCAAATACCTTTATCTCCTTTCCATCAACTATCAGTGCATCATCCTTAGCCTTAACATCTCTATCGTATTTCCCATGAATGGAGTCATACTTTAATAGATGTGCCAGTGTTCTTGGATTTGTTAAATCATTTACTGCTATAAAATCTATATCATCTCTCCCAAATCCAAGCCTAAATATTGTTCTTCCTATTCTTCCAAACCCATTTATAGCTACCCTAACCATTTAAACACCTCCTTTAAGGATTTATAATCATATTAGAATTTAATATTGAAAACCAAAATTATTTATATGCAATTGATAAAGGGCCCGTAGATCAGTCTGGAAGATCGTCCGCTTGGCATGCGGGAGGCCTCGGGTTCAAATCCCGACGGGTCCATATTCAGCCTTTAGAAAAGTAGCTCAAAATGGCTCGGAGGGGTTGGTAAGTCAGAGAGATGCCCTTACAAAAATCAATTTTGGTGTTTGTAATGAAAATTCTTGGTCTGGATATTGGAGGTGCAAATACAAAGATAGCCGTTCTCGATAATAATAAAATAGATGAAGAATTGCACTACTTTCCAATCTGGAAGAGAAAGGATGAGCTTGAATTGTTTATAGGAAAAATAGTAAATAGATTTTTACCAGATAAGATCGCCCTGACCATGACTGCCGAGATTTCAGATGCATTCTATAACAAGAGGGAAGGTGTTAGATTTATTCTAAACGCTGTGAAAAGGAATTTCAGAATAAAAAATGAGATTTATGTTCTGACAACAGATGCAGAATTAATATCTCTCAAGAAAATAAAAGAAAATTACATTAATATTGCTTCTGCAAATTGGACTGCAACAGCAAGATATATAGCTGAGAATTACAGGACTGGTATTTTAATTGATATTGGTAGCACTACCACTGATATAATACCCATAAAGGATGGTAGAATAATTGCAAAAGGAAAAACAGATATGGAGAGGCTTCAGAATAATGAATTACTTTATAGTGGCGTACTCAGAACAAACGTTGCAACAATTGTAAATTCAATACCTGTGAGAAAAAGAAAAACAGGAGTATCTTCGGAATATTTTGCAATAACTGCTGATGTATATAGGATTCTCAATGATATAACGGAAAAGGAATATATCTGTGAGACCCCCGATGGAAGGGATAAGGGAATCGACAAGTGTATGGCAAGACTTGCAAGGGTGGTATGTGCAGATACGGAAATTTTAAATAAGAATGATATTAAAGAAATTGCAACCCATCTGAAAAAAATGCAGAAGATGGTGATAGAGGATGCAATAAAAAAGGTCTCGGATAGAACAAAAATCAATAATGTGTTTATCTGTGGTATTGGGGGTTTTCTTGCAGAGGAGGCTGCAAATGATGCCGGTATGTTGGAAATACACAAAATTAATATAAGTACTGCGTCCGCTCTTGTAAAGATTCTGAAATCGGAATCTACTTCAATATGACCTCAAATGTAAACCACGCCCAGAGTATTAGACCAACAACCAACACCAAAAATGCAATTATATCCTTCTGTGTTACATCATCTCTAAACCTGATTCTCTCCATTTTAAAAACCTATATATTTTTATATTACTTAGAAGATATATTAATTTATATATAATTTACATAATTGATTTAATTTAAGCAACAAAACAAAAACGGGGTGAAAAAATGGAAAATAAACTTAAGATTGGATTACTAATTTTGATGTTTTTAATCACCAATAGTTTTGTATATGCTCAGGCAATAGGTAGTGAGGCAACTACGATCATGAATGCAATGGCATGTCTGATGTGCAGGATAATGCAGATAATCTATTTCATAATTGCGTTTGTTGCTACCCTGATGATAATATTTGCTGGTATAAAGTGGATAACATCCGCAGATGACCCATCAGCAAGGGCTGCTGCAAAGACGCAGGTATTTCATATCCTGATCGGTCTTATGATAGTATTATTGGCTGCATATCTGGTATCGTTTGTTGTAGTTGCAGCATTCTTGGGTGGAAGGGGCATGCAGATTCTTAATCCAGTGGATTTATTGATTAGTGGTTGTGAAGAGATATGCACTATACCTACTTAATTTTAATTATTACTTAATTTTATTTTTATAATTTTTTCATCAAGAGTTTTATAATTATTTTCACATCTCCTCTGTATTTGATTTCCTTCATTACCCTCCCTACAAGAAAGTTCAGTGCCTCCATTTTCCCTTTTTTATAATCAGATACCGCATTTTTATTCTCTTCAATTATCTTTTCGACTATTCCATCAAGAAAATCCTCACCAGAAATCCTACCCATCGCCTCTTTTTTAACAATTATCCCTGGATTTTCTCCAGTATCAATAACTCTCTCAAGCAACTTCTTTCCAGTGGTTTCAGTAATCTCATTAGTTTCAATAAGTTTAAATAACTCAATAAGGATTTCTGCATTAAGTTTTGATTCCTTCAACTCTATACCTCTATAGTTCAATTGTCTCAAAACCTCACGAGAAATCCAGCCTGCAGCCATCCTTGGATTTACTTTACCCATGTTTATAACATCCTCAAACAGGTCTGCAATATCCTTTTCTTTGGTAAGTATCCTTGCATATTTCTCAGGAATTCCGTAGGTCTCAATAAATCTCCTTCTTCTTCTCTGTGGTGTTTCTGGCAGTTTTATTGATTTTATATAGATATCATCGAATACAAGCGGGGGTATATCGGGGTCAGGTATATACCTATAATCCTCTGCAGTCTCTTTTATTCTTAAAGGTGTGGTAATCATTGACTTTTCATTATACCCTCTCGTCTCTCTTTTTACCTTTACGCCTCTTCTTCGCATGTTATTCTGCCTAATAATCTCATACTTTATAGCCTTATAGGCACCTTTTATTGAATTTATATTTTTTATCTCCACCCTCGACCCCCCCTCCAAGGAAATATTGACATCTGCCCTCATTACACCGCCCACATCAATAATTCTCTCAGTATATCTTAAAAGATTTATCAATTCCTTAAGAAACTCCCTTGCATCCTCTGGTGAATTCATATCTGGAGCAGTTACTATCTCAACTAATGGAACACCAGACCTGTTATAATCAACCCTACCTGTTAACAGATCATACCTTCCTGGATCTTCTTCCAAATGAATCTCCCATATACCAACATTACCAAGTTTTCCATTTTCCCCCATGGGTTCTGATGTTCTCTGATAACCAGAAGGCAAATCTGGATAACTATAATGTTTTCTCTTCACGAATATATTCCTCTTTACCGTCTTGCAGTTTAGAAGTTTTGCAATCATTACTGTCGATTCCAGTGCATATTCATTGATTGGATATGGTTTTGCACCTGGCATCCCAGTACATACGGGACATACATTAACATTTGGCTCATCAATCTCATAATAATTTGTGGGGCACTCACAGAATAGTTTTTGTTTTGTCTTTAATGGAACATGAATCTCAAGACCTATCTTAACATTTGATTTGGTATTTGTCATCTTATTTTTATTTGAAAATCAGAATCTCTGGTTTAAATATCAATATCAAACCAAGAGATACCATTATGATGCCTCCAAAAAGTTTCAATATCCTTCCCTGCCTTTCAGTCAATCTCTCCGATTTGAATGAATATATGAAACTACCAAGTATTGCGAACAATGGAATTATATATACAAGACCATAGAATGCGGTGAAGAATATATGTGTTAACCCTATTGGCTCAGGATAATTGTTAAGGAGTACCTCTATATACTCTACTGGCAATATAAATGTACATCCCAGTTCTATGATATTTACCATTATTGCCAAGATAAATGTTGCAATTACAGCAAATATGATTTCTCTTTTTGATTCTGCTCTCCTCAAACCTTGTACTATTCTTCCTATTCTGCCAAATATTCTGTTTCTTTTATCATCAGACATAGTCAGGGATATACCTCTTCCAAAAAAGAAGAAATCCTTTATGTTTATAATACCCGCAATTATTGCTATAAGTCCGACCATAAGTCTCATAATATCCTGAAATTCACTCAGCATTGTTGCTCTAACAATAAGTAAGAGCATTATAAAAAGAAAATACATAAAGCCAGATGTTAGAATAAATACAGAACCTATTAGGAGCATTTTCTTTCTTGACCTCGTGTATGTAAGCAATGATAACAGGAATGCGAGAACAGCAAAGGCACATGGGTTGAATCCATCAATCAGTGCTATTATAAATGTAAAACCGGGGAAGGAAAAACCCTTTGCAAATCCTATTATGTTTTTTTCAGAAAGATTCTGAAGGATGACGAATAGAGAGGCAATTACTAATAGTGATAAACCACTAATCCAGTATCTTGAATGTACTTTATTTCTGAATATTATATATACCAAACCATAGATTAGAAACACAGGTATTATCAATTCAAATATTCTACTTTCAGGAGATGGTGTTGGTTTTTTAAGTCCCTCCACGGGCATATCTGGAATCCATGACTCAATAATCTCACCTGTTCTTGCATTGACCTTTGCAACAACATTTGGATAATCTATATTAGAATTTATTCTATCTGGAGACCACCAGCCAACCAAATAGGTCTCATTTATCAGATACACACTATATTTGGATTCAGGATATTCCTCCAATAATTTACTGACACTTTCATCTCTTTTGGATATCTTCAATACCTCACACTCACACATCAGTGGAGCCAAATCCATAAGTTTCCTTATTTCATTCTCTATCTGATTTGAATAACCATAATATGCCTTATATGCATCATACCATTCCAGAGAACCCTCTTCTTCAGTAAATCCTATAAATACCTTATCACCAATAAATGTTCTTGGAACACCAACGGGTATTGTATTATAATCACTACATAATTTCTTAAATAGATCCTGGTTTTCTGAAGCAATGATATAATCAACATCAAGGCGGGGATATTTCTCCTCAAGATTTCTCAGGAAGATTTTCTCCTTTGCACAGTGTGGACATGTAATGCTGTAACAGAAGTATATAGTAACCTTACTAATATTATTATTGTATGAATTTTGGTTATTGGCATAAGCAGAATAGGAGATTTCAGAAAATAGGAATATCAATAAAAGCAGAATTGAGATAGATAATGAAATAGATAGTATAATAGGTAATATACGAGATAATACATTTTTTATTTTTATATCTCCTTCCATTTTTACCAATAAAACGGAAATGTCTTTTTTATGAATTTTATCAGGTATCCAATATTATCCTTCGGGTGCATAATTACCAAAAACAGTGCAGATAAAAATAAAATAATCAAAAATCCAATAAGCCAATCCCTATTCTTGAATCTCTTTTTGAATTTAAAATTTGAATATATTACATATGAAAGTAGATAAATAAATATTATAATATAAACAATAATGTCCGCCAGAAGTGATGTTTGATACGGAATAACAACACCATTTTCTCTTTTTAGAGGTTTAAAACTCTCCAAAATCGTACCAGTTCTTGAATCTATTTTTGTTAAGATATTTGGATAATTCAGCAAAGATAACCTTGTATTGTTCCACCATGCAACAAGGTAGATACCATTACTCAGATTTATAGTTGCAAATGAATCTGAATTGTTTTTCAGAAAATTATTTACTAATGGGTCATTCTTTGATATTTCTACTGCTTTGTTTGGGGTTATATTTAATGTTATATTATTTCTATTTCTTATTCTTATT
>Ga0180300_10001597_pt1 | contig 10547 bp, 5 predicted proteins | sample GuaBasSediGuay15_FD_121798 | JGI IMG/M metagenome (GOLD analysis project Ga0180300, IMG submission 121798) | Subseafloor sediment microbial communities from Guaymas Basin, Gulf of California, Mexico - Guay15, Core 4569-2, 21-24 cm | ecosystem: Environmental > Aquatic > Marine > Hydrothermal... | reverse complement strand
CACCTCCTTAGGGTTTAAGGGCGGTAAAGGAATAGGATTCAGGTGGGGAACGTGTTTTCCATTTCATCCATTCAATAATGGCAGGATGATGTCCATTCTTGAGATACCGGTTACCATCATGGATATATCGGTTACTCCGGACAGGAATGGGTGGAAGAGGTGTCTTGAGGTCATCAATACGGTGGAGGAATACGGAGGAGTTCTAACTCTGTTATGGCATCATACCGTATTCAATGAGAAAGAGTATCCCGGAATGAGAGAATTATATGAGAAGATAATCAGTACCTGCAGGGAGAAAAATGGATGGATAACCAACGCATCCAGTATAGCCAAATGGTGGTTAAAAAGGGAGTTAGATGGAGGAGGGGTTGAGTATGTCAAAAGTAGAACTTAAAGTTGCGAGAGAAGAGGATGCCGAATTGTGGGATCGGCTTGTCGAATCCTCTCCACATGGCACTATCTTCCACACCTGGAAGTGGCTCAAGATAGTGGAGAAGCATACCGACTCCAGGCTTTATCCGATAATTGGTTTTAAAGGTACTGAACCGGTAGCACTAATTCCGCTATTTTATCAAAAGAGATTCGTTCTAAGGATGATATTTTCACCACCCCCTCATGTGGCCATTCCTTTTTTGGGCCTTCTAATGGTAAACTATGATCAGCTAAAGCAGAACAAAAAAGAGTCAAATCTCATGGAATTTCAAAAAGAACTGGATCACTTTTTAAGCGATGAAATCAAGCCCAATTACGTGAACCTCGTCCATCCACCCGATTTTATAGATGTAAGACCCTTTGTATGGAGTGGCTATAATGCTGTCCCAACTTTTAATTATGTTTTTGATCTTTCGGTTGGAAAAGAGAAGCTATGGGAGAATTTAAAAAAGCATACAAGAAAAAATATTAAGAATACGTCTGAAAATTTGAAAATATTAAAAGGGTCCAGAGAAGATTTAAGAGTCATCTATTATCAGCTTGAGGAAAGATACCAGGAGCAAGATAGAAAACTGAAAACCCGGCTTGAATTCCTGGAGGATATATACGATTGCTTCAAAGAATGTATGCACATAATTGTTGCTGAAATGGATGGAGAAGTTGTTGGTGGACTTGTTGACTTAGTTTACAGGGATCGGATGTATAGCTGGATAGGAAACGCGAAAACAAGAATTAAAGGCATCTATCCTAATGACTTGCTCATCTGGGAAAGCATGAGGTACGGTTGCACAAATGGTTATAAAGTGTTTTATGAAATTGGAGCCAATACACCGAGACTTATTAGGTATAAAGCAAACTTCAATCCAGACTTAAGTGTGAATTTTACCGTTAAAAAAAGTTCTAGGGTTTCCAAAATAGCAGAAAATATATATAGCAAGTTCAGGAGTTTTTTATGAATGTTCTGTTTATAACCTCTTGGTACCCCCGTGAGGATAACCCTGTGTCTGGTGTTTTTGTGAGAGAACACGCAAAGGCTGTGTCATTGATTGATCAAGTTGTAGTCCTACATGGATATCAAAGCGATAAGGTAAAGAGATTATATGAAGTTGATATCGCGATTACTTTCCAGAGAAATCAAGATACATATTAGAACGATTTAGCCCCAAAGTTGTGGGAAGACAGCTACATGAAACTTACTTAGAAGTAATCAAAAGAGGAGTATGAAAGAACGTATCAAATGCCGTTCGTACCTATCTGATATTCTCTCTTTTCTCTCCATCTTGAAAAACAAACTTTATTGCAATACAGAGGAGATAGTGTATATAAAGGATGATGAAAATATTCCTTATATCCGTCCGGGGCTTCAGATAGTGATTAAAAAAATATCCAGCTCAGGAGAATTTGAGAAATATGCCAGTATCGAGGAAAAGCTTGCGAAAAATAGGACAAAGTTTAAGTATTTTTTGAAGTATAGGTGCAATATGTACGTAACTCTACATAAGAATAATATAACAGGATATTATTTTGTGTGTAAGATTTTGGATTTTAAGCCCTATCCCTACAATAAATTACCCCTATTTCAGGGAGAGAAAAGCCATTATATTTTCTTTTGCCATACTTTCAGTGAATACAGGGGAAAGAATATTTATCCATACGTGCTGACGCAAATCTGTAAAGACGTTGAAAAAAATTCGGGAGTGGTACTTATATCCACAGATGTTAATAACATATCATCTCAGAAAGGGATTGAGAAGGCTGGATTCAGAAGGTTATGCATTCTAAAATATAAGAATATAGCGAATATCTGTAAGTATAGAGTTGAATATCTTTAAGGAGCAAAATAAATTTAGTGGGAGCGATAAAATGGAGTGTGCGAGGTTTGTATATAACAAGCTTGGACCTGGGAGGTTAATTTAGAGGGTGTGTGGATGAAACGGACCTTATTGTTTTATACGATATTCTTTATGCTGTGCATGCTTATAATGAGATTGAGTGGCTTATTAAGTAAAATAGCGGTGGCAAGATATATTTCGCCATACGAATACGGGATAATTACGCTAATCACCATCTCACTGCCCGCCATGTTCCAGTACATCACTAATTTCTGTTTATATGATATTCTTTCCCACTCAAAAGAGGGGAGAAATTATTTCGGGTTTGCAATACTATTCACTTTGACAGGGGCAGTGCTCATTGTATCTGGCGTCTTCTTGTTCCATGAAGCATTTTTCAATTTTTTAAACTTACCTCTTGACTCCTGGAAGATTTTATTCCTGGCATTCACCCTGTTCTTCGTTCCTACGGTGATAATAGGAGATATAATAGGATTGTATAGGGGGCTAAAAAAGTATGCCAAGGCGAGCGTATTATCATCATTACCCTCTGTATTGAAATTATCTTTGATACTGACCGTAGTATGTATATTAAGTCGTGCGGATTTTATTTTTGTGCTCATAATTTTTGCGATTCCTTCCTTAATCGCATTGTTTATCACTTTAATAAAAGACAGGAAGATCATAGTATCATCTTTGAACTTCATGCTCCCATCTAAAAAGATATTCTTCTTCGGAACATCTATCTTCGTTGTAAATTTGTTTGGAGGATTAAATCAGATATTCAATAAGATAGTCGTGAGTCATGACCTCGGCGTGGTATGGCAGGGATACTTTGACGTTTCCCTCACTCTCGTAGCGATACTCTCTTTTCCCCTTGTAGCGATGCAATTCATCTCAATTCCTGAGGCTACCAGTGCGGAGAATGAAGGAGAAGCTCTCACACATGGGGATCTGAAGGAGGTTATAAGAGGTCTTTTCTCATTTCTTATATTCTGCACCATATTGCTTTGTTTTTACAATCAGGAATTCGTAGAGCTGCTCTTCGGGCACAAATACCTTGCTGCTGCCGGCTATGTCCCTATTCTTGCAGTCGGCTACATATTTCTGTTTGTGCAGCAATTCTTAGCCTATATGAACGTCTCATCAAGAGACCCGAAAGAATACAAGCCACTTATGTATGTCACTCTCATCTGTCTGGTTGCATCACCTCTTGTAACTCATGTCTTTATAAAACTCACGGGGTTTCTGGGTGCGTATATTTCTTTTACATCATTTTTAATAATATATACTACAGCTACGATATTAAGCTCACCGGATTTATCACCAGTTCGTGCATTATTCTATAAAATAGATAGGCTTATCATCGCCTCTCTTGTTACATCTTTATTTCTTTATTTATTTGGCGAGATATCCTTCTCCTGTGGAGTTATCTTATCCTCCATCATATTTACACTTCTCATATTCTTCCTATATCTGGATAAAAGACTGATAATAGAGATGTTTGTGGTAAAAGAGATTTGAAATACCTATCTCATCTCCAAAACGATATCTCTCATCTCTCCCGGTTCCAGGTCTGTGCTCACATAATAAACGCATTTATCCCCGGAGCGCGTTTTTCTTGATATTTCAGCATTTTTAACCGTATACTCGGCAGTTCCGGGCACTTCCACCTTAAACGTCACACCATGCACCGCCTCTTCATTCTCATTTTTCACTGAGATTGTAGTTTTACTTCCATCATCGTTTCCTGAAACAGTTGCAGAGACATTCTGTAATAACAGGAAATGCTTTGCAATTTCATAAGGCGTGGTGAAGTTCATTCCTTTCTCTTTCGCATATCTTATCACGCTCATCGTCTCGTTTATATACTCAGGTCTGCACGCTTTTTCAGAATCCCATAAGAACACACACGAGTCCTCATTTTTAATAACCGAATCAATGACAGCTTTCCATGCGGTCTTGTAGTCATCATAGAAGTAAGTCGCCCCTCCTATTACAGGCTCTGAAACGGGGAGTAAAACCACCCCGGTCCTATCACCACAATAGTAAGTTAGCTCAGGATGTCTGAGCCCTTCTTGGAAGTATATATCAAAAGCAGGTATTATCCTCTTTGCCACTAAAAACGTCAGATTCTGGTCGGCAAACACTTTCACCGTATCAAGCTCGTATCGTAAGTCTTCTGGCATGAAGCCATCAATCTCAATCCCGTACTTCTTCACTGCGTTTTCTTTTATCTCTTTTATCTCCGCCTGAACTGTTATATTACATCCTTCTACCCTCTCACACCCAATTATGTAAGCACCCTCTTCCAGTAGCTTCTCCATTCTGCTCGTATTTATCTCTGCATCCCGCATCCTTATGGCTTCAGTATAACCGGTTACACCCGCTTCTCTGAATCTTTTATGTGCGTTAAGTATTACATCAAAATCCTCTTCAGAGCTTGTATTAAGTGAATTAATATGGCTCACCAGTATCATCGGTATCTCACCATCTGGGTATGGGTACAGCGATACCAAAGAGTAACGCTCTATGTTCTTCTCTGCTCTTTGCTCATCACCTATGGATATCCACTGGGTCACATGCATTGATTCTGATGGCAGCAGAGATTCACTTAGATGCATGGAGACCTCATAGTAAGAATAATTTATATCAGTAAGCCCTGTATAGGTTATTTCATCGGGATATGGCGCGGTTTTTTCAAATTTGATGTAAATACCCTCTTTACCATTATTGATAAACATCCTGTTGAACCTGAGCTTCTTTAATGGAACCTCATCCTCAGATGGGTATATAGTCCTCTTTTTTGCAGGTTCATTATCAAGCCTGAATGAGAAATACCTCATCGGTGAGAAGTATGCCATAGTAATATCTGGATTCATAATTGAGTCGTTTATCCAGTCATTCGAGAGAATGATCTCTCTCTTCATTGCTCTATCAAAGAATGTGTATTTCACCGTCAAAGTTGCCCAGTTTTCTCTATTGCTTATATCCTTTAACACAGTCCTGTATGTTATCTCATTCTTCCCTAATATCACAGATGGAAAAGAAATCTCGTGCAACATATAGCCATTAGCTTGCCCCATATAAGAGCCACTGTCCCATGTAATGATAATGTAATCATAATAAATACCTTCATCACCAAGGAAATTAACCGTTTTATTGCCTATATACTGTATTGCGGGATTTGTCTTACCTATCCTCATCTTATAATAATCAGTCTCAACCAGATAGCTATCACCGGCATCTTTTATCAGCGCATCATCTGCGAAGTTCAGTTGTTGTGTTATATTAGCTCTATGCACGGGATGGGCGATGTATTTATAGACGGAGAAGTACCCGGCAGATGAGTATATCTTATCAAGCTGCCTGTTGTGGTCTATCATCAGGTGCTCGGGCTTTTCACCGAAGTTGCGTATCGTTCTCTTTGATACAATCAGGTATTTGACACCGAAGGTTGCATAAAGGTCATCCGCGTGCTTCTCACTGTTCATATTGAAACATACGCTGTATTGATCAGTATTAAAGTGTCTTGACTCAGAACCATGTGCTACTGTTGTTACACTTGGTGGGATTTTGTTCCCGTATACACTAATCATGTGCCGGTATCCCAGACCAGCGCAACCTTCATCTGGCATACCAATACCACTAAGCCAGCTCAAGCCCGTTCTTTCATACTCAGGTCCACTTATTAATGGACGATAGTATATGTTAGCTATCACTGGCAGGACCACAACAGAAAGGAATACTCCCAGCAGAAGCATACCAGCAAAAAACTTTTGAAAAATCCCCTTCATGTGAGGTTCTACTTTTGCTTTTGCATGATAGAATCCCAGAGCTGCAAGAACCGGAATTATCACAAAGAAATACCCGATTTCTCTTGTACCTCTCTCACCTGACATGTATCCCGAGAGAATGGTAACAGCCGCTACTGCAAAGAGCATACATAAACCTTTCCGGTTCACCTTAAAAATACCTGAAATCGCAAGAACAACGTGTACCGGACCCAGCCAGAACGGTGTGTATGTTATCGAATGAGAAACATGCCTTATACTTCCGAGGATCGGGACTGAAAGAAACTTCTCTGAAAGTTTCAGCTTTATTCCACTGGCTTTGATTTTGTGGTGTAAAAACATCAAAAACCTGCACGCTGCATAAATTGCAAGACATATAAGCACGACATATAACGGGTTCAGGTCAAGGAAGATCTCGTCATAAAACATCTTGGCAAGCTCATCTGCAAAAGGCACGTGCAGATCAGAAGTTAAGAAGTCTCCAGCAGAGACCAGAATTCTTCCCTTGTCTATGTACTGGGGGTGCACATGAGGAAACAGGTGCATCGTTATGATGTAAAAGAACATCAAGCTCCCTGTTGCAATATACGAATCTCGATGCAGTTCTCCGCACAAAATCGCATATACGAAGAGATAGGCGATGGTTAGCATCAGCAGGAACATATAGGTGCCTGTATGTGTGAAACAGAGGATAAATATGAATACATTTATCAAAAGAGTTCGTTTCCATAGGGATATTTTCTCTTCTATCAGAATAAAATAAATTATAAATATAAGAAAAGGCATTACGATTGTTCGTGTCTGATAAGCGACAACATCTGAGCACATGAGCGGTATAGACAGAAGAAAAACCACGGAAAGCAGTGCTTCATCCCCTGAAGAAGTAAATACCCTTGCATAGGAGAAATACAGCGTTATCAGTATGAGCATAACTGCAAAAGGCAGTATCCGCGAGAGTTCAAGCATATCCATTCCTGTTATCTTCGCTACAATGGAGCCAAAAAGCCAGAGTCCAAAAGGGTAATCATAGGTCAGATAACCTTCTTCAAAGCAATACGTATAAAACCGGGATAACGAGTTCACACTGCTGAGCATACGTGTCATAAACAGATGACCATAAACATCGGTTCCATAAGGTATGGGAATTATCCAGGTGGGAAGAACGAATGCCAGAATCAGCAGTGAGCATAGCAGGAAAAGGAATACACCTCTGCTTTTTGTATTTGCATGAATTTTGGCGTGTATATCCCGTCTCAGGCTCATGACCTCTGCCCCTATTATAAATCAGTAATCTTGTTAAATAAACTAATTCTTCACCCGAATAATCACCCAAAGGTGCGCAACAATCCCCTAATCCTATTTTATCAAACATCTGTCCGGGTTTTATCCATCATTGATTAATTTATTTTTGAATATTATAAGTATTTATTCAGTGGATGGTTACCTTTATATACACTCCTCCAACAAGAATTATCATAACCATGACCGGACCGAAAGATATAAGTGAAAAAAGCATAAAAAGAGGGCAAATGCACTTGAAACCACACACTACTGGAATTTTCTTATTATTTCTTTTAATATTACTTCTTGGAGTCGGTACATCAACCGTCCAGGCACTCACCCACCCATGCCTTATCTTCAACGACATAACCGAAACACCAGGATACCAGCACAGAACGGAATCTCCGTGGTCGAGCTGGGAGGCGAGTATTATTAATTCTGCAAACAGCGCTTTATCAAAAAATTTCTCTGATCCAAATTGGAGGATGTATTCTCAAGCAGAGGCTGCCAGAGATTTAGGGTTGGCTTATCAAATTACCAAAGATACGACTTATGCCGAAAAGGCAAAAGAGGCTCTTTTGAATTTGGATATAGCAGATATTCCTTATAAAACCAGTAAAGCATGGGGAGTGCTTGGGTATTCCCTCTGTTATGACTGGGTTCAACCATATCTTGATCCAGCAAGCGATGAAATCATTAGAGATAAACTCGCTATACTTGCTGATGAAGTATATTATGACTTGAATGATGGTGGCACAAATCCTCATTATATAGCTTTTCATGACTACCACGCACGAGCATATCCGGCAATGGGCATTGTTAGCTGCGTGCTTTCTGATTATACGAATCCCAATAATATATCATTAAATTCTACACCTTCAGATTGGTACAGGGTCGGGACAGATTATCTTTTTGAAAATAATCTATTACACGACTGGAACAGGTCTTTACTGGCGATGCGATACGATTTGGAAGGTGGTGAAGCTTCAGGTGAGGGTTACAAAAGATATGAAATTGATGAGTTTATGTGGTGGTTCCAAGTATATAGCCATTTCACCGGAAGAAATATTTTTGATGATTATCCAATGGCCAAGAAGATAATGGTCGCTGAACTCTGGGAGTCCTTACCAAACAGATATCACATTAATTTTGCCACTGCTGGGCAATATCGAATTGCCTGGCACAGAGGTATAATGAACCTGTTGGATGACGATTATAAGTCTTATCTGCTTAACCATGATGATATTATAAGCTCTTCCAACATATTACATTATATGCCTACAGTACGTGAAGCAAATAATCGGCTTTTATATTTGGTCTATGATGACTACAGCAGTATTCCAAGGAGGAATCCTGAATGGACAAGCCATTTTAGTCTTGAACCTGATGCCCTTCTGCAGGTGTTCAGAGGCTCCTGGCAAAATGATAGCGACTGGTTATCTTTGATAACCTGGAATATGGTAGTGGAGTCGTGGAGATCTATGGCGCATCACGACCAGCTTAGCTTTGAGTATTACAGCAGAGGGGATCTGCTTCTCGCAGATGGTGGAGAGGATAAATATGTTCTTGATAGGTATTATGGGTCATATCCCATTTATCATAACACAATAATGATAGAAGATCCAAGAACTCCTTTTGGGGCAAGTTCATGGGCAGACAGTCAGGCAAGAGGGATGTATAAAGGAGATGCAAATGGTTTAACCACTCCAGCATATATTAGAAACTTGATTAATACAGCATGGATGGAATTGGTGGATGCAAATGGAACCATTGAGAAAGTAATTGGAAACTCGTCGGCTTCTGCACAATCTCTCTCTTCTTCAATTGAGTATGAGAGAAATGTTATTTACCCAGAAAAAGATTACTTTGCCATCATTGACAGGTTAGAGGGTAGTGAACCCTGGGTTTATAGAAACGTATTTAGACCAACAAGTTTGAATATAACACCTTCCACTGGAACAACTGAGTCGGAAGTAGGGCATGTAAACATAGACCTGACCATAGGAAGTACACCATACGACTGGCTGTCCCTACCATACAAAACAGAAACTCCAACTGGAATAACCACAAACTCAATCAGATGGAACACCACAAATCCATACGGAAACGAAGTTAACATGCATCTCTTCTCATCTCCAGCATCTGAAATTAGAGTTACCAGGCATGTTACAAGGATTGCAGGTAGTGGCTCGAAATCTGAGGTTTTTCTACCTCTTGTTTACTTCAGATCCAATGAAACCAATGACCTGTACAGAGTGACTGTATTGCTTGCAAGATATCCAACGGAAGAAGAGAAAATACCGGAGAATATCGCGGTTACAGGAAACGGAACAGCAGTTAAAGTTACCTCCTCAAATTACATTGATTTCATATACACAGGAAACGGAACTTCCTCTTTTGGAGACATAACAACAGATGCAAAAACATTATTCCTGAGAAAAACAACACAACCCTCTGAATATACTTTTATGGAAGGCTCGTATATTAACTACTCTGGCTCACCTTTATTTGAAGTATCCAGTAAGATTGACTACCTGACTTTAAAGAAAACAGGAGAAAACATAACATTTCATATAAAAGGCACAGGGACTGTAAACATAACCCTATACCAGATGAATCCATCTGTAAGTTATCAGGTAAAAAGAGATGGGATAACTTACTCAAACTGGGTATTAACTGATGATGGGAGGATGATAATCACCACAGGATTGAGTGAGCATACTTTTGAGATAGAACAGACAACACCAGACACCACTCCGCCATCTATATCTAATATCACACCAACAAACATAACCTCTAATTCAGCAACCATAACATGGCAGACAAACAAACCAGCAGATTCTCTTGTCAAATATGGGACTTCTCCAAGGGACTATTCGCTCCAGAAATATGACTCCTCTCCTGTAATGTCCCACTCAATAACCCTTACAGACCTATCCCCAAATACAACTTATTACTTCGTTGTGAACTCAACAGATGCAGGTGGAAATACAAACCAGAGTAGTGAATGTACTTTCTCAACAACTGCCGAAGCTGAAGATAAAACACCACCCTCAACAACACTCACCCTCACACCACAACCAAGCGAAAGAGGCTGGATTAACTCCATACCGGTGGTGGTCACCTTCTTTCGCAGTGACAGCTCTGGTGTTGCTTATACCAATTATTCTCTCGTATCGCAGACGGGTCCGTGGACGACGGTAAATAT
>Ga0180300_10001596_pt1 | contig 10547 bp, 6 predicted proteins | sample GuaBasSediGuay15_FD_121798 | JGI IMG/M metagenome (GOLD analysis project Ga0180300, IMG submission 121798) | Subseafloor sediment microbial communities from Guaymas Basin, Gulf of California, Mexico - Guay15, Core 4569-2, 21-24 cm | ecosystem: Environmental > Aquatic > Marine > Hydrothermal... | reverse complement strand
TAATTTTAACAGGATTTTCTTTACAATAATCTTTTAAATTCGTCATAATTTATGTCTCCGCAAATACCAAAACTTACATTATCAAAATTTACCTTCTCTGCTTCCATCATAATTTCATCATAAGTGACAGATTGAAGCTTCTTGATAACCTCATCAAAAACCTCCACATAGCCCCTCCTATGATAAGAAACAGCATTTCTTTCACTTCTTGAGAGAGAACTCTCAAGTTTTAGCAGAGAATTCCCTATTAAATACTCTTTTCCCCTTTCTATTTCATCTTTTTTTACACCTTCCTTAGTTATCCTTGTAAGTATCACTTTTATCTCGTTAACTACCTTTCCAACGTTTTCCTTTGATGTAGCAAAGTATATAACTCCTGCACCTGTATCCTTATAGGATAGAGTAAAGGTATATATAGAATAAACAAGTCCTAACTCCTCTCTTATCTTAGAGTAAAGCCTTGAAGACATTCCTCCACCAAGTATAACTGTGTATAAAAGAGAAGAGTAATAATCTGGGGATACAACTGAAGGAAATGGAAATCCAATTGAGATATGAACCTGCTTTGTATCTTTCCATTTTACACTTATACCTTTTTTAAATTCAGGAGCTTTAGGAGATGAGTTGAACCTGGAGTTCTTGCTCTTTTTATCTATCTTTTCTTCAAGAATGCTTTTAACCTTGTCAAATTCCAGATTTCCATAAACAGAAATAATAATCTTTTCTGGAGTATAGAAACTCCTGTAAAAGTTTATAAGCTTGTCTCTTGTTGCATTCTTTATAACACTATCCTTTCCAATAACTTCAAATGAGAAAGGAGAACCACTCCACATTGCTTTTTTAAGTTCCACAATGGAGAGTTCATCTGGTGAATCCTCAAGGGACAGGATCTCCTGGATAACAACATTCTTCTCCCTTTCAATTTCCACCTCTGGGAATGATGCATTAAAGAGAATGTCAAAGAGTACGTCACTTGCTCTATCAAAATGTTTGTCCCTTGCTCTTATATAAAACCCGGTAAACTCACTTCCAGTAAATGCATTCATATCTCCACCAATACCCTCAATCTCTCTGGGAATATCCAAACTATTTCTTCTATCAGTCCCTTTAAAAACAAGATGCTCTATAAAGTGTGAATATCCATTTGTATCTTCTGTTTCAAATATTGAGCCTGAGGGAACTAAAACAAAAAGAGAAAAAGAGGGGAAATTTGAATTCTTTTGAAAAATAAACTTAGACCCTGATTTCAGGGTCTTTTCTATTATTTTCTCCATTTACCTCTTCTATTATGGGTGTTTTTTTCTTTCTCAGGAAAGAGCCCTTTCTGAGTAAGTGTTATTCTTCCAAGTTCATCTACTCTCTGAACCTTTACCACAATTTCTTCGCCTACTTTTGGCCAGAGTCTGGGATTCTTTGCAGTGGAAGCTGGCATCTGGGATACATGCAAGAGTCCATCTTTACTTGGAGTTAACTCCACTATAAGACCAAAATCTCTAACAGAGAGTACCTTCCCAAGATAAACTCTTCCTACCTCTACATCTTTGGTCAGCTCTTCAACCATCTTCTTGGCTTTATTACCGGATTCCATGTCAGGCGCTGTAATATACAGAATTCCTGTGGGTTCAATATCTATTTTAGCTCCTGTTTCCTCTATAATCTTCTTTATAAATTTTCCCTGAGGACCAATTACATCTTTTATTTTTTCAGGTGTAATATCCATAACTATAACTCTTGGAGCATACGGGGATACAGAATCTCTTGGTTTATCAATCACCTTTAACATTTCCCCTAAAATGTACATTCTTGCTTCTCTTGCCTGAGATAGGGCCACCCTTAAAATATCTGTATCTATACCCTTTATCTTCATATCCATCTGGAGCGCTGTCACTCCATTTTTAGTTCCTGCAACTTTAAAATCCATATCTCCAAGAGCATCTTCCATTCCCTGAATGTCTGTAAGAACTACAAAACCATCTTCTTCCTTTATAAGTCCCATGGCTATTCCTGAAACAGGTCTTTTTATAGGAACACCTGCATCCATTAGAGAAAGTGTGGAACCGCAAACAGAAGCCATAGAAGTTGAGCCATTTGATTCAAGAACTTCAGAAACTACCCTTATTGTGTATGGGAACTCATCTTCAGGAGGAAGCACAGGAAGCAACGCTCTTTCTGCAAGAGCTCCATGTCCAATTTCTCTTCTTGATGGTGCACGCAAGGGCTTAACCTCACCTACGGAAAATGGAGGGAAGTTATAGTAGTGCATATATCTCTTGGTAAATTCTTCTTCCAGACCTTCAATTAATTGACCTTCACCAACCCCTCCAAGGGTGGTAACAGAGAGAACTTGAGTTTGACCTCTTGTAAATAATCCAGAGCCATGAGCGTAAGGGAGAAAACCAACCTTTATATAAAGTGGTCTTACATCCTTTGGTCCTCTTCCATCTACTCTTATCTTTTTCTCAAATACTCTTCTTCTGACATACTTTTTGAGTACTTTCTTGAATATATATTTTAGCTTTTTCTCAAGTTCATTATTCTCTTCGTCTTCAGGAATAAACTTTCCTACAAACTCTTCCTTTAATTCATCAAGTAGTGCTTCCCTCTCCTTTTTATCCTTAGCTTTTGAGAGAATTTCCTCAATTTTTGGTTCAAGCTCTTTTCTTGCCTCTTCAACCATAGATTCTTCTATTTCAAGAGGAGTAACTTCCATCTTCTCCTTTCCATACATAGAGGCAAATTCTTTTATCTTTCTTGCAATTTTTCTAATCTCTTCATGAGCAACTTCAAGGGCATCAACTATTACATCCTCTGGAACCTCTTTTGCTCCTGCTTCAACCATAATTATATTATCTTCTGTTCCAGCCACAACAATATCCATTTCACCATTTTCTATCTCTTCAAAAGTGGGATTAATTATGAATTTATCTCCTATCTTCCCAATTCTTACTGCACCTATGGGACCTTCAAAGGGAGCATTTGAAAGAGATACAGCAAGGGATGCTCCATTTAATCCAAGAATATCAGCAGGATTTTCCTTATCCTGAGATAAAACAGTAACTATCACCTGTACATCATTATAGAAAAACTCAGGGAATAGTGGTCTTAAAGGTCTGTCAATAAGTCTTGACTTTAATATCTCTGACTCTGTTGGTCTTCCTTCTCTCTTGTAGAAACCTCCAGGAATTTTTCCTGCAGCATAAAGCTTCTCTTCATAATCTACAACAAGGGGAAGAAAATCAATATCCTCTCGGGGTTCTTCAGAAACAGTAGCAACAGCAAGAACAACAGTTCCACCAAGTTTAACAAGAGTGGAACCACCGGCTTGCTTTGCAAGTTCTCCTGTTTCAAAAATTATATTTTTTCCCGCTACCTCAATTTCTAACGTTTTTTTCTCTATTTCTTGACCCATTTATTTTCTTAAACCTAAGCTTTCTATTAAATGAATATACCTATTATAATCCTTCTCTTTTAAATAATTTAAAAGTTTCCTTCTTCTACCAACCATTTTAAGAAGACCCCTTCTTGATGAATGGTCCTTCTTATGAACTTTCAAGTGTTCTGAAAGTCTCTTAATTTTTTCAGTAAGTATTGCAATCTGTACCTCTGGAGAACCAGTATCACCTTCGTGAATCTGATACTTTGCAATAATTTCCTGTTTTTCTTCCTTTTCCAGCATCTTTACCTCCTAACCTACCCCTTAACCCAGAGTAAATTTTTCTCCAGGTCAGGGATCATTGGCTTTTTTATTAGTTTAATCAAAGGTAATTATAGCACATTAAAGGAATTAGTTCAAATAGGGAATATTCTTAGAATAAAAACTGGCTGGGGAGCAGGGATTCGAACCCCGACTTACGGATCCAGAGTCCGCTGTCCTACCGTTAGACGACTCCCCAACCACTATTTATATTATAACAAAAATTTATAATCTTCCATGATATAATGAAGGTGGCAAATGGAGGTGAGGGAAAATGTATTTTATCTCAAGATTGAGAGCTAAACTGTTATTGGTTATTCTATTAATACTTCTCCTATCTATATCCCTGCTTGGACATAATAAAACCTACAGTACATCCAGCTTAGCAAACCAGGGGGGTATCATTGTATATGTTCCTCCCAACTGTTCCCCTGCTACAATTATGATACAGACAGGCACCGCCTTAATAGCTCAGGGTCAAACAGATGCTTCTGGAAAATATGATACATGCTATACTCTACAACCTGGAAGATACAGAGTTACAGCTTCGAAGACAGGATGCACATTCTATCCGCCGTATATTGATGTTGATGTGGTGGCAGAGAGTAAAGTAGAAATTCATTTTGAATCATGTGAGTGTGAGGAAATACCAGAGGAAGGATTGGACTTTGGAGATGCACCTGAAGGTGTATTAGCCTATCCTTCTAAAGGGGTTATAGGTAATTTTCCAACATGTAAGGGAGTTGGTCCCGGCAAATGGATACAACATGGACTTGGATGGGCTCGTTTTGGACATGGATGGGACAGCGAAAATGATGGAAATGGAGGGCTGTGTCCAATTTTCGCTCCATACGATAATGATGAGTGTTTTAAGGATGGGGATAGTGGACTTTTGTATCCTGAGCCCTTCACAATAATTGGTGGACAGGTTGTTCCATGTCCTAATTCCAATGGAACTCCTCTTGGAAAAGTGTGCCAAACCGCTGTGTGGGGCAAAGACATTGATATTATTGTCAAAAACAATATGCCTGTTGATGGATATGTGAATGTCCTTATGGACTGGAATCAAAACGGATCCTGGGGTGGTCATTCAGCATGCCCTGGACAGATTTCTCCAATCCCTGAGCATGTCTTAGTAAACTTCAGAATTCCAAAGGGATATTCAGGATTTCTATCAGGTCTAAATCCTCCGCCATTTAGCATTGGTCCTACACCAGGATATGTATGGGCAAGGTTTACCATCAGCGAAAGGCCTGTACCTGTGGATTGGAACGGTAGCGGAGCTTTTGAGGATGGAGAAACTGAAGATTATCTTCTACTGATAGGACAAGGGGTAACAGAAACAATGGACTTTGGCGACGCACCTGATCCCTCATATCCTACACTTCTTAAAAATAACGGAGCAAGGCATATCATAACTCCAAACATCCTTTTAGGAACAAAAATAGATTCTGAAAATGATGGGCAACCAAATGCAAATGCAACTGGAGATGATGTGCTTGACGGAAATAATGATGAAGACGGAGTTACCTTTACAACTTCACTTATACCTGGTGGAGTAGCTGGAGTAAAAATAATCGCTTCAGCAAGAGGATTCATTGATGCCTGGATAGACTTCAATATTGACGGTGATTGGCTTGATACCAATGAGCAAATATTTATAAGTACTCCGGTATCCGCTGGAGTAAATAACTTAAACTTCAATGTTCCTTCATCTGCAAAAGCTGGTAAAACTTTTGCTCGATTTAGATTCAGTACTACTGGTGGACTTTCTCCCACAGGTCTTGCAACAGACGGTGAAGTTGAGGATTATATGGTGGAGATTGAAAAGAAGAATCCAGGTGGAATAATAGTTAAAATATATGACTCTCATGATGAAGAAAATAAAACAAAACCATGTCCAAACATACCAATAACTATAAGCGGGCCTCTACCTTCCACCTCTATTGTAATAACCGGTAAGACAGATGAAAATGGAGTTTTTGATACATGTTATACCCTTGTACCTGGAATATATAAAGTTAAACCAGGAATAAACTGCAGTCCAGACCTTAAAACAGTTATGGTAAGTTCTGGTAAAAAATCAGAGGTCTATTTTGTCTGTAGCTGTTTTGGCGGAGTAACAGGATACATAGGATGTGATTATGGTCCCTGCAAAAATGTATCTGTATTAATTTACGATGAGAGCGGTGAAATTGTATGGGAGACAAAAACCAATGACGAGGGTGTCTTTGATACATGTTATAATATCCTTCCTGGAACTTATACAGTAAGACCTGTATCAGAAAAATGTAATTTCACGCCAAGTGAACAGAAAATTGAAATTGAAGCCTGTCACAAAACATATATCAAATTTAAATGTGACTGTTGCAGAGAGTGTCAACTTGGTGGCATCATCGCAATCTTTAAAAAAGAGTGCATTCCAGATGAAGTTAAAATTTACGACGAGAAAGGAGTTGAAGTAACAGGTAGCTGGAGCAGAAAACCGAATCAAGAAGGAGTTTTTGATACATGTAAAAATCTAAATCCTGGAAAGTATAAGGTGGTTCCCTTTAAAGAAAACTGTAAATATATTCCTGAATATCAATGGGTAGCAGTTAAACCATGCGAAAAAACAAGAATTGAATTTGATTGTGAGTGCGAAGAGTGTAAAAAGGGAGGAATTAAAGGAAAAGTTGTGTGTTATAAAGATTCCTCCATATTTGTAGGATGTAAAGATGTAAAAATACTTATATTTGACTCAAGTGGAAATCTCGTTTGGGAAGGATTAACTGACGATAATGGAGAGTTTGATACATGTAAGAGCCTTGAACCAGGAAACTATAAGGTAGTTGCTAAATCACCCAGAGATTCATGCAAAATTTCACCTGAAGTTAGAGATGTTGTGGTTAAAGCTTGTGAAAAGAAAGAAATAACATTTGAATGTAATTGTTGTAAAGAGAAGGGAGGAATAGAAGGCTCTGTTATTGATTCTGACACAGGAAATGGATGTAAGAACGCTACAGTAGTTGTACTGGGTCCATTACCAAGTAAAGAAATCGCTTGGTATGGTAAAACAGATGAAAATGGTAAATACTCCACTTGCTTAACGCTTATACCTGGTGATTATGAAGTATATGTGAAGTTGAAATGCGAGACAGAATCAAAGAAGGTTACAGTAACAGCTGGAACTCACGTCACTGTTAATTTTAAGTGTAGGTGTGTAGAGAAATCAGTGCCTTTATGGCTTAATCCTCCATACGAAGAGGTCGAAGTTAAGGAAGGATATACTTTCAAAAAAGCTGTGGAAATTGGTAAACCTGGTGAACCAATAACAAACCTTATGGCAGCAAAATTTTATGTGGAATTTGATCCAAAGCTTATAAAAGTCTCAAAGGTCATAGAGGGAGGATTCTTGAAACAGGGTGGAGCTTCCACTGTATTCTTATATACCATTGATAACTTCACCGGGAAAGTAGTTATCAATACATCAAGGCTTGGTGGTACAGGGGCAAGTGGTTTTGGAACACTTGCAGTAATTTACTTTAGTGTAACCCCCTCAGCTTCAATCTCCACTACAACTGAGGTTAAATTACCACTTGGATATTCAGATCTTAGAGACACCTCTGGAGATCCAATAGCTCATTATACAGAGAACGAAACTGTAAAATTTGTGGAAAAAGTCAAACTTGTTGGGGATTTTAATGAAGACGGAAAGATAGATTTTGAGGATCTGGTTATCTTTTCACTTGCCTTTGGACATAAGAAAGGAGATAAAGGCTGGGATAAAAAGGAATCAAATATCCCCGGATCTCCTTTCAATAGATGTGATATATGGGATTCTTCACCTACAGGATTAGCACCAGTAACACAGAAGAAACCAGATGGAGCAGTTGATTTTAACGATCTAATGGTCTTTATTATTAACTGGAATTTCTACAAACCAGAGGGAGGATAAGATGAGAAAAATAATTCTACTTTTACTGCTTTTCATAATACCGCTATCTCTGTCCTTCTCCTCTGAAGGAACAACTTTAAAAATTACACCTGAAAAATCTGAGATAAAAGAAAAAGAATCTGTAAAGATTACACTGTCAATTGAAAATTTATCACCTAATTTACTTGGAGTCCATATAAAGATTGGATACAATGAGGAGATTCTTTCTGTTAAGAGTGTAGAAGAGGGCGAGTTTTTAAAAGAAGGTGATGTTTCTACTTTCTTTAAATTTTCTACTGAGAAAGGTTTAATAGATATCTCCATAGCAAGATTAGGGGATCCAGTAAAAGAAGAAAAGGGGAATCTCTGCTATATTACTTTTGAGGGAAAAAAGAAAGGTGAAAGTTATCTAAAATTTGTTCTGATAGATCTAAGAGATTCTCAGAATCAGAGTATTGAAGCTCATGGAATAGATGGAAGTATAGTGGTAAAAAAGGAATATGAGTTTAAGGATATAGAGAATCATTGGGCTCAAGAAGAAATTGAATATCTTATTGATCTTGGGATAATAAAAGGTTATCCCGATAAAACTATCAGACCTGATAATAACGTTACAAGAGCAGAGTTTGTTACAATAATGGTAAAAAGTCTTAATTTAGAAGCATATTTTCCTGAGAAACCAACTTTTCCTGATGTTCCGAAATCTCACTGGGCTTATGGCTTTATTGAAAGAAGTGTAAAAGAGGGACTTGTAAAAGGATATCCAGATGGAACATTTAAACCCAACAGAAATGTATTAAAAGCGGAAGCTATAACTGTTATTGTGAATGCGAAGAAATGGCCTATTATCAAACCGAAGACCCCCTCATTCTTTGATGTTCCTGCCAATGAATGGTACTATCCCTTTATAGAAACTGCATTCCAGAATAATATTATCAGGAAACCAGACTATCCAATAGTTATAAATTCAAGATTTTACCCTGAAACTCCTGCAACAAGAGCTGAACTCTGTGTGTTTGTCGCAAGGATGCTTGGAGGATTCTAGGTTTTTAAGTATATTTCTTTCAAATGGCTGGCAAATGCCAGCCATTTTTATTTTATTATCTTCCCTTGACACAAGGCTAAATTCAATATAAATTTAATTAAAACTTGGATTTGAGGTGAGTATGAAGGAGATTCCTCTTGCTTTGTCTTTTGATGATGTCTTATTAATACCAAACTATTCAGATATTCTTCCCAAAGAGACGAACGTAGAAACGAAGCTAACAAAAAACATAACAATAAAAATACCTATAATCTCTTCTCCAATGGATACTGTCACTGAATCCCTTATGGCTATAGAGATGGCAAAAAATGGAGGTGTGGGAGTAATACACAGAAACATGGATATTAAAGATCAAGTAAGGGAGGTAGGAAAAGTAAAAGAGGTAGAACCTGATTCTAAAAGTTCAAAAGGAAAGGATGGTGGGCTTCTTGTTGGAGCGGCAGTTGGCGTAGGGGAAGAATCTTTTGAAAGAGTTAAAAAACTAATTGATTCTCATGTAGATTTCATAGTAATTGATACTTCCCATGGCCATTCAAAAAGAGTTATTGATTTTCTAAAAAGAGTAAAGGATAAGTTTCCAGATACCCCTATCATTTCTGGAAATGTGGTTACAGGAGATGGAGCGATGACACTTCTTGAAGCTGGAAGCGATGCAATAAAGGTAGGTATAGGTGTTGGTTCCATATGCACAACAAGAATTGTTACAGGAGTCGGGGTTCCCCAATTTACTGCAATTGTTAATGTGTATGAAGTGGCAAAGGAGTATAATGTGCCGGTTATTTCAGATGGAGGAATAAGAAGTTCTGGAGATATAGTAAAAGCAATAGGTGGAGGCGCTGATTCTGTCATGATTGGAAGTCTTCTTGCTGGATGTGATGAAAGCCCTACTGAGCTGATAGAAAGAGAGGGGAAGAAATACAAATATTATAGAGGCATGGGTTCATTACCTGCCATGAAAAAGGGAAGTGCCGACAGATACGGTGAAGACGGAAGAGTAAAGATGGTCCCTGAAGGAGTGGAATCTTTAGCTCCATACAGAGGTAAAGTCAAAGATGTTCTATTTGAACTGGTATCGGGTCTTAGATCGGGCATGGGATATGTGGGAGCAAAAACAATAGAGGAATTAAAGAAAAAGGCAAAATTCTATCGAATAACAAATATGGGTCTTACAGAAGGTAAAGTACACGATGTTAAAGAATTATAAAGATACTATCCTGATAATAGACTTTGGCTCTCAATACACCCATCTTATTAAGAGAAGATTGAGAGAATTAAAAGTTCACTCAATAATTGTCCCACCAGATATATCCATGGAAGAAATTTTGTCCCTTTCTCCTAAAGGAATAATACTTTCAGGTGGACCTGAAAGCGTGTATGAACCGGACTCACCAAAAATAGACAGGGCTATATTTAGCTTAAATATTCCTGTGCTTGGAATATGCTATGGACTTCAACTTATAGCTTTTCTTTTTGGAGGAAGAATAAAGAGAAGTAAAAACAGAGAGTATGGAAGAAACAAAATATTTTTAAAGGAATCAAAGTTATTCAAAGGTATACCAGAGAAGATAACTGTCTGGATGAGTCATGGAGATTCAACTGAATCCCCACCAGATGGATTTCATACAACATCCATCAGTGAAAATAACATAATAGCATCCATTGAGAAAGATAACATATTTGGACTTCAGTTTCATCCAGAAGTAAACCATACAGAGTATGGAAAGAAGATTCTTGATAACTTTCTTAACATCTGTAAGTGTAAAAGAGACTGGGTAGAAAAAGATATCATTGAAGAAAAAATAGAAGAGATAAAGAAAATTGTCGGGAATGAGAAGGTTATTGTTGGTGTCAGCGGAGGTGTTGACTCTACAGTAGTTGCAATACTTTTAAAG
>Ga0180300_10001595_pt1 | contig 10550 bp, 13 predicted proteins | sample GuaBasSediGuay15_FD_121798 | JGI IMG/M metagenome (GOLD analysis project Ga0180300, IMG submission 121798) | Subseafloor sediment microbial communities from Guaymas Basin, Gulf of California, Mexico - Guay15, Core 4569-2, 21-24 cm | ecosystem: Environmental > Aquatic > Marine > Hydrothermal... | reverse complement strand
GCCCCACCCACTCAAAGTTATTTGTTGAGGAAAAAAGTTTTAGGATTGGACGCAATTCATCCCAACAATCTAAAGATTGGGGATTTCTTGCTGATCAGTGGTTAAGAAAGTTCTTCAATGAACTGCTTTTGAAATTGAGTTTTTTATCAGTCTTTTGAATGGCTAATTGCTAAGAACATCTATTATAAACTATATCGGCAAATCCCACCTTCCACTTGGATCCTTTGTTATGTACTTCTCAATAAACCTATCTTCTAAATCAAGGCTGAACAGATTAGCAATGCTTAAAACCATGAACATGACGTCAACGAGTTCTTCCTGAATATTCCTCGAATTCTTTTTTCTAACAGCTTCAGCCAACTCACCAACCTCCTCAAAAAGGACAGCTAATAAAAATAGATGACCTGATTTGACGTCATATTTATAGTACTTCTCCTTAACTCTAGTTTGAATTTCTTTAAATTCCATGGTAGTGGGATAATTAAAATATTTTAAAACGTTTTTCAAATACAGAGAGAAAAGAATATAAATCAAACCTACAAACAACACCACTACGCTCCGGTGGTGTAGCCCGGCCAATCATTCCGGCCTTTCGAGCCGGCGACCCGGGTTCAAATCCCGGCCGGAGCATTTCAATTGTGATCGGTGTAAAAAGAGTGTATTAGAAGACAGTAGAAGAAACAAACAAAAATTAAAAAGCTAAATTTCCTCAAATCTATTTCTCAATTTCTCCATAACTTTTGGCAGTGTTGTATACTCCATGTCCTCACTTGGTAGGCGGTGAGGTTCGAAGGGACCATGTCTCCTCATGTATTCAGCTACATCACATGCTTTCTGCCTTGTGTAATCAAAGACTGGATCATCAAACATGTCAACGGGCCCAATTATCTTACCATTACATAACTGGAAGCCTGCAGCTACACACCTTGGAGGTCCATCGAACCTTGTGCATTTGCTGTATTTAAATGGGACAGGCATAATGGGACCATTATGACTGCCTCTCATCCAACCGCTCACCAAATGCGGGAATGCAAAAGCCTCTAAAACCTCACCTACTGCTGGTAAACCGCTTTGTGCCCTAACCAGTGCGACAGGATCGTCTTTACCAACATACTCTCCAGCAATCTGATAAAGCTTTTCAGTGCTTATCACTGCAACCGGTTCATCTGCTGGCAATTTCCCACCCTCTTTTGGATAAATCCTTTTTATTACAAACCTGCTTTTGCCACCAATTAAAGCTAAAATATCGTACATCTCCTCTGGAGTTTGCATGAACACTCTTCTTTCTTCGTATATGTCCCAAATCTCAAAAACAAAGCCATTATGCAAGGTTGGATCAATAACCAATCCTGCCGTGTTAAATGGATCAGCAAATATTCTGTAAATTGGAAGGTTAAACGCTCCGGGCTCTGTCTTATCCATTAAAAAGGCTATTACAGGCTCTGCTCCCCTCTCAGTAAACTCCATTTCTGCAACTCCTGGACCCAAGCCTCTAACGTTTCCTGAAAATGCATCAGATAACAAATCTTGCCCGGCACCATAGAGTTTCAATTCTTTAGCCTTATCAGCAGCTTTTTTAAAAGTGTTCCATGCCAACTCATGAATTTCCTGGCTATCAACACCTTTTTTGTGTGTTATTATCAAATCTAAGTCGTCTCCAGCATTTAAAACTCTATAATCAATAATTGTACCATTTTGTTTCTCGCTTTTTAACATCTCTTCTGCAACTTCACTGATCTCTTTCGGAACAATTGTATGCCCAGCAACACTACCAACATCTGCCTTAATAATGCTAACCGTTATTTTCATAATAAGCTCTTTTGCGTAAATAATTTAAACTTTAGGGTTTCAGTTTTGATGGAGATAATAATGATGAAAGGTGTTTAAGATGGAGAGAGTACCAACTGGTATAATGGGATTTGATGAACTATGTGACGGTGGTTTGCTTAGAGATAGGAGTTATCTTATTTCAGGTACCTCAGGAAGTGGTAAAACTGTTTTTGCAATGCAATATCTATTTAACGGAGCTACAAAGTTCAATGAGCCTGGCATTTTTGTTTCTACTGAAGAGAGACCACAACACGTAAGGGAGCACTTTTTCACCTTTGGATGGGATTTGGAAAAATTAGAAGATGAGAACATGCTTGCTATTATCGATGCCACATCAACAAAAATTGGGATGCCATCAGATGAGAAATACATAGATGTAAGACCTTTTGATACTCGCTCACTACTTGATCAGGTCATCACAATTCAGGATGAGATCGGGGCAAGGAGAGCAGTTATAGATTCTACAACCTCCATTGGCTTTATAATAAATGATGTGGCAAAATTCAGAATAGAGTTGCTTAAGATTTCAACAACAATGGAGATCTTAGGTTTAACGTCCCTTTTAACTTGCGAAGTTGTTGAAAGTGGGGACAAGATTAGTAGATTTGGTGTTGAGAACTTTGTCACTGAGGGAACTATAGTTTTATATTACTCAAGGATAGAAAACATTAGGGTTAGGAGCTTGGAGATCTTTAAAATGAGGGGCACAAACCACAGCAAAAAAATACACCCTTTTGATATCACAAGTGAGGGGATAGTTGTACATTCTAAGGAGGAGGTGTTTACGTAATTGTTTAATTTTGTTTAGTTTAGTATTAAAAATAAAAGTAAATTATAAGATTTCTTCGTAAAATCTTTGAACCATTCTCTTATCCAAAAGCAGCTCTTTCTCTTTTAGCACTTCTCTCTCAAGTTTCTTTAGTGTTGCATGTAAGGCAAATTCAACACCCCAGCTCTCACCAGTAACGAAGAATACGCCTCTTTCACAACTCAACCTTATTCTGATGTGGATTAAAGGCAATCCCCTAAAAGATTCTTTGTGCCTCTTTATGTAGACGAATAAGACAGATTCACCTAAAAAGTCTTTGAACTTGCGCATAAACTTCTCTAAGTCCTTGAGAATTTCTTCCCTCTCAAACTCATCTATAACTATGTCTTTTGATATTATTTGGACACCATACTCCGTTGGTGTTGCCTTTTTTATAAAACTCTCAATTATATCTTTCTTTATTATAATTCCTTCTGCTATCCCTCCTTTCGTAACAACTACACTTGATATTCTGTTGTTCACCATTTCATCAATTACATCTGCAACACTGTCGTTTCTCTCAGCCGTTATAACGGGATAGCTCATTATGCTCTCAACCATTATTGACAGCGTTTTCTCCTTTTCGCCACTTCCCTCTCCTAACCTCGCTCTTTTTCTTGGCGATATAATTCTGTCAATTATATCTTTGCCAGTAACAATTCCAACAACCTTGTTGTTCTCATCAACTACCACAACCCTGTCTACGCCATGATTCCTCATTGTAGCCAAAGCTTTAGCTGCTGAATCGAAGGTTTTTACTGTAATTATTTCTGGATTCATCACTTCCTTAACCTTTACATCCTTAAAACTTGATTTAATGCTATTTAAGAAATCATTTATGTATATGACTCCATACTTACCATTCTTCTTAATCAAAACAAAGGGTGTTGAGTCCTCAACGAATCTCCTCGCAATGTTATCTGGTGTTAGGTTTTCCAAGGTTAAAATACCAGTTCTAACAACAAAATTCTTAATCTTCGTTTCGTGGGGGTTTGTCATAACACTGCCCCTAATTAAATCCTTTTCTCTAACAACACCAATTATCTTTCTATTCTCTTCCACTAGTAGGGCGTTGGCTTTATCTACATCAAGCTTTTCAAGCATCGGAAATATCTTCGAAACGGTCTCATTAGTGTTAATCACTTCATATTCATCCCTTATTAAATCTTTTAACTCTTCAGTATCCATATCAACCACCTTCTAACGAAACTAATAGTGTATAAAAATATAATTACATTACTTGGTCAAATTCGACGTAGTCTTCTGGCAGATCCTCATTACCAGCTTCATCTAAAACTTTCTCATCTATGTAGATTGGACAGGCTAATCTTACTGCAATGGCAATGCTATCACTTGGTCTTGCATCCACTTCGATTTCATGGTCATTCTGCTTGATTATGACCCTCGCATAAAAAGTATTGTCAATTAAGTCGTCGATAATTACTTTCTCAACCTTTCCCTTAAGCTTTCCGATAACATCAACCATTAAGTCGTGTGTCATTGGCCTTGGTGGAACTTGATTCTTAATGGCTGAATGAATTGCTATAGCTTCGGAAATACCAATGTAAATCGGTAAAACCCTACCATCCTCAGATCTAAGCACAACTACTGGAGATGCGCCAAATACACTTGGCGCTGCATAAACACCAAAAACCTCCGCAACTAATTCCATTTAAAAATATTCGTATAGCATGTATTAATAATTTGTTGTTGAGAGGAACATTTTTAAAGCAATTTCGTGTATATTATTAAGCCGGGGTTGCAGAGAGGTACTGCGCGGGCCTGGAGTAACGCAACAGAAAGCTCGTGCCCGAAAGGGCGCGTGGGTTCAAATCCCACCCCCGGCGTGTTTTATTGAGTTATTGAATCTTGAACATAACAATCTTGTTTCCAATTGTGGCTATCAACGGTTAGGTTGATTTATAAAGGTTCAATTCTGAAGGTTATTTATAGCCTCACCATCACTAAAATCACATGGAAATTAAGAAAATCGATGGTGGAATTGAGAACATTGAGAACATCAAGTTTAATGGTATTAAAGAAGGTAAAAATGGATTAGGTGTTATTGTTTGTAAAGGCAATGTAGCCGGAGTTTTTACAACAAACAAGATCAAGGCTGCCCCTGTTAAACTTACAATGGAGAACATAAAGGACGGAAAAATTGAGGGTTTAATCGTTAACAGTGGAAATGCTAATGCTTATACTGGCCAAAAGGGTTTGAAGAATGCTAGAAAGATGATATTATTATTAGCCAATAAACTGGGTGTTGATGATAAAAAAATTGCTGTAGCTTCAACAGGTGTCATTGGTGTTCAGCTTGACATGAGTTGGATTGAAAAGAAGTTTGAAGAGGTGTTTGAAAATCTTGGTAATGATAGAGACAAAGCATTGGCATTTGTAAAATCTATTATGACTACAGATACTTTTGCTAAAGAATCGACAGTTAAAGTTGGAGATGTCATTGTTGCTGGAGTTGCCAAAGGGGCTGGCATGATTTCACCCAACATGGCAACAATGCTTTCATTTATTTTCACAAATGCTGATTTTGAAAGTTCTGAATTAACAGAGATGCTAAAAAAAGCTGTTAATTTATCATTCAACGTTACAATTGTTGATGGTGATACATCAACAAACGACATGGTATTGTTGATTGCCACTTGTGAAAAAAAAGTAGATAAAAAAGCGTTCCAAGAAGCTTTAAATGAGGTTTGCGTGGATCTAGCAAAAAAGATAGCAAAGGATGGAGAGGGGGCAACAAAACTTGTTGAAGTTGTGGTTGAAGGGGCAAAAGATGATGTAGATGCATTCAAAGCTGCTAAGGCTGTTGTTTCTTCACTACTTGTCAAAACAGCTATTTTTGGTAATGATCCAAATTGGGGGAGGATAATTGCTGCATTGGGGTATTCAGGAGCAGAGGTGGATGAAAACATTACATTGAAATTAAAGTCAAAGGATAAAGGGTTGACACTTGTTGAAAATGGCAAAGCACTCGGAAATGAGGAGGAGGCGAGGAAATTGTTGGAGGAAAGTGATGAAATCAAAATTTTTATAGATTTGCATAAGGGCAAGGGTAAGGGTTTTGCGATTGGGTGTGATTTGACATACGAGTATGTAAGGATAAATGCTGAATACACGACTTAAATTATTTTGAGGTTTCATTTTGATTTAAAGTTGAGAGATCTATCAAATGTGTCTCCTTAACAACATTTAAAACGAGCATGGTGTAGGTTTTTTTTACGTACTCCATTCCAGCGACTCTTTTAACAAACTTGTTTAGTGAATCTCTATCCTTGAACTTTGCAACTGTTATCACGTCAAACTCTCCCGTAACATCGTAAACTGCTGTGACGTTTGGTTCCTTAGCAATCATCTCCTCAATTTCAACTAAATGTCCACCTTCAGCAGTAATTCCAATAATTGCGATTATATCATACCCAAGTTTCGAATAATCTACTACAGGAATAAACTTCTTTATCAAGTTGAGTCTCTTTAACTTGTTAATCCTGTTGTAGACTGTGCCCTCAGCAACACCCAGCTTTTCGGCTATCTCCCTCAGACTTTTTCTCGCATCCTCCTGTAATTCAATCAAAATTTTGATGTCAAGTGGATCAATTTTTACCATAATTACTTGAAAATTGAAAATTTTTTAAATTTTTCTACGATTGTTAATGTAACAATCACCGTCACCTTTTTAACTCTACCATTCGAATAATAAAAATGCCTAGAATTTTACTGTTTACTGGCAAGGGAGGGGTAGGAAAGACAACTGTTGCGGCTGCAACTGCCATTAAATCGTCAAAATTAGGTTATAAAACCTTGATTATATCAACCGATCCAGCTCACAGTCTTGCAGACTCATTTCAAATGCAATTAAACCCAACTCCTACAAAAATTGATGAAAACCTTTACGGAATGGAAGTAAATGTTGAATACGAGCTTGAAAGACACTGGGATAGCATAAAGGAATATTTGACGATATTCTTCAAGTCTCAGGGGATTGAGGATGTCATTGCTGAAGAGTTGGCTATATTCCCAGGATTTGATGAGTTGGCAAGTCTGTTACACTTACTTGATTATTATCAAAGAAAGTATTACGATGTTCTAATTTTAGATTGTGCCCCAACAGGTGAGACTTTGAGGTTGCTTAGTGTGCCTGAGGTAGCCAAATGGTACATGAACAGATTCTTTGGAATTGAAAAGAAATTACTAAAGATAGTTAAACCGATTGCAGAACCTTTTATTGACCTTCCTTTGCCATCAGAAGAAGTTTTGAATAAAATTCAAGATTTATATACTAAGATTGGTAAATTAAAGGACATACTTGAAAGTGAAGACACAAGCGTCAGAATCGTTATGAATCCTGAAAAGATGGTTATAAGGGAATCTGAAAGAGCATTTACCTATCTCAACTTGTTTGGGTATAGAGTTGATTGTGTCGTTGTTAACAAAGTATTTCCAAGTCAAGCTGGTGAATATTTTGCAAAGTGGTTGGAACTGCAAAGCAAGTATCTGGAAGAAATATCAAACAGATTCCCAGTTCCAATCTTTAAAATACCTTTTAAGGAGACAGAAATTGTTGGAGAAAAGCTTTATGAATTATCTGAGGAACTGTATGAAGATAAAGACCCGACACAGGTTTTTTACTTAGATAAACCAATGAGAATTGAAAAGGAGAACGAGCATTTTGTCTTATCAATAAAAGCTCCTTTTGCATCTAAACAAGACTTGAAGCTGTTAAAAAGAGGAGAAGAACTAATAATAGTTTCAAACCAGTGGAAGAGGATAGTATTTTTGCCCCAATCTTTAGCATTAAAAGAACCGCAGGGGGCAAGATTTATTAATGGGGAATTAAAAATAAAATTTAGGTGATAGTATGAAAGAGGTAAAGATAAAAATCCCCACACCCGATGACGTTGTTCCTGAAGAGTTTAGAATACACATGTTGAATGCTGCAAAAGAATTTTTGCTGGCTTTTAAGTGTTTAGTTGATGATAGACTAAAAAAGTTGGAAGAATTAGAAAAGGAGTTTGTAAAACAGATGGAAAAAAAGGAGGTAAAAAAGATAGACATCGATTAATTTTTTTGACTTATTTCTTAATTTTAAACAAGTTCATTTCGATAACCGAATAAATTTTATATACAACAATAACTAAATGATTAATAATCTGAAGAAAATAATAAATAGCAGCTTTTCTAGGTATTTTAAGGTGAAACAATGGTTTTTCTAGCGTGTCGTAGTAAAACAGCGTACAAGGATTTTAAAGAGGTAACAATAACTGACAGGAAAGGGAATTTGATATTAATTCGCCCATACAACCACGAGAGGGATAAAGTGAAACTGATAGATATGTATGCAACATTTAGCCCCGACAACAGATGCTTGGGCTTACCACCTACCACAACAACAGCTATTGAGAACTGGATTGAGTTTTTAGTAAATCATGGCTTCAATGTTGTAGCAGAACACGATAGAAGAATTGTGGGACATTTGGTAATAGTTCCCACAAAGGATTGTAAAAAAGTTGACTTAACAATTTTCATACATCAGGACTACCAAAACAGAGGGATTGGACAGGAAATGATGAAAATAATCATTGATTATTGCAGAAAAAAGGGTTTTGAGGGTGTAATGCTTGTTACTGAGAGGACAAATTCAAGAGCCATCCATGTTTACAAAAAATTAGGTTTTCAGGTTGTTGATCCCTATTATGAATACGATATGTACCTGCCGTTAAATTGAACGGTAATTGCTGAATAGTTGAATTTGAATTAAAACTATGGTTAAAAAATTTTAAAAGCTTGCTAATCTTACTAAAACCATGAAATGCTTTGACACCCACATCCATTCTGAGGGTAGAAGTGTTGAAGATCTTACATTGATGTCAAGAGAAGGTATTAAAGCGGCAATAACCTGTGCCTTTTACCCAATAAAACCAATGTATCAAGAAACATTAGTTGATTTGTTCAGAAAGCTTACTGAATTTGAAAATCAAAGAGGCAAAAAGGCTGGAATGATGATATATGCAGCTATAGGCATACATCCAAGATGTATTCCATCTAATTGCAACAAAGTGTTTGAGGCTATGGAGAATATGGATCCGGTTGCTTTTGGCGAGATTGGGCTAGAAGATGCAACAAAGGAGGAAATTGTGGTTTTTGAGGAGCAATTAAAGCTTGCCAAAAAAATTGACAAACCATGCATAATCCACACCCCAAGAAACAATAAAACAGAGATTACAAAGAAAACGATTGAAATTCTTGAAAAAATTGAATTTCCTGAAAGCTTGACAGTAATAGACCATGTAAGTGTTGAGACTGTCGAAATGGTGTTAAAAAAGGGTTACATTGCTGGTTTGACTGTGCAGCCTGGCAAACTGAAAAGCGAAGAAGCTGTAGATATTCTTGAAAAGTATGGTTTTGAGGACTTTGTCCTTAATAGTGATACAGGATTTAGTCCATCTGATATGACTGCAGTGGTTAAAACAGTCAATATTTTGTTAGAGAAGTTTGATGAGAGGGAAGTAAAAAAGGTTGGTTGGAATAACGGAATGAGATTTTTCAGAATTTAAATTTTTGATTAAAGTTGGAAAAAAACTAATAATAAGCTCTTAATTTTCTTTAAATCCTCTGTTTTGTCTTTATGACCTACTAGCTTTCAACTGCTTCCAATCTTTCCTTCAATCGCTCAATTTTATCTTTCTTTATCCTCTCAATATGCTCTTGATCCAGTTTAAAAATTATTTTCAGCAATTCAAGGGCTATCTCAACGTCAGCGACCTCTTCAATAATTTTATTGTAATTTGGTTCATATCTTACCGCCTTTGCAATTTCTTTGACCAATTCACCAACCTCCTCTACAAACACCCACAAATTAACATTTACACCCCATTCTTCAACAGCTTTGCCTAGAATATCTTTCATGGAGTGTCAATTCGAATTAAATCAAAAAAGTTTTCTAATTTATTATGGTTCCATATTCTTCGATTTCTTGGGAAATCATCTTCATAACAAATCGAAAGTTTCTGTTGGGATGAAGTGGAATTTAAGTGAAAGTTGAAAGACAAGCTAAAACAAATTAAAACCCAAAATCAAAAATTTAATTAGATTGGCGTTAAATTGACCGTGTGAGACCAACATTAGATGAATACTTTATGGAGATTGCAAAAGTTGTTGCAAAACGATCAACATGCTTAAGACAGAATGTTGGGGCTGTAATAGTTAAAGATAAGAGAATTCTGACAACGGGCTACAATGGCGCCCCATCTGGTTTACCACACTGCTTGGAGATCGGTTGTTTGAGAGAGCAGTTAAAGGTACCATCAGGTGAAAGACAAGAGTTGTGCAGAGCTGTCCATGCTGAACAAAATGCAATCATTCAAGCAGCATTACATGGAATTAGTATTGCTGGGGCAACGCTTTATACAACCCATCAGCCATGTATAATGTGTGCAAAGATGATAATCAACGCAAAAATAGTAAGGGTTGTTTATGGAAAGAGATATCCTGATGAAAGAGGTTTAGAATTTTTGAGAGATGCAGGGATTGAAGTTACATACAAACCATCAGATGAAGGTTGATGGTGTACCAATTGTGATGTAAACTGCTTTAGTGTTACCAACGTTTTTGATTTTATGTGGGATGTTCGATGGATGCCATAAGACGTCTCCTTCCTCCATCGTGTAAATTTCACCGCCTACTACACACTCTATCTTACCTTCCAACAAAATCCTTATTTCCTCCCCTTCATGCTCGTAAAGGTCTGTCTCTGCCCCAGCATCCATTTCAGCCTTTAAAACAAGCAATTTTTCGGATTTTGATTTTATTCTGTATATTATACCATCTAAAGCCCTCTTTTCCATCTCTTCTCCAGCTTTTACGAGTTTTGCATGCATGACTAACACCAGTGACAACT
>Ga0180300_10001594_pt1 | contig 10551 bp, 10 predicted proteins | sample GuaBasSediGuay15_FD_121798 | JGI IMG/M metagenome (GOLD analysis project Ga0180300, IMG submission 121798) | Subseafloor sediment microbial communities from Guaymas Basin, Gulf of California, Mexico - Guay15, Core 4569-2, 21-24 cm | ecosystem: Environmental > Aquatic > Marine > Hydrothermal... | reverse complement strand
TAGACATTTATAAATGGCTGACGGTAAATGTTCAAACACATATCACTCTGCTAAGTAAAATCGACTGGGGCAAGATGTAAAAAGCCATTGAGAACCTAAGTCTGCCGGATGTCCAGTATTTTTGTCATGCCCTCTCGTTCTTTATCTCAGTCCATTAATGTCGTAACGAGATAAAAAATCCCAAATCAATTCAGAAGTAGTCTTTCCTCGATAAGGCGTGGTGAACCAGATGTGCCTACCCCCGATGTATTTATAATGCTCAACAGAAACGCCATTGTCCCCTTGGTCATATACATAATGTTCTATCGTCATTCCCCCACTACTGTCCACACTTACAATTGGGATCTTGTTGGTGTTATTGAAATCAATCCAATAGCCTAGGACGCTTTGTACTGAATTATAGTAACTGTTGCCATTGTAAGGTATAACATCGTCAGATGTTCCATGAAGGTCTAACACCGGCATAGGATGACTGGTAGGTCCAATGCAATCCAGCATTGTTCCTGAAACGGATGCTACTGCGGCAATTAATTCGCTTTTATAATTGGCGAGTCCATAGGCCATCATACCACCATTTGAGTATCCAACAGCATAAATTCTTTTCATATCAATATTATAATGAGTGGAAATCTCTTTTATCATGTCTTCAATAAACCCAAAATCATCAGCATTACTTTTATTATCTCCACCAGGAGGGCATGGATTCCAATGAGAAGAACCGTCTAAGTAACTTCCCTGTGGATAAACCAAGATAAAAGTGTCAGCCTCCGCTACCGGGCGCATATCAGCATAGTTCATATATTCACGGACATTGCCGCCAAATCCGTGAAAGTTTATTACCAAAGGAACAGCAAACGTGCCTGTATACGAATTTGGTACGTACAGCACATATTCCCGCACAATGCCATCATGAACTATTGAGTATGTCTTAGCTTTTGAATTGTTATGGGCATCATTTCTTTCACAGCTACTAAGAATTGCTAAGAAAATAATTAAGAACAAAATTGATTTTCTCATCATATTTTTTGCTCCAATTGTTTTGCCTATCATTTTGATTGTCTTGTATTAGTTGGGAATATTTTTATATTTTATCTGAAGATTCCTATAAAAACTCCTGCTGCTATTGCGGAGCCAATTACTCCTGCGACGTTCGGTGCCATTGCATGCATTAAGAGGTGATTTTCTTTATCGTATTTCAATCCGAAATGTTCAACCACACGTGCTGAATCAGGTACTGCTGAGACTCCTGCAGCACCAATGAGAGGATTTATTTTTTGCTTCAAAAATAAATTCATGAATTTCGCAAATAATAGCCCACCTGCGGTTGCAACCATAAATGAAAAAAGACCCAAGAAAAATATAGCAAGGGATTTAGCCGTTAAAAACACGCTTGCTTTTGTGCTTGCACCCACAGAAAAAGCAAGGAGGATTGTACATGTGTCCAGGAGAGCACTCCCTGCAGTTCTGGCCAGTCTATCAGTGACGCCACTTTCCTTAAGAAGATTTCCGAGCATAAGCATGCCAATGAGAGTTAATGAGCCCGGTGCAATAAGTGCGGAGACTATCATTACTATGATTGGAAAGAGAATTTTTTCTCTTTTTGAAACCTTTCTCGGTTGTGCCATTCTTATTTTTCTTTCTTTTTCTGTGGTAAGAAGCTTCATCAGAGGTGGTTGGATAACAGGTACAAGAGCCATATATGAGTAAGCTGCAATGGCTATCGGTCCGAGAAGATGAGGAGCAAGTTGCGAAGAAAGGAAAATTGATGTTGGTCCATCAGCTCCTCCGATAATCCCTATTGAAGCAGCTTCGAAATTACTAAATCCTAAGAGTAATGCCCCGAGGTATGTGGCGAAAATTCCGAGTTGAGCAGCTGCTCCAAGGAGGAGTGATTTTGGGCTTGAAATCAGTGTTGAAAAGTCTGTCAGAGCCCCTATCCCAAGGAAAATCAAAGGAGGAAATATACCTGATCGCACTCCCTGATATATTTGATTGAACACACTGCCTTTATCATAGACACCAATGGGTAGCCCTTCCGGGTAGGGCATGTTTCCTACTATTATCCCGAAGCCAATTGGTAAAAGCAGAAGCGGTTCATACTTTTTTACTATTGCAAGGTAAATTGCAGCACAACCAATGAGTATCATCAGGATGTTGCCGAACTCGAGGTTGTAAAACCCTGTTATTTTTAAAATATCGCTTACTACATCCATAGAGCCACCCTTTTATTCGATGATCAGTAAAACATCACCCTCATTAACAGAATCGCCCTCCCTGCAGTGGATTCTTTTTACTACGCCTTCAGTGTTAGAAGTTATCTCGTTTTCCATTTTCATGGCTTCCATTACAATCAGTTTCTCGCCAATTCTAACCTGATCCCCTTCCCTGACGAAGATTTTTAGAATCAGACCTGGAAGGGGCGCCTTTATCTTGCTGAATTCTTCAAGGGCTTTTGGTTTGTGTAGGGGCGTGGTTTCCTGCTTTGAAATTGTTAGTGACGTAGGTTTGTATCTGGAGATGGTTTTAATGACATCCTCATCTTCGCCGTAAGTGAATTTTACATTGAATCTTTTGTTATTTACTGTGACAGTTGCTTCGTCTTCCTGGAAGTTTTCGATTGTTACATCGTATTTTTTTTCGTTGACTTGGATTGATATTGTTTTTTTTATCATATTCTTTTTCTCTCCCTCTTATCTGGTAGTCTTTGAGTATTTCCATGTGTAACTGATGTTTCTATCTGCAAAGGTAATCTTGGTTGATAGTGGGTTGAAGTAAAGCTTTCTGTAAATATCAATTGCGATGGATATAGCGACTACTTCTTCTTCGCAAATGTCTTCTCTTTTATGTTCTGTTCTTTTGGAAGTTGGAGCCCGATCGATATCTTTTCTTTCCTCTCGCTGAAAGATTTTGTTAAAGATTGTGATGACGAAAAATATGAAAGTCAGCCCGGAAAAGACAATCAATATCCCCGAGATCGATATCACAAGAGCGTTGTTATTTACTATATTACTCCACATGTTTTTACCTCAAAGTGGGATATTCCCGTGTTTTTTATAGGGATTTACCTCTTTCTTATTTTTCAATAGTTCCAGTGCTTTTATTAGCTTGAACCTTGTAGTACTTGGTTCTATTATTTCATCAACCATTCCTTTCGAAGCTGCCACGTAGGGATTGGCAAATTTGTTTCTGTATTCCTGAATTTTCTCTTTCAATTTTTCCTCGGGGTTTTCTGCTGCTTCTATTTCCTTTTTGAAAATAATTTCTGAAGCTCCTTCGGGTCCCATTACAGCGATTTCCGCTGTTGGCCAGCTATAAATTATATCTCCTCTTAACTGTTTGGAGTTCATTACGCAATATGCTCCGCCGTATGCCTTTCTGGTGATGACTGTAATTTTCGGGACTGTAGCTTCAGCGTAGGCATATAAAAGCTTTGCTCCGTGTTTTATTATCCCGCCGTACTCCTGCTGACTTCCCGGCATGAACCCAGGAACATCTTCGAAAGTAATTATAGGAATATTGAACGCATCGCAAAATCTGATGAATCTTGCGGCCTTGACTGAGGCATTTATATCAAGTACTCCCGCCAGGTGCCTTGGCTGGTTTGCTACTATTCCCACGCTTCTACCGTTCAATCGTGCAAATCCAATAATGATGTTCGGTGCAAAAAGGTTTTGAATTTCAAGAAATTCTCCGTTGTCAACAACTCTTTTAATTATTTCCTTCATGTCATAGGGTTTGTTAGGGTTATTCGGTACGATGTAGTTTAATTCGTGCTCGACTCTTTCTGGAGAGTCTGTAGTTTCCACAATGGGTGGTTCCTCAGCATTATTCTGCGGGATAAAGGTTATAAGAGTCCGTATACCCTCGAAAAGAGATGGTTCATCATCGTATGTAAAGTGTGTTATTCCACTTTTCATGGCGTGTATATCGGCACCGCCAAGATCCTCTGCAGATACATCTTCGTGGGTGACGGCTTTTACGATTTTTGGCCCTGTAAGGAACATGTAAGCGGTTTTCCTCACCATAAAGATGAAGTCCGTGAGGGCTGGAGAGTAGACTGCACCGCCGGCTGCAGGTCCTACAATAGCGCTTATCTGAGGGATTACCCCAGAGTATAGGACATTTCTTAAAAATATTTCCGTATATCCAGCGAGTGAATCGACTCCTTCCTGAATTCTTGCTCCCCCCGAGTCGTTTATACCGATAATGGGGGAACCAGTTTTGGCTGCAAGGTCTGTAATTTTTGTGATTTTTTCTGCTACTGCTTTTGATAGCGACCCACCAAAAACTGTAAAATCGAAGGAATAGACAAATACCTGCCTACCGTGAATAGTTCCGTATCCGGTTACCACTCCATCTCCGAGATATTTCCTTTCAGCCATTCCGAAATCTGTACAACTGTGGGTTTTAAACATGTCCAGTTCTTCAAAACTCTCTTCGTCAAGCAGGAGGTTGAGTCGTTCGCGGGCTGTTAGCTTCCCACGTTTATGCTGTTTCTCAATTGCCTCTCTCCCGCCTCCGAGTTTCGCAATCTCTATTTTGTTTTTGAGTTCAATTATTTTCTTTTCTATGCTCATCTAAGCCTCCGCTATTCCTGACAGAGTTCGATTAGAACCCCGCCTGTGGATTTAGGATGAATAAAAGCAATTTTCTTTCCATGTGCTCCCTGACGTGGGGTAGTGTCTATAAGTGTTATGTTGTTTTCATTAAGGTGTTTGAGGGTTTCGGAAATATTGTTGGTTTTCAGTGCAATGTGGTGTATCCCCTCACCTTTTTTCGCTATGAATTTCGCTATTGGGCTGGCTGGGTCTGTCGGCTCCAGAAGTTCAATATTCACATCTCCAACTTTTACAAATGCGACTTTCACTTTTTGGTCATTTATTTCTTCGGTGCCAGCAAGTTCGAGACTTAGCATGTCTTTAAAGAATCTTAGCCTTTCTTCTATTGAATTTACAGCTATTCCTATGTGATCAATCTTTTCTATCATGTTTGGCTCCTTTTTTTCATCTCCTCAAAGATACTGTCAGCTATGGTGTAAGGATCTATCTTTTTGTTAAGGATTTTGTTGATGCTGGAGTCGAAATTTCTCCCATTGAATGTTTGGTTAATTGATTCAAGTATCCTGGAATTTAGTATCCTGAGTATTTCTTTCCTAATTCTTGTTTTCCTTCTCTCATTGAGAATTCCCTTTTTCCTGAAGAAATTGTAAGTAGAGTTAATCTCATGGATGAGACTATCTACACCTGAACCGGTCAGGGATGATGTTAGGACAACCTTTCTGTGGTTTGCGTTTTTATCAGGAGACAACTCGAGGTAATACTCAATAGTTGTTTTGAGTTTTGTCGCGTCCATTTGATCAGCTTTGTTTATTACGTATATATCTCCTATTTCTATGATTCCAGCTTTTAGCACCTGTATCTCGTCTCCATATCCTGGAACAAGCACGAGAAGGACAATGTCTGAAGCTTCAACTATTTCTATTTCTGCCTGACCTACTCCCACGGTTTCAAGTAGAATGATTTCGAACCCTGCAGCGTCCAATATTTTTACGGCATCACTGGTTGCAAGAGAAATACCGCCCAGGTGTCCCCGGGTTGCCAGAGATCGAATAAATACATTTTCATCGGTCGAGTGATCTTGCATCCTCAATCTGTCTCCAAGGAGAGCACCCCCAGTGAATGGTGATGTTGGATCTATAGCCAGAATCCCTACTTTTTTCCCCTGTTTTCTATACTCTTTTATGAGAACATTTATTAAGGAACTTTTTCCTGCTCCCGGTGGACCTGTTATACCAATAATGACGGATTCCCCGACATATCTGTGTATTTCTTTTAATAACTCAATCTTATCAGGACCATCGTTTTCAACCAATGAGATAGCTTTTGAGATTGCTCTTGTGTTTCCAGAGATGATACCCTCTACCAGTTCATTCATTGTTCTTGGCTTCCTTCTGGCTTTCAATAAAGTCTATTACATCTCTTATTGGAGTACCTGGTGTAAATATAGCTTTAATTCCTTTACTTTTCAAAAATGGGATATCTTCTTCTGGAATTATACCTCCTCCGAAAACTATAATATCCTCTGCGCCATGTTTCTTCAGGAGTTCAGTTACTCTTGGGAAAAGCTCGTTATGGGCTCCAGAAAGAAGACTTAGTCCGATGAAATCCACATCTTCCTGAATCGCAGTTTTTACAATTGCTTCTGGAGTTTGACGTATTCCTGTGTAAATAACTTCGTATCCTGCATCTTTTAGTGCTCGGGCTATGTATTTAGCTCCTCTATCATGACCATCTAATCCCGGTTTGGCTATTAAAATTCTAACCTTTTTATTCATTTCTCTTATCCCCCTATATAACAATGTTTTCCTTGTATTCCCCAAAAACTTCTCTAAGTACCCCACATATTTCTCCAATTGTTGCGTACTCTTTCACTGCCTCAATTATGGGAGGCATCAGGTTTTTGTTCTCGTTTTCTGCACATGCCTTTAGCTGTTTAAGCTTTTCCTCTACAGCAGAATTGTTTCTGTTTTTCTTTACTTCTTGGAGCTTTTCTATTTGTTTTATTCTTACTTCGGGTTTGACTTTTAGAATTTCTAGGTCTTTTGGTTCTTCTTCTATGCGGAATTTGTTTACCCCTACTATTATTCTCTCTCCACTCTCTACTTCTTTCTGATACTCAAAAGCAGAATCCTGGATTTCTTTCTGGATGAATCCTGATTCGATGGCTTTTATAACCCCTCCCATTTTTTCGATCTTTGTGAGATAATCCCATACCCTTTTTTCTATTTCATCGGTTAGATATTCAATATAATAGGAGCCTCCGAGGGGATCGACGGTGTTAGCTACTCCCGATTCGTGTGCGACAATCTGCTGGGTTCTAAGAGCTATTCTTACGGATTCTTCAGAGGGAAGCCCTAAGGCTTCGTCTTTTGAGTTCGTATGCAGGCTCTGAGTTCCCCCCAGTACAGCGGCAAGGGTTTGAATTGTTACTCTTATCACGTTATTATCGGGTTGTTGAGCTGTTAAGGTACTTCCAGCAGTTTGAGTATGGAATCTTAACATCATGGATCTTGGATTTTTAGCACCAAACTTTTCCTTCATGATTTTTGCCCAGACCCGTCTTGCCGCGCGAAATTTTGCGACTTCTTCGAATAAGTCATTATGGGCGTTGAAAAAGAATGATAGTCTACCAGCAAATGTATCGACATCGAGCCCGGCTGATATGGCAGATTTTACGTATTCAATTGCATTTGCCATGGTAAAAGCAATTTCCTGTATTGCATTTGCTCCGGCCTCTCGAATGTGATACCCTGAGATGCTGATTGTGTTCCAGTTTGGCATTTCCTTAGAGCAAAACTCAAAGATGTTGGTGATTATTCTTAGAGATGGTTTCGGAGGAAAAATGTAGGTTCCTCTTGCCACATACTCCTTCAAAATATCGTTTTGTATTGTTCCTCGGAGTTTTTCTCTTGGAACGTTTTGTTTTTCTCCCACCAGAATGTACATTGCCAGGAGTATTGCAGCTGGTGCATTTATAGTCATTGAGGTGGATACTTTGTCCAGCGGGATACCATCCAGGAGAATTTCCATGTCTTTAAGAGTGTCTATTGCCACCCCTACTTTTCCGACTTCACCCTCACTCCTTGGGTCGTCGGAGTCATATCCGAGCTGAGTTGGGAGGTCAAAGGCTATTGACAGGCCCGTTTGACCCTGCTGAAGCAGATATTTATATCTCTTGTTTGATTCTTCTGCTGTTCCAAATCCGGCATATTGTCTCATAGTCCAGAGACGACTTCTATACATTGTTGGTTGTATACCTCTGGTGAATGGGTATGTACCCGGGAAACTAAGTTTTTCGAGATAAGTTTCTCTGGGATCCTCTCTGGGAAAGTAAGTTGTATCTATCGGTATTCCCGATGTAGTTTTGAAGTTTTTCTTTCTCTCAGGAAATCTCGAAGTACCCTTCGCTACCGTGTGGTTTTTCCAGTTTTGATAATGCTTTTTTATGTCATTTTCTTTTGCCATTTTCTATCCTCCTGGTTAGTTAGCAAATGAACGAGAAATTTAATAACTAAAGAAATAGCGGAGTTAAATTTACAAACTTTATGCCATTAGTTCTTAGTGTAGTTTTAAAAATTTGTTTCTGAATTTTGCAATGATCTGTCATGTTAGATACTTGTGGTGCTCGTTTCGAAGTTTGGGCAATGTAGAGAGAATGTCTGAAAAGGGTATGGTTTTGCTGTAAGCTATTCATGACTGTGCTTCCAAGACTGCTTGCATTAAACGTTTTGGGAGATTAAATTCATAGTGCTTTATGGGGCTGTAGCTCAGTTGGGAGAGCGTCTGAATGGCATTCAGAAGGTCAGGGGTTCGAATCCCCTCAGCTCCACAAAGCTGAACAAAAGTTAAATATTACGAGAAAAGTCCAGAGTCTTTTTTATAAACAACTCTTTGATGATTCCTTGCAAATTAATATTTTTATCAAGGATATGAGAAGAGCTATACTTATAGTGTTTTTCTACTTTTTTTTGGTTTTAAGTGGGTTTGGCTCTTCATTTAGCCTTAAGGACAAAATCCTACTTCGCACGGCGAAGATTCTGAGAAGCCCGATAGAATATAGGACTCCTTTTACAATGGATGTTTTTGATTTTAGGTTGGGATTTCTGACCTTAATGTCTCCTGCGACTCTTGTTCTGGATTCCACAGAAACAACTTTCAATACTTACAGTAACCCAGTATATCGAACGTTTTTAAGTGTCGATATTGATTTGATAAAGTGTAATTTTCTGCTGTATATATTTCCACAAAATTTTATTGACTTTCAGACTGGAATAGATATGGGGTTGGGGTTTGTTCCCTTAAGTGGTTCGTTGCCTGGTAACTGGATACACAAAAATCCGAAGACTGGATATGAGTTCCGCTATAGGCCAGAAATTTATTACTTTGGGATAAAACAAAACGCTGTCTATCAGATAAATGAATATAATTATTTCTATTTTGGTGCCAGTTACTCAAAAGCTCGTTTTTATCTGTACAGAGATATTGAGGGTAATCGGTATCTTACTCAGAAGGGTGGTCTTTTTTCTCTTTCCTTTGGTTTCAAGAGCATATCCAGATATGTTTATGAGTCAGGTTTCAGGAATGCAGTGGGAGTGGAAGTCAGGTTTAATTTTGACAGAATGAGTGATGCTTCCGACCCTGAGAACGTAAGTCCGATTAAAAAAATTAGATTTAATTCAGTGGGGTTTTACCTCACATTAAATTTCATAAAGGGTGGACACGCTACTGTTGGTGACGAAGCAAACAGATTATATAGACAAGGGGATTACATATCTGCTTTTGGAAAGTTTCAGCACTTCTTAAAGCTTTATCCCCGTCATCCTAGGAGAAGGGTTGCAGAACTTATGATGAAGCGATGTCATCAGATGATCCCATTTCAGGAAAAGAAAATTGTTGTAAAACATCTTGAATCACAGAATTATCTTTCTGCAGTGAAGCATCTGAGGAGAGCCTACAGTACTGAAGATCCCATTCTTAAAGGTGAGCTTGACTCGATTAGTATCCTGACGTTTGAAAGTATTTTCTCTATACTTGATTCACTGTTTGAACATAACAGATATGCTGATGCTGGTCGACTTCTTGACACGCTTGAAACAGTTGACTATTTTGATATCTCGGAACCTGTTAGAAAATACAGAGGTCTGTTCTTTTTACACAGGGGAATTGCTTTTGCTAAGTACAGATTCTGGGAAAAGGCTGTGGAGTATTTCGATAAAGCTCTAGCCTGCAATTCAGATCTTAAGCCTTTTGTTGATGTCTGGATCAAGAAGGTTGCGGAAGGGTATCTTGAGGATGTAAATGAATTTATTGACCAGGAGAATATAGAAGCAGCTATAGAGTATCTGCGGAAAGCAGCTTCACTTCAACCAGATGCAAAACTCCAGATTGATGAATTGATATTGTCACTGGAAGAAAAAGTTGAAAAGCAGAAAACTTCATCGAAATTTGCCAGAGACTGGGTCAATGAGATTCCCGTAAGGAAATTTAAAACCTTACATATAAGTCCAGGGATGAGTGAAGTTGACGTAGAAAGATTATTCGGGAAACCTGCTTTAGAGTCGGTTCTTCAGGATTCTTCCATGAATGTATTTAAGTTGTGGATATACAAAACCTCATCTGGCGGGGAAATCCATTTATATTTCAGAAATGGGAAGCTTTTCAGAATTGAGAGATTTTAGGATAATCTATACTTTTTTAGCCCCCAGGAAAGTTCCACCAGCATTACCTTGAAAATTCCCACTATTGGGACTGCGAATAACATTCCAAGCGGTCCACCCACTTTTCCTCCAATCAGTACAGCAGCCACTACCGTGAGAGGGTGCATATTAACGCTTCTGGAAACCACCAGGGGAGATATCATTGTGTTGTCGATTATCTGAACAACTATGAACATGACCACAATCCAGACAAGTACCATAAGCAAGTTTGGAGGGTTGGTGATTATTGCGATTACCAGAGCAGGGATGGCTCCCACTACTGGACCAAGGTAAGG
>Ga0180300_10001593_pt1 | contig 10552 bp, 10 predicted proteins | sample GuaBasSediGuay15_FD_121798 | JGI IMG/M metagenome (GOLD analysis project Ga0180300, IMG submission 121798) | Subseafloor sediment microbial communities from Guaymas Basin, Gulf of California, Mexico - Guay15, Core 4569-2, 21-24 cm | ecosystem: Environmental > Aquatic > Marine > Hydrothermal... | reverse complement strand
GGATTGCGAGGGCCTCCTCCAGCTTCGCCACGAGGAAGGTCTCCACCCCCTCCTCCATGAGGAACCTGACGATGGGTATGAGGCCGTGTCCGTAGGCGTTCGCCTTGACCACGGGGATGATCCCTCGGTCGCCCACGAGCTCCCTGATCTGGGAGAGGTTATGCCCGATACTGTCCAGGTCCACCTCGATCCAGGAGGGGAAGCCCTGGACGTGCTCCCAGATCTCATCAGGACTGAGACCGCTTACTGATGTCTTGAACATCCAATACCTCCTTTCCCCTTCATAGGATCTTAGTCAGTTCTCTCTTTATTAGGTCGACGGCCTCCCTCAGGTCCTTGGACTTAAACCCTCCTCCAAAGGCGAGTTTCTCCCTCCCCCCACACCTCCCGCCGAGAAAGCGGCAGCCCTTCTCCAGTAGGGGGATCACGTTGAAGCCGAGGTCGTCGCTCCTCCCCATGACGAGGAAGCCTGAGAGGTCCCCGAGGACCACAACGGTCTTCCCCTCCTTTCTCAGGTCCGCCGCCCTCTTCACCAGCTCCCTCCTATCGAGGCCCTCGAAGACCCCGGAGTAGACCCGTACTCCTCTCACCTCCTCATATTTCAGGTTCTCCAAGGCCCTCTTACTCGCCTCCCTCAGGCTCCTCCTCAGCCTCTGGGCCTCCTCTCTGAGGTTCCTCGCCGTCTCCTCAGCGATCTCCGGGGTCGTCCCGAGGATCTCGACGAGTCTCATGGCGAGCCTCTTCGACTCCAGGGCGTATTCCCAGGCCCTCTCCCCGACCTCGAACTGGATCTCGTACTCCCCCCTCCTGGTCTTCCTGAAGCCCTTTACGACGATGAAGCCGATCTCCCCGGTCCTCTGGACGTGCTCCCCCTTACAGGCCACGTAGTCGAAGTTCTCGACCTCGACGATCCTGATCTGCTTATCCTTGATCAGGTCCCACCTCCCCCTCAGCCTCCTCCCGTATCTTCTCCTCACCTCCTCCCTGTCGCCGACGACGACCCTTATCCTCCTGTCCTCCCGTATAACCCTGTTCGCCAGCTTCTCCGCCTCCAACACCCCATCCCAGTCGATCTCACCGCTGTACCTCACGAAGAGCTGCTTCTTCCCAGGGCCCAGGACGACCTTTACGGACTCCATCCCCCTGAAGACCCTCGATAGGGATTGGAAGAGGACGTGCTCCCCTGAATGGGCCCGGGCCTCCTCTGAGACAGGCATCCCACGGAGGAATCCCATAACCTGACTTATCTCATTTGCCTCCGCTCGAAGATCGGAGGAGGCGGGGTCCCCGGGGCTCAGGCGGTCCGCGGATAGCCGAGCGTCGCATCGGGGTAGACCGCGACCCTGGCGCGCCCCGGATAGTTGTTCCTTAACTCCTCCAGGACCTCCACCCAGGTCTTCACCCAAGTGACCTGTTCCGGGAGGCCAAACTTCATCTCGAGGGTCCGCTCCCTGTAGGGCGAGTATATGATCAGCCTCCTCCCCCTCTGAAGCGGTCTTCTGGGCCTGGGTCCCCAGAGCCGCCCCCCATGCCATTTCCCGTGGCGCCCGAAGATCCAGTGGTTGATCTCGCCGTCTGGGGCGTTGGGGATGAGGACGATCGTTCCGTCCTCCTTCACGGAGGTGTAGGCGGCCCACATCGCGATGTGGGGCTCGTTCGCCCGGGCGTAGGCGTTCACGACGACTATGTCCATCTCCCTCGGCGCCTCCGTCGCGTGCTCCCTGTAGGCCCTCTGCGCCCCGAGCCTCTGCTCCTCGACGAAGTCCCCTGCGAAGAGGGCTATGGGCTCCCGCCTCAGGTTTATAACCATATCGACCTTGAAGTCGAGGCCCGCCATCCTCGCGGCCTCCTCCGCGTCCAGGCGCATCACGTTCCCCTCGTTTCTCAGGTACCCCGTGGAGGGATGGGGTCTCCTCCCAGCCCCGAAGCCGCCGACATCCCCATGGTTGTGCTGGATGGTCTCGATCCCCGCTACGCCGGGCATGATGATCTTCCCTCCGCCGCTGAAGCCCATGAGCCTGTGGAAGAGGATCGAGCCGATCCCGATCTTCAGGTCGCACCCCATCACCTCCGCATTGACCTTCACAGGCGTCCCCCTACTTGTCTCCCCGAGGTCCTCGAGGTTGTCGTAGGGGTTATGATTATAGACGGGATAGCGCTCGACGACCTCCTCCCCCAGCTTCTTCACGAAGTCGAGGCGGCCATGGGGGCCGTGAGACCCCGTCGCCATGATGAGGCGGACGTTCTCATCTGGTATCCCCGCCTTCTCCAGGGTCTCGAGGATAAAGGGGAGGACCCTGTATGTCTTGGTGGGTCGGGTCATGTCGTCGAAGAGGATGACGACCTCCTCATGCCCCTCCGCCAGCCGGGAGAGGGGCTTCGTCCCCACGGGGTTCTCCAGCGTCGCCCTGATCTCCTCGTCCCGGAGCCCCCGCTTCCCCTCCCCCTCCATCCTACACCTCGTGACCTCCCATCGCTCCGGGAAGAGCAGCTCAAGCGGCTGATCGCCATACCACTCGAGGTTAGGGACGACAACCCTCTTCAAGGCGAGAAACCCCATTAGAGACTCGACCTGTCCCTATATTTAATTTGCCCCAGCAGAAGGATCGAGGGGAACGGCTTCTCAAAAACGTTAATTACCCCATCCGGAGATATTTCATCGGTGCTGAGTATGGGTGATGAACGTGAACTCTTAATGATCCCCGGTCCCACCATGGTCTCCCCGAGGGTCTTGAGGGTCATGGCGAAGCCCGTTGTGAGCCACGTGAGCGGCGAGTTCGTCGAGGCCTTCAGGGAGGCTCTTGAGCTCACGAGGAGGCTCTTCCTCTCGGAGGGGAGGGTCTTCATCCTCTCTGGGTCGGGGACCCTCGGGATGGAGGCGGCGATAGCTAATGTCGTCGAGCCGGGGGACAGGGTTCTCTGCGTGGAGAATGGGTTCTTCGGCGAGAAGTTCAAGGACCTCGTCAGGGCCCATGGAGGGGAGGTGGACCGCCTCACCTTTGAGTGGGGGGAGCCCGTCGACGTGGGGTTGGTGAGGGAGAGGTTGGAGGAGAAGCCCTACAAGGCCCTGACGGTTGAGCACGTCGATACCTCGACGGGGATCGCGAACCCCATCGATAAGGTCGGCGAGGCGGCGAGGGACTTCGATGCCCTATACATCGTCGACACCGTCTGCGGCATAGGCGCGATGCCGGTGAAGGTGGACGAGTGGGGCATAGACGTCTGCCTCACGGGGAGCCAGAAGGCGATAGGGGCTCCCCCGGGGCTCACCCTCCTCACCTTCAGCGATGATGCCTGGAGGGTCGTTGAGGGGAGGGAGACGCCGGTGACCGACTACTACGCCGATCTGAGGAGGTGGCTCCCCGTGATGGAGAACCCGCAGAGGTACTTCGCAACCCCCTCCGTCCCGCTGCTCCTGGCCCTGAGGGAGGCCCTCCGCATCGTAATAGAGGAGGGATTGGAGGAGCGGTGGAAGAGGCACGAGGTCATAGCCGAGGCCGTCAGGAGGGGGGTCCAATCCCTGGGGCTGACCCTCTTCCCGAGGGAGGGGTACAGGGCCAACTCCCTGACCGTCCCAGAGGCCCCTGAGGGGGTGGCGGAGCAGGAGGTGAGGAGGCTGATGAGGGAGAAGTACAGGGTCATCGTCGCCGGCGGCCTCGGGAGGCTGGCCGGGAGGACCTTCAGGATCGGACACATGGGGACGGTGACGGCGAACGACGTGGTCGCGACGCTGGCGGCGCTGGAGATGTCCCTGATGGAACTCGGATACCCTGTCGAGGCGGGGACGGCGGTGGGGGAGGCGGAGAAGCAGCTCACCCGCCTCTGAATCCCCTAAAACTCCCTGTAGGCCTCTGCCAGGGGGTGGCCGAGGCAGGTGAGGGAGAAGGCCTTATACCAGCCGAAGGGCGACTTATGGGCCTCGAAGCCCTCCTCTACAAGGCGGTCCCTGAGCCTCTTCATGAACTCCTTCGCCGACCTGGCCGAGCCCAGGTTCTTAGATAGGTGGGCGTAGGGGTAGAGGAGGAGCCTCCTACACCCCAGGCGCGAGGTATCGACCCTGAGGCTCTCGACGAAGCTCTCGATGAGCGCCTCGATGCGGTGCTCATCCCCCTTCTCGAAGCAGATGAGGCAGACGAGGACGTTCTCGAGGCGCTCCTCCCTCGGCTCCGCCGGCCTCTCCGCGACCGGCGTCTCCCTCCTGACGGAGTAGCTGAACTCCGAGCAGTGGAGCTGTAGGACCCTCATATATCCACCGAAGGTGGATACTTGGAGGAGATATTAGAGCCTTCTGATAAAAAAGAGGGGGGCCTTCAGTACCAGGGTAGCTTCCCCATCTTCTCCAGCTCGAGCCAGGACCTCCAGTCCTCCTCCACGACTCTCTGTATCTCCGCGATCTCCTCCTCCGTCAGGTGCCTGAACCTCCCCTGGAGCCTGAGGTATTCCCCGATGGGCTTTAGTTTCCTCGGCTTAAAGTTGATCCTCATCTTCCCCTCCTCGATCTCCAGGAGGGGCCAGGCGCCTGTCTCCACGGCGAGCCTCGCGACCTCCACGGTCTTATCCACGGGGAAGTACCAGCCCGTCGGACAGGGCTGTTGGATGTGGATGTAGGCGAGGCCCCTCCCGGCAGCGGTGATCTCCGCCGCCCTCTTTACCTTCCTTCTCAGGTCCGGGAGGTAGGCGATGGAGGCAGTCGCGATGTAGGGTATCCTATGGGCGGCCATGATGAGGACCATGTTCTTACGCCGCTGCCCCTTCCCCCTCCATAGCTTCCCCACGGGCGTGGAGGTGGTCCTCGAGAAGAGGGGCGTGGAGCCGCTCCTCTGGACCCCCGTGTTCATGTAGGCCTCGTTGTCATAGCAGATCCAGATCATGGACTCCCCCCGCTCAGCCGCCCCGGAGAGGGCCTGGAGGCCGATATCCACCGTCCCGCCGTCCCCCGAGAAGCCGATCACGGCGATCCTGCCGGTCTTCCCCTTGATCCTGTAGGCGCGGAAGACACCCGTCTCATAGGCGGGACCCGCCGCATAGTTGGCCAGGACCCAGGGGACGGAGACCTGCGCGGAGTAGTTGACCGTGGCACAGCTCGGAGGGTTTATGACGACTGTGTTGAGGCCCAGGACGTCCAGGATGTTCCTGAGGGCGATGCTCGCACCGCAGCCGGCGCACCCGCCGCTCGAGGGGTAGATGGGCATCTTCTCCATGGGCACGGGGCCGCGGGAGGGCGGAAGTGGGTGCTCGACGAACTCGACCTCCCTCTCCACACGACCCGTCTCCAGGACCCTATGGACCTTCCTCCCCATCGCCATGAAGTCCTCCACCGAGATATCATCGCCGCCCATACCAGCGACGAAGTTCAGGAGCTTCGGCCTCTCCTCGAGGCTATAGAGCGCCGACTTCAGGTCTGCGAAGACCCCGCCGCCTCCCGTCCCATGGAGGACCATCCTATCCACCACCCCTATGACGTTGACCTCCTCAGCGATCCTCCTGAACTCCTCCTTTGGGAAGGGCCTGAGGGCCCTCAGCTTCACGAGGCCGATCCTCTTTCCCTCCCTCCTGAGCCTGTCCACAGCCCTCCTCGCCGCCGTCGTCATGGACCCCATCGTGACCAGGACGGCCTCGGCCCCCTCGCACTTGTACTCCTCCAGGAGGCCGCCGTACCCCCTCCCGAAGATCTCCCTGAACTCCTCGTCCACCTCCTTTATGACCCTCTTCGCGTCCCCCAGGACCTCCTCGAAGAGCCTCCGGTAGGTCGTGTGGAGGGCAGGGGGGAGCCCCGGGGCCGGCCACTTATCGCTTATGGTCGGGTCCACAGGATACTTCGCCACATAGGGGGGTAGGAACTCGTCCACGACCTCCTGGTCTGGTATCAGCACCTTCTCGTAGGAGTAGGAGAGGTAGAAGCCGTCGAGGGACATCATCGCAGGGAGGAGGACCCTGGGGTCCTCGGCGACCCTGTAGAGCTGTATGACCGTATCGAGGCACTCCTGGTTGCTCTCCACCATGAGGACGATCCAGCCGAGGTTGAGCTCCGGCATGATATCCGAGTAGTCGGGGCCGAGGGCCCAGTACCAGCCGAGGGTCCTGTTCGCCACCGCCATGACGATGGGGGTCCGGTAGCCTGGGGCCTGGGCTATGCACTCGTGCATGTAGGCGACCCCCTGGGAGGAGGAGGCCGTGAAGGCTCGGGCGCCGGCGAGGGAGGCGCCTATGGCCATACCCATGGCGCTGTGCTCCCCCTCGGCCTGGATGTACTCCGCCTCCAGCTCCCCGTTGGCTATGAACTCCCCTATGTACTCGACGATGGTGGTCTGGGGGGTGATGGGGTAGATCGGGACTACCTCGACCCTTGAGAGCTTCACGCCGTAGGCGACGGCCTTATTCCCCGGCATCACGTCGAACTCGGTCATATCCTCACTCCTCCCTCACCATCTCTATCGCCCCTGCGGGACATTCATTGGCACAGATGCCGCAGCCCTTACAGAAGCGGAGGTCAATGACGGCCCCTTCCTCTCCCCTTCCTATCGCCCCCTCGGGGCAGTACATCACGCAGAGCCAGCACTTCCTACACTTACTGGCATCGACGACCGGCCTGAAGGTACGCCAGTCGGCGACGTACCGCCCTCCGACGCTCCTCCCTCCCCGGAGCATCAGCCCCTTCACCTCGGAGACCTCACCCTTCGCCAAGACCAAGACGGCAACCTCCTAAGGCTCCCAGATTCTGACCCTCTCATAACCCATCTCGGCGGCCTTCACGTTCAGCTCGGCGGCCTCGCCCTGGAACCTCTTCCTGATCGCCCTCTCCAGAGAGTCCAGGCGGAGGAGGCCGGTCGTCTTAGCGAAGGCCCCTAAGAGGGCCGTGTTGGGGATCGGCCTCCCGAGGATCTCGATCCCTATTGCGGTGGCATCGACGACACCCACCTTAGAGAGCTTCACCCCGAGGGAATCCGCGACCTCCTCAGGTTCTTTACCGGAGTTCGCCACGGCTACCCCCCCTTCCTTCAGCCCCTTGATCACGCCGGCGGCCCCGACCATCCTCGGGTCGAGGATGAAGAGGTACCTCGGCGTGTAGACCTGGGCCCTCGTCGCCTCCTCCGGGTCTCCTATCTGGACGAAGGCGACGACGGGTGCACCTCTCCTCGACGCCCCGTAGAAGGGGAAGGCCCTGCAGAACTTTCCCTCGTAGGAGGCCGCTATGGCCATCAGCTCCCCGCTTACGACGACGCCTTGTCCACCCCTCCCATGAAGCCTTATCTCCTCGATCAAGGGAGATCCACCCTCAAGCCTCCTATGGGAGTCCCAAGGGTTAAATATAGTGCTTTTGATTTAAGGGTTGGAGAGCATCGGGAGATGGTTGGGAAGGATAGGTTCTTCTCAGACCTCGGGAGGAGCTACAAGCCCGGGATCATCACGGAAATCGTGTTGGCGGCCTTCGAGATGGCGAAGAAGGGGAAGAAGCTCATCTCCCTCACCGGAGGGAGCTACGACCCCCCCTCCCTGCCAGTCGCCGAAATCAGGGAGGTGCTCCAGGAGGTCCCCGATACTGCATGGAGGGAGATCCTCCAATACGGCTCGAATCAAGGGTATTGGAGGCTGAGGGAGGCCCTATCCAAGTTTATGAAGGGGAGTGAGATAACCGTGGACCCGGAGAGGGAGGTCCTCGTGACGACGGGGTCCCAGCAGGCCCTCGACCTCATCTCCAGGGTCTTCATAAATGAGGGCGACATCATAGGCGTCGGTTCACCCACCTACCTGGCGGCCCTCTCCGCCTTCAAGCAGTTCTCCCCCCGGTTCCTCACCATCCCCGTCGGCGATGAAGGCCTCAATCTGGGAGCTCTGGAGGAGGAACTGGAGAGGCTTAGGAGAGAGGGTAAGGGCATGAAGATGCTCTACGTGGTTCCCTCCTTCCAGAACCCCACGGGGGTCGTCATGCCTCAGCCCAATAGGAGGAGACTGCTCGAGATGGCGGAGGAGCATGACTTCCTCATAGTGGAGGACAACCCCTATGGGTACATAGCCTTCGAGGGGGAGCCACCCACACCCATCAAGGCCTTCGACGATGGCGGGAGGGTCATCTACCTCAGCACCTTCTCGAAGATCGTCTCCCCAGGCCTCAGGATCGGGTGGGTGGCAGCAGAGGAGGAGATCGTGAAGAAGCTGGCCATAGCCAAGAGCGCCGTAGACCTCTGCTCCGACGGCCTCAGCCAGTACGTGGCCTCAGAGCTCCTCAGCAGGGGGGTGGTAGAGAGGCAGGTCAGGAAGGTGACCGACGTCTACCGGGAGAAGCGGGACCTGATGCTCGAGTCGATGGAGGTCTACTTCCCGAAGGAGGCCGAGTGGAACAGGCCGAGAGGGGGTCTCTTCCTCTGGGTGAGGCTTCCCGAAGGAGTAGATGCCTCCGAGATGGTCTTCGAGGCAGTCGAGAGGGGTGTGGCCTACATACCCGGCTCCAACTTCTTCACAGACCCGTCTAAGACGAACTACATGCGCCTCAACTACAGCTTCCCCTCGAAGGAGGACATCGTCGAGGGCATCAAGATCCTCGGGGATCTCTTGAAGGAGAGGGTCTAAACCTCCATTTTTATAAAAAGGAAGGGGTGCGATTCCTCAGGTCAGTACTCGACCTCCACCTCTGACATAACGGTGAAGAGCCTCAGGAAGGCCTTGCTATACCTTATGATGCTACTCATGCTCCCCAGGAACCTCAGCTGCCTCGTCATTATGGCGTTCGCCCCATCCAGCTCCCCCTTGTTCACCTTCACCCAGATCTCATAGGGTCCCTCGAGGGCGTAGTCCGTCTCCTCCCCCTCCTTGAGCTCCCTGACCTCCGTGATCTTCCCATCCTCGAACATCACGTAGATGGGTGGGAGGTCCTCCTTATCCGTAACCTTGAAGGTGAAGGAGCCGGTGAAGCCCCTCGCCTTTATCTGGAACTCCTCGTCGGTGTTCGCGACCTTCTGGACGTGCTTGAAGTACTCCTCGCTCAGAAACCTTACCATCCCAACTCACCTAACCCCTTCTTGGGCAATCCCTATAAGTCTATGGGACCACTTTTATATAGATTCCCATCCCATTAGAGAGGAAGCTTGGAGTTGAGGAGAGATGGAAGCCAAAGAGGCCCTAGACAAGATCCTTTACCCCTCGAGCATAGCCGTCATCGGCGCCTCTAAGGACCCCTTCAAGTGGGGGCACATGCTCCTCTCAGCCATCATCAAGGGCGGCTACGAGGGGCGGCTCTACCCCATCAACCCGAGGGAGAAGGAGATCCTGGGGCTGAAGGTCTATCCGCGGGTGACGGAGGTCCCCGAGGATGTGGATATGGCGATCATCGTCGTCCCGGCGAGGATCGTCCCGACGGTGATGCGAGATTGCGTCGAGAAGGGCGTGAAGGGCGCCGTCATCATCACCTCAGGCTTCGGCGAGACCGGAGAGGAGGGGAAGCGTCTCCAAGACGAGATCGTCGAGATAGCGAGGAAGGGGGGGATGCGGTTCATCGGGCCCAACTGCATGGGCATCTGCAGCTCTGAGGCGAAACTGAGCGCCCTCATGATACCCTTCCTCCATGAGAAGGGAGAGGTCGCCTTCATCTCACAGAGCGGCGGATATGGCCTCCAACTCTACCTCCGCGCCTCGGCGATGGGCGTCGGCATCTCCTCCTTCATCAGCTCCGGGAACGAGGCCGACCTGACCGCGGTCGACTACATCAGGTACTTCGGCGAGGACGAGAGGGTCAAGGTCATCGCGATGTACATCGAGGGCCTGAAGCGGGGGAGGGAGTTCTTCGAGGTGGCGAGGGAGGTGACGAAGAAGAAACCCATCGTCGTTATCAAGGTGGGGACGACGGAGGCGGGGGGGAGGGCCGCCGCGTCGCACACCGGCGCCCTTGCGGGGTCCGATAAGCTCTACGACGCGATGTTCAAGCAGGCGGGGATCATAAGAGCCAGGGATGCGACGCAGATGTTCGACATCATCAAGGGCTTCCTCTACGCGCCCCTCCCGAAGGGGAACAGGATCGGCGTCGTCTCGAACTCCGGGGGGATCTGCGTCGAGACGACGGACTCCCTCGTCCAGAACGGCCTCACCGTCCCGACGCTATCGGAGGAGCGGCAGAAGGAGATACTGAAGGTGATACCCCCCTTCGGGAACCCCAGGAACCCCGTGGACCTCACCGCCTCGCTGAACATGAACTCCTTCCTCAGAGTCCCTGAGATCGTCCTCAGCGACCCCGAGATCGACGGCCTCATCACCATCGGCCTTGGGACCTCCGTTATGCACACCATGTTCCCCGACGTGAAGCCCGAGGACTTCATGGGGATCTACAAGTGGCTGAACGACCAACTGATAGCGACCTACAAGAAGTATGAGAAGCCCGTCCTCGTCATCAACCCCGCGGCGGATATAGAGCCCGAGGCCTCGAAGATCTTGGAGGAGGCGAGGGTACCCGTCTACATCACCCCCGAACGGGCCGCCGAGGTGATGGGCGCCCTCTGGAGGTACAAGCAGTACCTGGAAAAGGCTGGGAAGGAGTGAGGTCTGGAAGCCCCCTGGGGGAGAG
>Ga0180300_10001592_pt1 | contig 10553 bp, 10 predicted proteins | sample GuaBasSediGuay15_FD_121798 | JGI IMG/M metagenome (GOLD analysis project Ga0180300, IMG submission 121798) | Subseafloor sediment microbial communities from Guaymas Basin, Gulf of California, Mexico - Guay15, Core 4569-2, 21-24 cm | ecosystem: Environmental > Aquatic > Marine > Hydrothermal... | reverse complement strand
CTGTCAACATCTGAATACCTCCTTTTGTATACCAGAGATATTCAGATGTTACTACTCAATTCTTACCGATGTTTTTGCTCATTTTTGATCGACGTTTTTGCTATTTTATAATCGATGTCGACAACTTGAAAGAGAACTCAAAGAAAGAGGAGAAATGACGTTATTCATAAACCTCGATGTTGAGGATGATGCGGAATATCTTAAAAGCCAAAGAACTCTTCTGAGGAAACTGGATCTTGAATTCGGGAACAGGAAAGGATACGTTTTCATAGACGAGATTCAGAGAAGGGAAAGCACAGGAGTATTCCTGAAAGGGATTTACGATCTAGAACTTCCTCACAAGTTCATAGTTTCAGGATCTGGAAGTTTCGAACTGAGAGAGAAGATTCAGGAATCACTGGCTGGAAGAAAAAGGGTGTTCGAACTGGATACTGTGAGTTTTGAAGAATTCGTCGATTTCAAAACCAATTACAAATACGAAGGAAAGCTCCACGAATTCTTTAAGGTAGAACCAGCCACTACCCTATCGTTTATCGAGGAATATCTCCAATTCGGAGGATATCCCAGAGTGGTTATAGAAAAAAGCCAATTGGAAAAGCTGGAGAATATTCGCGAAATATACAGGAGTTATGTGGAGAAGGATATCACTTACCTCCTAAGAGTAGCGAAAGTTCACCAGTTTTCGCTCCTTGTCAGAATGTTGGCGATTCTTGAAGGTAGACTTTTAAATCTCTCAAGGTTGTCGAAAGAAGTCGGAGTGTCCGAAAAGACTATCAGGGAATACTTGTGGTATCTCGAAAAGACGTATATACTCGATATAGTAACGCCTTTCCACACGAATAAGGTAAAGGAACTTACCAAAATGCCCATTTGCTACTTCAGGGATATTGGAATGAGAAATTATGCTGCAGGAGAATTTGGCAGGTTGAGCAACATGAGCTTTCCTTTTCAAAACTTCGTATATATTCAACTTCTTGAAATTTCAAGGGAACTGGATTTCACGATTCATTTCTGGAGGAGCAAGGATGGAGCAGAAGTAAATTTCGTTTTAAAACGCGGTGAAACTCTCGTCCCTATAGAAGTGAGATGGCGGGATATGAAAGATGCAGAAATCCCAAGATCTTTGAGAAGTTTTATAAAGCGTTACGAACCTGAAACCGCGATCGTGGTAAACAAGTCTTTTCACCACGCAGCGAAGATCTATAAAACCAACGTGCATATTCTGCCTTTTTACAGATTGCAAACCTTCATAAGGGAAATATTCGCGTGATCGTTCACATCGTGGAGCGCTGACTGGAAAGCAATCTTTCAACGAAGACCTTGTGGTTTGAAGTGGATACTCTTCTACGTGCCAGAAGAACGGCCCCCAGACATGGAGGAAGAGGTGCCCTTCTTATTTCAGCATTCGCATATTCCTTTCTCAGCAGCTGCTGAAAGATTGAGAATACGAATTCGTTTTTCTCCAGAACACTTCCGCTGTAAGAAATGAGAGGCTGACACATCCCCAGTTTTTCCACCGCCGTTTTCACGGATATGAATATCTCGCGAGCAGCATTTTCCAGTATCTTAGTAGCTGATGGATCACCCAACGTAGCAGCTTCATGAGCCATAGGTGCAACGGAAGCTATCTTGGACCGTCTATCTCCCTCACCGTACACCCATTTTATGAGATCGCTCTGGTTCTTGAATCCCAGCCTGCGAAAGAACAGCTCTTTCAAAACGGTGGGTGATTTTCTTCCATCGAGTTGTTTTGTCACTTCTCGTATAGTTTCCAACCCTATGTAGTAAGCACTTCCTTCATCCCCTATGATACTTCCCCACCCACTCACACGTGTTTCACGACCTTCGAATCTACCGTAAACTATGAGACCTGTGCCTGCGACAACATGAATCCCGTTTTCACAAAGCGTTCCAGCAGCCCAGCCCACAACAACATCGTTGACGATGAGATCTGCTCGTATTCCCAGCTCGGAGTGTATGAGATTCGAAAGGGTTTCTTCCAGCTCTTCCGCCTCACCAACAGCAGGGAGCCCGAAACACGATACCACCTCATCTGTTTTGATCGATTTTAAAAGCCTGGAGATAGCCGATCTCAGACTTGCCCTTACAACATCTTCACCATTTTCCAGCAAATTGGAAGGTCCACCCCTCCCGTACCCCAGTATCTCCCCTTTTTCACTCACAAGCACCGCCTGTGTTTTTGTTCCTCCACCATCTACTCCGAGAAAGTACACCTGTTCATTCACCCTTTCAAACTTCCGGTGGTCAATCCTTTCACTATGTAACGCTGTACGGAAAGGAACAACACCACTGGAATCGCTGTGGACATCAGTATGGCCGCCATCATCTCATTCCAGCGTACAGAACTTCTGCTGAAGAACTGGTACAATCCCTGGGTTATGGGCATCAGCTGGTCGGTTTTTATCAGGACAAGTGCGAGTATGAATTGTTGACTCCATCCCGTTATAAAGGCATATATGAAAACGGCTATCACAGCGGGACTTATCATTGGAAGAATGATCCTGTATATTGCCGAGTAAACCGAACAACCATCGATAAACGAAGCTTCCTCTATATCTTTAGGAACGGTCTGCATGTACGAAGTTACCAACCAAGTGGACAGTGGAATGGTGAATATGGAACCCGAGAGTATGACCGAAAGATAGGTATTTATCAAACCGAAACGCTTCATGATCACATAAATAGGGATCAAAAGCATTATGGGTGCAAACATGTTGGCATATATTATGAACACCATCAGGGGTCTACGCAACCTGAATTCGAATCTCGCCAGCGCATAACCTGCAGGTATGGCGATACCCAGAGAAATCACGCTGACCCCCAGACCGTACAGGAAACTGTTCAGAAGATACCGGGGAAGACGCGGTACCAGCTGGAAAGCCTGAACGAAATTGCGAAAAGAAACCTTCTCGGGAATGAGAGGCATGGGCGATATCCACGGTAAATCGGAGGGTCGGAGCGCCGTTATCAGCATCTGATATATGGGAAGCAAAAGGAATATCATGGCAGCCACCGCGAGAATCTGGTAAATTATTCCCTTGAGTCTTCGTTTCGTCGACATCTTCATATCTCAACACCTCTTCTCAGGGTCCTTATGTAGAACACCGAGATCACAGTTACCAACGCAACTTGAGCCATGGTCATAGCCGAAGCTTTGCCTATACCTCCGAATCTCGTGAGCAGGAAAGCAACGTTGTATATAGCGATGGGCAACGTCTCGGTGGCCCTTATGGGACCACCCCTGGTGAGAACCCATATAATGTCAAAGGAATTGAATGTCCAGACCAGCGAAAGCAGGCTGGTGGTGAGAATAACGGGCTTCAACAAAGGCAATGTGATCCGAACGAATTTCGTCCAATCGCTGGCCCCATCAACAGTCGCGGCTTCATAAAGATCATCAGGTATTGATTGGAGCCCCGAAAGAAACATTATTATCATGAATGGTAAACCCACCCATGCATCTACCACCATTGTGGTCAGAAAAGCCGATTTTGCTGTGGTCAAGAAAGTAACAGGTTTATCCACGATGTGAAGCTTGAGAAGGATGGAATTCACCAATCCGAACTGACTGTTCAGGGTCCATGCCCACATCATGGAAGACATGGCCCAGGGTATGGCCCATGGAATGATGACAAGCGTTCTGTAAATCCGTCGGCCAGCCAGAAACTGACTGTTTAAAAGAAGCGCCACCGCTATACCCAGCACCACCTTTATGCCCACCGATCCACCAACCCACAAGAGTGACCGGCTCAGGGCAGCCACGAAGTAAGACCATCTTGGATCGAAGACCTTGAAATTGAAAAGCCAGCGAAAGTTTTCCAGTCCTACATAGACTCTGAAAGTTGGATTCAAAAAACTCGCCTTATAAAAAGAACTTTCCACCACCTTGTAGAGTGGATAAAGCATGAAGATCGAAAATGCCAGTAATAATGGCAGTATCAACATGTACGGTGTTCTCCTTCGCGACGTTATCACCCTCTTTACCTCCCCCAATTTCGTTTTTCGAAGGAAAAGGGAGGGGATGTACCCCTCCCATGAAACTCATTTCTGCAGTATCTTTATGATCCTTGCCGCCTGACTGAGAGCGGTCTTCGCATCGCTCTGTCCAAGGAGGACACTCTGGATAGCATCCAGAAGCACTTCCTGTGTACCTTCCCAATCTTTGACACCGGCGGACTGCGGATAACCGTACTTTATAGCTTCTATGTAAGGCTTCCAATACCACTTCTGGAATTCGGGCAGATCTTTCTCCTTAACCATTGGAGGTACGAAACCAAGCTTCAGATCCCATTCAGCTTGCTTTTCGAAACTGGTCATGTAGTTCATGAACTTCAGAGCCAGGTCTTTCTTCTTGGTCTGAGAGGAAATGGCTATACAATCGGTGACTATAACGGTGGAATAGCGTTTCACGGAATCGGGACCACCGGGTATGAGGAAGAAGCCAACGTCCACACCTTTTTCAATCGCCTTGAGAGCGTTGTGTACGTGATCTATGTACATGCCGACTTTGCCCGTTTCGAAAAGCTTTATGAGGTCTTCCCTGGTCCACTCGATTATACCGGGTTGTGCATAGTTAGAAAGTTCCTTGTAGAACTCCAGGGCTCTGACGGCGTTGGGTTTATCGATGACCACGTTACCCTCTTCGTCTACTATCTTTCCGTCGTTCGCATAGAGATACTGTAAGAACTGTGTGACCGTTGACACGAAGCGTTTACCGGCCATGGCTATACCGTATACACCTTTGGCGGGATTGTGAATCTTCTTGGCTGCCTCCAGAAGTTCATCCCAGGTTGTGGGTATCTTCACACCGTTTTCTTCGAAGAGCTTCTTGTTGTAGATGAACACCTTCGTCGACATGGCTCTGACCACACCGTACACGTGACCGTTGTAGGTAACGGTATCCCATACCATATCGTAATACAGCTCTCTCTTTTCCGGTGTTATGTACTCATCAAGGGGTATTATGGCCCCCATGTCGGCGAGTACAGGTATCCACCTGGAAGCAATGTACATTACATCAGGTGCAGCCCCCGCACCGATGGACGTTATGATCTTGTTCCACAGCTCTGCCCAGCCCACGAATTCCATCTCAATCTTGACCCCCGGATTGTCCTTCTCGAATTCCCTGGCTATCGCTTCCTGATCCTCAATGGTGTAACCACCACCGATGGGCATCAGAACCTTCAAAACTTCTTCGGCCATCGCCACACCCATCAGAAATACCGCCATTACAGTAACAACACACAAAAGTTTTCTCATTCCACCAACACCTCCTATCCACGGAATTGTTAAAGTTTCCTAGTCCGCCAGCTTAACAACTTTCGTAAGGTTACGCGGTCTCTCCACATCCACCCCCTTTCTCAGAGCCGTATCGAGGGCAAGAATCTGCCCAAGTATCACCCTTAAAAAGGCATCTTGAGGAACATCGTTACCCACAAAAATGTGCGACCCTTCACAACCTATGGTCAGCACCTTTGCACCGAACGTTTCCAGCTCTTCGCAGAGTCTCCTTTCCTCTTCACCACCGCTCGTGTACACCACGGTTGCGACTCCTTTCTCCATCAAAGCTTTTGGACCGTGTCTGTACTCGTAGGTGGAATATGCCTCCACCTTAGACAGGGACATTTCTTCGAGTTTGAGAGCACTTTCACGAGCGATACCTTCGTACATTCCTGTACCTAGGAAAACGTAGAGATCTGAAAGTTCCGTGTTCCACCGCCTCACCCATTCACGGAAGGTACCGACGGTACTTTCGAGCCCATCCAGCAACTTCTCATAAACGCCTAGAGATCTGGAAACCAGCCTATCCACCATGATCTCCAGGGTGAGTAACATAGAAGTGAACGATTTCGTCATGACGATGGATTCTTCCGAAAGTGGTACAACCACACTCTCATCACACATCTTCACCAGCGAACTGGAAGATTCCAGGCTTATACCCACGGTTCTGATACCCCGTTCCTGGAACTTTTCTCCTGCTCTGAGCACTTCGCTGGACTCTCCGGAACGGGAAATCAGAACAGCAGCTCTTCTCATATCCCGTTGTCCTATATTTCCGAGACTTTCGAATGCCACCTCTCCACCTGGAAGCGCTTTCGATTCGATACCTGTACGAAGTGTGAAATAGCGGGAGGCAGCCAGAGCAAGATAATAGGATGAACCGCAACCCACGAAATAGACGATATCGGAATTCCCTAAAATATCCTCCAGATCGTTCATCGCAAAGTTTCTGGAAAATTCAAGAACTTTTGGCAATTCCTCGATCTGATCGTATATCTCCTTTTCGACCTTCGTCACATTTTCCCTCCTTCAAACAACGTTGAGGTCAGGATAATGCTCTTTCAATTTCTTCACACTTTCCATGCTTGGATCATCAACTACCAGGTAATCCACCCTTTCCAGCTTACAAACCCTGTAAGGTGCAACCATTCCAATCTTCGAATGATCAGCGAGAACCATTAGCCTGGATGAAACCTCCATAGCTTTAATAGCCACGCTGGCTTCCTCGAAATCGTAGAAGGTTATACCTTCCTTTCCATCGACACCGTTGACACCGAAGATGAAAAGATCGGCTTTCAATCCCTCAAAGAGTTTGAGGGTGTAACCACCCACACATTCGAAGGAGTTTTCACGAACCATTCCACCGGAATGTATCAACTTGAAAGGTTTACCAAGGTTTATGATCGCCCAGGCTGTTGTAATGGAATTCGTGACGATGGTGAGATCATGAAACGGAGTATTTTTCAGAGCTTGAGCCATGTAAAACACGGTAGTTCCCCCACTCATCACGATCACCATACCATCTTCCAGCAAGGAAACAGCTTTACGAGCTACTCGTAGCTTTTCTTCCTTGTTCTCCTCAAGCTTGAAAAAGAAAGGAATGTCTATGCGGAAATTTCTGAGGCTGGCCCCTCCCCTCTTTCTCTCCACCAGACCCTGATTTTCCAGGAAATTCAAATCTCTTCGTGCCGTTATCTCGGAAACGCCCAATCTTTCACAAATCTCTTTGATGCTTATGTAACCTTTCTCCTTCAATATTCTCATTATCTCGTTCAAGCGCTTCTCTCTAACCATTTGAACTCCTCCCATCTCCTTAAATCCTTACTCCATAAAGTATTTACAGATCATTTTGAGTAACATGTTACACAACACACAAAAACAAAATCCATGAAGATCTCCCAAATAGCAAAAAATCAGGGGGCGACACACGAGCAAAGAAAGGATTCCATATCCATCCCTTTCCCTGCAGGGATCGTGGAACGATCAGATGTTTTCGAAGAAATTCTACAGGGCAAGTATCCTCTCTTTTCAGCACCCACCACCACAACACCCTCGTTTCTCAGCATCATAATTAATCGAAATCGATCATATTTCAATCTCATATCTTATGATATCATATAAAATGTGATTGATCAAATTTCAACGAATACAACTATCGGTCATGTGGAAAGATTATGAGCGATCAGGCAACATTATTCACAATTATGAATCCATCCTTTTCGGGAGGTGGGTGAATGTATATGCAACCAGGCAAATTCAGGGGATTTCAGCGAATATCCGGAGAAGATGGTGTCTTTCGGATACTGGCGCTCGATCAACGAAACTCGCTCAAGAAGATGCTGATGAATTTCTTCAATACACAGAACGAAAAGCTCATGACCAACGTCAAGAAAAGTATATTGAAAACCCTTTCACCGCATGTCAGTGCTGTACTCGTTGATGGTGAGTACGCCTTTCCCTCCATGTTACCTCTTATCCCTCCACAAACGGGAGTGATACTCTCGCTGGAAAAAAGTGGTTACATCGATGAAGGAAAAGGACGTTTGAACGTGTTGTACAGAGAAGATGGAGTGGAATACGCCAGGAAAAGTGGTGCAGATGCTGTTAAACTGTTGATATACTGGAGCACAGAAGCACACGATGAAGTCAAAAAACGCCAAATGAAGCTGGTTAAAGAAGTGGGGATGCGGGCAAAAGAACAGGACATACTTTTTATACTTGAAATACTGATATATGGAAAACGAAAGGGCAGAGATGAGGAAATTCTGGAAGCTGTGAAAACTTTCAGTGGCGAAGAATACTGCGTGGATATCTTCAAGATAGAACCTTTCAAAGAATTGAAAGACGGTACCAAAGTGAAGGAAAGCACATCGGGTAAACCCTGGGTTATACTGAGTGGAGGAATGGACGTGATCGAATTTGAAAGAATACTTTCGAGGAACGTGGAATTGGGAGCTTCAGGTTTCCTGGCCGGCAGGGTGATATGGAAAAACTCTGTCCGTTACGCTGATACCATCGAAAAACTGGAAAAGTTTCTGTGTACAGAAGGGACAAGAAACCTGCGGATTCTCGCTAGAAGTATATACACCGCTTTGCCGTGGTATTCGTGCGAGTACTTTGGTGGCTATGAGAGCTTGGAAATCAGCTCCTGATTATGACGTGATGCTTGAGAAGTTCCATTATGTGTACAGCCGGGATCATGGCATAGCGCGGGAAGTACTCGTTGAAATCTTCCTCGGCTTTTTCATCGCATAGATCTACAACTATCTTGAACACTCCAAATTCCACACCATTGGCAGTTGCAACCTTTGCAACGGCCGCTGAATCCATATCGAGCGCTACGGCATCGGTGTTCTCAGCTACCCATTTCTTGAGTTTCGGGTCACTGACCAGCTTGTCACCCGTGGCCAGAATGCCGATATACACATCAGGCGCCTGATTTATTATCCGCTCCGACAGCGCGACACTGGATTTGAAACGCTTCATCCTGTAAGTAGGGTAGACATCGTACTCCACCACTTCGGTGGCCAATACCAGATCTCCTATTTTCAGCTTATCCGAAACACCACCACATGCACCCACGTGGATCACCATCCCAGGATGGAATTTATCTATGAAAGCCTGGGTTACCATGGCGGCTTCCACTTTACCCACGAATCCGCTGGTTACCACAATCTCATTGTGACCTACCACACCACGTACATACCGACGTTCCAGAAGATTACCAACTTCAAGTTTCATGATACTCTCGAAAAAAGGTTGAACCTCCGCATCGAAGACACCGGTTATAAGTATCACGCTCTCGCCTCCTCAACTCTTCCAAGAATTAGTGCTCCTATCCCCAGGAGTATCATGAGCATTAAGACTCCACTTCTCGGATTACCAGTGACCTGGGCCATGAAACCGTAAAGAGCAGGCCCGGCAACGGTGGCGAATTTGCTGAACACACTGAAGAAACCATAGAACTCCGCCTTTTTCTCTCCTGGGATCATCCTTCCGAAGAAGGATCTGCTGAGCGCCTGTATTCCACCCTGCGAGGTTCCCACAAGAACTGCAAGTATCCAGAATTCCCAAGGTCTTTTCAGGAAATAACCCCAGGTCATTATGAAAGCATAGATCGCGATAGCGATGTACAAAGCCAATTTGGTTGTTCTGGATGCAGCCAGCTTTCCATAGATCATGGAAAAGGGAAAGGCTATGAACTGGGTAAGGAGCAGTGCACCCATCAGATGTTCGTTGGGTACGCCCACGTCTTTACCGTAAACTACCGCCATCTTTATTATCGTTCCTACAGCATCTATATAGAACCAATAAGCAAGGAGGAAGATGAAAGCATTCTTGTACCTTTTGAGCTCACGCAGGGTAGAAAACACCCTACGAAAACCCTCTTTTACAGGATTGACTGCTGTTTCAAGATTTTCTCCTCTTCTTTCCTTTATGTACATGAAGAAGAGAATGGTGAAAACGAACCACCAGATTCCCACGCTGACGAAGGCCATACGCATACCATCCACAGCGGATGAAAGCCCAAAAAGACCTGGTTTGAGAACCATGAGAATGTTCAATATGAACAACAATCCTCCTCCTACATACCCGTAAGCGAATCCGAGTGCTGATAACCAGTCCATTCGCCCGGGACCGGCGACATCGATCAGGAATGAATCGTAGAAAACATTGGCTGACGCAAAAGCCACGTTCGCAACAACATATATTAACGCACACAGTAAGAACTCACCGGCATCTACAAAGAAAAGCAGGGAAGTGAACAACGCACCTGTTACAACGAAAAAGGACATGAAACGTTTTCGACCGTGCATATAATCGGCAACGGCACCGAGAATGGGAGCAAGGATCACGGCAATGACCATCGCTATGGATTGCGTGTATCCCCAGTATCCTGTGGCTTTGACAGCTTCCAAACCCTTTGCGGCCACGTCTTTGAAGAATATCGGAAGTAGCGTTGCCTGGACCGTCATGGAAAAAGCGGAATTGGCCCAATCGTACAGAGCCCAGCTGAACTCCTCCTTGTTCTTTGCCCCTAGCATTGTATCCCTCCTAATCGGCCAGTTTCACACCCACCGCCCTGACGGGTTCACCATCTTCCAACTGGTACCAACCTTCAACGAGACCATATGATTGAAAAACGTCCAGAACACGTTCATACTCCTGCTTTGATAATCTTCTGGCAATTTCGGGATATTCCCTCGCCCTGTTGACAGGATTGTACTGTCCCATAACGGCAACAGGAACGG
>Ga0180300_10001591_pt1 | contig 10553 bp, 5 predicted proteins | sample GuaBasSediGuay15_FD_121798 | JGI IMG/M metagenome (GOLD analysis project Ga0180300, IMG submission 121798) | Subseafloor sediment microbial communities from Guaymas Basin, Gulf of California, Mexico - Guay15, Core 4569-2, 21-24 cm | ecosystem: Environmental > Aquatic > Marine > Hydrothermal... | reverse complement strand
CCTTTATATTTTCCAGATTAATCAGTTTGTAATCAGGATTATTAAACCAGAATATTGTTGGAAGCCAGAACCTGAAATTAAAGTATCCAATTCTACTGCATTTTGAAACATTCTCTATTACCCAGTAATTTGCTTTTTCTCTTGGGTCCTCCTGAGTAAGTTTTATGTCATATTTTAAAGAAAGTAAGAATGTATATATGAAAATAACAGGTAAAATAAGGAAATTTCTTTTATTGTCTATAATAAATGAGGCGCATATTAGTGATAAAAAAGGAGCAATTAGATTTAAATATCTCATTAGTGGTCCGCAAGTAAAGCCAAGGAAGAAGCAGTAAAAAAGGATTGATAAAATAATTCCTTTTATTTCCCATGGAAAATTCTTCCAGTTTTTAATTATCCAGAAAAATGCGAAAAGTAAGATAAAACATATAAGAGGTCCAAGATAATAGTAAAATGTTATTCCATATTCAGGCCATAAGAATCCTTTTATTTTTGAATAAAGAGGGTCTGGTTTTGATTGTAGGAAATACTGGTATTTTATTCCTTCAAGAAAAAGAGGAAATTTATAAATGAGTTGTGGAGATGAGAGAAGAAGACCAAGTAAAAATGAGAGAAAGTATAAGAGTTTGATTGGAGTCCTGAAGATTAAAAGAGAAAAGAGGATTGAAAATATGGATATATATTTAAAACCGGTTGCTATTCCAAAAATGAAAAATCCAAGTGTAAATTTTTTGAAAGATATTGCATATAAACCAAGTAGAACAAAAAGTATCATCCATACATCAGATTTTATGAAGTGAGAGATAATCACATGTCCCGGCAGAATAGAAAAAATAAGGGTTGATATAAATGCTACATTTTCATCTGTAATTCTTTTTATTAATAAAAAATAAATTAGAAGTGATAATGTTCCTGCAAGGCATGACAAATATCTTCCATAAAGGAAAATCCTTCCCATTCTTTTGTAATATTTCTTTTCTTCTCTATTTGCTTCTTGAATTAACCCCAATTTTTCAATGGAGATTATGGAAACTGTTAAAAAATTACAGTATCCTGGCCCCTGGTCAAAAAAGTAAGGAAGAAAAATCCTTCCTTTTTTATTTTCAAGAGATGTTTTTACAAGAACATTCTCGTCTGGATAAAGTGACCCATAATTGAAATTTTTGAGAAAACCAACTGAATAGTGTATTCCAAAAAATCTCAAAAAGAAACCCATAAGAATAATAAGATAAATTTTTTTCATTAAGATAATGATATAAAAAATATTTTTCCTGTCAATTTAGAAATTTATAAAAATTCAATAAATTCTAATTATTTTTCAAAATTTTATCTTGTCAATTTCAATTATTCGTGATATAATGATAGTGAGGAGGATTGAATGTGAAAATAAAAAGGTTTATTACAACATTTCTTGCTTTTGTGTTTTCAGTAACAACAATAATATTTTTTGATATTTTTGCAAGAAGAGTAACAGGTGGAACTCCTGGAGCATTCCTTTCATGGGGAGCAGGAGCAAGGTCTTTGGGAATGGGAAAGGCGTATGTTGCGATAGCAGAGGATGCAACAGCAACCTACTGGAATCCAGCAGGCCTTGCACCTTTGACAAGGCAGGAGGGAATATTTTTACATGCAATGTTATGGGCTGGAACAATGTATGACTTTTTAAGTTATGTAAGACCGGTTCTTAACTGGGGAACACTTGGAGCAAGTATTGTTCGTCTTTACTCAGGTGGATTTGAGAAGAGAAATGAGTATAATGAACTTGTTGGTTCATTCAAAGATGAACAACTCGCAGCAACAATAAGTATAGGAAAAAGGGTTGCTGATTATCTTAATCTTGGAGCAAATATTAAATTTTTAAGACATACACTTGATTGGCACACAAACTCAAGTTTTGTAGTTGATATGGGAGCAATATATAAACCAGCGATTAAGAATTTACAGGTTGGACTGAATCTTCAGAATCTTCTTGAAATTGAGATTTCACCTTCAGAGGATAAACTTCCACTTACAATGCGACTTGGAGCAGCATATAAACTTTTGAAGAATCGTTTAATAACATCTCTTGATCTTGTAAAAAATGTTAAGGTTCCTGGGATTGACTATCATTTTGGTGTTGAGTACTGGCCACTTATTTATACTGCTATAAGATTTGGAATAGATGTAAACGAAATAACTCTTGGTTTTGGCTTTAAGTGGAAGGATTATGGATTTGACTATGCAATGGCTGTTCATGAGCTTGGAATTTCACACAGACTTTCTGCAAGTGTGAAATTTGGTCCATCAGTAGAAGCAGCAAGAGAAAAGATTGCTCGTTCAAATTATCTAAAAGCAGTTGCAGCACTTGAAAAAGGATATTTTGATAAGGCAAAGGATTTAATAAATTTAGCTATAAACTATGATCCTCAGAATAAGACATATGTTTACATGCTTGACAGACTTGATTTGATAGCAAGAATAGTTCCAAGGTCAATAACCGATAATAAGGAGGATGAACTTGTAAGAAGAGCGGTTATGAAATATATGGACAGAAGAGTTGATCATACTCTTGAGATTTTAAGATATGTTCTTTCTCTTAATCCATCAAATATAAAGGTTCAGAGATTAATTCAAGCAATTAAGGAAAGGGAGGGAATAAGGACGCCTGAGCCAGAACTTGCGAAAGGAATGACACTTGTTGACCAGAAACTCTATCAGTCACTTAATTATTTCTATGAAGGAAAATATGACCTTGCAATAAAAGAAGCGCAGGATGTTTTGATTTTAGAACCAAACAATGCACTTGCTTATAAGAGAATTGGTTCAGCATTTTATGCCCTTGGAGATACTAAAAAGGCGCTTCAGTACTGGAAGAAATCACTTGAACTTGACCCAACAGATGAGAATTTAAGAAGTTTTATACAGAAGGTTGAAGCAGAGGAGAAACCAACTGGAGTTGAGGGTTTGGAATTTTTGAAAGGATTAGAGGAATAAAAAACCTTGACATTTTTAAAAATTCATGATAATATAATTATTCCAAAAATGATTATGAATATTTTACTCATACTATTTCTGATACTGCCTGGATATACTCAGGAGGCAAAGCCAACAATTTCTGATGTTGATTATGTTGCTTTAATAGAGCAGAAAACAAAACTTGAGAAGAAATTGGAGGATTATGTCAATACTGTTCTTGAGAGGATGCTTGGTCCGGAAAAAGCAAGTTGTGTTATAAATATCACTCCTAATGTTGAGAAGTCAAAGATAGAGACAGAAACGTGGGCAAAACAGGAGACAAAAGGAGGAGAAGCGCCTGCACCACCAAAGCCAACAGAGTTTTTGCCTGGAATACCCCTTAAAAAAGACCTTGTTGAAAAAGAGGAAGAGAAGAAAGAGAAAGCAGCAAGTGGAGTTAGAAGAACCATAGAGACACTCGTAAAGGTTCCAGCAGATTTTATAAAGAATATAAGAGCAACTCTTATAATTGATAAATCAGTTCCTGATGAGATGGTTTCTGCTGCAAGGGATACTGTAATTGATATGCTTGGAATTGACCTCCAAAGAGGAGATAAACTTATAATAAGAAGGGTAAAGTTTAATCCAACAAAAAAACTTCTCCATTTTTTAACAAATCCATATTTCTGGCTTTATTTTATTGCTGCATTACTTGTTTTACTCTTTCTTTTATTCCTATTTGGACCTTTAAGAAAATTCATGTTTTCTCTTTTAAGCACATTAAAGGAATTAAAAGAGATGCCGAGTGAAGTAGAAGCCGCAGGTGGAGGTGGTGGAGGTTTTGGGGAGGTTACAGGAGAGGGAGAGGTAACTAAAAAAGAGGAGGAAGAGGAGGTTCCTCCAGAAGAGGAAAAAGGAGAGGAAATAGAGGAGCAACTTCCTGAAGGTGAAGAAATATCTCCTGAGGAACTTGAGAGAAGAAGAAAAGAGTTTATAGAAGGGCTTCCTTTGCCTGAAGAGGAGGTGGGAAAGATGATATTTAAACCATTTCAATGGGTTAAGGATGAGGATTTAAAGAAACTTGGATTTCTACTTGTAAATCAGCCACCAGAAGTTGTTGCAAGTGTTCTTCATTATCTTGATATAGGAAAAGCATCAAGATTACTTGCAATGTTTCCACCTGATAAAAGGAGTGAATTTGCGATTGCTCTTGCACAGATGCGTCTTGTTCCTCAGAGGAAACTTTCTAAACTTGAACAGATTATAAAGAGACGTCTTGACCTTGTATCAGGTGGAATTGATAGATTGAGTGAACTTCTTGATTTGATGGATGAAGAGACAAGAAACAGAGTTCTTGAAGAACTTTCTTCAAGGAGTCCTGAAGTTGCTGAGAAAGCAAGGTCGCTTGTTTTCACTTTTGATCAACTTGCTGAACTTGATGATGCAACACTTCAGACAATACTTCCAGAAATTTCAGCAGTTGATATAGCAATAGCACTAAAAAATGCTTCAGATGAGGTAAGGGAAAGGATGATGGGAAATTTAACTGAGGCAGCAAGAAGAATTGTAGAGGAGGAGATGGAAGCAGGAAGGGCAGCGCAGGCAAGTGAGATAGCAATACAGGAGAAAAGGAGACAGATTATAGAAAAAGTAAGACAACTTGAGGCAGAAGGAAGAATTTCTCTTGGTGGAGTAAGAAGATTTGCAGGAATTGAGCCAGAGGAGTTAACCGCAGGAGAGGAAGCAATTCCAAATCTAATGGATGAGGTTGAAAAGGAACTTGCAGAGGAAGAGGAAAGAGAAAAGGAGAGGATGGAAAGAAGGTTGAAGGAACTTGAAGGAGAAGAGGAAGAGGAAACAGTTCTTGATAATGATAAAGCATTTGAACACTTTAATAAAGGAGTTGAATATTATAGAGATGGAGAATACAAAAGATCAATAGTTGAGTTTGAAGAAAGTTTGAGATACAACCCTCACATTTGGCAGACATATCAGTATCTTGGAAGTGCATTTTTTGCAATAGGAGATGAGGAGAATGGTTTAAAGAATTATGAGAAATCTTTAGAACTCAATCCAAATAATGAAAAATTGAAGGAGTGGGTTGAGAGGTATAAGGCAAGTAAAGAGGAGAAAGAGGAGGCAGAGAGTGGTGAAACAGAAGAGGAAGTGAAGGAGGAGTAATTTATGGCAGATAAAAATATTCCATTTGATCCAATGATGGATCTACCGCCAATCAGGAATAACAGATCCACAAAGCCACAGAATGAGAGAACCAAAGAACCACAGAATAATAGAGTAAAAGAAAAGCAGAATGAGAGAGTGATAGCAGGTGAGAAAGATAAAAAAACAGAAAGCATTATTGATAAGGAGTTTTATGAGTTATTAAAGGAAGAAAGAAAAAAACTTGAAGAGGAGATTGCAGAAAGAAATAAGAGAATTGAGGAAGAAAGGAAAAGGTGGCTTGAGGCATTAAAGGAAAAGGATGAGGAGATTTTGAAAATAAGGGAGAAACTTGATGAGGTTTTGAAGAAAGCAGAGGAGGAGAAAAGGAGAGAAGAGGAGGTATTAAAGAAAGCAATCGAGGAGATGGAAAGGCAGGTTTTTCAACTTGAGAGAGCACTTGAAGAGGAGAGAAGGAAGGCATATGAGAACGCATTAAAAGCAAAAGAGGAGGAAAGAGCATCTCTTAAAGTGGAGATGGCTTTAAGAGAAATAATGGAAAAAAAGGGTTTGGAGGAGAGAATTCAGGAAGTTCTTAAAGAGAAGGAGAGGAAGGAGAGGGAACTTCAGAGTATTATTTTTCAATATGAGAAGGAGAGGAATGAGTTAAGGGAGAGGCTTGAAGAGGCGAAGGAGGAGATAATAATTTTGAGGAACGAGCTTAGAGAAAAGGAGAGACAGCAACTGAATTTTGATTTAAGAGTTGCAAATGAGGTTGAATCTGCTACAAAAAGGCTTAAGTTAAGGATTCAGGAGCTTGAAGCATATCTTGAGAAGGCAGAATCAAGTTTGAGGGAAAGGGAGAATGAGTATAAACTCAAAAAAGAGATTTATGAGAGGGAAATAGAAGCATTAACAAGAAAAATAAGAGAACTTGAGAGTTTAAATGGGAAACTTGAGAAAAGTTTTCAAGAACTCGAAAGGAAATTAAGGGATGAAGAGATAAAAAGAAGAAATATTGAGGAGGATTATAAGAGAGAGATACAGATGCTTTCAGAGAAGCTTAAAGAGGAAAGGGCAATTTTAAAATCAAAGATAAATGAAAAGGAAAATGAAATTGAGGATTTAAGGGATAGAACAAGAGAGCTTGAGAGAAAAAGGGTAGTTGAAATTGAAAATTTGATAAAGGAAAAAATGGAACTTTCTTCAAAAATAAAGGAGTTTGAGAATAAAATTGAGGAAAGACAAAAAGAGATAGAGAATTTAAAAGCAAAGTTAGTTGAAAAAGAAAGGGAGTTAAAGGATGTAATTCTTGATTTTGAAAGAAAAAAAATTGAGTTAGAGAGAAGTTTTAAAGAAAAAGAAGAAAATTTAAAACTTGATATAAAAAGGATTGAAATGGAAAAGGAATTACTTATTAAGGAAAGGGATGAGTTGAATAGAAAAATAGAGGAGTTTAAATTAAGATTTGAAGGATTAAGAGGAGAAAATGAGGAATTAAAATCTGCAGTAGAAAGGTTGAATGGGGAGAAGTTTGCTCTTGAAAGAAGTATAGATGAATTGAATAAGGTTCTCAATGAGTATAGGAAAAGAGAGCATCTTTATACAGAGGTTGAAGAGGAACTTGAGAAAAGGGAGAGGAAGATAAGGGTTTATGAGGAGAAGATTCACGAAACTTTAAATAGGATTGAGGAACTTGAAAAGGAACTCTTTCAGAGGGAGGAGAGAATAAATCAACTTATTGGAGAAAGAAAGGAACTTGATGAGAGAGTAAAAAGTTTACTTGAGGAGTTAAATATTGAAAGAGAGAGGAATGAGGTTTTAAAGGGAACCATTAAGGAAATAGAGGAGGAAAGGAATGAAGTTTTTCAGGAACTTGAGATTCTCAGGAAAGAGTTAAATGAGAAGGATGGGGAAATTGAGGAGTTAAAAGAGGAATTACATTTAAAGGATAAAAATTTGGAGAATGTAAGAGAGGAGTATGAGAGAAGATTAAGGGAAATTGAGGAATCAAGAAGGAGAATTGAAGAGGAGCTTAAAAATGAAAAGGAGAGTTTAAAGAATAGAATAAATGAACTTGAGAAGGAAAAGGAGGAACTTTTAAATAAAATTGAGTTTTATGAAAAAGAGTTTGAAAGATTAAACAATGAGTTAAAGGAAAAGGAAGGCACAATAATTGAACTTAAAAATTCTCTAAGTAAAAAGGTTGATTATGAAGAATGGGAAAGTTTTAAGAATTTGTTGAAGAGGAAAGAAGAGGAGTTGATAAATCTTAAGAAGGTATTTGAAGAGAAGGAGAGGGAGTGGAAGAATGAAAAAGAATCTCTTCTTGAGGAGATTGAAAATAAAAAGATTGAGATAATGGAGGTTAAGAATGCTCTTGAAGTTGAGACAGAGAATAAAAATGCTCTTTTAAAGGAAAGAGAAGAACTTATTAAGAGGATAAATGAACTTGAGAATAGAATTAAGGAAATTGAGGAAGAGGAGAAAAGGGAGATTGAGGATGTTTTTAAAGAAAAAGCAAAACAGTGGCAGAATGAAAAAGAAATGCTTACTAGTGAGATAGAAAACTATAAAAGTAAGATTGCAGAAATAGAGGAAGAACTTAAGCAAAGAGAGGAAAGTTATAATAATATTCTTAAAGAAAAGGGAAATCTTGAGAGGGAGGTTCTTGAATTAAAGGAGAATATAAGGGTTATTGAAGAGGAGAAAAATAAAGAATTTCAGGAGATAAAAAATGAAAATGATAAACTTAAAAATGAAATTGAGAATCTGAAGGGATTAATTGAGGTAAAGGAAAAACTTATAGATGAACTTAAGAGGGAGAAGGAATTTACAGATGAGGAGTTAAAGAGTGAATATTTATCTAAAATAGAGGAACTTAAAAAGGAAATAGAGGAAAGGGAAAAGAAATTAGAGGAGATGGAAAAGAAGATTGAGGAAGGAGAGAAGAGAGAGAATGAGGTAAAAAGGAGAATTGAGGAAATAGAAAATGAGAATATGAAACTTAAAAATCTCATAGCAAAAAAGGATGATGAGATAACAGTTTTAAAAGCAGAAATTGAGTTTGGATTGGAAGAATTAAAGGAAAAAGTTTATCTTTCAAAGAGAGATAAAGAGGAAGAGGAAAAGATTAAAAAGAGAATTGAGGGGCTTGAAAAAGAAAATAATAAAATTCAGGAAAGGATAAAGAGGATTGAAGAAGAAAAGAAATTGATTGAGATGGAAAGGGATGATTTACTTAAAGAAAGGGAGGGTTTGATTAAGGAAAGGCAAAAACTGGAGGAGGAATTAAAGGAGGAGAGGAAGAAATTAAAAAGAGTTGAGGATGAGTTGAGACATTCAAATGAGTTTGCAGAAAAGTTAAAGGAGACGTTAAAGAAGCAGGAAGAGAAAATAGAACTTCTCGCAGGAGCACTTAAAAAGAGGAAAAAGGGATTTTCACTTTTCAAGAAGAAAGATGAGGGAGAGGATGAGGATATAATAAAATTCTAATATGGATATAGCAACAAGTTTTGGTTTTATATTTGGTCTATTTCTCATAATTTCAGCAATATTTTTAAGGGCAGGGGTAAGGGGACTACTTGGTTTTTTGGATCTTCCAAGTGTTTTTATCACATTTGGAGGAACAATTGCTGCAACATTGATAAACTATCCTTTAAAGCAGGTTTTAAAGGTATTTGGAATTGCAAAAAAAGTTTTACTCGCAAAAGAGGAGAATCCACTTGATGTTATAAATAAAATTGTTGATCTTACAAAAAAGGCAAGAACCCAAGGACTTCTTTCAATTGAGGAAGATGTTAAAAAACTTGACAATGAGTTTTTGAAAAAGGGATTCTCAATGGTTCTTGCAGGACTTGAGGAGAATGCAATAAGAGAGGAACTTGAGACAGAACTTATATTTTTAAGAGAAAGACACAGAATTGGACAGGAGATTTTTATAACTCTTGGCACTTATTCACCTGCTTTTGGAATGATTGGAACAATAATGGGTTTAATTATGATGCTTGCAAGGATTGAAGACCAATCACAGATTGCAGCAGGAATGGCTGTTGCTCTTCTTACAACATTTTATGGAGCACTTGCTGCGTATTTAGTATTTTTGCCTGTTGCAGGAAAATTAAGAAGAAGGAGTGAAGATGAGGTTCTTGTGAAAGAGGTGATAATTGAGGGAATTTTATCAATGAAAAAAGGAGAAATACCTTCAATAATAGAAAGAAAACTTCTTGCATTTCTACCACCAAAAATGAGGGAGAAGAAATAATGGCAAGATTTGGAAGAAAAGAAGAGGGTGAGATTCAGATAGGAAAGCCAGCACCTGCCTGGATGTTGACATATTCAGATTTGATGACGCAGATTCTGATTTTTTTTGTTATGATGTTTGCTCTTGCTTCTGCTTTAAACGAACTTCAACTTCAGGCATTGAAAAAGAGAATGGAGAGGTATGTAAAAAGGGAAAAGTTACAGGATGATATAACGCTGAAAATTGACAGGCGGGGACTTGTTATTTCATTTAAAGGAAGAATAATGTTTAGAGAAAAAAGTGTTGTTCTTGAGGAAAGAGCAAAAAAGATTTTAAGGGATATATGTGCGTTTGTTATCTCATATCCAAATCCAATAAGAATTGAGGGACATACTGACTGGTATCCTGATATTGATATGAGCGAGGAGGAAGCATGGGAACTTTCAACAAAGAGGGCAAACAATGTAAGTAGCTTCCTCATTGATAAAATTGCATTTCCATCTTATAGAATTACATCAAGTGGTTTTGGATGGCAGAAGCCTATTCTTGATGAAAAAATAAGGAAAAAAATTTTAAAGACAAGAGAAGAGATGGTTAGAAATTTAAAGAAACTTTATATAGATGAGTTGAGAAGACTGATTCTAATAAAGATAAATCAGGAGTTGGAGAAGAAAAAGGATTCGCTTTTGGTAAAATACGCAAAACTTCCGAAAAAGGAGAAGATTGCAAGAGTTCGTCTTGAACTTGAAGAGGAAAAAAGGGAATTAGAGAGAAAGTATGATAAGATTATTGCAAGTTTTTCAAAGAGGGATGAGTTAAAATCACATAAAAAAAGCTGGATTAATGTTTTAAAAGAATACAAAGTTTATCCAGATATAGTGGATTTAATGGGAGTAAAGGAGACATACTGGAAGGCAGATTTTAGAAGGAAACTCCAGAAATTAATAATTGAAATGGGAAATTTAACTATTGATGCGCGTGCAAGAAACAGGAGAGTTGACATAATTGTTGAAAGAATTTCTGCCGCCTTAGGTAAAGAAGAGATTTTATGAAGTGAAAGTAATTATTTATATATTTCTTTTGTTATCCCCGGTTTTACTTTCAACAAAAACATATGATGTTGTAACACTTCCAAAAGTAACATCCATAAGGATTTTATTTTCTTTGATATTTCCTTCACTTATTTGTTCAATTTTTAAAAATAGAATAAAATTTT
>Ga0180300_10001589_pt1 | contig 10566 bp, 9 predicted proteins | sample GuaBasSediGuay15_FD_121798 | JGI IMG/M metagenome (GOLD analysis project Ga0180300, IMG submission 121798) | Subseafloor sediment microbial communities from Guaymas Basin, Gulf of California, Mexico - Guay15, Core 4569-2, 21-24 cm | ecosystem: Environmental > Aquatic > Marine > Hydrothermal... | reverse complement strand
TTATCAGCCAGCACTTCATGGGCGACTGCGAGCAGCAGACCACTGTCTACACCGCCGGAGAAGGCAACAATTAAACTGTTTCGCTCCGCTATTCGCTCACGCAATAATTCAAGTTTCTCCATCTTTCTCCATTATCGGTACATCGTGAAGTAAATTTAGTAGGAAAAATATTTATAAATGCCTCTTAGAGATAATGCTTGCAACTATTATGCCTATCTCATAGCAAATAATCAAGGGGAAAGCGTCCATAAGCTGACTCACGACATCAGGGGGTGTAAAAATCGCGGCAAGAACGAATATTGCCACGATCACATACCGCCTATATTCCTTCAGAGTCGCTATCTGAACAAGACCGAGTTGAACCGCAAAGATAATAATGAGAGGAACTTCAAAGGCTATCCCCAATATGAGCGTTAGTGTGATGACGAACGATATAAATTCATATATGGAGTAAGTGGCGACAACCCCAGCTGATGCTGACAGATAGTGGAGATAACTTAAAACAAGGGGCAACATGAGGAAATATGAATAGCATGCCCCTGAAATAAATAATATAATGGCGGAAGTCAGCAATATGATGAGCCGGGATTTTTTCATTGGATTCCGTATCCCCAATCTCACCTTCAACGTCTTATACACATAATAGCCTATAATAGGTAGAGCAAGTATTATCCCTATGACTATCGCTATCTTTAACTTTAGCATAATCACTTCCGCTGGTGAGATATAGATGAGCGTTGCACCTTCGGGAAGAAGATCTTGTTTTATCTTGAATAACACGGGGTCTAAAAATCGAAAAGAAACTGCGAAACCAGCAAATATAACGGCGATAATTGGTATGAGTTTTTTCTTGAGTCCTTCTGTTATATAACCCAGTTCTTCAATTATATCCGTCATCTTCACTTACTCCTGCTCTTATTACTATGAATAAAGGGATGATAAAGGCTGAAGTTAGCGTAAAAAAGGGGAGAAAAGATAAGAGAGATGAAAGGGACCTGAGCATAGAGGGTCCGATAGGAGATGCGGAGCTTCCCATAATGGAGCATCTTCTGGAACTACGAAGAAGGCTCATTGTTGTTCTAATCCCTTTAGGTATTGTTACTCTGGCTGTATTTCCTTTTTCAAATATCTCGCTCCGCTTCATGCTTATCAATCTATTCTCCAAAGATATGCCCGTATTCGTATACAGCCCGATGGAATGGATGAGTGTAAGACTTTTATTCTCGTTCTTATTCGCTTTTTCTGTAACAATACCATTGTTAATATACGAGACTTTTGCATTTATGCGACCCGGTTTATATCCCTCGGAGCGAAAATTTTTCCTGATGGTTACTATTCCTTCGCTCTGCTGCTATGGTCTCGGTGCAGTCTTCGCCTATCTCTTCGTCCTCCCACTGATCTTCCATTACCTCATCGCTTACTCAGGAGATATTGCACAGGTTGCGCTTTCCGCGAAGAGGATTTTCTCACTCATCCTTTATACTGCTGTGGGATTCGGGTTGATCTTTCAAATACCCTTCGTAATGGCTTTAGCGGTAAAGATGAAACTCGTCACATATTCATGGCTCAGGGATAAGAGATTGATAATATATGGACTAATAATAGGAATCGCTTTCTTTCTCATCGCCGACCCCACGGGTATTTCGATGATTATGGCAGTGCTATCAATAGCACTCTTCGAGCTCGGATTACTCATAACACGCTATCTCGGTCGTAAGGGCGATTCCGGCGAAGTTGCATAACTCTTCACCAATCTTTATATATACACCTTTCCATATATACTTATAGGAGGTGTAAAAGGGGATGATAGGTACAACGGAGATGATTGTTATAGGGATCGTGGTAATTGTTTTGTTATTCGGTGCAGCGAAGGTCCCGCAGCTCGCCCGATCTCTTGGACAGGCAATGGGGGAGTTTAAAAAGGCGAAGCGCGAGGCGGAACTGAGTTACAAGAAACTTGAAGAATCCATCATAGACAGTGAGGAAGAGATACCGAAAGCGAGGGTAAAAGCGGCAGCGAAGGCAAAGGGTGAGGGTGTAAACATAAAAGAAGTGGCTGCGTTTATGGGCATAGATACCGAGGGTAAGACCGAGGATGAATTAAAGGAGGAGATTCAGGCAAAGCTGGAAACTTCGTCTAAATCCGAGTAGGGCTAGTTCTCAGAGTATAAAAACCAATTCGATTACACCGTTCTGGAGAAGAGACGAAAAAACCTTGAACACGTACTCAAGCGGATTGAAGATGAACGCCGAGAATGCGCTGAAACAGCAGGGTGAGAAAGAGAAGCAAAAGGATGACAAGGTCGTCTACATGGAAATTACGAATATTTCTGAGGACAGACTCTTACGAAGATTTAGAAATGATTTCGTCATTCGAGAGGCAGAAGTAAAGATAAATGTCGGCGGAAAGATTAACACCCGGTTATTTTGTCTGCCTTCCCATTTTGAAGAACTCGCAATCGGTCATTTAAAATCCGAAGGGCTTGACCCTTCTTACATCGCGAATCTTGGTGTCGAAGAAGCGAACCCGTGGAAATATGTAATATGTGTTACATTAGAGCGAGAAGTCCATCAGAAACCCTCGAAGGTCAATTCAAGGCTAAAAATAGGGTGCGAAGGCGTGTTTAAACGTGTAAAAGAGTTGGGCGAGAAGGGCGTATTGTATAAAGCGACGGGTGGCACGCATGTAGTTGCGGCTTTCGATCAAAATGGCGAGGGCTTCTTTATCGAAGATGTAAGCAGACATTGTGCGATAGACAAGCTCATAGGGACGTGCATTAAGCACGGGATAGAGATTACCGAGAGTGTTTTGTTGACTTCTTGCAGACAGACGCACTCCACGATGAAGAAAGTAATCTTTGCGGGTTTCCCAATTGTTATAAGCGTTTCCTCACCTACTGAACTGGCAATACGAGATGCTGAGAAATTTGGCATAACCCTTGTCGGTTTCGCCCGCGATAACGGGTTCAATGTTTATACGAATGATTGGAGGATTTTGTGATAACGAACATCGCCACGATGATGTTAATGGAATAAAATCCAAAAATAGAGGGTTGTGGATTTTATCCCACAACCGTCTCATCTTTTCTTTTATACAGGCATGTAAGATAGCACGTAGGGTGCAACCTCTCCGAGTGGCACGCTTGATGCAAGTAGCACCATTCTCCCCGAGATCTCCCCTATCAGCAGAAGAACGAAGAGAAGAACTGTGATACCAGATGCTTTTGTTATCTCCTTCTTCCTCAATGCAAATGGAAGCACTGCCAGGCATATGATCGGAAGTATAACGCCTACCATCAATCGTGCCCAGAAGAGAGATGTCCATTCACCTGCTATAATCTCTTCCAGTGTCTTCGCCCGTGCCATACTCGCTGCCACTGTCTCTGCTGGGGCTTTCAACGATGATATGTTCGCAGGGATAGCGAGGATTAACACTATTATCATTATCAGCGAGATACCCCAGCTAACCCAGAGCAATCGTGTCAGTAGTTCTTCGCTCTCCTTTTTTATCATGTACTTCACTGAGAGAACCGCTGCTACTGCCGTTACACCTGCAAGCAGGGTGGTAACATAGAAGAAGATGGGCGTTGTGATCAAACTCGTGCCGGGCAAGCCCGGTATCATATATACAGCTGCGCTTGCTGGAACGAATATAAACCCCGCTACTACTCCTATAATCCCAACAGGCTTCCTGAGAGGAGTGAGCCACTTCGCTAATGCATTTAATCCCGGAATTCTCCTGATCCCAGGGGTGCCGTAATCTGGATGTAGTATCCATAGAAGGAAGTATACTGCCATCAGGATTCCGAATCCGGTCATTATGCCGGCTTCGAGGCTTAGCGGTGATGTTGGGAAGTTCTTAGTTATTGATGTCGCAGCTAACATCGGACGCGCTTCGTGCGAGAGCATGGCAATACCGCCGATGGCGAGGACAACAGGACTGACCCATGCCCCTGTCTCGATAAAGTTCAACTCTTTATCGTCCTTCGCGAGGAAATCCGCGATGAGCATTGACAGCAGTGCCCCTACCGATATCTGCGTGAAGACTGTGAAGAGAACGTGTGGTAAGTGGCTCATATCCTGTCTACACCCCTACTTGCGTCCTAACCAGTCTCCCAGCCCTTCTCGCAGTATATATTTTTGTTATCTCCGTGACATCTCCACCAAGCCGTGCCTTGGTTGCGCAGAAGGAAACACATCTTGGTTTTGGCTCGCGCAATATCAGATTCCCAGCCGCATCCTTCTCCTGCTTAAACGGGACGGTGCAGAAGGTGCATTTGTCCATTATTCCTCTATATTCTCTGAGTTCTTCTGGAACTTCATGAGGATACTTCGGAGCTCCAAACGGGCACGCCCAACCGCAATAGCCGCACCCGATGCATTTGTCCTTGTCATTCAGAACTATACCTTCTGCTGTCTTGAATATCGCCTTCACCGGACACGCTCTCAAGCATGGCGGGTTGGTGCAGTGCATACAACCAATCGCTACGAATCTCTCCCCTGGCTTCCCTTCGCCAACTTTTACCACTCTTATCCTCGATATTCCCTCCGGCACTCCGTTATAGTCTTTACATGCGGCAAAACACCCTCCGCAGTCTATGCATCTCTCCACGTCCTGTAAGAATTTATAGATTACCATTTCTCACTCCCTCCTATGCTTTAATGACCCTGCACAGGCACACTTTTGTCTCCTGCATCTGTGTTACTTTGTCGTAGCCATCTACGGTGATGATGTTGCAAGAATCACCGAGTGCGAGCTCTGCGCATCCAGGCGGATATCTCTCCTTATAAGATACACCTTCAAACCAGCCAGCCCAGTGGTAAGGCATGAAGACTTCATTCTTGTTCACGCGCTCAGTCACATACGCTCTGACCCTGCATCTACCACGAAGTGTCTCCACCCAGATGTAATCCCAATGTCTGACACCGATCTGTGCAGCGAGTGCTGGGTTTATCTCCGCATACATCTCAGGCTGAAGTTCCACGAGGTAACGACATGACCTCGTCTCTGCTCCTCCACCCATGTGCTCTACCTGCCTTCCCGTGGTAAGAATGAGTGGATAGTCATTGACAAGGTTCTTTCGTGCCTGCTGATTGCTCCTGTATTTCGTCAGCACACGGTAGAACTTCGGTGCATCATCATAAGTCGGATACTCCTCGACCAGGTCAGGTCTCGGGCTCTCTATCGGCTCTCTGTGCACTGGAACAGGGTCTGGCAGATTCCAAGCCCATATCCGAGCTTTTCCTCTCCCAGTGGGTGGTTGACCTTCTGCAAGTGCTCTCTCTATCTCCGCAGGGTCGTATGCATAGCCATACTGAGGAACTGGATTATCCTCTCTTAGCAAAGATTCGCCAACATGCTTCCCCGCTCCCTCAGGGACGGTTGTGCCCCATCTCGCTCTGAAATCGTGCCCGCCTTTGCTCACCGGCTTCGAATCGTCATACAATATCGGCGTTCCACAATGCGTGTCGTTCCAGCAAGGCCACGGCAGCCCCCAGTATTCTCCAAGCGCATCCGACCACGTCGTCTCTCTATCAAAAGTCCAATCGTAATCCTGCTGTCGTTTTATCCGTTCAGGATCTTGTCTCATTCCAATGGTAAGCATTCCAGCCTTTATCTCTTGCCATACATCCTCAGGACGTGCATAGGTGAAGTATCTCTTGAATGCTAACCCGGTCTTCTCTTCTAACTTCGCCGCAAGTTGCTGTATTATCCAGAAATCAGGTTTTGACTTGAATTGCGGCTCCACGATCTTATTTCGCCACTGGACCTGCCTTCCACTCGTGGTAACGGAACCTTCCTTCTCGAATACCGTAGATGCGGGCAGCAATATTATCCCATCTGCTCTATCAGGTATTGCAGAAGCGGGAGTTGCATGTGGGTCAACCACAACCAGTAGGTCAAGTTTTTCCATCGCTTCCTTCATTCGCTTCATCTCGCTGATTGAGTTTGCCGAATGCCCCCAGAAGAAGCATATCTTTATATTATGCGGTTGGTCAATCTCGGCTTCTGGGAGAATAACACCTTCATACCAGCGAGCAACCGTGAACCCCTTCTTCTCCATCAGCTCCTTTGAGGCAAACCTTGCGAGCATATCCTCGTACGAAATACCCCATACATCGCACCAGTGCTTCCATGCCTTCTCACTTAATCCGTAATAACCAGGTAGCGAATGCGAGAGTATACAAAGGTCGGTTGCACCCTGGACGTTGTCATGTCCCCTCAATGGTTGACATCCGCCACCTGACTGCCCGGCATGTCCAAGGACGAGGTTAAGGATTGCCGACATATGGATGTTGTTAGTGCCGACGGTGTGCTGAGTCTGACCCATTGCCCAGATGACGGTGGATGGCTTATTCTCGTATAGCGTGCGTGCTATAAGTCTTATCTTATCTGCGGACACCCATGTGATGTCTTCTACAACCTCTGGCGTGTAGTTCTTTGCAACCTCCCATAAATCCTCAAATCCGATTGTCCTGTTCTTTATGAACTCCTCGTCATGCCAGCCATTGTTCACAATGACATTAATGAGACCGAGCATGAAGGCAACGTCTGTTCCCGGGCGCATTCTCGCGTATATATCAGCTTTTGATGCCGTCTTCGTGAATCTTGGGTCCACAACTATTACTACCGCACCCCTGTCCTTAGCCTCGAGGAAGTGCTGCATTGCGACTGGATGAGCCTCCGCAGCATTCGAGCCAAGGAAGAACAGGCATTTGCTGTGCCTCATGTCGTTAACATTATTCGTCTGTGCGCCGAAACCCCATGTATTCGCCAGTCCCGCAACAGTTGTGGAATGACATATTCGAGCCTGATGATCCACATTGTTAGTGCCCCAGAAAGCCGCTAACTTCCTGAATAGGTAGCACTCCTCATTCGTCGTCTTCGCAGAACCTATAAACATTACTGAGTCTGGTCCGTATTTCGCACGAACCTCTGCCATCTTTGATGCGATCTCGTCAAGTGCTTCATCCCATGAGATTCGCTTCCACCTGCCACCTTCTTTCTTCATTGGATAATGAAGTCGTGTCTCCGAGACCACTATTTCTCTAATAGATGCGCCTTTGGAGCACATCCCGCCCGCATTTATCGGGTGTGTCTCCCAGGGTTCCATGCCAGTAAACACACCATCTTCGACTCTTCCCAGGAATCCACAGCCTATTGCGCAATGGGAGCACACGGACTTCACGAGCTTCACCTCTGGTTCCGGAGCCGCGCTCGCCAGTTCGATCAGCTTAACAGTCTCTGGATATGCACTAACATTGTTGATCCCGCTGAGAGCCGCTGCGGTTCCCAAAGCAGTCAGTTTGACGAACGTCCGCCTTGACATTCTTAAATCGCTACCAATAGAGTTTGTTCCTGTCGCCATATTTTCCTTTACCTCCCACTAAATACTTCACTTATTCATACATATAAAACTTTCGATTTTTTCGGTCGGGCTATACATTTATTCAGCACTTCTTCGTCCTTTTCATTTTCAACAATTCCTCGATCACTGCCTCTTCCAGGAGAAGAAATCCTTTTGTGAGTTTCGCAATACCCTTGTAGAAATCCGATAGTTCGCATTCGTATAGCGCATCACAGAAATCCGGCACCCATCTCAACAGGTGCTCATTCAGAAATTCCTTCTGCACGTTTAAGCATTCCACAAGCTTTTCTGAAGAAAAGATCGCCGATAATCCCTCCTCACATAGATAATGCATAAACTTGAGCTCAAATGCGATATGGTCTTCTGGCTCCGCGTAACCCTGTGCTTTAACGATACCCGCTTTCCTGTAATCCCTCTTCACCTTTAACAGCGATTTCCCCATCAGTTTACCATCCACCCACCATGACTCGTATGGCTGCACCGGAAGTCTATGAGGACCGATGAACAGGCGTGTGTATTCGTCTACGAGCTCTTCATGCAAATCATCCACGGCTTTGCCTTTGTTCTCCTCCATAAATTCTTTTAATCTACGAAAACCATCGGATAGCTCTTCGTCTAATGGTATTAAGTCAGAAAAAGAGATTTTTTCGTTCAACAGATCATCAACAAGCTCTCTTGGAGGCTCCTCTAAATACATCCGATACAAAAATGCGTAGAAGTTTCTTCTTATTTCCAAAATTTCTCTTTGTTCTCCCCCCATCATGTTCGTTTACTTTTATAACCACACTCAACTAACTCCCTCTGACCCATCTTTCATCTTCTTATACATCCATTCAACTGCTTTTGAAGCTCTGCAGTCTTCACAATATCTGAGTAATTCTAATTGCTCCTCTACGCCGAGTTCCCACTTTTCGCCTCTTTCACCTTCTCTCTCCTTTAACAGCTCTGATATTCGCTCAAACGCTGACCTGCTCATAAACAATTTTCCACATCCAGCACATGCGATGAGCTCAGCTTCAATAAGAGTTTTCCCTTCTTTTTCAACGAGCCGCGAGAAATCAAGCGTTCTTTCTAAGGTAATCGCTTCTTCCGGACACGCTCGCTCACATAAGCCGCAGGCGATACATTTTCCGTATACAAAATTGATTTTATTCCCTTCCTTACTTAAGGCATTCGTCGAGCACAGGTTCACGCATGCATTGCACATCGTGCATTTAGAATCAATAGCGACATCCGCGAATGGAAACTGCGTATCCTCCTCTATCAAACTCGGATGCACTTTTGTTTTCTCACGAAGGTTTTGTATCAATTCTAATAGAATATCCCTTTTAGGTTTGGTAAAGTCAATCTTATTCGCCGCCCGCTTCGTGTTTCTGATAGGGGAAGGACTCAGCTCCTTGAAAAAATCCGCAGTCTCCTTTGCAAAATCTTCTGCATCGCATTGACCATCGCTCATCAAGAACACCCTCTCTCCCAAATCGAAGGCTGATAAAGCCTTATTTGCGAACTTTACCGCAGTTTTGATCTGTTCAAGATGACATTTTTCGCAGCCCAGCAGAATAACACCATCGGCTCCAAGTTCAAATGCACTGAGTATGTGCGCTTCTGATACCAGATCAATACAGGGTACGAAGAGTGGTAACAAAGCCGGATATTTTATTCTTTTCCTGCCAACGGCGTTTAGCGTTTCAAAATGTTCTGAACAAGCAAACAAAAGAACTTTAGGATCTAAATCCCCTGATAATAGGTTTTCTATTTGAGAATAAATCAAATGATTGGGATATTGTTGTAATTGAGGGACAGATAATGGGCATAGAGCACAGCAGAGTCCGCATCCTTGACATCTGATCTCGTTAAATACTATCTTTGTGCCCTCTCTCGTTATCGCCTCGTAGGGACAGGGTAAACAAAACTCACACCCGACTAATTCGCTCCGCCCACTCGCACACCTCTCCAAATCCAACTCCAAATACTTCCTCTTCTTTATTCCCCCAAAATTTGACACGAGTTCAAGCGCTTTGCTTAGTGTATCTTTGTAATCCGCTGCTGTATAAATCCCGAATTGAGTTGACCATTTCCATTCCTCGTCCCTGGTTATCACCAGAATTTGCCCTGCGCGAATAACTTCTCGATTGTGGAACTCAATGGCACCTGTTGGACATACATCAATACAGTCACCGCATTCATCGCATCCCTCTTCAATTGTGTAAACCGCACCAGCTCGTATCGCATTTTTCGGACACGCATCAGCGCAAAGACCGCAGGATATGCACTTCTCTTCATCTACATTTCTTTCTATTTCGACCTCAAATTCGCCAATATTCCCCCTTACGCCTTTAACTTCGCCAATATGTATCGTAATGTTATCACACCTTTCTCGAATGCCTTTTGTCACCAGATGGACATTAGCCAGTTCGGAAAGACTTTTTGCAACTTCTATTGCTCCTCTATCCTCTTCCCCTATCACTAACACATCGTATCCAACATCCATCGCGATTTCTTCAGGCTCTGGAAGTGCGCTTTCTATCGCCACGAGATTGATAGCGGCTTTTATCATGCTTTTTGCCTTTTCTGTTGCTTCTTTTCTCCCATGCACCCAACCACAGTGTTCGCGGAGATTCAAGAAGGAGATATCGCAGCCAATGCCAGAGGTCACCCTTTCAAAGGTGCGTTTTTTTTCTGTACAGGCAGCTATCAATATGCCATCGAGCTCCAATCTTCTGATGTCGTCTATGATATAATCCAATCCGCCCTGACATAACCGGTCATGGAGTTCGACGACTTCAACTTCCTTATCCTTTCTCAGACTCTTTTTGATATTTTTAAAATCTATGTTTATTGTGCCGTTGCAAGTGCAAAGAAAGATGCCCAGTCGCATAAATAATGTTTCTCCTCTTATGCTATAAATAACCCATGGTTCGCTCATTTAAATCTTCGATACCTACTTTTGCAATTCGTTACGGAATGACTTAAAAGAGTAAACGAGCATGTATAGATATGCAGAAGCTGAAGATAGCGGTTGGCGGTAAGGGCGGTGTGGGTAAGACAACTGTTGCGGGCACGCTCGCCCGGTTAATGGCGCGGGAAGGGCGTAGAGTTATTGCGGTTGATGCGGACCCCGCCATGAATTTAAGATTCACATTGGGGATAAAGGCGAATCCAGCCCCTGTATCTGACCTTAAAGACCTGATATATG
>Ga0180300_10001587_pt1 | contig 10573 bp, 10 predicted proteins | sample GuaBasSediGuay15_FD_121798 | JGI IMG/M metagenome (GOLD analysis project Ga0180300, IMG submission 121798) | Subseafloor sediment microbial communities from Guaymas Basin, Gulf of California, Mexico - Guay15, Core 4569-2, 21-24 cm | ecosystem: Environmental > Aquatic > Marine > Hydrothermal... | reverse complement strand
GAGTATAGGTTTAGATGTTGAGTTAAGGCAGTTGATATTACCTGATCTTGAGGTGAACCTATATGGCGTTAAGGATGATGTATTTATAATAGGCGAAGTCGTTACTAGAGCAGGTTTAGCGACAATTGAGAGGATTGACAAGATCCTAGAGAGACTAGTCAAGGATTATCCCTCCTATACGAGACGGAAGGTACTAAAGATCATGTATACTCTATGGATAACGCCTGAATCCGTAGAAGAGGCTGAGAGAAGGGGCATCTGGGTTATAAAAGCGCTTGAGGAACTCACCAAACCGAAAATAATGGAAGTAAGCAGTTAGGTAGTTCAACCTTTACTTAATTTGCTTCTCCCATATTAACTCCTTACTCCATATGTTCCTCAGCATGGCAATCATGAGGATTATTTGTGATAAGATCCATGTTCTATAGGGCCTATAGGCTAGTGATAATACTCCTATTAGCATTAACGTTACCGCTAGGGTCTCCGATGATAATGCTCCTAGAGCTAATATTAAAAGGGCTATAGGAAGTAGCCATGGGTTTATCAAATGTAGGTAGCTCTCCATGAATAATACCGCCTTATATCCATCAGGCGCATTTCCTACGTCTTTTATAGCTCTTATGAAGTGTTGCACTAGATGTTGTGCTCTTCTTATCCTCCACTTAATGTAACTTCTCCATCCTCTAGGTACTAGCTCCTTAATCTTTACATCATCTAATATTATGGCCCTATACCTTAACATACTGACTTTATGGGCTGCATGGCTATCATCAGCACCTATATCTGTAGGGAAACCACCTAGCTCTTCAAGTAGGTCTCTTCTAAATGCCGCTAGTTCTCCATGGAATATGGGCGTTGACCATACCTTGCTCTCAGCTATTCTTAAGACATTATAGTACCTTCTATAACTTGCCTCTACGCTTTTATCAACTATGTTAGGCTCCTTTATGCATGATACTGCTCCTATGATAGGATCACTGAATACGCTTACCACTTTGGATATCGTATCCCTTGATGGCCATAGGGAATCGGCATCCGTTATTATCACTATCTGTCCTACAGCGTATTTCAATGCCTTATTAAGAGCTTGTGCCTTCCCTCTTCTAACGGGCTCCTCAACGAGCTTTAAAGTTATGTCTTTACGTTCTTTAGCCCATTTCTCAACTAATTGTGGTGTGCCATCTGTACTCGCTGAGTCTATTACTATTATCTCCAATTTGTCTTTAGGGTAGTCCTGCTCGTATATGTTATTGAGCTTCCGCTCTATGGTTTTTGCTTCATTATACGTTGGTATAATTATGGTTATCTTTGGCCTATAATCCCTTTTTACGCCTATCTTCCACGGCTTTGATAACCACTTCTTAGTGGCATGTACATAGTATGCTAATGGGATCCCGAAGTGTATCGCAATTAATATCATTGCGATTAGACCGTACATTTTCTCTCCTAGTCTCATGCGTGATTTTATCCTTGATAATTACTGAAGGCGTTCACTATATTGCTTACTTGGATGAATGGGAGATGTAGATGCGCTTAACGCCAAATTAGCTTACTTCTAGTACTATAACGGTGTCGATTGGGTCTGGAGCTTTCCTGGGGACGTTTATCTTAACATGCGTTCCTTCTTGTTTGAACTTAAGTTCCTCCCCTGTGGCTAGGAGGTATGCTCTTTTGACTTTATCGCGTACATCGTATACCTTTAGCTCTCCATACCAAGGCCATGCGATTACGTGTATGAATAGCTTTCCTGGCTTGGCAGTACACATGTAAATTGCATCGGGTGGTACTTCTATTGGGCTAGCGCCTGCTCCATATATGCTCTCGCCGTTTACCTTAAGCCATTTACCGACTTCTCTTAATACCTTAACTGCGGGCTCTGGTATCTCGCCTTCAGCTGTAGGTCCAACGTTGAGAAGTAAGTTTCCTCCCTTGCTTACTACTTCAACGAGTATTTGTATTACCCTTCCGGGGGTCTTCCAATTATGGTCATAGCTCTTATAGCCCCATGTATCGTTAAGTGTCATGGGGACTTCCCAATCCTCCTCTAATTTGTGTTCTGGGATTTTATTGTCACCCATCTCCCTATAATCGCCCATGCCGTGTCCTATACGGCCGTTAATTATGGTTTCTGGTGATATCCTACGTACTAGATCTCTAAGTTCTCTTGCTAGCTCTGGATTGGGAAGCCTATTGCCTATATCAAACCAAAGGATTGCGACGGGAGCGTAATTGGTCAATAGCTCCTCTACTTGGGGCTCTACATAGCCTCTGAAATACCTTATGAAATCCTTCTTCGCTGGGTCGTAATCCCAATCATTTCCCATACCATCTGGATGATGCCAATCGAGTACGTGAGAGTAGTAAAAGCCAAGCTTCATACCTTCTTCTTTGCATGCTTCGGATAATTCCTTAAGTGGATCACGACCGAAGGGTGTTGCCTTAACTACATTGTAGTCGGTATATTTAGTATCAAAGAGGCAGAATCCATCATGATGCTTAGCGGTTATCACCATATACTTCATTCCGGCTTCTTTCGCTATTCGAACCCACTCCTTCGCATTAAACTTTTCCGGATTGAAAAGCTTAGTAAGCTTCTCATACTCTTTGACCGGAATTTTAGCCCTAAACATTATCCATTCTCCTATTCCAGGTATCCTCTTGCCATTCCAAACTCCTGCTGGTATGGCATAAAGTCCCCAATGTATGAACATTCCAAATCTTGCCTTACGCCACCACGCCAACCTCTTATCCTTTTCCTCCTCCCTTAATTCAACGACCACGCCCATATGGGATCCGCAGTATAGTTAGTCTTGAACCATATTTAAGCGATTATACAAGAATTGCTACCTCATAACGATCATGACTATTCCCTCACTAGTTGGTATTACCGTATGGTCGTAGTTGTGCTCCTTAAGATATCCTATTAGCTTACGTACGCTTGAGAAGTACGCATTATGGAATAGCACGATCCCTTCTCTTCTCATTACCCTCTCAAGAAGTACGAAGACGTCTAAATAAAGGAATTTATCGACATCTACAAACGCTATATCTATACTTGGATTGCCTCTAGCTATCCATTCCTTAAGGAAGTCGATTGCATCTTGGTTTAACACCCTTACGGCAGTCCTTCTTAACGTTAGCCTAGATAGTATCTCCTTGGCCTTAATAGCCCTATCCTTTCGTCTTTCAACTGCTATCACGTTACTTTCGGATGAACATCCATCGTCAATTCCTTTTGCTATCCAGATGGTAGAATAACCCGCTCCCGCACCTAAATCAACTGCAATCACGCCCTTTTTCATGGCACTATAAAGATAGGCTATGGCGTATAGGACTACTCCATCGTCGCTTCCTATAGTTGGTATCAAAAGCCTCCTTGACTCCTTTAGAGCTTGCTTTGATAACTTCAAGAATTCGTATGGAATGTCGAATGAAGTATCCATCTTAGATACCTCCTACTCATCCCTAAGTAATATTATTTAAGGTGTTATGACTTAACTGCTTAAAAATACACCCTAATTAATATTTTATAGTATGAATTGGCATAGGGGTAAGTTGCCTGAGTGGATGGATCTCGCAATATGCGGAGTAAACAAAGAGCCTCCTAGGGCATCATTTATTCCTCATCCGAATCGAGAAAGCGCTTTAAAGAGCGATTTCTATGAGTCGCCTTGGAAGATTTCACTCAACGGAGACTGGAAGTTTAAGCTCGTTAGGAATCCTTACGAAGTTCCCAAGGATTTTTATAGGCCTGACTTTGACGATAGTACATGGGATACAATATACGTGCCAAGTAATTGGCAGATGCTTGGGTACGATAAACCTATCTACTCTAATGTAAGATACCCGTTTCCGGCTAATCCTCCTTATGTTCCTAAGGACGATAATCCAACCGGATTGTATAGACGCTGGTTTAGACTAGATCTTAGTGAACTCAAGGGCAAGCGACTCTTCATAGTATTTGAAGGTGTTGATTCGGCTTTCTACCTATGGATTAATGGTCATTTTGTTGGATATAGTGAGGATAGTAGGACGCCTGCTGAATTCGATATAACACCCTATGTTCAAGATGGAGACAACTTAGTTGCTGCCATGGTTATCCGCTGGAGCGTTGGTAGTTACCTAGAGGATCAGGACATGTGGAGGCTTAGTGGGATTTACAGAGATGTCTATATATACATATCATCTGAAGTTCGTATAAGGGACTTCTTCGTTAAGACAATATTCGATAGGGACTATAAAGATGCTGATTTGGATGTACTAGTAAAGGTTAGGAATTACTCTAATGAGGCTAAGAGAGATCTAAAGGTAGTAATTGAGCTCTTTGATGATAAATTATCCCCAGTATTCATGGAGCCATTAGTTCAAAGGATAGATGAGATAAAGCCTGGGGAGGAAAGGTACTTAAGTTTTAGGACTAAGGTTAGCAAACCTAGAAAGTGGTCTGCTGAGGATCCATATCTATACAAGCTGGTGATAACGCTAAGGGATGCTAATGATAAAGAACTTGAAGCAGTAAGCACCTTTATAGGCTTTAGACAAGTTGAGATAAAGGATGGTAAAATACTCATAAACGGAGTTCCCGTATACTTTAAGGGCGTTAATAGACATGAGCATGACGATCGAAGAGGACATGCTATCACTATTGAAACAATGATTAAGGATATTTTACTAATGAAGAAGTTCAACTTCAACGCTGTACGTACATCGCATTATCCTAATCATCCGTATTGGTATTACCTATGCGATAAGTATGGCATATATGTTATCGATGAAGCGAACATAGAGTGTCATGGTCTAGTTAAGTGGGGATCCGTTGGTCTAATAGATCATAATGAACCTGCTAATAATCCTGAATGGTTACATGCACTTATGGAACGAGTTATGAGAATGGTCGAAAGGGATAAGAATCATCCATGTGTTATAATGTGGTCATTAGGAAATGAATCAGGTTATGGTCCTAATTTCGACGCATTAGCTGCTTGGATCCATGCCTATGATCCTACTCGTCCAGTTCATTATGAAGGAGCTACTCATGTGTTGAGAACTAAAGGCAAGATCCCGAAGAGCGTAGACGTGATAAGCGTTATGTATCCATCATTGGAGTTCCTAGTAAAGCTAGCTACTGATTTAAATGATGGAAGACCTGTGATAATGTGTGAGTACGCTCACTCTATGGGAAATAGTACTGGTAACCTAAAGGAGTACTGGGAGATCATTAGATCCTATAAGAACATCTGTGGCGGTTTCATTTGGGATTGGGTAGATCAGGGGATTCTTAAGGAGGAAAACGGCGTTAAGTACTGGGCCTATGGTGGTGACTTCGGAGATAGCCCTGATTCTCCAGGTAACTTCTGTATTAATGGCTTAGTCTGGCCGGATCGTACTCCTCAACCAGCTATGTGGGAATGCAAGAAAATATTCCAACCAGTGGAGGCGGAACCTATTGACTTAGAGAAGGGCATACTCAGGATCTTCAATAGATATGATTTCACAAGACTTGATGAAATAATTGAGATATGGTGGGAAGTCAAGGCTGACGGACAGGTAATCCAGAAGGGAAAAATCCCAACGCCTGCTCTTGAACCACATAGTTCTACTACCATAAGGATACCCTATAAGAAGCCTGAATTAAAACCTGGAACTGAATATTGGCTTGTGCTTCGATATAAGTTAGCTAAGGATACACTATGGGCTAAAAAGGGATATGAGATCGGCTGGTCTCAATTCAAGTTACCCTTCAGGGTTCCTAATCCTAAGCCTATTAACGTTAAGGAGTTACCAGAAGTAGAGATGGAAGAGGATGGGAGAACGATAGAAATAAGAGGAAAAGAGTTCATCGTGATATTCGATAAGAGTAAGGCTAGCCTCATGTACGAGCATGGTGGTAGGCTGTTAATTAAGGGCACATCGCTACTTGAAGTATGGCGGGCGCCTACAGATAATGATGCAGCCAGGATGGCTAATGAGTGGATAAGATTTGGCCTAGATAGGATAGAGCATCGTCTGAAATGGGTTAAAGCAAGCCGAGTAGCCCCTCAAGTAGTCCTCATGGAGCTTGAATTGTGCTCTAAAGCTAAGGATGTGGATGTTGGCTTTAACTCTCACTATAGGATCTATATCTATGGTAATGGAGATCTGCACATCATAGCAGACATTTATCCTGATGAAAGGTTGCCACCATTACCTAGGGTGGGCTTTATGTTAATAGTCCCTAAGGAGTATAATAACATCACATGGTATGGTCGTGGCCCTCATGAGAACTATCAAGATAGGAAGGAGGGCGCAATGGTGGACGTCTATTCTGGGACTGTAGAAGAACAATACGTGCCATACATAAGACCGCAGGAGAACGGTAATAAAACCGACGTCAGATGGGTTGCGTTAAGGAATAGCGAAGGATGGGGTCTCATGGCAATTGGCATGACGCTTATGGAGATTAGCGCTCACTACTTTACCGCACATGATCTCACTAAGGCTAAGCATACTCATGAGCTCAAGTGGCGGGATGAAATATACCTACACTTAGATTATAGACAAAGGGGATTAGGAGGGGCTAGTTGTGGGCCTGATACTCTACCTCAATATGAGATCTATCCGAAGCCAGTACACTTTGAGGTAATTATAAGACCATTAAAGCCTGAGAGCGATATAATAGAGCTTGGAAAGATGAAGTACTACACGCTTGAGTAGTTAGAATTATCTTTTTAGTATGATCTCACATCTTGGCTATAGGTCTTATCTCTACATTAAGTCTTCTTGCAGCTTCCCACGCATTAGGATCTATAAGCCCTCCTATGATCAATGTCTTAGGCTTAATGCCTACCACCCGCTCGTATAGCTTGCCTATCCTATGTAATTCGGCGACATCCCCTTTAGCGACCCTTGATTTAACTTCTACCAATATGTGCTCCTTGTCCTTCACTACAAGATCCACTTCTACTACTGCGGGATATCCATAAACGAATCCCTCTTTATCTTCATATATCCACTTCTCAATCTTCGCAACCTTAAGCGTCTCCTCTATTACATACTTCATTGCCTCTCTAAAAGCCTCCTCAGTTATAACGCCATAACGATGGGCTATTGCAATCAACAACCTTCTGTTTTCTCTCAGTTCCTCCTCTACTCTAATAAGTCTCTCCTCAAGCCTTTGTTGTCTCTCCTCAAGTTTTTGTTGACGCTCCTCTAGTCTTTGTTGTCTTTCTTCAAGTCTCTGTTGTCTCTCTTCTAATCTTTGTTGTCTCTCTTCAAGTCTTCTAAAACTCTCCTCTAACCTTGTAATTCTATCTAGTACTTCCCTATACCCTAATAATCCCATCACTGCGTATCGGAATCGTCTATCTTCCTCTAATGCCCTTAATATACGTTCCTTTTCGGCCTCAGATAAGCTCAATTCTTCTCCCATTATCTGTAAAAAGACTATGGTTTTAATATATCTAGTGGTTTATATCAGCATCTTTAAATCTCCATTACTTAATGCTAATTAATTTTAAATTGGTAAAATCCTTGTTTACGTTTTTATAATTATGTTCAGTAAGTTGTTGTTTTAACCTTGAGGTCAATATAACTACTATAAACCCCGCACAAAACTTTAATCAACACATCATCCGTATTAATTAATAATGTAGGATAAGCGAGGGTTTCATGCCAGGACAAATACCTTTAATAGGTGAGCGTTTTCCAGAAATGGAAGTTACAACCACTCATGGTGTGAAGAAACTCCTAGATGACTATCGTGGGAGATGGTTTGTCCTCTTTAGTCACCCAGCGGATTTTACGCCAGCTTGTACTACTGAGTTCGTAGCATTTGCTAAGCGATATGAGGACTTTAAGAAATTAAATACGGAACTTATAGGCCTTAGTGTAGATAGCGTCTTTAGTCATATAAAGTAGATAGAGTGGATTAAGGAGAAGTTTGGAGTGGAAGTGAAGTTCCCAATAATTGCTGATCCCCAAGGCTTTGTTGCTAGAAAGCTGGGAATGCTTCATGCAGAATCCGTCACTCATACCGTTAGGGCAGTCTTTGTTGTTGATGATAAGGGCATGAAATACTAAGGATAGTCAAGGGGTTGCAAGTAGTCGATAGATATGGCAGGGCATTACCTGCAAATTAGCCGAATAATGAGCTAATAGGCGATAGCATTATAGTCCCACCAGCTACTAATGTTGAGGAAGCGAAGGAGAGAATGAAGTTCTACAAGTGCTTTGATTGGTGGTTCTGTTACGAAGAAGGAAAGGTTCCTAAGGAGGAAGTAGAACTTGTAAGAAGCTTTCTCAAGCGGGCATCGGAACCTCCTAAATAAGAATACTCATCGATATTGCGCTATCCCTATATTGGCTTGAACTAATGCTGAGGCATCATTTATTCCATCACCGACCATTGCAACCACCAGTCCCCTTTCCTGAAGTTGCAATTCTGGCCTTATTTTATCAGCTAAGGCTATGGCGCCCATCAATCTTCCATGTATTATTAAGAAGATTATGGTCTTGCCTTGTTCTAGAACTGTTAACATGCCTGTTTTATCGAAGACTACTACTTGGACGTCTTTCATTCTCTCAAAGGCCCCTCTGTTCCTAATTGGAATTCCCTTCCTTGCCGATAATGACGTGGATACTGCGATGACAAGTGGTACCGCTAGGCCTAATGCATGAGGGCATATAATTACCATAACTGTTATCATCCTCTCTAAAGCGAATGTAAATGACTTCCCCTCATAGAGCCATAATGCTAAAGTTATACTTCCAGCTGATATCGCGATAAGCGTAAGCTAAAACGCTGCCTTATTGGTTAGGTCTTGAGTCTTAGATTTAGTCTCCTGGCTTGCCTTACGAGTTTAACTATCTGCATCAAATATGTCTCTCCTTGCATATTTGGTTATCTCCTTGAGAGCTACCTAAAGCTATTGGATGGAACAAGTCGTGCTAGCGTATTTGGAGTACGAGAGTTAGTTTGCGATATTTGCCATTATATTCCTAGGAATACTAATATAGCTCCTTTTGTATTAGAAGATATGTAGATGATGATAAATCGCGGGGCCGATAAGGTGAGGATCGCCTCTGATGCTGATTAAGAAGGATTCTATAATCTATTTTTAACTAATGATGGAGACTACTTTAATCAATGTGATAATATCAGTGGGGCGGGTCTGCCTCATTATAACTCGGTAGTGGTCGAGCTCATCATCTTCAATAAAACTCATTTCTCATCCTCAAAATATATTTTATGTTATTGCCTAGATATCTCCCTTGGGATTCACCTCTTAGCCTTACTGCATGCATATTAACTATTCTCTCATGATGTCTTCATCACCAGGTTCCTGTTATCCGATGCATTAAGTAGTGCTAATATTCAAAAATATGATTAGTAACATATTATTAGGATATAATGAGGCTCAGAATGAGGTTACAGAACGTACCATCTCCTTATAGGAGATTAATAGAGCGCTTTGTAGAACTCCTTCTCTCTCGCTTTAAAGATAGAATAGTATCTATCGCTCTCTTTGGCTCCATAGCACGTGGTGATTTTAAGAAAACAAGCGATGTCGACATTCTCATCATCATGAAAGATCTACCTAAATCCCGTATGAAGCGATATGAGCTAATAGCAGAAGTCCTCGATGAACTTGAGACGATAAGGGATTACTTACTAGATGTGGGAATTTATACAGGCATAAGTCCCGTTATATTAGATGTTAATGAGGCAAAATATTTCCGTCCTCTCTACTTAGATTTAGTTGAGGATGGAATCATCTTGTATGATAAAGATGATTTCCTTTATCGGCTATTGAGCAGAATGCAAGAATACATAGCTAGATTTGAAGGTAAGCGCATCTGGATGGGCAGGAGATGGATGTGGTTTTTTAAAAAAGGAAATCCCTTAATCGAATTATGCGGGGTGAAGTTAATTGATTGATTTCAGACGAAGACTAAAGTTTATTGAATCTTACCTTAGGAATTCTAAAGAAAGGATAGAACTAGCGAAAATATCGAAGGAGAGAGGGTTTTATAATAACACCATAAGGTTCTGTCAAGAGGCTGTGGAGCTTTCCTTAAAGGCTATATTAAGACTATATAACATTGAGTATCCCAAGTCCCATGATGTTGGTTATGTCCTTAGACAGTATGCACGATTATTCCCTGACTGGTTTAAGAGTAAAATCCCGGAAATAGCCCGCATATCTAGAGACTTAAGCTATAATAGAGGTCCTGCTATTTATGGTGACGAGAACTCTGAAGTTCCTCCTGAAGAACTATACGATGAGCAAGATGCGGTAAACGCTATCAAGAGTGCTCAACTTATACACAGCTTATGTTATAGATTATTCCTAGAGAAAGCTAAGCGAATTAAAGAGGGCTCCTAACGATGGACGTCCATTGTAAGTTAGTACAAAGTACTCAGCAACATATCCTCTCAGCACAGAAACTGTGAGGTCTAGCAAAGAGAAGTTGAGGAGACGCTCGTCGGCCAACTTCGACTTCGATGTAGAAGATCGCTTCCAAGACCACGTTGGCGATTATCGGGTTGAGGCCGAGGAGGAGTTGTACCCTCTTTATCCTAAAAGATTTCACG
>Ga0180300_10001586_pt1 | contig 10576 bp, 9 predicted proteins | sample GuaBasSediGuay15_FD_121798 | JGI IMG/M metagenome (GOLD analysis project Ga0180300, IMG submission 121798) | Subseafloor sediment microbial communities from Guaymas Basin, Gulf of California, Mexico - Guay15, Core 4569-2, 21-24 cm | ecosystem: Environmental > Aquatic > Marine > Hydrothermal... | reverse complement strand
GTGGCACACCGCTGCCGTGGTATGAGATAGCAACAACAGCGGTGTTTGGTGCCGCCGCTGTCGCCGCCGCATTGGCAATCTTCCGTTTCCGCGACCTGTGACCCCTACTTACCCTGCTTCTGCAAGGACTTGTAGGCGTAGGAGAGCGCCTGCAAAGCGTATGCCGTCGCAATCGGCTCCTTGTCCTCATACCACTTCGGGTTGCTGTTCTTCCAGAAGCCGCCTTCCTTCTGCAGACCGCTCAGACGCTCCACCAACTCCACCGCCCAGTTATGCTTCTTGCCATCAGGCGTGGTCAGATACGGCTGCCCGAACCAGTAAAGCGCTTTCGCCAGGGTCATGTAGTAGTAGTAAAGCCCCTTATTTCCTGCGCCTGCGTATTTCTTCTCGCTTATGCCGGGATTCTCCTCAAGCGTCCAGTTCTTCTGACACCAGTTCCACGCCGCCACCACGCGCGCGTCGTTTTTGGAGACGAAAGCGTAGACCATTGTCAGGAGTCCCGCATATGTCATAGAGCCGTAGGACGGGAAGGTGATGGAGCCGTCGGGATTCTGGATGGGTGGCGCATCAGAACGAGTAAGACCGGGACCATAGACGAAGCCGCCGTCGTTGCCAGGCTTCCACATCTTGCCTGCGAACTTGCCCTCCTTTATCTTGGTGACGCACTTGTTGGACTCTGTGCGGTTCTGCGAGCGTCTGACGAAGACCTGTAGGCGCTTCCAGACAGGATGGTCTTTTGGAACGCCGGCATCGCGGAGTGCTTCTGCTGCAAAGACGGTGTTGCTCAAGTCAGCCCGCGCACGACTGCGTTTCTCGTCATAGCCCCATCCACCGTTCTTGACATCCTCCGCCACCTTTGGGTCCCAATATTGCGCCTTAAGCAGATAGTTCTTTATCGCTTCAATCTCTTTTTTGTAACGCTTGGGGTCAAATCGTGCCAGTGTTGACAGAAGCAGCGATGTTTTGTATATGGTGTGACCGCGCTCGTCACGAACCGAACCGTCAGACTTGAGAAATTTGAGCGCAAAGTCCACGGCTTTCTGAATGTTCTCCTTGTATTTGTCCTTTAAGGGGCTGGTTGTGAGGGCGAGCGCGCAGAGAAGCGTTATTCCGCAATCGGGGAAGAAGAAGAACCCTTTTTCCTTGTTCTGGGCGTTTATGAGGAACTGAACGCCTTTTTGCAGCGCATCCATCGCTGTCTTTTTGGCTTTTTCAATGTCCACTTTCGGCTGCGGTGCTGCCTGTTGCTGCGCAGGCTGTTTTGCAGGAGGCTGTTTGCCTGCAGGCTGTTCTCCCTGCCCCTTTCCGCATCCTGCAACAACCAACGCCACTGCCAGAATCCGGAATACGCGCATCCTCTCTCCTCCTATATAAGGTTGTGTAACGGATATTATTTTACCCGCGTGCGGGGGTGTTATTCCAGAAAATAGGGATGTTAGAGGACAAGCGATGCGAGTCTGCGCACAGTGCGGAGGGTGAGTTGGAAGTGGACAGAGAGGAGGGCGTCAGCGAGGAGCAGGAGATGTGCGGCGCGTTTTGCCCCCAATTTAAGTCGTGGGAGTCTTTCGGCGTTCAGTGAGGCGAGGGCGTTGATGAGCGCTGGCTCCACACGCAGGGCTTGCCTGTTTCTGGCGCAGCCGCTGCAGGCGAAGCGTCCGTCCTCAAGGCAGAATGCGTTCTGCGGCAGTGGCGCCTGGCAGAGGTTGCAACAGGTGCTGTCTGGGAGCACGCCTTCGTTTTTGAGGGCGCACAACAGATATGCGGCGGCAACAGAGAGCGCATCAGCACCGTCACGGCACGCACGCAACGCCGCCACACCATACCTCCACAGTTTCTCATCCGCAACCATCTGCGGTGTTGCCGTAAGCATATGTTCGCTTATCGTTTCAGCGGCGACAAAACGACGCAAATCGCCCTCCAGCGGAGCAAGATGCTCCAGAGGATAGAAGATCCGCAGCGACGCCGTTCCCTTCTTTGTCAGATTGAAGGTCGCCTCGCCTATGGTGAGCGTCTGGATTGTGCCCTGTGTTGTGAGGGCGAGTCTGCGTGCTCCGCGACAGGTTGCCACAACCCGCCCCAGTTTCTCTGTGTAGAAGTCCACAATCAGGGATGTGTTCATCCAGTTGCGTGTGCGCAGAACGAGCGCGTTAGTGGGCTCGGTCAGCATCGTCATCTATCCGACAAGAACGCCAACAGTTATCTTATCAGGATATTTGCGTGCCTCATCAAGCGACCTGACGCGAACGGAGTTCTCCTTGAAGAGGCGCAGTTGGTCTGCGGGGTTGCGCAGTCCGGAAAGTTTGCCGTATGAGACGGGGCATTGAGAGAGGACCTCAATGAAGGTAAAGCCTTCTGTGTTGAGTGCGGTCTTTATGGCGCGTTTGAGTGGGAAGGGGTGTGCGGTGGTGAACCGTGCGACGAATTTTGCGCCTGCAGCAGCGACAAGCGACGCGGCATCCATCGGCGCCTCCGGGTTGCCGTAAGGCGTGGTGGTTGTCCTTACGCCTTTCGGCGTTGTCGGCGCAACCTGTCCGCCTGTCATCGCATATATGGAGTTGTTCACAAGTATGGTGCAGATGCTTATGTTGCGGCGAGCCGCGTGAATCAGATGGTTGCCGCCTATCGCAAGCAGGTCTCCGTCGCCCGCAATCACCACAACACTCAAGTCGGGTCTGTAGAGTTTCACCCCCGTTGCGAACGCCAGAGCACGCCCGTGCGTGGTGTGCAGCGTATCGCACAGAAGATACGGCGAGGGAATCCACGAAGAGCAGCCGATGCCGGTGACGCAGACAAGACGCTTTATGTCAAAATTCAACTCATCCAATGCGTGAACGAAGATGTTGAGTATGGTACCGCATCCGCATCCGGGGCAGAACGGTGTGGGCAGCGCCTCCTGACGAAGATACTTATGCAGTCTCATCAGCGACCTCCTGCAGGAACTGTGCGACCTCGTCTGTTGATGGCAGCACGCCGCCGATTTTGCCGTAATGCAGCACCCTGTTTGTTGAGAAGCGCTCCACCACGCGCTTCAACTGCCCGAGGTTCTGCTCAACCACCACGACAGTTTTGTGGCGCTCGCAGAAGTCCCTGACATCGCGTTCGGGGAAGGGCCAGAGTGTGAGGATGCGGAGGAAGGAGACGGGCAGGGCGCGATTTTGCAGTTTTTTTACGGCGCCGAGTGCGACGCGAGCCGCCGCCCCAAGCGATATCACCCCAACAGACGCGTTCTGGTCTGTCTCGTTGCGGATGTCACGCAACTGCTCCCGCGCGGAGGCGATTTTTCGGACAAGGCGCTCCAGGAGTTGCTGGTGAACCGTCTGCGTCTCCACATCGCGCAGACCGTTGCTCTTATGCGTTGAGCCTGTAATGTGAACGAAGGAGCCGTCACCAAAACGCGCCATAGGCGGCACCAACTGCGGTCCGAACACCTCTTCTCTGTTTGTCGTCAGCCGGCGCTCTGATATGGAGATCTCCTTCGGATGGGGCAGGGTGAGGGGTTCGCGGAAATGTCCGACCTCGCCGTCGGTGAGAAGCACAACAGGCGTGCGCAGGCGCTCTGCGATGTCAAACGCCTTGATGGTGAGCCAGAAGGTCTCCTCCACTGACCAGGGGCAGAGAGCGACGATTTCGTGGTCGCCGTGGGTTCCCCAGCGCGCCTGAAGAATGTCTCCCTGTGCGCCCTTGGTCGCCTGCCCCGTTGACGGACCTGAACGCTGCACATTCACAACAACCAGCGGCGTCTCCGTCATTATGGCGTAACCGAGATTTTCCTGCATAAGGGAGAATCCAGGACCGCTGGTTGCGGTCATAGCGCGTGCGCCTGCCCAGACCGCGCCGATGCAGGCTGCAATTGAGGCAATCTCGTCCTCCATCTGCACAAAGACCCCGCCTGTCTGCGGCAGAAGTTGCGCCATCGTCTCGGCGATCTCTGATGCGGGAGTTATGGGATAGGCTGCGTAGAAGTCGCAGCCCGCATAAAGCGCCCCCCACGCACAAGCCTCGTCCCCCAGCAGAAAGAGCCGCTTGCCAGCGTAGCGCGCCAGAAAATCGCCACTGCTCATCCTGATGCCACCTTATATGCGCCAAAGTGAGCAAGCAAATGATGAATCCCTTTGACGATGAAGAACATAACGACACAGAAGACAGCAGCCGCCGCAAGTGAGCGCAGCCACATTCCCATCCCCAGCACATAGTAGATGAGAAGTGTGGTAACAGCCAGAAACGCGAGAACTCTCAGCCAGAAAAAGCAGTTCTGCTCAAAGAGTGTGGATGGCTCCTCAAGCAGTCTGGCTGCTGGGACGCCATAGAAGATGGCGCCACCTGCTGCCAGACAAAGCAGTGCCACCAAAATTGTCAAAAGAACGCCTACACCTATCCGCCGCAGCAGACGCGAAGCGCCCCACAGAAGGATACCCGGCACAAACAGCATTATGACAACAGCCAACAACCAGGAAAGGTAGGCAGACAACTCGCTGCCTATATCGGTTGTCTGCTCCATCATACACCTCCCAAAGTTTTGTTAAGTGCGTTCTCCACTTCTGCTTGGAGTCTCCGCAAGCGTGCTTCAAGGCTGCTCCTCTGCTCCTGCCTCTTGATAAGGCGCAGTCTTGAGCGTGTCTTCTCAAGCACCTCCTTTGCGCGCATATAGAAACCGCTGCGGAGGAAATCCTCCGCTACCTCAAGCAGACCTTCAACCATTCCGCCTGCATACATTTTGCGGTAGATTGTGCGAAGCGCATCCCTGTCGGGTGAGACTGTTTGCCAGTGCAGATATAGTGAGCGGATAAAGAAGGTCTCATAGCGCAGCGACGAGGCGAGTTCCTCAAAGAGGCGTTCGCACGCCCTTATGAGGCGGTGGATTTCTTCCATGTATCGGAGCAGAGCAGCCCGCGAATCGTCCACCGTGTCCCTACCGCGCCCCTCCTGCAAGGCGATGTTGTGCTCAATAAGCAGGGAGATTCGGTGATATATCACCGAGAGATTTCCCGCCAGAGCGGTGGCTTGTGTGGTCTCACTGTGAGGTGCGGCTTGACGCAGTTTGGCAGCAGAAGGCGCAACGCACTCATCACGCAGTTTCTGCAGTTCCTCAAGACCTATTTCTTTGTAGAGCGAGCGCAGTGTGTCGCCACGCATCCGCTTTCGGAACCTTTTCTCCTCGCGCTGAAAGCGCTGGTAGATGGTTCTGAAGATATCGCGCCCACGCCAGAAAAGCGCAAACGCATCCCACAGCGTCTTGACAATCCGCTGCTCCATACAAGGAAACCTTAATGTGGTCGCCAAACACTATACACTTTTTGCGTCTTAAGTCAACAAGGCGGTATAGAAGGACGGCAGATAGCCGATACTTCAAAGGCTTGACACAACAGGCAGGCGACCTATAATGTTGTTAAAAGATGGGGGAGAGTATGTGACGCTACAGGGAGATTTAAGAGACATAAACCTCGCGGACATATTTCAGACGCTCGCTGCAAACCAGCAGGAGGGAACTCTGACGATTCGGAGTGGCAAGCGGCGGATGGATATATATTTCAGCAAAGAGGGAGTGCGTCTTCTGACGACAGGTGAGGAGGAATATCCGCGTCTTGGTGAGATATTGCTGCGGGAGAAGAAGATAACGCCTGTAGAGTTGGACATGGCGCTTGCGCGGCAGAAGATGACGGGGGAGATGCTGGGGCAGGCACTTGTTGATATGGGCATTGTGACAGAAGAAGAGATTGAAAAAGCGGTCAGGCACCAGATAGAAGAGGAGATATTTGATGTCTTCAGTTGGAAGGACGCGAAATTTGAGTTTGTTCCTGGCGAGCCGAGAGGCGAGTTTTTTGACCCTGCTAAGTTGGGCAAACCGATAACATTCAATGTTGAGTCGGTGATAATGGAGGCGGCGCGGCGCATTGATGAGTGGCAGATGATTCACTCCATAGTACCGACTATGCAGGTCATATTCAGGGTGCGCGACCCGTACGCCGAGCCACCTGATATAGCCGAAAAAGCGGGAACCACAGAAGAAGCGGTAGCGGCTATAGTTGAGTTGGTGGATGGCAGAAGGACAGTGGAGCAGATAGTGGAGGAGAGCAGACGGTCTAAGTTTGAGGTCTGCAAGGTTCTGGCGCTTCTCGCACAGGCGCATTATCTTGAGCCGCTCTCCGTCAAAGAGATGGTGGTTGTTGCCGACCAGTACGCCAACGAGGGCGACCTGCAGACCGCTATAAAGATTTACAAGAGCCTTCTTGCGAACCTACCACCGACAAGCGTTCTCCGTAATCGTCTTGCGGAACTTTACGAGAAGGCGGGCAGCGCTCAGGAGGCGGCGATGGAGTATGCTGCGCTCGCCGACGCCCTCCTTCAAGAAGGAGCCGACGAAGACGCCTTCGCTCTCTACAAGAAAGCGCTTGAACTGGCTCCCCGCAACTTCACTCTTCATCAAAAACTCTTTGAGTTCTACCTTGCCAAGAAGAACAAAGAGGGGGCGGTTCAAGAAGGGCTTTTTGTGGCACGCGGATTTTGGCGTATGAACCGTCTGCAGGAAGCGAAGGATGTTCTTGAGAGGCTTCTTCCTTTGGCTTCTGAAAATATTGAGATGCGTCAGATGCTGATAAACATCTGTTTGGACCTTGGACAGAATGAGGAGGCGATAAAGCAGTACGAATATCTTGCTGGTTATTACAAGGAACGCGGTGCGACAGAGGAGATGATTCAGATCTATCGCAAGATACTGGCGATAGACAAGGAAAGAAGTGACATTCGTGCTGAACTGGAGAAACTCCTGAGCAAGGGGGAGAAGAAGAGGGGTTCGGCTGCGGTGTGGATAGGTGTGGTTGTGGCGGTGGTGGTTGGTGTGGGTGCTTTCTTCTTCTGGCGTTATAACAGTGCTGCTCAAGCCACATTTGATTCCCTCTCCGACAGGATATCATCGTTGATGAGTGAGGACGCCCTTGAAAGGTACTCAATGGAGGAACGGCGCAGCATAGTTGACGACATACGGAAGAAGGTTAACGAGGCGGCGAGGAAATATCGGTTTGCCTTCTTCGTATCGCCTGAGGAGAAGGTGAGGCTTCTACAGGACGCTCTCAAATCGCTTGTTGCGTTGAAGGAGAGGGTTGACAGGCGGCAGAGGAGCAGGTTGGCAAGGGAGCGGGAGCAGGTGGCTAAAAGGCTTGCTGAAGCGCGCAGGTGCTATGATGAGTGTAGACTGAACGATGCTGTGGCGATATTGCAGGATGTGATAGAAAGGAGCAGCAAGGAGCCCGGGGCAGTTCCTGCCTCCTATGTGCGGCAGGCGAAGGAGTTGTTGAGCAAGGCGCTGTGGGAGATGCGTCAGGCAAAGATACTCCATAATGAGGCGGTAATAGATGAGCGCAACGGCGATATAAGGAGTGCGTTTCTGAAGATGAAGACGCTGCTTGCGCGTTGTCCGCGCTCAGAAGAGGCGCAGAAGGTCCTTCTGCCGCTTGAGGTTGAGACCGAACCAGCAGGAGCAGAGGTTGTGGTGAACGGAAAGGTGAGAAAAAGTCCAACGGTCATCCATCGCCGCCCAAATGTTGATATTCGTATCCTCGTCCGCAAGCGGGGGTACAAGGAAGAGGAGTTTGTGATATCTGATGACCGTTGGCATCTTAAGGTTATGCTTGAGAGGGTTCCTGTATGGACGACTGATTTGACCGATGTCATAAAGGGAGAGGAGTTCATTGCTCCGCCGCTTGCTGTTGGCGACAAGATATATGCTTTTTCTGAGGGATGCAAGATTGTCTGTATTCGTTCCACCAACGGGAAGGTTGTCTGGTCTTATGACACCAAGGGAGAAGGATTTTTCGGCACCAACGCGGCTTACTGCGACGGCAAATTGGTCGTTGTTGAGCAACGCCAGACAGGTTTCTATGCGCATGTTATTGATACAAAGGCGAGGAAGTTGGTGGGGCAGCCGCTTCGTTTTTCGCAGCGGGTGGTTCCCCGTGTTGCCGCCGAGCGCGTCTATCTCAGGGGGGACGATGTTCTGGTCTGCCTCACAAAGGACCTGACTGATGTGGAGTGGACTTTCACGGTGGAAAGCAGGATCACCGCAGGACCTGTGTTTGAGGCGCGCCACAACTATGTCATAATTGCGACCGAGGAGGGCAAAGTGCTCGCTTTTGAGGCGGGAACGAAGAAGGTTGCGTGGCAGAGTGAGTTGATGGAGGAGTCTCCCTGTAATGCGTTGTGTGTGCGCGGCAACACCGTCATCGCTCTGTGTCGCGACGCTGTGGTCAGAGCGCTCTATACATGGAAAGAGCCTCCTTCAACTGCGCCCAGCAAGACGGTCTCGCGACTTGCGTGGGAAGCACGGGTCAGCAATGAACCTGTTGCCGAGTCACCTGTCTTCCACGGCGATTTTCTCTACTTCGTTGACACAAGGGGTGTTTTGCATGCTTTCAGTTTGAAGAAACGCAGCGAGGTCTGGGTGACCGCAAAACCTGTTCTGACGACATTTATGTGGCCTCCGGTTGCGTGGGGGAAGGATGCGGTGGCGGTTGTCGGCGATGGTGGCATTGTGACGGTCATTAACGCTTCAAACGGGAAGGAGTTGTGGCGTTTCACCAGGGAGAGGGTTATGACGCAACCTGTGGTCTGGCGCGATCTTCTTATTCTGTTCACGACAGATGGGAGTAAGAGACGGGTTTTGAGTCTCGTGAGGTGAGCAGAAGGTGTTCGGCTTTTTGAGACGGTGGAAGTTGAAGCGTGCGTTGAAGAGGGCGCTGAAGGAGGTTCGCAGTGCACCCAATCCGCGCAACACCGCTCATCTTATGCAGTGCTATATGGATTTGGGGATGTTTGAGGAGGCGGAGAATGTAGGACGGCAAGCGCGGAAACTCTATCCTCTGTCGGCGACGGTCAAGGAGACTATGCGACGCCTCAAGCGCATCAAATATGACCAGCAGATCCGCCAACTGCGTGAGCGTATCCGTAGGAACCCCAATCCCACATCCTATGCTATGTTGGCGGAACTCTACCGCGACATCGGAGAGACGGAGAAGACGCTGGAACTGTGCCGCGAGGCGATGCACAACTTTCCCACCCACGAAGGCGTCTACCTCATAGTTGGCGCCATAAGATATGAGCGCTATCTGAAGAACCGCCATCCGAAGGACGGTGTTGCTGCGGTGGAGAACTTTGAGAAGGCGCTGAAACTGAACAATTCCAATTACAAAGTTCTGCGATGTTTGGGGCAACTCTATCTTGAGTTGGGTATGCCCAGAAAGGCGATGGAGAAACTGCGCAGCGCACTCTCCTATATGCCCAACGAGCCTCAGTTGATGGAGATGGTGAAGCAGGCACGCGAGATGCCGCCGGAGTCAGATGACGATGTTGAAGAGCACTTCAAGGCGCTTTATGAGCGCTACAAGCAGCAGGCAGAATCGCAGGTGGTTCTGCGCTTTGGGCTTGATGAGTTGAACGCCATATTTGCGCGTTTGCCAGACCTTGAAGGAGCATACCTTCTTGTGGCGATGACGAAAGATGGTCGCAGACTCGCTTCCCGTCAGTTCGCGCAGGGTATTGACGAGAATGTGGCTTTGCGATGTATGAAGGCGATTTTTGATGTCACCAACGACGCCTGTCTGCGTATGGATATTGGTCCTTTCGTCAGAGGCATCTTCACAGGAAAGACGGTCAGAATTCATATGTTCAGGTTTGACGATATGCTGGTGGGGCTGTTTGTCTACGCAAAAGTTCACAAACGCACCGCCGAGCAGTTTCTCAACGACCTCATAGAGGAGGAGTTCTACGCTTACAGGGAGAGCGGTTGATGCAGGAGATATTGAGTGAGTTGAACCGCGAGGCGGGTGTTGTGGGGAGTATGGTGGTGACGCCGGATGGTATGGTGGTGGCGGCGGAATTGGGTCCGTCTCTTGATGAGGATACGGTGGCGGCGCTTGCTGCGTATATGCTTGGCGGCGTTAAGAATGCGATGGCGATGACCGGTGAGCAGACCGCCACACAATTTGAGGTCACAAGCGATTTCGGCAGAATGGTCTTCCTTGATGTGGGTCCTGCCTATCTTGTGGTTGTGACTCATCAGAATGTTAATGTTGACCAAACGATGATTGCTATTCGCTCCGCTGCGTATAAAATTACTCACAGAAGAGCGTGAATTGGAGGGTCGTGCAGGTGGTTCAAATAAATTTTGCCACAAGGGAGGTCAACTGCAAAATTGTCTATTACGGTCCTGGTCTTTCTGGCAAGACGACCAATCTGGAGATGATTCACACAAAGATACCGGCTTCGCATCGCGGCGAGTTGACATCTATCGCCACCGAAGGCGACAGAACGCTTTTCTTTGACTTTATGCCGCTTGACCTTGGCAAGATTGGGGGAATGACAACCCGTTTCCAACTCTACACCGTTCCGGGGCAGGTCTATTACAACGCCACGAGGAAACTGGTTTTGCAGGGGGTTGATGGTATCATCTTTGTTGCCGACAGTCAGCAGGGCAAACTTCAGGAGAACATAGACTCTCTGCGCAACCTTGAGGAGAACCTTGCCGAGTATGGACTTGACCTGACAACGATTCCGCATGTGTTTCAGTACAACAAAAGAGATTTGC
>Ga0180300_10001585_pt1 | contig 10576 bp, 9 predicted proteins | sample GuaBasSediGuay15_FD_121798 | JGI IMG/M metagenome (GOLD analysis project Ga0180300, IMG submission 121798) | Subseafloor sediment microbial communities from Guaymas Basin, Gulf of California, Mexico - Guay15, Core 4569-2, 21-24 cm | ecosystem: Environmental > Aquatic > Marine > Hydrothermal... | reverse complement strand
CAACGTCATCGCCGCCGTCAACGTCGTCTTACCATGATCTACATGACCTATCGTCCCTACATTTACATGCGGCTTCTTCCTCTCAAACCTCTCCTTAGACATCTCTCCTCTCCCTCTTTATTATACCATTTCAGGGACATAGCCCAGACTTTTACTCATTATCTCCTTTTGCACTTCCTGATCACACACATCATAGTGAGAAAACTTTAAGGTAAAACTTGCTCTTCCTTGAGTAAGCGACCTTATATCGGTCGCATATCCAAAAACTCTCCTTAGAGGAACCGTAGCATCCACTACATTCAATTCTTTCCTTTTACCTATCTCTACAATATGCGCTTTCCTCACATTTAAGTCATTAATTACATCTCCCAAATATTCCTCAGGCACCACTACTTCAAGCGACATTATCGGCTCCAGCAAAACCGGCTCTCCATTTTTAAGCGCATTCTCAATGGCATAGCTTCCCGCTACTTCATACGCCATCTCAGAAGCCTCTTCTTCCTTATATTCAGCATCAACAATACTAACCTTAACTTGTTGAACAGGATAACCTGCTAAATATCCACTGGCAAGCCTATTTTTTATTCCTTTCTCAAGCGATTTAACAAAAACATCGGGCAAAACTCCATCCCCAAGCTCATTTAAAATAAGGTTACCACTTAGCTCCCTATCGGGCTCAACTACAACCTTAACCCCAGCATAGTGACTCTTTCCGGCAATTACTTTATGAAAAACACCACGGCCCTCTGCTTTCCTGGACACGGTCTCTCTATATGAAACCTGGGGCTTCCCAACATGTGCATTAACGCCAAATTCTCTCTGGAGTCTATCGACAAGAATTTCAAGATGCAACTCGCCCATCCCTGAGACAATCGTCTGACCGGTCTCTTCATCCTTAGTAATCTTAAAGGTTGGATCCTCATCAACCAAACGTTTAAGAGCAGTATCCAGATTGTTCGAATCAGCCGGAGATTTCGGCTCTATAGCGATTGAAATCACTGGTTCAGGAAACTTTAAAGACTCCAAAATAATAGGGCTCTTCGAACTGCATAATGTATGCCCGGTATAACTAACTTTAGGCCCAATAACAGCACCTATTTCTCCTGCAGTTAACTCAGGAACATCCTGCCTCCTGTTTGCGTGCATAAGCATTATCCTTAATATCCGCTCTTTTTTACCCAGCACAGAATTCAAAACCATATCACCTTTCTTCACCACTCCAGAATACACTCTGATGTAGCAAAGCCTTCCAACATGCGGATCAGATTGAACCTTAAATATCAAACCGGAAAAAGGTTCAGAATCCAGAGGTTTCCTCTCAATTGGAGTACCCTTAAGATTAACCCCCTGCACAGGAGGAATATCAAGCGGAGAAGGCAGAAAATAAACTATAGCATCCAGTAACTGCTGAATCCCTTTGTTCTTTAGAGCAGAACCACATAAGACCGGAACTATCTTCCCGGAAAGCACTCCTTTTCTTATCGCCTTTATCAATTCATCTTCACTTATCTCATCACCATTTAAAAATTTCTCAAGTATTAAATCATCAAATAAAGCAGCCGAATCTATCAGCTTCTGCCTGTATTTTTCAGCGGTTTTCTCTAAATCCCTAGGAATATCCACATAATCATACTTAGCTCCGAGCAAGGATTCATCAAATACCACTTTTTTCATTTTAATCAGATCTATGATACCAGAAAATTTATCCCCACTTCCATCTGGAATATTTATCGGAACTGGTTCCGTGGACAATCTCTCCTTCATCATGTCGAGAACATTATAAAAATCGGACCCGTTACGGTCCATCTTATTTACAAACGCTATCCTCGGGACGTTAAATTTATCTGCCTGACGCCATACAGTCTCGCTCTGTGGTTCTACCCCACCAACCCCACAGAAAACCGCTATCGCACCATCCAAAACCCTCAAAGAGCGCTCAACTTCAGCAGTAAAATCAACGTGCCCTGGAGTATCTATTATATTAATTCGGTGATCCTTCCAAAAACAGACTGTAGCAGCAGAAGTGATAGTAATCCCTCTCTCCTTCTCCTGCTGCATCCAGTCCATAGTAGCAGAGCCCTCATGAACTTCGCCCATTCTATGTATCTTCCCAGTATAATAGAGTATCCTCTCAGTGGTTGTGGTCTTCCCCGCGTCTATGTGAGCCATTATACCTATATTTCTGAACTTCCGTAACAGATCTTCCTTCATAACAAAATCTCTTCAACTACCTAAAATGAGCAAATGCTTTATTGGCTTCAGCCATCCTATGGGTATCATCACGCTTCTTAATTGAAGCTCCTTCGCCTTTGGACGCAGCAATCAACTCTTCTGCCAGCTTTTCCGCCATCGGTTTACCTTTTCTTGCTTTCGCAAACATTATTATCCATTTTGATGCCAAAAAGAATCTTCTCTTTTCCGGCACTTCCACAGGAACCTGATAGGTAGCACCACCAATCCTTCTAGATTTCACCTCCATCACAGGCGAAACATTCTCTATAGCCTTGCGAAAAACATCTATTCCCTTTTTACCTGTTTTCTTCTCGATTATCTCCATCGCATTATAAAATATCTTCTCTGCAACAGACTTTTTTCCCCGCCTCATTATATAGTTTATAAACTTTGCAACCTTCTTATCACCATAAACTGGATCGGGATCTATTTCTCTCTCTTTAACCTTCTTTCTCCTCGGCATAGCTTACAACCCCTTACTTTTTAGGACGTTTGGTTCCATACCTTGACCTGCTATTTTTCCTATCTTCAACACCAGCAGCATCCAGTGTCCCTCTTATAATATGATAGCGAACACCCGGCAAATCTTTTACTCTACCACCTTCAACCAGTACAATCGAGTGCTCTTGCAGGTTATGTCCTTCCCCAGGTATATAAGCAATAACCTCATATCCGTTCGTTAATCTCACTTTGGCCACCTTCCTCAGCGCAGAGTTAGGTTTCTTCGGCGTTGTAGTGTATACTCTGGTACATACACCTCTTTTTTGAGGGTTACCCTGCAACGCCGGCGATTTTGATTTCTTTACAACCTGCTTCCTCTTCTTCCGTACCAGTTGATTGATAGTTGGCATACTCTCTCCAGCTATTTTGAATTAAAAAGCCTGAAAAAATACTATTTCTTAAATTTTTAAGCAATAGTTTTTTAACGAGCGCAAGCGAAATCTATAGATATAACAAGCGAAACCATGCAATATAACACCAGAAACAGAGCTTAACAAAAATCAAACCAGACAAAAAAACAAACCTCGGAACCATTTCACCTTTACTAAAAATTCTTACCAATTTGCTTTGAATACACTAATTTCCCTACTGATGATAGATATGTCGAATACCAAACATCTCGAGCAAACCAGATTCAGGCATAATAAAAAAGTAAATATCTTAGTGTGGAAACTCTATTCGTTGCTAATGTAAATGTCAATAGGGAGGGAATCATGCACAGAAACAAGAAAATAAAAGTAACTATACTCGGTGCAGGCCTGGTGGGAGCACCCATGGCCATTGACCTTGCAGGAGATCCTCGTTATCAGGTTACTACTGTCGATATAAGCGATGCCGCTTTAAACAAACTCAAAAACTATCCAATCAACACCATACAAACAGACCTATCAAAACCCAAAAATGTAGAGTCTGTAATTCAGGACTGTAACTTCGTAATAAATGCTCTACCTGGATGCATAGGTTTCAAAGCCTTAGAGGCAGCAATTAAAATAGGAAAAAATGTGGTCGATATCTCTTTTTTCGAAGAAGATCCTTTCTCATTAGATGAATTAGCCAGAAAGAACAACGTCATTGCCCTTGTAGATTGTGGGGTATCACCGGGAATGAGCAATATCTTAATCGGATACGTCCACGAACTATTAGATAAAACAGAGAATGTAATCATCCTAGTTGGAGGACTTCCTCAAGTACGGGAATGGCCTTACGAATATAAAGCTGTCTTTTCTCCGATGGATGTCATTGAAGAATATATACGTCCAGCTCGGCATATAGAAAACGGCGTACTTGTTATAAAACCAGCACTTTCAGAAAAAGAATATATCAACTTCAAAGGAATCGGAACACTTGAAGCATTTAACACCGATGGACTTAGAACTCTTTTAAAAACAATCAACGCTAGAAACATGAAAGAAAAAACATTAAGATATCCCGGCCACTCCGAAAAAATGGCTATGTTAAGAGAGACTGGATTTTTTAGTAAACAGGAAATAGAAATAAACGGGAGTAAAACCAGACCAATAGATTTTACATCAAAAATTCTATCCACCAAATGGCTTCTTAGAGAGGGCGAAGCTGATTTTACAATAATGCGGATCATAATAGAAGGAGAAAAAGAGGGAAAAAGGATTCGTTATACTTACGACCTATTCGACCAATATGACGAAGCTACCCAAACTCACTCTATGGCAAGAACAACCGGGTATACAGCTACCATTGCTCTTAGGATGGTTACAGATGGTCTATACAACAGAATTGGTATATCATCGCCAGAATTCATTGGCAAATATCCTGACTGTGTCAAATTCATGCTGGGCGAGTTAAGGGAAAAGGGAATCATCTACAACGAGAAAATCGAAACAATACCCTAACACTGAAATATCTAGAACTTTGCATAGAGAAAAAATTGTCCATTCCACATTACAAACCATATCTACCTATCAAAGTATTCTCCAGGTCACCCAAATCATGCAGATATTGTAGAAGTACATACAACACCAGTATATTGGGAAACCTTCACCGAAGACTCCCTCTGGGAAACACATGATTTGGATGAGTATTATGATATTCGAATTTTTGAAAAATGGAGGAAAGATAATACCATAAGCCTGGTTCAAAACAGAACAAAATGAGGATATTTCCATCTATACTTTCCAATTTCAACAGAAATCCATTGCTTTGCCGTCTACACTAAAATGCTTTCGTATAAATTCTATGTTTCTTAAATTTAAATGTTGGTATTTGATAAGCGGGTGTAGTTCAATGGTAGAACACCAGCTTCCCAAGCTGGATACGAGGGTTCGATTCCCTTCACCCGCTCGAACTTGCTTTTATGATTTTGAATGTCCCTCTCAAAGTTCCGTAGAGCAAAAGCTTTAGAAAAATGGTAAAAATTACAGATATAGAAGAAAATAGTATTGCACATACCCTGGGTATCAGGCCTGGCGATGTTTTAATCAGTATAAACAATCACGAAATAAACGACCTGATTGATTTCGAATTCTTTATCTCCGAGGAAATGGTAAATGTGAAGATCAGAAGAGGCAAACAAATCACGGAATACGAAATTGAAAAAAACTACGATGATAAACTGGGCATTCATCTCGAAGAATTCAAAGTTCGCTCATGTAACAATAACTGCATCTTTTGTTTTGTAAATCAAAACCCGCCCGGCCTCAGGAAAACCCTTTATTTCAAAGATGAGGACTACAGATTATCTTTCCTCTACGGGAATTACATTACGATGACCAATATAGATGATTTGGACCTTAAGAGAATTGTCGATATGAGGCTCTCTCCCCTCTACTTGTCGATACATGCTACCGATCCGACAGTCAGAAAGAAAATCTTCCAGAGGGGTAGAGACGATAACTTGTTCGATAAACTTGATTACCTTACGAAAGGGGGGATAGAGCTACATGTCCAGATAGTACTGATGCCAGGTATCAACGATGGTGAAATACTCGAGAAAACCATCTCTGACCTTTACCATTACAAGGAGTCCATAAAATCTGTAGCTATTGTACCTGTAGGATTAACCAAACACAGAAAGAATAAACCAAAAATAACTCCTATCGATTCAGAGTACGCCCGTAAGTTGATCAAAGCTTCCAAAAAATGGACAAAAAACTATTTCAACGTGGAAGGAAATAGATTTATTTATCTTTCTGACGAGTTTTTTCTGTTAGCAGGCCGCCCCATACCGGCAAGTAGTTACTATGGCTTTTACTACCAGATTGACAACGGGGTAGGACTAACGAGAGTAATGCTCGATAACTTTAAAAAAGATTCCAGACGATTTCCAAACAAACTAAAAAAAGACAAACGTATATTATTCATTACTGGAATGCTCGCAAAACCTGTTTTAGAAGCTTATATCCTTCCTGTTCTGAACTCTGTAGAGGGAATGAAGGTAGATGTCATAGGGATTGTAAACAACCTGTTTGGACACACAGTAACGGTCTCCGGCTTGTTAGCAGGTAAAGATATTATAGAACAAACAAAATTCATTGCTCCATATTATGATATGATAGTACTTCCTCCAAGATGTATAAATGAGGATAGCATTTTGATCGACGATGTATCAACCAAAGAAATCGAGGAAGAACTTGGAACAAAGGTAACAGTATTTGACAATGATTTCCTGAGGTTAATGGAACATGTCAAGGAATAACCCGATCGTCGCTATTGTAGGAAGACCAAATGTTGGCAAATCAACTCTGTTTAACAGATTCCTTAAGAAGAGAAGAGCCATCGTACATCCCCAGGCAGGGATAACAAGAGATAGAATCAGTGAAATTACAAGCTGGCGGGGGAAAAAATTTATAATAGTAGATACAGGTGGGCTTAACTTCAATAAGGATGTAATGTCCGAGGGCATAAAGAAACAGGTCCACTTTGCCATTGAAGAAGCCGATCTGATACTTTTTATAGTTGATGCAAAAGAGGGAATTGTTCCTGGAGATCGGGAGATCTCCGAGCTCTTAAGAAAAGCAGGGAAAAAGGTTCTCCTTGTTGTGAATAAGGCAGACAATGAAGAAATAGAGCAGCGTGCTGTTGAGTACTACGAGCTTGGCTTCGGCTCACCATTTCCAATCTCCGCAATGCACGGTAGAAACGTTGGAGATTTACTTGACCAGATACTCGATAGACTCCCCTTCGCTCCAGATGATACTGAGGAAGAAGAAAAACTAAAACTGGCAATTGTAGGAATGCCTAACGTTGGGAAATCATCAATAGTAAATGCCCTGCTTGGCAGGCAAATAAGTCTGGTCACAGACATCCCAGGAACAACAAGAGATTCTGTCGACACAGTGGTAAAATACTACGGACAGGAAATAATCCTAATTGACACAGCGGGACTAAGAAAGAAAAAATCCATCAAGGGCGACATAGAATTTTACAGTGTCATAAGAACCCTCCAGGCAATCGATAGAAGCAATATTGTGTGCGTTGTTCTCGATGCTGTAAAAGGGATGGGAAAACAAGATATCGATATAATAAGGAGTGTAGTTGACAAGAAAAAGGGGATGATGGTTGTGGTCAACAAGTGGGATCTGATTGAAAAAGAACCTGATACAATGGCTAATTATCAACAAAGCCTGATAGCGAGACTAAATATTCTAAAGTACTACCCCGTTATCTTTACTTCAGCGCTTACAAAGAGGAGAATCTTCCAAATTTATAAAAGAGCTGTAGAAATTCATGAAAATCTCAACAGGAGAATATCAACAGCTGAACTAAACGACTATATGTTTAGAATACTGAAAGAAACTCCACCTCCAACCTACAAGGGAAAGTTCATAAAAATAAAATATGTTACTCAAGTAAAAACAAACCCTCCGGTCTTTGCATTCTTTTGCAACGATCCAAAGGGCATAAAGGAAGACTACAGGCGATTTCTGGAAAACAGACTCAGAGAAGTCTTTCAATTTACTGGAGTCCCTTTAACCCTTGTTTTTAAAAGGAAGTAGGTTTGCTTAAAAAAGCACATAGAAGCTTTCTTATCATTATACTTATAGGTAAAGTTCTTGCTACCACCAATGGGGCAGCCCCGTTTCGGAAAGAAGAGAACCTAAGGATAAAAGATGATCTGGCAGTATTTCCATTAATCCGCGAGGCTATACAAAAAACATCTGAACGCCCTTCCCTTCCCTTTGCCATAACATCAGGAGAGGGGCACTTCAAAATCCATTATAGTCTATCAGGGTATGATTCAGTAAGCGTATTAGACGAAAATCTGGACAGCATCCCCGACTATATCAACGAAGTAGCAAGAACTGCAGAAAGAGTATATAAAATTTTAATTGACACCCTGGGTTTCAATCCTCCCCCCGTAGATGGAATTGACGGTAATGAAATAGACATTTACGTGGTAAACCTGGGGGGTAACTACTATGGGCTGACATTCCCTGAATCGGAAGTTACTGATACCCCCCAGAAAGCAGATTATACCTCTTACCTGGAAATTGATAATGATTACGCTGAATCATCATACAATTCGAAAGGGCTGGATGGACTCCACATAACAATCGCTCATGAATTCTTTCATATGGTCCAACTGGGATATAACTATTTTATGTCCAACAACCTAAATCAATATGGAGACACATATTTCCTCGAATGGAATTCCATCTGGTTCGAAGAGAAAGCCTACCCAGAAGTAAATGACTATCTTTATTACATCTCATCCTTTTTTATCAATCCATCAAAATCAATATGGACAAGAGACTACTGGTATTCTCTCGGGATATTCTTGAAATTCGTGCTGAACAAATATGGGGAACATACCCTCGTGAAAGTATGGGAAAAAATGAGAGATGAAAATAAATATGCAATGGATGCCTTTAACGAGGTGATGGAAGAACTTAATACAAATATATTCGATCTATGGAATGAATTTTTTACAGTTATTTATTACTCTGATGGAAAATTCTTACCCGAGAAATCCCTGACCCCAGACGCAGAATTTTTTCCTGAGCTTAACTATAGCTTTAAATTAAAATTCCATAGAGATGATAACACCCTCTCTGTAACTGGGAGAATTTCTCCATGCGGAACTCTCCCAGTTCTTGTAACTTTCAGTGGAAATCAATTTACATACTTAAAGGATTTTAAAGGGAATCTAAAACATTCTATATCGAGGTTTTTGCTCGACAGATATTTATATAGCGATGTTACAATGTTACTGAAATGGTACGATGATATCTTTATTGGAGACACAAGACTCAAAGACACCCTCGCAATCTTTATAACAAACGCCAATATTGATTCAAGTATTCAGGTCTCTTTTGGAATAGTTAAAAGTGAAGAAGAACCTGAGGGTAATAGCAGAATAGTAAGTATTTATCCCAATCCAATCCTTCTTAATATAATAGATAAGTTAAACATAGAACTGGATATCAGAAAAAGATACAAAAATATGGAAATTTTGATATACGATCTCCTGGGGAGACAAATTTATAGAAAAAAATATGGGGAAGAATATCTTGGCCTTGGACAGATGTCGTTTGAGGTTGATGTGAACAAACTCTCACAGAAAAATATTTCATCCGGGGTTTATATTCTGTGTATAACTCTCGATAATGAAATTCTATCAAGAAAAATTACAATCCTTAAATAAATGACAAAATACACCATCAGTAAAGAGTCACAACACCATGAAAAAATCGTCGATTCTAGATTTTTCGGATATGTCTTCCCGGCAAAAAACCGAGAGAACGTCGATAGGATTTTAACGAAGATAAAAAAGGAACACCCTAAGGCTACTCACATTTGCTGGGCATGCAGATACCTCAACGAATCTAACGGTCAGATAGAGTACTATTTTTCAGATGCTGGCGAGCCCACAGGGACAGCCGGGAAACCGATCTTAAAAGCAATAGAGAACAAAAACATTATTAATGTTATGTGCGTTGTTGTAAGATATTTCGGTGGCACAAAACTTGGCAGGGGTGGGCTCGTGAGAGCATATGGAGGAACAGCCACAAAGACAATAGAAAAGGCTGAAATTATACCGTATGAAAAAACTGTCCATCTTAAGTTTCGGTCTAGCTATAAGCTCTATCCAATGTTAGAAAAATTTTTAAGAAATACTTCTATCGCTTTTGAGACTACCTACAACAATGACAATGTGATATTTAATATTCCTTCCCTCCCTGAATCTCGCCTCGACGAAGTAAAAAACAAAGTAATACAACTGGGATGTACACTCATAAAATAAAAATCCTGCAATGGCAAAGTGAGATTAGCTGGAACCCAGCTTGCCACGGTGGGTGCCTCCCGGACGGTTCAAGCTTCCTCGACAAGGAGGCATGCTTTCCGCGCCCGGAGAAAAGCTCCCTATTCGTTGATGTTGGTCCCAGTAATACAGCACTTTACCATTGCAGGAAATTTGACAAAGAACGCTAACTACAATTTTAATATATGCAAGGATTCCATTAAGTTCAAGTGGCAAAATAAAAAATCCTCATCTTGCGCAGGCACTAGGATGAGAAAACTAAAAAAACCGGGGATATTACTTTTTAAGCTCTTTAAATGTCCAGGGGGATATACATTTGCAGACACAATTAATTTGACACCGTACAAAATTGCTCCCGCCTTTCTATATCCCTATCTCGTAACTCAAAGATACATATAAACTTGCTCAGACACTCTTATCTTTTAAATTTTGAAAAACTTGTTAGCTAATAATGCTAACAGATTTTCTAATAACTAAACGAGTAGGAATCACTATTTTGTGAACAGTATTTCCTTTGTCATAAGAATTCTCTTTCGAACCTATTTGGTTAATCAAGAGTTTTACAGCTATTTCTCCCATCTCTGCTTTTTGCTGAGCAATCATAGT
>Ga0180300_10001584_pt1 | contig 10578 bp, 13 predicted proteins | sample GuaBasSediGuay15_FD_121798 | JGI IMG/M metagenome (GOLD analysis project Ga0180300, IMG submission 121798) | Subseafloor sediment microbial communities from Guaymas Basin, Gulf of California, Mexico - Guay15, Core 4569-2, 21-24 cm | ecosystem: Environmental > Aquatic > Marine > Hydrothermal... | reverse complement strand
TTAGAAAACTATTTATGTATACTCTACTAAGTTCTTATTATAATCTCTTGCATGCCCGCTTTCCTTTCTTTGCGGGCCTAGTGGAGGGATTAGGCTAATGCTTAAATATCTCAAACTTGTAGTTTACATAATATGAAAAGGAGTTGGGGGAAATATGAAAAAATCTAAATTTGTGTTTGCAATTTTTTTTAGCATTTTTGGTTTTTGTAAGTGTAAGTGGATGTATCGGTGGAGGCGAAAAAGTTACGGAGACTCTTAAGGAGAAAGCCAGCAGTGTTATAGAGAGCTATACCGAGAGCCAGACTTCTTCCTATACAGAAAGTGAAAGTGAAACAGAAACGGAAACATATACCGAAACTTCAACTTCCGCCTATTCGATATGGGAAGAGCCTTGGGATGCCTATCATCCCGTGGAAATAGATGGCGATAAATACCTCATTACCTACATAAAGTACCACCTTCGCGTAAGGACGGAGGAGGGTGGCCCTATATATGAATATGAAGTGGAGAAAAAGAGAGGAAGCACAAAAATCCATGTTTACGGGAAAAAGGTAAACATGGAAACTGGAAAGCAGGAGCAGGTGGATCTCGGGGAGTTTGAGGTTTATGAATACTACGGTAAGATAACTCCCATTAAAGGAGAGGATATGAATGCGACATTTGAATACCATCTCTGGGTAAAGGAGAGGACGGAGAATACTGATACCTTCTTCCTCTTTCCATCCTTAGACTTCATGGCAGTCTACACATCAATCTATGGTGGAAGTGCTGATGCTGTGGGGATCTCTATAACCTACGGGAATCAGAGGCTTCTCTATTACAATCCCGCCGCAGTTGGCGACATGAGCACGATGCCCTATCAGGAGGGTGATATCGGGATTATAAGCAATGTCCCTGACATAGGAAACATCTATACAAGTTGGTATGGCTTCTACACATTTGGGATATGGGAGGCGATACAGGGTGAGGATCTCTACAAGGCTAAAAAGGATTCGTGGGGTTTCATGGGTTATCAGTACAACTATGAGATTGATCCTGATGGGATAATGAATCTTGGGGGAAAGAGCTTTAAAGTCTCCAATGTCAAATGGACGTACACCTTTGGTAATATGCAGGGACAAGGTGAGGCAATACTGACTGCAAATCTACCCGTACCTATTGAAGCTAAGGGTATATTCATAGAATAGGGCGGTGCTAATATTTTCACCCATGTAAAGATTGATGATATATCTTTCGAAAAGATTTGAGCAAAGCTTATATCTTTCCTTTCCTATTTTTCTACATGTTTGGTGAGCACGAGCTGAAGACCCAGTTCATAAAGGTTGGGGGTAAAAAAATCCACCTCCTTGAGGAGAAAGGAGGCATCGTTAGATACAGAAGAGACGATGTGGAAAGGCTCATTAAGGCCAATGACGAGCCTCTTAAAATTCGTCCTGCCCCGGCCATTGGTTACGGGGTGAATTTACTAATGATAAAGTTTGAGGAACCTATTGCTGTTCCCCCCAGGGATTCGCTCACGGGATTTGCTGAAGCACCAATTGAAGTGGCAGCTGAGATTGGGGGGATGGAAATAGATCGTTTTATACTTGGAAGGGAAAAGTACGCTCTCTACGGGACTATAGAGGCGGGAGTAATCTGCCGCTATCACGTGAGTCCATTTTATCTTGAGGAACCTGAAACCATTGGAGTCGCTAAACTCCTTCTCTCAAATCCTTCAAACGAGTGGAAATCCCTTGAAAAAGTCGTGCTTCCAATAAAGAATACCCCAATGTATTATACGGAGAAAAAGGCTTATTACCCGCTGCTTGTCATTATCCTCAAAAATCACATACCAGAGGTTAACAACACGGGAAAACCGCCCAAAGAAGGGTTGAATATTGTGGGCAACCAGCTTTCGCTTCCGAACTTTCTGATGAGGTGGTGAAGTATGAATCTCAGCGCATCTATCTTTGAACAGGGTGTACTCGGCGAGAAGCTCTTTCTTACCTTGACAATAGGTCTAGTGATAAAGGCCTTTCTTATTGTTTTGATAGGTTTTCTGCTGGCGAAAGGCGTTAAGAGGTACCTCATCAATCTTTCCCGAACCACCAAGTATGTCTGGATAGTGAATGAGGATACGGCTTCAACGCTCCATAATTTGATTCTTATTGTGTCCATTGTTTATGCCTTTGAGGCTTTGGGGGTTCTCTCTTATGAAATTGCCGGAACAAGCTTAAGTAACCTTTTAACAGCCTTTTTGGTATTTTACTTCTCTTATCTCCTCGCTAAGAAGTCAAAAGACTATTGGATAATGCGTACTCCGCAAGAAAGGATTCCAGAGATTCAGCTTAAGGCAAAGATTTTTTACTACCTTCTTGTCACATTGGCATTTTTTATAGCCCTTAACATTGCTGGATTTACCGGGAGGTTGACCACCCTTTTAGCAGCGGCTGGAATAACAGGTATTGTCTTGGGGTTTGCTTCACAGACTGTTGTCTCAAACTTCATCTCTGGTATATTCATGTACTTTGACAAACCCTTAAAGATAGGGGACCCGGTGGAGGTTGCTGGGTATTCCGGGATTGTTCATGACATTAAAATCCTCTCAACGCGTATAAGGACATGGGATGGTCTCCTCGTAAGGATTCCAAATGAGAAGCTCTTCAACAGCGATATAAAGAACCTGCAAAAATATCCAGCAAGGAGGGTTGATGTGGTTATTGGCATTGCATACAAAGAGGATGCTCAGAGGGTGATAGACGTGATAAAGGGTGTCCTTGATGAAATGCCCTATGTTTTAGTGGAACCTGAACCAGCGGTCTTTGTGAACAATTTGGGAGATAACAGTGTTAACATAGCTGTCAGGGCATGGGCACCAAGTGAAAAGTGGTTTAACGTGAGAACCCAGATAGTCCAGAAGATAAAGGAAGCTCTCGATAGGGAGGGTATAGAAATCCCGTTCCCGCAGAGGGTTAATTGGTTTGCAGAAGAACTGAAAGTGAAGGTGGAGAAAGGCTAGCTCTTTTCTTTTTCCATCAATATGTAGAAGAAACCTATCGTTTTATGTTTGTGGGGCCAAGCCCGTATTATTCCTTCAAGGAGGCCCTCATTGTAGGAGTTCTTTAGGAGATTAACGTCTCACTCATGTTTATCTTTCTGTTGTTTGCAAGACCCCTTCCGTAAGGATAGGGGGATAGTGGCCGTGTGAACCGGCCTGTGAGAGTGAAGCAATGATGAACTCTCACAAAGCCTCACCCATAAGGGGACAGTTCACTCCTTTCAAATCTGTAAATGTCAACTAAAATCTGTTCCAGCCTTTTTTTATGGAAGAAAAACTGGGCAGGGATTTCAAAAGTTGCAGTTAAGCGATGAGTGATTTTAAAACTGTTATCTCGTGTAAAGGCCTCTATAAACTTTCTAACTTCTTCTTTAGTGAGGTGTATTGAATAAATAACATCACTTATCTCGAACGCCTTTAAGAGAAAAGGTCTGTCTGCCTTGGGGTTCTGGCTCCCGAAGGGAGGGTTCATTATCACGGCATCTACTTTAGTTCTAAAATCTGAAACGTTGCAGTGTATGAATTTGATGTTGTCAATTCCTAGAGTTCTGGTGTTTTCTCTCGCTATTTCGAGGGCTGCCTCGTCCTTCTCAACAGCATACACTTTTTTAGCGCCCATTAGACTAGCCCCTATACTTAAAACCCCTGTGCCTGCCCCAAGATCTGCTATGATTTTACCTTCAATGTCTCTCATAGAGTAGGCTAACCACAATAGCTCTGCGGCAACGTCTCCGGGAGTTTTATATTGCTCAAGTTCGAGCTTAGGTTTTTCAAATCCTTTGAGATTTGAAAGCACAATTGCAAGATGTTTCTTTTTCATGATACCACCTAAGGACTCATTGCAAGCCGGAATATTTCCTCCCATGTCATGTTGAACTCAAGTCCCTTTATACCAAACATTGTCCCTGCCGTGGTTAGTATAAACATTATTACAACCATTCCAAGGAGAAATCCAAACTCTGCTGTGAAAGTCACAACAAGGGCCTCCTTTAAATTCAGCTTCACCAGTTTTAAGACTGTGAAAAGCATCAAAACTCCAAGAAAGAGGTTTATTCCAAGAGAAACTACAACTTCTGCAATGGATATTGCCAGAGTAGCATAGCTTTTCAGTTCTTTATACGTGAAGACCTCTAGGGCTGTCTTTAGAAAGATATAGTAAACAACTACAAGGAGGAGGTAAATTCCACCATCTACAAAGTTCATGATAGAAAATTGGAGAGAAGGCTTATAAAGACTTTGGGAGCTTGAGGCTTATTCCCAAGGGTTCGTCTTCCCCTCTTCTGGCACCTAAGATTTCATCAAATTCGTAATCTTCTCTCAGTCCAAGTAGAATTTCAAGCTCCCTCGGAGTCAGCACGGGTTTTCTCCAATTCTCAACGTCATCTATCGGTACTCTTGGGCAGGCAACCACCACGTAGGCATCGAAGTCAAAGCCCTCTAGGGCTTGGTAGTTTATGTGGTTCATCACTATCAACTGGGCCTCTTTCCCGTGCTCTCTTAGGAGTTTTACAATTTTTTTGGCCTCTCCAAGTCTTAACTGGCCCTTTTTGGTGCTTGTTATAATTCCAAACTTCTCTGCATCGTAGGCTTTGGCTATTTGGGCCCATCTCTTCCTTATAATTTTCTTAACTTCTCTCTCCATCCATATTGCGTCGCCGCTATATGGGTTTATTGCAAGGGTTGGTTTTTTTGTGGCTAGGGCAACGCCAACAGGATGAAAGTATCCAGCTCCAATGAAAAGAACACCATCAGCTTCCACTTTTGCCGCAGAGAAGTTGCACCCCAAAATCTGCCCGGAAAAGGAAACTCTTCCATCGCCTTTGCCAATGTGTACTTTAAAACCTTCTTTTTCAAGAAATTCTTTTGCTTTGTTTAAGTTCTTTATGTGCTGGGCGGTGGTTACCAAAGCTATCTTTTTTCCGAGCTTTTTTATTTCCTCCAGGTTTTTAGATAATGCTTTGATCACATCTACTCTTGCAAAAGCAGGAATGAAAATGGTTGGAACCTCAAGATTAAGCACCATATAGGAATGACCGAGATGAATTAAAGCATCACATCCGAGCATTTTTGCTTCCTTGTCTGCTGGGTCGCAAGCACCGTAATTAATATCTCCGCTTATTAAACTCTCTATACGGTTCTTCTCCAGAAATTCAGCGAGAAATTGTGCTTCTCTCTTAAGACCTTCAGGAGTTTGAATTAAAACCTTCTTGGCATTTAGTTCTCTCAGCTTTTCCAAAACTTCTCGCTCATGAAGTTCGTACATAGGCTCACCATTCATCTTCAAAGCGAAATTCTTTTAAAGATTTGGCCCCTAATAATACCTCGAACTTCGAGGTATGGTGATAGGCATGAAGAAGATCATGATATTGTTACTACTGGTCTTTATTAGCTCTTTTGTGCTTGCTGAAAGGCCCTACGATGGTGTTGCTGAGGCAACCTTCAATGCATTTAAGACTGGAGACTACTCCATCTTGCAACCTTATCTTGATGACGACATGAAGAAGGCCTTTGATGAAAAACAGTTTAACGCATTTAGGGAAGATCTAATTTCAAAATACGGTCAACTTAAAGATTACGCTTTCGTTAAAGAGGGAAGATCTTCTGGTTTCATCCTTGGTTACTACAGCTTCGAATTTGAAAAAGCAGACGTGACTTTAAGGCTCGTGTTTAGGGAGGTTAGTGGTGAATACAAGCTTTCTGGCATATGGATCGATGCAGTAAATTCAAAGGAAGCTGGCATTCCATTAGGTGTTGCACTATTCTTCCCCGTTTTAGGAGGCTTTTTGGCTTTGTTGACATTCTACATACTGGGATTTAGAAAAATAGGCGTTGCAGAGATTGTTTTGGGCATTATACTCGTTGCAATAACACTTGGTATTCAACCTCTGATACAGAATGCACCATTTTTAGCAGTAGGTATAAAGTCAAACTCCGATATAATTGCAAAAGGAACAGCCTTTGTGATCCTTACTGCAATATGGCTTGGCTTTGTGGCGGGATTTTTCCAAGAAAGTTTGAAATATGGGCTTTCAAAGGGCAAATACCTCAACGAAGCTCTTTTTATTGGCATTGGCTTCGGGCTTGGTGAGGCCATATTAGTTCCCGCTTTACAGGCAATCCAGCTCTCTACATTGGGAGGAATTACTCCGAAGCTCACAACCGCCCTTGTTTCTATGCTTGAGCGCTACTTAGCAACACTCTTCCATGCTGGAACAACTGTGGTTTTAGCTTATTCATACAAGAACGGCTTTGGAAAAAAAGCCTTATTGAGTTTAAGCATCGTTCACGGTATAATTGATACATTCGCTGCCTACTATCAATTCAGAGCCTCTGCAATAGTTTTGGCCATAACATATGTGCTCTTATTGGCCGTTTCACTTTTCCTACTCCGCTATGGACTGCCAAAAGTGAAGGAGGAGAGGGAGGAAGATAGGATTGTTTGGTGACCCCAAAAAGAAGGCCTTGGAAAAATTCAGAAAAGAAATCAGGACAGGGGTATATGCTTATTTGGTGCTTTCTTTCTTAAAAAAAGAGAAGACCCATGGGTATGCATTGAGGAAAACCCTTGAAGAAATTAGCAATGGAGAATTTGTGCCAAGTGAGAGCACTCTCTACGGAATCCTCAGGACCCTAGAGAAGTATAAGCTTATACGGGGGGAATGGATGGAAGTCGGGGGAAGGACAAGGAAGTATTACGAGATAACTCAAACAGGAAAAGAAGTTCTTAAAGAGCTGAGAGAAGAGATTGAGCTCATGAGGGAACTGCTTGAAAACAGCTTTTGAATTTTCTTTCATAAAATCTCTTTTAAACTTTCTAGGAATATTCCTATTGGTGGGTCAAAATGTTGAAGAGGCTTTTCAACCAGTGAAAGCCAGGATGTCCATTCGTTAGGCCAATAGAAAAGTGGTGCCTTGAGAGAAAGAAGAACAAATTTGAAGTAAGGAAAAGGATCAGCTAGTCGATCCTCTCATCATCTTTCAGCGACAGGTTTGTTCATCACAGCATCTTTTTCACTTCTTCCACAGCTTTCTTTATGGGAACTGCTACCTGTTCTCCGCTTTCCATGTCTCTTATTGTAACTTTTCCTTCGGCGAAATCCTTCTTTCCAAGGATTATCACAACCTTTGCCCCTATACTGTTGGCGTAGTTAAGTGCCTTGCTTAATTTTCTTCCCTGGATATCGTACTCTGCCCTGATCTTTGCCTTTCTCAGCATCTGGGTTACCTCTATCGCCTTCTTCTTTATTCCAAGTTCCTTTCCTATGTAGGCAACAAACACATCGCTACCGATTTTAAATTCTGGCAGTAACCTTTTGCTTTCTAAGATGGGGATTAATCTCTCTATTCCGATTGCAAAGCCAGTAGCTGGAGTTGGCTTTCCTCCAAAGACTTCAATTAAGTTGTCGTACCTTCCTCCACCACCGATTGAGCCTATTCCAAGATCGTTATCTGCAATTGCCTCAAAAACTATGCTTGTATAGTAATCAAATCCTCTTGCTATTCCAAAGTCTATTAGAGCGTAATCTTCAATGCCATAGGCCTTCAACAGCTCAAAAAGCTCCTCAATCTTTTTCAATTCTTCCTTTGCAATCTTGCTCGTGAAAAGTTCTCGAGCCTTGGGTAAAACATCGTCGGGCTTGCCTTTCAGTTCTATAAGAGTGAATACTTTGTTTATATCTTCTTCATTTAATCCGAACTCTTGAAGAGCCTTTACGAACTCCTCTCTCTTCATTTTGTCTTTTTTATCAATTAACCTCATAAGGCCAATGTCGTCTTTCACTCCAAGCATTTTGGCAAACTCGTCCAGCAGAATTCTGTTTCCCACATTCACGGTGAATTCTTTTAGCCCGGTACTTAGGTAGCTTTCAATGAGAAGTGCAATGACTTCCGCATCAGCTTCTATATTTGAAGAACCTATTAACTCTACGCCAGCCTGCCAGAATTCTCTAAGGCGGCCACTTTGAGGTTCTTCATATCGGAACATATTGGTTATGTAGTACCATTTTATTGGTTTGGGGGCTGTTTGAAATCCATTTACAAAAAGTCTTGCAACACTTGAGGTTAAATCAGGCCTTAGAGATAGGTTCCTGCCACCTTTATCCTCAAAAGCATAGAGTTGTTCAACTACTTCTTCTCCACTTCTCAGTTCAAAGAGTTTTGTGTATTCAAATGTTGGTGTGAGTATTTCCTTGAAGCCATAGGCCTCAAAAACTTCCCTTATTCTCTCAAATACGTATCTCCTCTTTATCATGTCTTCAGGGAGCAAATCTCTGGTCCCTTTAACTCTCTGAATTCTAACCACTTCTCCCACCTATAAATGGGAATAAAAAGGAAGTTAAAAAGTTGTTGATTTCATAAGTTTGAGGAAAATTCCTCCCACACCTTCTACCATCATTTGAGCTCCTATGGCCATGGTAAAGAGACCAATTATCCTGATAAATACACCAAGTGTCGTTTTGCTTATATTCTCAACTGCATAAAGGGTTATTATCATTATGAGGGCCGTGGACAATATGGCTATTATAATAGCCAGAGCAGAAACTTCTATGCCATATTCTGCGGTTAGTGTTATCGCAGTTGTAATTGCTGCAGGGCCGGCTATTAGTGGTGTAGCCACTGGAACTGCGGCCAAAGCAAGGATATTCTTCTCCTTCTTTAGGGTTACCATCCCACCGCCCTCCAATGCTTCAAGACCTATCTTGAAGAGCACAAAACCTCCGGCAACTCTAAGGGCATTCAAGTCAATGTGGAATATATCCTGCAGTATTATCTTCCCTGCAAGAGCGAATAGAATTAGGAGGAAGAATCCGATGAGGTTAGCCCTCACTATGAGCTGTTTTATATCTTCTATGTGAAAATCTTCCCTAAGTAGGCTAACCAAGAGTATTTTATCACTTGGGTCAATCATGATTATCATAAGCAGTGCAGAGCTCAGGATTTCGGTTATCATAGGCCTCAGAAGGTTTTCAAAAGAAATTGTTTATAAATTTATACTCGGTTGTGAGCATCACAGAAAGATTTATAAACTACATCAAGATGAGTAGTGATTGAGGGCTGGGCTGTAGGGTCCCGCGGTAGCCTAGCCTGGGAGTGGCGGCGGACTGTAGATCCGCAGGTCCCCGGTTCAAATCCGGGCCGCGGGACCACCAGAATTTTATGAACATGCTATCGCCTCCTTCTCCAAGAAGAAGTGCTCTAAGTACTCTATTAGTGAATTTTGACTTATTAAGCGCGAGCTCGTCTATAACTGCGGACATCTCTTCATCAATGCTAATATGAATGTGTGTCTTTCGCCTCTTTTTGCTCAAAACTCTTGAATGAGAGCCGCTATTTTTAGTGGCCACTTTGGACACTTTGTCCATTGTTTTGCACCAAACACTATATACATGTCTATGATATATATATGCATATGGCATTACCAGAGATCCTTGAGCTTTCCAATCTTGAATAACCACAACTTGCTCGAGTTATCTTGATATGGAATTTTGCTAGGGGTCTGTTATTTTGCTCATGCTTGACTTTCCTGTATTATATTGTGACGTCACATATTTTTTGCAAGTTTGTGTATAAAACAATCTTGTTGTTTAGGCGCTGGTGTTTCATTTAAGTTTCTTGTTGAGATTCAGGAGAATCCTCGCAACATTGTAGTCATAAGCGTTGTCTTTGATAGTCTCAAAGAGTTTGTCAATTTCGTTGGTTAGTTTTAGAGTTTTACTTTTTACGTACTCTGGAACGAGCATATTCCATTTTTAAAGGTGTTTTGAATAGTGGTGAAGTTGAGGGTTGTCCTACCGAGGTGGGGTTTGGTTGCTCAATGTGATAATCAGCGAGAATGCGGTATATGTTATATACTCAAGGACATCTGCAATGTCATTCGCTTTATCCCACTTTAATTGGTCTCCAAGAGAATCATAGAAGTTTCTCGCAAGTCAGTGCCTTTGAAAGATTCCCTCCACTTTAATGTGCCAATTATTTACTTATGCATTTATAGGGGAAGTTGAGATGTTGTAAAATCAGTTTTCTTTTCAATATTCGTCATGATTTTGGGAATGATAGTTGCTACTCCTGTAGAGCTAACTATTCAAATGAATAAACCGGAAATTGCATCTTGGGCTTTGGAAAAATGAATGTAGTACCCCCCCTAATAGTGAGCGCGATGGATACTGTTAGTCTTGCTCTTATGGCAGGAGGGCTCATTGTGTCAACGTCATATATAGGATATTTGTTTATGGACGAAATCCTCTCTTTGATATAAACCTCAGTGTATTTGATAGAACTCCCTGTCAAGTTAGTATTCTTGAATATCCTATTCCTGCTCTTTCTGTTAGTGGTGAGAATAGTGATAGGGACAAAAAATAACGAAATATGGTGGTGAGTGAGTTAAACCCTTATTGCTAGGGAAGATTGTTGATAATGTATAATTTCTCAGTTTTTACTTATACATTTGTAATTTTTCCAAATAAACGAATAAACCGTATCAAAAGACTTATATAATTCCGAGAGTTGTCAAAATTATCTAAGAGGATTATAAGGTGTTTAGT
>Ga0180300_10001583_pt1 | contig 10581 bp, 8 predicted proteins | sample GuaBasSediGuay15_FD_121798 | JGI IMG/M metagenome (GOLD analysis project Ga0180300, IMG submission 121798) | Subseafloor sediment microbial communities from Guaymas Basin, Gulf of California, Mexico - Guay15, Core 4569-2, 21-24 cm | ecosystem: Environmental > Aquatic > Marine > Hydrothermal... | reverse complement strand
TCTTGCAACCACTCAACCTTAGGTTGCTTCACAATTGCTACATTAGTTATGTTAACTTGACCGTTATTCCACGTAATTTTTCGTTTAACTTTCAACTCACCGTCGCATAACCAATAAGAAAAAAATATCGCGTTTCCCAACTGTTTAGGTTCCTAAATTCTATGAGAATTTCAACTGGCAAATCTGTATTACAACCATAAAACTTTCTTCAGTAATCTTAGACTTTGATGGATTTTAAAAAGAAATTTAATGCTTCTAGCACATTAGATTTTCCTGCATTATTTTGTCGCGCGAACTACGAAGAAGGGAGCACCATCAGCCTACTTGTCATAAGGATAGTTTTCAGCTCAGACACTAAGGAGGAGAAAAGCCACTTCGAAAGGCTAAAGCGATACTGCGAGTCAAAGGGGGATAAACCTAAGCGAATACGCCAAAAACATACTCATAGAACACACCAGAAACCTTAACGTCTAAAGCCACCACACCACTGCACCACCACCTTTTCTGATTAAAAGAGAATTATTAATTTCGTCATCTGGAATGTTCGACATCGAAATTATAAATTACTTCCAAATTTAAAATTTCAGCGCACACGCGGGACTCTTTAATAGGGGCCCGTTAACTATTCAGTTGGTTGACGCCTTGAGCCTGAAGGATGAGTTTCTAACCCTACTTGAGAAGGATAAGGAGTTTCGCTACGTAGTTGCTGGCTTGCTTGGTAGAGGAGATACTGCGCAGGCTGGACAGGAACGAGCAGGAACTCGTAAGGCTTAGGGAGGACATGAACAGGGGCGTTATGCTTGTTGAGAGGCACATTTCCGCTCTGGGGACAAGGTGGGGCTTAATGGCTGAAGAGGCCTTCAGGCAAAGCATAAGGGGCTTAGTAGAGAAGGAGTTCGGCTTCAAGGTTGAGCGCTGGACCAAACTCGACAGGGAAGGCGTAGTCTTCGGCTACCCGAGCCAGGTGGACGTTGACGTTGCAATAAGCGACGAGAAAACAATACTGGTGGAGGTTAAATCCCACGTCAGGCCATCAGACGTCTACACATTCAAGAGGAAGGCTGAACTCTACGAGAAGCTGGAGGGCAGGAAACCCTCAAAACTGCTACTGGTGACGCCGTACGCAGAGGAGAAAGCCCTAGAAGCCGCAAAACACCTAAAAATAGAAATATACACAAAAATTTAGCGAACCTCCAGGCTAATCCCTTACTGTTTCCAAGATGGCTATCACGTTTAGAAGCTTCACCCGTGTGTAGGAGGGCATGTTCCTATCATCAAGGATCTCGTGAGGATAAAAATAGAAAGGAAGTTCTACAGGCAGCTGGAGGAGACAACCAAAAGGCTGAAAACAACCCCAGACAAGCTAATATACAACGCAATACTGCTAATAATAAAAAGCCTAACTAAATAGTAGCCTTAATGATGTTTTTCTCTTCCAGCTAACCTTTAAGCTTTTCAACGGCTTGATGAATCTCCCTCGTTTTCTTTGCTCCGCAACATATGACCTTGCCATTCGAGAATATTACGAAAGTTGCATCGGTGCTGTTAACCTTGTCCGAAGTGCTGCGTTTCATTGGCGAATTTCGGCTAATCATCTATGGGTTCCTGATGGTTGTTACGACAGTCTTCAGTCCTATGGGGATCTACGGGTTATTAAGAAAATTAGTCAAAGGCGAATAACTCTTACTCTTACCTTAGTAAAACTTTTATACAGTCATAGCATACTACACTTGAGGCGTGTGCTGGAGGGACAGTAAAATACGATTTACGCTAAGAAGGCCTCACAAGAGTATCCTAAACGTAGAAGTTCCAGCAAGTCTGGGAGGAGGTATCAGATTTGTCCCCTTTAAAGGAGGTCGTCAAAGCTGAGGAAGGAGAAATCTACGACATAGAGCTTGAAGAAGACCTCTTGAGAGCCAACGAAGAACTCGCGGCGAAAAATAGAGAGCTTCTGAAGAAACATAATGTAATGGCAATCGATGTTATGGGCTCCATCGGATCTGGAAAAACCACCCTAATTGAAAAACTTGTCCGAGCATTAAAGAAGAAATACAGAATCGCTGTCTTCAAAGGTGATCTAACCACAACCATAGATGCAGAGCTTATTGAACGACACGGCGTCGAAGCTGTACCAATCAATACTGGAAAAGAATGCCACCTGGATGCCAACCTAGTGAGAAAAGCTCTCCAAAAAATCAACTTAGAAGATATCAATCTCTTGTTCATCGAAAACGTTGGAAACCTTATATGCCCAGCCGATTTCCCTCTGGGCTCCGAGAAACGCATCGTGGTCATAAGTGTCACAGAAGGTCCATACATGGTTGTCAAGCACCCCTTCATTTTCATGAACGCCGACGTAGTGGTTATAAACAAAAAGGACTTGGCCCAAGCTATGGGCGTGGACATTGAGAAACTACGGGCGGATGCCAAAGAGATAAATCCCAACATAAAGGTTGCAGTAACCAACGGGAGAACCGGAGAAGGCGTCAAGGAAGTAATCGATGCGCTGGGACTATAACTACACCAATCTTGATGGGGATCCATCCAGAAATGCATGAATTCTCCATAGTAAAACAAATCGTGAAAAGCATTCTCCTGGTTGCTGAAAGATACAATACAAAGAAAGTTGCAGAGGTTAATCTGGTCATAGGAAAACTGACATTCTTAAATCCCCTACGGGTTCGCTTCTTCTACAACCTACTGACAGAGGACACCATAATTAAGGGTTCAAAGCTTTTCATTGAAGAAAAGAGGGGAGTTGTCAAATGCCCCAGCTGCGGCTACGAAGGAGACATAATGTACGAAGAAGATCCAGTCCATCACATTCGAATTCCAACGCTTCATTGTCCCAGATGCGGAGGAGTAGTTGAAGTTATTGGAGGAAGAGAGTGCACAATAAAGAGCATAAAAGTAGTGGCTTAGGACGACAACATACTAAATATAGCCCAGACCTATGAGCATGTTCCAGATTCCTGAAACTTTTTAACGTTGAAAGGGTTGGTTTGGAAGCCTCAACCTACGTAGCTCCTTTGTATAGGGCTTTGGTTAGGGAAGGCTTTCAAGTTTTGGTTTCCCATCTTAAGAAGACGCGTTATATTGCTGAGGCGAAGATTAAAAGCGATCGGTTGACAGCAAGGCTATCGCTGAGCTTGTGAGGCTTGATGCTTTGCCTCGGAGCTACATGCCTCCAGCTGAGATTGCCGAGCTTCGCGCTGGTGAGGCTGCAAAAGCAGGCTAACAGGCGCAAAGTCAAGGATATCGAACAGTTTCAACAGACGCTTATACTCAACCCACACGCTCATCAAAAAAGCAGAAAACATACCCAAAAAATTAAAACAAAATTTTTTCCAGTCATACACAAATAAAGTAAAAAAATTGGAAGATGACGTATCTTCTACTCGGTTTCTGTGGTGGCTACGCACACTAGCTTTGCTCCGATCCCTCAGACACCTCTTCCCAAACTACAGTACCTGCTTCGATCTGCTTCTTTAACTCATCGTAAGATGGTAGGGGAGGAATCAGTGACCATCCTGCTTTTTCCGGTATATGCTCTTTTCCCCTAACAGGAACAAGTTTTATGGCTTCCGTTGGGCATGTTATGACACAGAGACCACACCCCATACACCTAGCAGGATCAATGTGGGATACCCCGTCCTTCACTTCAGGTGCTCCGAAATGGCACCTTTTCTCACAGATGCCGCAACCTATACACAGATTCTTATCAACCACAGCTTGAAAGCGGCTCTTAAATGGGCCACCCTTACCGAGGGACTTCCAAAGGATCATATAGTCACAGCAATCGGGACAGCAATTGCAGATAAACTCAAAACCATGGTCCGCTTGTGCAATTTGCGAAAATAATCCGATCTCGTGGAATTTTCTGAGTAGCTTCAACGCTTGTTCTTTGGTCAGTTTTCTCCCTATGCCGCGCTTGATAAAGATCTCGGCAGCTCTGTCGAACTGCATACATGTTAAAAGAGGATACGGACACCTCTCTCCGTGTCCCAGAGATCTCATAGTCCGACATGGACAAGGCGCGACAGCTATCACTTTAGCATTATCCACAATTTTGGCGACCTCCTCATATGGGAGTACTTCAACTCCTGTTGGAATAGCCTCATTCACGGGGAGAACCCTCGCTTCAGCTTCATCAGCGTAGGCAGGGAGGAACTCATTAATTGAAAAATCCTCCATAAGATTCAGAATTTCTATATCGCTATCGCTGAGTTTCTCTCCGCGAACCCTTTTCCATCCAATATAGTAGAGTATTCCGTCGTAGGCATTTGCACAGAGAGCATATTCGGTTTCTTCTCCTTCTCCTGATGAAGGAACGATGAAACCTCTCCTATCCAAATCCTCAAGAATCTCAACGGCCTTATCCTTTGAAATCTTAGTCTTGCTTGCTATATCCTTGGCAGTCCCTGGGAGAAGAAGCAGAATCTTCGCCTCCTCTTCGTTGAGCAGTTTCATCAAAATCTTCGCGAAGCGCTCTGAGCCAGGTAGACCGAAATGGGAAGAAAGTTCAAGGAATATTTGCTCTTTAGATTGAGCTGGCACTTTCAAGTAACCTCCATACGCCTGAAAAATGTATAATTAATTCCCTATAAAGATTACGCGCGATGGTATGCGAAGGTATTTAAGTTTGCGGCGTTCAAGCCATAGTGTGAGCGCCGTATTCCATGACTGGAAGCGGTGTATCATGGTCAGGCGTTTAAAACTCCTCGTGAAAGCGCTGTCCCGTTTGGTGGACGTGCGCGCGATTGATGGAGCCATATTGCCGCATTTGACGGCGTATAGGCGCATGCCTTCAATTTGAAGGGAAAATGAAATAGTGAATGTGTGAATGAATGGGGTGATTTGGAGGGGCGGTTAGGGTAAGCTTTATTAGTTACTTTCTCATAGGCGCGTAACCTTGTCGCTTTTAAACACCAACTTCCAGTACACTAGAAATATTTATAAGGAACTAGACTTCAAATGACAGAGGAGATGGTAAAATGTATATGCTGAAATTTGGGCAACTTAAGGATGGTGTTGACTGGGACGAATTCAACAGAGTTTCTAAGAAGTATCTGGAGTATCTTGAAAAAAAATATCCGCCAATAAAAACCGTGGTTTTCTGTAGGCGCATCGAGGGTCTTGGACCGTATGAATTTGTAGTTGTGTTAGAATTCCCAGATCCGGCATGGTGGCACTCTCTCCATGAACGTTTAGCAAGAGACGAAGAATACCTCCGCCTTGGCGAGGAAGTGGATAAGTTCATAGATTACAAAACTTACCGAACCATGTGGGCATTTGATGTATTCTTCGGTACTGACAAAACAACGCCAATTTATGGTTATGGTTACGAAGTCCCAGCGCATGAGTGAAGCGCGCGTAAGCTTGTAGACGAAATCCGAAGATATAGTCGGGTTGTTATATGAAAATCCTGATACTAGGATGCGGTGCTCAAGGTTCATCAATCGCCGCTCTGCTAGCGAAGGAAGAAGATGTTGAGTTGCTAATCTGTGCAGATGTGAATCTAAAAGCGGCTAAGAGAGTAGCGGACTGGGTAAAGGCTTTAAAAACTGAGGTGGAGGTAAGGGCAGAACAGGCGAAGGCCAGTAAACGTGAGGATGTGGCACGCGTGGCTAAAGGTGTGGATATAATTTTTAACGCAACTTTTCCCGAATTCAATATTCCAATTCTAGAAGCTTGCTTGGATGTAGGAGCGCACTATCTTGATTTAGGAGGGGATACTCTAATCGACGAACTAGATCAAGCCGAAGAAGGACAATCAGAGCTAGATGCCAGACTTAAAGATGCAGGGGTTACCGCCCTTATAAACATGGGTGTTTCTCCAGGATTTACTTGTATTGCAGCTCATTATATAGCTGACCAACTTGACACTATCGATGCCGTCAAGATTAGATGGTGCGACAAGGTTGATGCTACGCAACTTGTAGGAACATGGTCTCCAGCGGGCTACATGGAAGAGTTCTTCAGTCCTTACGATCCACAGGTCTGGGATAAAGGTATTAAAAATGTTGACCTACTCGGTAACGCAGAAGAATACGAATTTCCTGAGCCTGTAGGCAGAGTTACACTATACAATGTAAGTCATAACGAAATCTACACGATCCCGCAATACCTGCCTAAAGTTACTGGCAAACCAATAGATTATGTGGACGTAAAAGGTGGTATGGTCATTGGCGATTTGACCGTGAAAGACGTTTTGATTGAGGCTATAAGGCAAGCAAACAAAAAAAGGATGTCTACCTACGTTGAGAAGGCTGACCTGCTTAAGCTGTGGGGATCATCATTCATACACCCGATGGATTTTAGGGAAAGCTACGACAAAGGAATCATTAAAGACGCGTGTGTAGGGATAGCAACCGAGGTAATTGGTTATAAGAGTGATAAGCAGGTGCGACACACAGTTTACTGTGTCACTACGCTCGGCGAGGCTATAAAGCATGTGCCATGGGCCACTCCTCTATCTTACGCTACATCGACCTCAGCTACAATAGCAACACTCATGATTGGCAGAGGAAAAATCAAAAGGAGAGGAATAATGCTTCCAGAATGGATAGAGCAACCTGAAGCGTTTATAAAGAAGATGGAGAATATGGGGAATTTGATTCGCGAGAGGATTGACAAGCCGATATTCTAAGGTTAATTCATAAACGTTACCTTAGGTGTATGCCCCGTTTTCTTGCTGGAACAACATTTTTGTCGGAGGAATTCTTGAAAACCTACTCATGAGTTGCACATGAGAAAACTTTTATATAATACTATTTGAGACAAATAAAAAAAGACGAAGAAAGTAAAAGAAATAGAGGTTTTGGAACGTGCTTGTGGCACACGTGCGCGAAAAGTTTATGGCTAAATTTTCAAACAAAATTAAGGGGTAATTATATGTATGGGTATTTTGGTTGGATTTTAAGAGTGGACTTAACGAATAGGAAGATAACGAGAGAAAAATTACATGAGGAAACATGCAAGAAATTCCTGGGGGGAGCTGGCCTTGCTGCCAAGATAATTTTTGATGAGGTTAGTCCAAATGTAGGACCACTGAGCCCCGACAATAGACTTGTTTTTGCTGTCGGGCCATTTAACGGCACAAATATCCCAGGAAGCAGTCGTTGGGTTGTAGCTTCAAGGTCGCCTCTAACGGGAATCTGGGGTGAGGCATGCGGTGGGGGGTACTGGGGTTCGGAATTTAAGCGAACAGGTTACGACGCCTTAGTAATTTACGGAAAGGCAGATAAGCCTGCGTATTTGTGGATATGCGATGGAAAAGCTGAACTTAAGGAAGCATCCCACTTATGGGGAAAAGATACCTACGAGACTGATAAGATCATAAAAGACGAGTTAGCCGATTCCAAGGTAAGGGTGGCGTGCATAGGGCCAGCAGGCGAAAAACTTGTTAAAATAGCGTGTATAGTAGCTGATGAGGGGCACGGCATAGTGGCGAGAACAGGGCTTGGAGCTGTTATGGGTTCAAAGAAATTAAAGGCCGTGGCAGTGCGTGGAACAAAAGAAGTTAAAGTTGCCTATCCCGATAAGCTAAAAGAGCTAGTAAAGGAACTTGTTTCGAAAATACCTAAAGACGTCAAGAAAATCTTCCACAATCATGGAACACCAGGATTCTTGGAGATACATCATGAACGAGGAGAAGTACCCGTTAAGTATTGGACCAAAAATAGGTGGCCTGAAGGGGTTAAGAAATTGGGAGGATCGACTTATACAAACACGATTCTAGTCAAGCCAATGGCTTGTGGGCCCTGTCCACTATCTTGCCATAGATATGTAAAGGCTGAAAAGCCGGGGAAGTTTGTGGTAGAGGGCATGGGACCAGAATACGAAACTCTCTGTATGTTTGGAACTTCTTGTCTAATAGACGACCTTCCGGCTATTGTTAAGGCTAATGACATATGTAATCGTTACGGTATAGACACCATTTCAGCGGGAGGCATTATTGGTTTGCTTATGGAATGCTATGAAAAGGGTTGGATAACGGAGAAAGATACCGATGGTATAAAGATGTCTTGGGGTAATACTGAAGCGTTAATATCCACAGTAGAAAAGATCGCTCTGAGAACAGGATTTGGAAACATTCTCGCTGAGGGCTTAAAAGCTACTGCTAAGTGGATAGGAGAGGAGGCAGAAAACGCGGCAGTGCATGTAAAAGGCTTAGATTTTCCAGGACATGATCCTAGGGCTTTCTTTTCTATGCTGGTTAATTATGCTACGGGCAATAGGGGAGCATGCCATTTGCACGGATCTCCATATTTTGCGCATTATGGCGCCCTTATTCCAGAGGCGGAGATAGTTGAAGCGCCAGATCCATTTTCTTTGGAGAAAGCGGGTTATGTAGCGGCAAAATATCAAGATTATTGCGAAGTTTTTGACTCGCTCATTCAATGTAAATTCTGGTCATTTTGTCTAACAATTAAAGATCAAGTAAACTTGCTCTCTTCAATAACGGGTTGGAAAATTACTGCAAAGGAATTATTGCTAATCGGAGAGCGAATCTATAATCTGCAACGTGCATTTAACATACGTTTAGGTGTAAGCAGAAAGGATGACACTTTGCCAACACGGATGTTTGAAAAAAGTGAGGGCCAAGCGATAGGAATACCATCTCTTGAGCCAATGCTTGATGAGTATTATAGGATTAGGGGTTGGGATGCTGAAGGCAAACCGACGAAAGAGAAGTTAGTGGAGCTGGGTCTATTTGAAGTGTTAAAACCAATCTGGGAATAGTTAGCCAGATCTCAAAGAATATTCTTATTTCCAACGTATATTCCGAAACTAATCGCTTTAAGATTTGAACTAAGCTTTTTCTTTAAGTTCATATCTCTTTACTTTGCCGGTTACTGTTTTGGGAATCTCTTTGATGAATTCAATTTCTCGGGGATAAGCGTATGCCGCGAGTTTCTTTTTAACTTTTCTTTGTATCTCAGCTTCTAACTCCTTTGATGGTTCAAAGCCGTCTCTCAGCACAATGAACGCTTTTACGATGTGTCCTCTAATAGGGTCGGGTTTTGGAACGACGGCTGACTCCAATACGGCAGGATGCTGATTGATTACGTTTTCCACTTCCTCGGGTCCTATCCTATAGCCTGCAGATTTTATTATCTCATCCGCCCGGCTCTTAAACCATAGGTATCCCTCTTCATCTTTGAAGCCTAGGTCGCCCATTAGGAACCATTCCCCTTTAAACTTCTTCTTCGTCGCTGCTTCAGGCATATTCCAGTACCCTAAGAATATAACAGGATCAGGCGCCTTAACCGCTATTTCTCCCACATGCCCCGGTGGGAGTATATTGCCTTTCTCATCAAGTACTTCGACGGTATGCCCTGGGCATGGCTTCCCCATAGCACCTGGTCTTGCCTCCATAATTTTTGAGCAGGTTGCAACTACTAGATTTGCCTCAGTTGCGCCGTAGAATTCATTAATTGGAATTCCTAGCTCCTCTTGACCCCAAATTACATTATCAACACCTACCCTTTCTCCCGCGCTAGCGATCACTCTAAGGCTCAGGTCGTACTCCCTTGCTGGATGTTTAACGGTCTTTCTTATCATTCGAAGTGCTGTAGGTGGGATGAAAGCGCAAGTTACTTGGTATTTTTCCATGATCGCAAGGGCCGTATGTGCGTTAAATCCACCACTTCTCCTAAAAGCAAGAACGGGCATTCCAAAATATAGGGCTGGGAGTAAGACGTCTCCCAGGGCTCCTATCCAGCCCCAGTCAGCAGGGGTCCAGAAAACGTCGTTTTCTTTTGGGGCTAAATCAAAGTAGAGCTGAAAAGCTGGTATATGGCCAAGTAGGAAACGTTGGGCATGCAGAGTTCCTTTAGGGGAACCTGTTGTGCCGGAAGTGTAAAACATTTGGGCAGGATCCTCGCTGGCAGTTTTTGCTAGCTCGAAATGGGCAGACGCTGTTTCGGCTTCTTCGAAACTTAACTCTTTCTCGCCTAATCGCTCCCCCTCGACCACAATCACATGTTTCAAAGTCTTGATTTCGCCTGCGATTTTTCTGATGTCCTTTCGTTCAGATTCTAAAATTAGTCCTTTTGCCTTGCTGTTCTTCAATCTATACTCAACTGCGTCTGAACCAAACAATGGAGACATTGAAAGAGCTACGCAACCTAATTTGTAGAGGGCTAAAAGCGCTATGGTCGTTTCTGGTCTTGAAGGAAGGAGGACACCCACTATGTCATTCCTCTTGATTCCCAAATCCTTCAAAAAATTAGCAAGTTGATTTGACTGGTTCTTGAGGTCCCAAAACGTATGCTTGGACTTGTTCCCTTGATCATCTTCATAGAAAATCGCGACTCTGCTTCTGTCCTCTGAGTGTCTGTCACATGTTGCTTCTCCAATATTAAAGTAGTTTGGAATGTTCCATCGGAAACTTTCGTAGAGTTGTCTATAACTTTTGTGTGGAAACTTTCTTATGTCGACTTCTGCCAATTCAACCTCACCACGCTACTGTTGTCATAAAACATCATGTGTAATAAAGGTTTTTTGGTTAATATAATATTTATTTAGGTGCGCAAGACGCGCGTGCTAGCTCGTTGCAAAATTCAGACTAAAATG